>Ga0315294_10006246_pt1 | contig 13058 bp, 8 predicted proteins | sample YL17G13_40_MG_FD_203626 | JGI IMG/M metagenome (GOLD analysis project Ga0315294, IMG submission 203626) | Sediment microbial communities from Yellowstone Lake, YNP, Wyoming, USA - YL17G13_40 | ecosystem: Environmental > Aquatic > Freshwater > Lake > Sediment | place: USA: Wyoming | collected... | reverse complement strand
CGGCTCGCTGGAGGAGCGGTTTCTGGATGCCGTCGGCAGCGATCACGTCGAGCGGCAGAAGCTGAGCTGGCTGGAGGATTAGATGAACTGGAGCCAACTTCGCACAATCATCTGGCTGCGTTGGCGTCTGACGCGAAATCAGTGGTCTCGCGGCGGACAATTGAACGCCGTGCTGACTATCATTATTGCTGTCATTGGGCTGGCCTTAAGCTTTGCCGGCGGCATTGCCGGCCTGCTTGCGGGAACATTTGTCCTGTCAAAAGCATCGCCGCCGGTCATACTCGTCGTGTGGGATTTGATCTTCGGAGTGTTTTTGTTTATGTGGCTTGCCGGGATTGTCTCGGAGATCCAGCGCTCTGAAACGATCGACATCAGCCGAATGCTGCATCTGCCGATCTCGCTGCGAAACATCTTCATGGTGAATTACCTCGCATCGCATCTGACCTTCAGCATCATCCTGTTCCTGCCGGGAATGCTGGGCCTTTCGGTGGGACTTATCCTGGGCGGCAGAGGATTCATGATTCTGATGTTTCCGCTGGCGATTGGCATTGTCTTCATGATTACGGCGTGGACCTACTGCCTGCGCGGATGGCTGGTCACGCTCATGATGAACAAGAGGCGGCGCCGTACGATTATTGCCGGGGTCACATTTGCATTTATCCTGCTGAGCCAGCTACCGTATATCCTTGGAAACCTTGCGGACAACCATGAACGTCATAAACCCAAAACCACCGAATCGGTGCAGACAGAACAACAAACGTCCGACCAACCACGAGACCATGACAAGATTGTCCTTCCCAATGGTGTTATGGTGGCGCACAAAGTGGTGCCTTTCCTTTGGGTGGGCAACGGAGCGATGTCACTGGCCACGGGAAATGTATGGCCCGCGGTTATGGGTGCAGCCGGTGGATTCCTTCTGGGCGGACTTGGTTTAAGGAGGGCCTATCGATCGACCCTTCGTTTCTACCAGGGCCGGCCGGCCGGCAAGATAGCCAAAAGAAAACCGAAAGCCAAAAAGCTCGCCCGTAAAAGCAGGAACCTTATCGAGAGACAACTGCCCGGCATTTCAGAAGAGGCTGCGGCCTCGGCTCTGGCCTTCTTTCGTTGTCTGATGCGTGCGCCCGAGGTGAAGATGGTGCTGGGATCGAATTTTATCATGCTTCTGATTTTCGGGACGATGATCTTCGTACGGCGTTCGGCGAACATAGGCGACAACTTCAGGCCGTTCGTTGCCACCGGGGCCGTCGTGTTTATGTTTCTTAGTTTTAGCCAGCTCATGTTCAATCTGTTCGGCTTCGACCGGGACGGTTTTCGACAGCTCGTCCTGCTGCCGGTGCAGCGGAAACAAATCCTGCTGGGAAAGAACCTTGCGTTTCTGCCGGTCGCAGCGGGAATAGGAGCGATTTTTCTCGTATTCGTCAAGGTCGCCATGGGCATCTCGCTGGTTATCGTTATTGCCGCCGGCCTGCAGATGCTGGCGGCCTTCCTGCTACTCAGCATGGTGGGCAACCTGATATCCGTGCTCGTTCCTTACCGCGTTGCTCCCGGGTCGCTCAAGCACACGAAATCTTCAACGAAAACAGGCTTCCTGATTTTCCTTTCGCGAATGTTCTTTCCGATGTTTATGGCCCCGATATTTTTTCCGCCGGCGATGGGACTGCTCTTTTCCAGCGTCGGCTGGCTGCCGGCCGCACCGGTGAACCTCTTTTTCTCAGTGGTGCTATTAGCGATGCTGGCCTTCTTTTACCGGCTCAGCCTGGGCCCTCTCGGTGACCTGTTACAGCGGCGGGAAAAAGAAATCCTCCAGGTAGTCACCAAAGAGATTGAGTAAGCCCAACCCGCCCTGTTTCGCCGCAAGTCTGCCTGAAATTGCCGCGAGATTCTTCAAATCGCTCGCAATGACACAGAAATGCGCTTCTTGTCATTGCGAGGAGCGCAGCGACGAAGCAATCTCGTCTTTTTTAACAGGCCCGGAAGCGGGAATCCATCGACAAGCACGCATATTTCCACCCCAGCCATGCCTGAGTATTTGAAAAAAAATAATTTTCCGGCTGATAATACTTGATTGCTAGCCGCTGTTCAGGTAGGATTATCGTGATACAGAATATGGGCGAGCATGAGGCTTTTGAATTCATGACTAGGAGCCAGAACCATGGTCATTTCAGAGGTCACCGTGGTTGAAACCACAGGTGGCAATAAAGGTATTGTGCAAATTTTCGCAGTCATTATTTTTATGGTGTCGGTCTTGACTCTGAGTGGGAGTGGATGCGCACCGGGGCCGACAGGTACACATGTTGAGGCGAACCCCGAAGACATCTCGCGGATAAAGAAGGTTGGATTGTTCGTCAAGGTGGAGAAAGGATTTGCCGTGCGGCTTCAGTACGTCAGCAACGCTGAAGAAGTCTTTCTTGCGAATTTGATCTGTTACAGCTTGGCTGCGCGTAGCGGAGCAAGGCTCGCCGGTGCCAGCGCTACTGCTGCTGGCCGCATCGGTACTGCCATCGGAGCCGCGGCAGCCGTGGCTGGTGAAATCAGCCCCGACAAACAAGCTACGCGGGCGCTCTCGGCGGAAGCGGCTAAAATGAATAGTGCCCACGCCATTGGGAGCGCCCTGGTGGACAAGCTTCAGAATGCCAACGTTTTTCCGACAGTTGCAATCGTGCAGTCACAATCACGGAGCACAGCCCAAGAAGGCGGGATTGATACCCTTTTCGTCTTGACGGTCAGGAGGTGGGGACTGCGGCCCCCGCTTGATAGCAAATATGGCACGGGCGATAAAGCAATGGCTCAGTTGGAACTGGACATGAACCATAAGTTGGTTTCCTCCACCACGGAGAAGATTTTGTGGGAACGTGACGAGCTTTACCTTGATAGTAAATCCTACAGCCTGGGCGATTTCAAACACAAAGAGGGTCTACTTGGCAGTCGAATGGAGCACTTGCTCCAATTGGTGTGCGACCGGACGGCCAATGAGGTTCATCGAATGCGTTAAAACCAATAGGTGATGCAATGAAACTGAAGCGAGCTACCATGGGATTGATAGTTGTATCAGCTTTTCATTTGTTGATGTGCGCCGGCTGCGCTTCCAGACAAGTGAAGGTTGCTCTGAAGTACGCGCCAACTGGAACGGCTCTGTTGAGTAATCTGCAACCGGCGGTTGTTTCCCTCCAGGTCGTGGATCAGCGACCGAAGGAGCAGCGGGACAACATTGGAGTCCAGCGCAACACGGCATTCGGGACTCGACACGCCGCCGTTGTTTCCAAGACTCGCGAAGTTCAAGTCGTCCACAACGCGCTCAAAAATGAACTGGAAAGGAGCGGGCACCGCATACTGAACCCAGGGGAAGGCCGCGCAGAAATAGTCGTGAGTGTCGCGTTGACGCAATTCTTCTTCGACAGCAAGGCGGCGGGCGATCATATCGAACTGGTCGCAAGCATTCGGGCGGACGTTGTTGTTTCTGCTGGCATTGGGAATGTGCCCCAAGTGTTGTTCACAGTCGAAAGTGCTTATCGCGATTTTGTGCAGCTAGGTTTGATTCGTCCCGCCCTTTTCGGACTATGGGGTATGCTCTCGAGCGTGACTCAAAAAAGCGACATCGAGAAGGCGCTGAATGGTGCCTTGGCGGAATTTGTGAGGCTTTTTTGCCTGGAGCCAAAGTTGCGCCAAGTTTTTATCTAATTGGCTGGCGGGATTAATAGGGACGTTTACGATTGTCATGAAGATAAGACGTGGAACTGCATCAGAATAGCCCTTTCTGCTCTGAAAAGCCATTGTGTCGAACGAATTCATCGCTTAACTTCATGGTATTCGGGACGTTTACCAATTTTTGAGGTTTAAGAAGAAAAGGGATGCCGAAGCAGCCAAGAAACAGAAGAAAAAGAACTGAATACATAAAATAGGTAAATATCCGTTTTTCAAGGTCTGTCAGATAAGGAGAAGCGTTTTGGATGATTCGAGTAGTCAGGATTTAAAAAATGAAATCCGGCAAACCGTTGAGGGCATCAATGAAACCTCTCGCAAGGGCAACATCGAGGCTCTCAAACGCTTTTGTCATAAAGACATGGTAATTGTCCCTCCCGGTTTTGTTCAGCGGGCGGAAGGCAGGGATACTTATCTCAAAAGTGTCGAGGATTTTTGTGATACCAGCGCTGTTCTCGAATACAAAGTGCTGTCACCGAAAATAGATATCTTCGGTGACGTCGCGGTTGTCTATTATCGCTATGAAAAGAAATGGGAGATGGACGGCAAGATCTTCAGTGAGAAAGGCAATGATGTGATGGTTCTCAGCCGTAATGAAGGAAAATGGCTGCCGATCTGGCGAACGCTGATTCCTCTCGCTCAGGTTAGTTAGTGCCGTTACAATTAAATTAGAATAACTTTCGCTTTTCTGTCATTCCGGCCTTGAGCCTGAATCCAGAAACACAACAATGGATTCCCGCCTTCGCGGGAATGACAAAATGTGACAATTACTTTTTATGAACGGCCATATAATCTGTTTTCGTCCATATACCATTTGTCAATGATGGAAAGGAAAATAATGACTAGATTATGTAACGCGAGCTTCCTGGCAATGATCGCCGTTGGATTTGCGGCGGTGAGTCTGTCACATGCAGCGGTTTTTTACGTCGATCCCGAAAGAGGTGACATGTCCGGCGACGGCTCGGCCGAGCGTCCCTGGGAAACTATCCAGCAGGTGTTCGAGCGGAATATGATTCAAACCCGCGACGGGGCCGGAGGTTTGAAGAATCCAGATGCGCCTGTGAAGGCCGGTGACACGATTTTGCTTCGGTCGGGCTATCACGGCGAGATTTATTGCCGCGGGGCATACAATGACGACTATATCACGATTGCCGCCGAGAAGGGGCACGAGCCGAAAGTGCGGCGAGTATTCTTCTCGACCGCCGGCAAGTGGATAATCCGAGGACTGAAGGTCAGTCCCGCATTCGCGCCCGAGTACAAGCGCGATCGTCTTATCTATGTAGTGGACTGGGGCGGACCGAGCAGCGATTTTGTCATAGAGAACAACACGCTCTGCTCATCTGAAGACGCCTCATCGTGGTCGGCGGAGCAATGGGACAGCTTGGCCTGCTATGGCATTTGCGTTATCGGAGAGAGGATCAAGATCCGAAATAATACGCTAAGGTATGTCGATTATGGCATCCTCATCGTCGGCGATAAAATTACCGTCGAGCGAAATTCCATCGAGCATATCGCCGGAGACGGGATTGTCTGTTCGGCCGACAACGCATCGCTGCTCGGCAACAGCATGAAGTACTTCTACAAGGTCAACGACAACCACGACGACGGTATCCAGTTTCATCGCGGCCGGGACAAGACTACGCCGATCTACAACGCGGTGGTCCGCGGCAACTCCGTGGTCGCCTGGGACAATGCGGTGAGCAATCCGCTGATTAGCAGCCCGCAGGGTATCTGCAACTTCGACATCCCGGCGATAAACTGGCGCATCGAGAACAATCTCGTGCTCGTCCGGCACCATCACGGCATCACGATTTCCGGCTGCCAGGGCGGTGTCATTGTAAACAACCTGTCGTATAATCCGTACGGCGGAAATTTCCTTGCCGGCATTCTGCTCGGCACAACTCACGGTAAAACGCCGAGCGAAAACACCGTCGTACGCAATAATCTGCTCGACTCGGAAGCCGAAATGCCCCGAGCGAGCAATACGGCGGACCATAATATCGTGGTGAATGACCCGAGGCGTTACTTCCGCGATCCGGAGAATTACGATATGAGACACAAACAGGACAGCCCCGCAATCGACGCCGGCAGTGTTGCTTCGGCACCCAAAATCGACATCGACGGCGTGTCGCGACCTCAGGGAGCTGGCATTGATATCGGGCCGTACGAATTCAATAATGCTCCTGCCCCGGCGGGAAAAGAAAATCCTTGAGGTAGTCATTAAGGAGTTGGAGTAAGACAAATCCATCTCGTCTTTGCCGGGCTGCATGAAAAAAAGAGTAATTACCTCCACCTGCTCCAACCTTCTGTTTTTATGCTTAAGTTGTTGCGTTCTAAGTACTTACCTTCTTAAAAACCTGTATCCCTCTATCCCTTTACCCCTTCGTGCCCCAAAGTTTTTAACTTTTTTTCATTTTTTTCAAAAATTACAGATAACATTTACTCCGTGAGATAAGCCGTTAACGTAGAAAAGAACCATATGCTGGATTATCTCACCGGGTAAACACCTTGAGAATCGCTGTCCTAATAATGACTGATACAGACCTGCATAAGGTAAAAAAATATTAGGAAAGTTAGGTAGCGATTGTCTTGTGAATTTTTTTACATTTTTTCCTTGTTAATGCGGTTCTTTGAATATAGATTTTTGTTAGCGGTTATATCCTGTTTTTTTCGAGCCGAGAGAAGGTTTTCAGGTGTACTCAGTGTTTGCGGAACGTCGAAGGGCTGAGTTGTTCAGGAGAAGTGGAAGCATGGATGAGTAATACAACACGATGAAGGGAGGAAATATGAAGACGAAAAAGTTGGTCACTATTGTGGGAAGTGTGGATCCGGATCGCCAGTATAATCCGCCTGTCGAGAACATAGCTGGGGCGAAAGAGGTGGCTGAGAGTCTGGGCACCGAGCTGGCTAAGAGCGGCTATCGTATTATCGTTTACTCGGCAGAATCAGGTTTTATCGAGAGCGATGTGGTGAAGGGCTTTGTCAAATCTGGCAAGGCAGGACGGAAATCTATCATTGTTCATTATCCCACTGGACAGGCTGGAGCGGCAGCTTTCCCGGAATATGCAGAGCACATGGAGTTGTTTGACTCACAACCGGACGATAGCTTGGATTGGGAGATTTCCTTTTATCGCTCATTGGGCCAAGCTGGTGGCACGATCCTGATTGGCGGAGGTCGCTCTACATTAATTACAGGTGTGTTAGCTCTGACCTACCGGCTTCCTATCTTGACGCTAGCCGCCCACGGTGGCAGCGCTCGGGAAGTATGGAAGCTGCTGAAGAACGGACACAATCTGGCAACAGAAGACGAAATCAACGAGATGGCCCTTGAAGGAACGGCGGAACAAGTCAAAGCGTGGGTGCGGTCTTTCGAAACGCAGTCAATTGCCAGACAAAAGGAGAGACGCGAGGAAGCAGGATGCTGGCCCACAATTCTGACACTGTTTCTATTGGTTGGATGGGTGGCTTTATTGCCGCTCGGTGAGTGGCTGCTGCCATCGAAGAATACTGCTGGTACCGACGTGCCGTTGTCTCTGAGGCTGCTTGTGTTCCTTGCTCCGTTGCTTTCTGGCGCATCGGGGGCAACCATTCGCACGCTCTTTCCAGAGGGGGAGGAGTTGAACCTGCGCACTACGGTCAAGGGCATTGCTGCCGGGGTCATCTCAGCCGAGTTGTACCTGTTGGCCCAGTTGGCTGGCAATCAGGCTCCTTACAACAGTACCGTTCTTATCTTTTCGGTACTGATCGGGTTCATCGCCGGTTTCACTTTTGACCGAGTGTTCAAGAAATTGGAAGCCGTGGACGTGCTGCAAACCGACGTACTTCAGAAAACCGGGCTGAAGTCTAGAAAATGAGCTGCCGAGAGGACTGTGTGAATGGACAAGCGCCAAAAAAATAATCTTTCAACAAAATATTAATGAGATCCGACATTTGGCCTGACCAAGTGAAGTTATTAACAAACAATAGGAAGAAGTCAAAATGAAAAAAAGAAAAACGAAAAGACAAAAGGAATAAATCTTCATTTCCTATGCTCGAGACGACAATAAGGATGGTTTTGCAATAAGGCTGTGCAGCGATCTTTGCAATCGCGGTTTTAACGTTTGGCTGGACAAGGAGCGACTGCTATAGGATGCGCAACCTTGGCGTGAACAGATACAGAATGCAATCAAAACATCGGAACGTATGATAGCTGTAATTGGCCCTAGTGCTCTTGAATCAGAGCCAGTGTGGTATGAATGGATTCACGGCTATCTCCATTCCAAAGCCATCGTTCCCATTCTGCGAAAAGGGGAATATGAAGAAGTCCGGGATGCACTTCGCGAGCTTAACACCCCGGAGTTTTTCGAGAAACATCCTTCCGAATTTGTTCCAGAGGATCTTCTTGATCTGCAATGCCCTAATTTTCAAGATGCGGGGGAAGACAGCTACAATAAAGCTCTTTCCAAGCTTTGCGAGTCGCTTAAAAAACCTGTTGTGATTGGTGCTCTGGATGGAGGGGGAGAGTTGGTAGATTTGCCTCCGTGTTTTGTTCCTCGCGACGAAAAGCTGAGAGAATTGTGTGGTTATGTATTTGCGGATTTGACGACAGACATGGTTTTTAAGCCGGAGGAGAGAGTCACGGCAATCCATGGAAGAGGAGGATCTGGGAAATCAGTACTAGCAAAGAAGTTTATACACTCCGTCAAAGCTCGCCATGTATTTAAGCACGGCATCATCTGGCGAAGAATTGGGCCGGATGGTGACATGTTATCCTCAGCGAGGTCGTTTGTATCGTTCTTTACGGAAGACCAGGATAGTAAGCTCCTTGAGCTTGAAACTGACTGTGAAAAAGCTAAGGGTTTGCTGAAGAAAATTCTCAAGAACAAAAAATGCCTAATAGTCTTGGACGATATATGGGATCAAGGACATATTGAGTATTTCTGTGGTGCGCTTGGAAAGGATTGCCGCTTAGTCTTTACGACGCGGGATCACGATTTCGTCACGCGGCTTCATATGAAGGGCGTTTCGGTGGACGAGGTTTCAGATGGACAGGTAATAAGTTTGTTGGCTGGTCGGAGCGGGAAGAAGGTCACGGAGATGCCTGAGGAGGCTAAGGAAGTTGCCAGGAAATGTGATAATCTGCCCCTTGCATTAGCCATTTGTGGAGCTATCATGTCTGTGGGAGGGAACACCTGGGCGGAACTATCTGACGCTTTGAGTGAAGCAAGCGAAAGCATCCTTAAAAGTCAGCTTGGTGATTATAAAAATATGGAGATAGACGGCTCAATGGAGAAGGTTGTCAATGTATTCAGTCCTCTTAAGGTAAGCTTGGATTTTCTCGAAAAGCTTGACAAAGAAGAAGAAAATAAGGAAGCCTGCCTAGAACGTCGCAAACATTATCTGGAGACGGCAGTATTTGGGAGCGAGATTAGCACTCCCGAGACAGTTGTGCTTGCGCTCTGGCTTCAGCGCGATGGAATGGATAAGAAGCATATGAGGCCCCTTGTCGGGATGCTTATTGGAAGGGCTTTGTTGAAACTGGAGTCACAAGAAAACACACCCCCGGACAGGCTGGTTTCATTGCATAATCTTCAGCAAGTCTATTTGGCGGATATACTCCACAGGGAGAACGAAGAGAAATTGAACGAGTTGCACAGGGATGTTGGACAGGCACTTCTGCAGTGGTGGCAGACAAAGGAAATTGGACAATTGATTCAGACAGATGAGAAGCAGACAAGAGAATATGTCATGGATCATCTATTCGGTCATTTTGTGGCCGGCAGTGACTACGATGGACTCGGACAGTTGTTGTCGGACATCGACTATCTTAGAGGTAAGCAGAAGAAGGCCGTGCAGTACCGTTTTCAGAGTGAATTTACTTCCCTGCTCGTGAACTCGGACGTGGCTGACGATGACCTTATAAGAGTCCTGTTATCGATTCACGTTGCAGTAAAAACAAGCGGAGAACTCTGCAAGGAGGAAGTTGCCGACTGGCTGGACACGTTTGCGTACTGGCTGACGGAGTTTGGCGTTAAAAAAACTTCAGGTGATAGAAAGTCTATGCTGAAGGCCATGAGTAAGAGGTTTGACGAAACATGCGCAGAAGTATCGAAGGCTCTCGCGGATAAGTATGAGAGAGAGGCGAAACTGAATACAAGGAACAGGAAGAAAGGAAAATATGATTATTGCATGCGTTTTGCCGAGCTTTATACATGGGTTCGGCAAAGATCGGGGGATTTTGATAAATGTGTCGAGGCGTGTGAGTTTGCCGAAGCTCTTTGTGGGAGAGTTGGAATGCCGGTAGCTTACCGGGATTTGGGAAGGGCCGAATTCGTTCGTATGCGCGCTTATGCCAATAATGAACTTGCAAAAAGTGAAAAGAACCGGGCAGAGAAAGCCAGGCGCAAAGCTTTATCGTACGAAGCATACAACGACTTGAATAGGAAGTTCTCATCTAACATTTGGACACCTGATATTAAGGAGTGGGAAAAGCTCGAAGGAGACAAAGGAACAGTTTTGTCACCACCTTCTAAAAAGGACACGAATAAACCGAGAAAAGGTATGAAAAAACGGAGATTTTTTAAGGCCAGGGTAGTCTCCAATGCTCACGATTGCATAGGCGCCATACATATAATTCGATTCTTCATGAAAAAGGGCGGTCTGGTGGAGTGGATACACCACAAGAAGTTCAAATCGAAACAATTAGCATCCGATGATGTCCTGTTTACAGTTCTCTTGGGTGGGCCAAAAGCGCCTGAAATATCGGATGTTGCCTACGAATTCTACAAGTACAATAAGAAGAATGAAAAGACATATCTGCGAATGTATTCTGGTATGTATATCGAGTCAAATCGTCTCTATATGAAAAAGGATAAAACCCACTGCTACATGCTTGGGGGAATCTCGAAACTCAACACTTTTGTGGCGGCCTATGAATTCACCGAGGACGCTACGGTGATGAAGATCATAAGAAAACAACCTAAATCCTGATGCAGTAAGTGGCAAAGTTGATTGGTCAGCCAAGAATAAGGATCTAATCTTGTCTTGCATAAGGTTCGTTGTTGTCTATAGTAGATAGAGTGCTTATGTATTGTATATTAGAAGTATATTCCATACAAGGGACTGTGGAGTGAGAAGACAACGATGACAGAAAAGACACGATCGGATAACTGTGACAAGAGAAGATGGAAACGATTCATAAATGCCAATGAAACACCTCCTGCCTGTTCCGGTACGTATACTTACCCTCTTGTAGAGAGAAAAACAAACGATAATATCAAGAAACAAGATCCGGGGAAGCTTCGCCGCGAAAAGTTCTTGTACAGAATGTGGCTGGATCGTGAATGGCAAGTAGCTGTAGACTTTGGTTGTGGTATCGGAGCTAACTTCGATTGCTTTGACCAACAGCAGAACAAGTCAAAACTCCTCGTCGGGCTGGACCCTGATCCGGCTCGGGCACACTCAGCAATGACTCATGCAAACAGGTTGAAATATGTGGAGGCAGTTGTTATTTGCGCCGATGTATCACTGTTCGAGAATTCGCCGGATGACTTATTTGTCGATGCTGTACTCTGTAGCCAGGTTCTGGGCCATGTCCCGAGGAAAGAGCTTGGACGAATCGTGCGAGGCATTTCTGCGAAACTGCGAACCGGGGGAAGCTGTGCCATCTCTATCCCGGTCATCGGCGCTTCATTCACCGACGATCCGACGGCGGGTGGCTGGGTATCCGGCGATGATTTCGTACACCTTGTCTATTGTGATCGTTCTCCATTTGACAAGGACTATCGTAAAAAAGTGCCGGGTGAGATCTTTGACCAATATGCCGCTTGTTCTCCGCAGGATGTGTTACCTGTGCGAAACTTTTGGTTGCCCGAGTTTCCAAATGTCTCCCAGCACGAACTGCCAACACCAGTAGCAACTATCCCACCAACCATAGGCCAAGCTATAGCGCCTTTCTTCAATGTCTCGGAGGTTGTTTTGTACGCAATCCATAGACACGTGGCGCGAAAAACCAAGGAGATAGGTATTGGTGACGCGTTTATTATTATGACCAGAACCTAAGTCGTGCCTGACTCTCGAATAATGACTTCAATTTCTGACAGGAAGAGTCGTATTGATCGATTTTGGAAGTCCAAAGAAATAAATCCAACGATGACTTGCGGGGCTAAATAGTCAATAGTAAGATCCCTCGACTGCGCTCGGGATGACGAGAGGGATTTCACGCTGTTTTGTGGTCCATGAAACCTTCGAGCTTGCGGGCGCGGACGGGGTGCTGAAGTTTGCGGATTGCCTTGGCCTCGACCTGGCGGACTCGCTCGCGAGTGACTTTGAAGATGCGGCCGACTTCCTCTAATGTGTAGGTGTAGCCATCGCCGATGCCGTAGCGGAGCTTGATAATCTCGCGCTCGCGGTACGAAAGGGTTTTGAGGACTACGTCGATCCTGTCTTTGAGCATTTCCTGCGTAGCGGATGCGACGGGCGAATCGATTTGGTTATCTTCGATAAAGTCGCCGAAGTAGCTGTCCTCGCTTTCGCCGATTGGCCTGTCAAGACTGATCGGATGCTTCGAGATCTTCAGCACCCGGCGTGTTTCCTCGATGCTCATCACGGCTTCCTCGGCGATTTCTTCAACGGTCGCCTCCCTGCCTAATTTCTGGTGCAGGACCTTGCCTGCGGTTCTCAGCCGGCTCATCGTCTCGATCATATGAACGGGGATGCGAATGGTTCGTGCGTGGTCGGCGATGGCGCGAGTGATGGCCTGCCGAATCCACCACGTGGCGTAGGTGCTGAACTTGTAGCCCCGGCGGTATTCGTACTTGTCGACGGCACGCATCAGGCCGGTGTTACCTTCCTGGATGAGGTCGAGAAAACTCAGGCCGCGGTTGCGGTATTTCTTAGCGATGGAGACGACCAGGCGGAGGTTGGCGCTGGAGAGCGTTCGCTTTGTTTCCTCGTATTGGGAATAGACTTTTTCGAGGACGGACAGTCTCTTGGCGAGCTGCGGCGGCGTTTCCATAACCAGCTCCTGAAGACCGTTCAGCTCCTGCTTCATCGCTTCGATGTCCTGGTCGGTAATGTCATCGTTGGGGCCTGCCGTGATCGTCTGCTCTAATTGTTGCATTTTCTCGCAGATGCCGTGGAGCTTGTTTTTTACCGGCTGAATTCTGCTGGTTCGCAGGCTGAGCTCTTCGAGGAGTGTTGCGATTTTTCGCTTGGATCTGCGCAGTTGTATCAATGCCTGCTTGCTCTCGCTCTTATTTTGGTCGTTGAGAGTTTGCTTAAATAGAATTTGGTTAATCTTGAGCAGCTCGTCTACTGTTTTGATGTTTTCAGGGAGTCGTTTTTTTATCACGCTTTTGGTCATGTTTTGTACGGTGCCG
>Ga0315294_10006242_pt1 | contig 13067 bp, 9 predicted proteins | sample YL17G13_40_MG_FD_203626 | JGI IMG/M metagenome (GOLD analysis project Ga0315294, IMG submission 203626) | Sediment microbial communities from Yellowstone Lake, YNP, Wyoming, USA - YL17G13_40 | ecosystem: Environmental > Aquatic > Freshwater > Lake > Sediment | place: USA: Wyoming | collected... | reverse complement strand
GTGCTGGGGCCGACGCCAGCCGCGTTTGGGGGGGCGGCGGCGGCGTGGGTGGTGGGCGAGGTGGCGGGCGCGCCGCTCGCGGCCGCGGCGGCGCCGCGGGGGGCGCCCGAGTCGTGCCGCGTCCTGCTCGACCGACTGGCCGACCGCGAGGAGGCGCTCCATGGGGCGGCGCTGGCCGTGGATCTCGACGACGTGGCCTGGCTCGCGCGGTCGGTCTGGCGCGGCGCGAGCGCGGCGGACGCTGCCGCCCCGCCGCGCCTCCCCCCGTCCGACGCCACGCTGGCCACATCCTTGGCCGGCCTCGCCCTCACCCGCTTCGACAGGGGCGCGGCGGCAGGGGTGGACAACCTGGTGCTCCTCTCGTTCGCGCAGGCCGACGCGCGCGACGCGGGGGCCGACGTCGGCGGCGCGCCGGGGTGGGAGGCGCGGGCGGCGACCGTTCTCGCGCGCGTGGCGGTGGAAGCGGGGGGGAGCGATGGGCTCGGGCCGTGGTTTTGGTGAGCGGGCGCGACACTGCCGCGAACAGGGGCGCAAACACCGATGACCCTCCTCCGCCCCCTGCCCCCCCTCCGCGCCCCCTCTGGCACCCGCCGCATGCCCCACCGCGGCCGCCGCCCCGCCCCCGCCCGCGCGGCGGCGCCCGCGGCCGCCGCGGCGCCCAGCGCGCTCGCTGCCGCGGGCGCCCTGCTCACCTCCCTCGTCTCGCCGCGCACCCTGCTGTTCGTCTCGGGCGTGTCCGTCGTTGCCTTTGGTGGGGAGGGGAATGAGGGCGGGTTTGGGAGAGTTGAGGGTCGTGCGGAAGCCGCCGCCGCGAGCCGCCCTCGCCCCTCTCCCCAGGCGTCGCCCAAGCCGCGTCCAAGTCGCGCTGGGCGCGGCGCCCCGTGGAGAGCGTCTGGTCGCGCACCGTGGCCGACACGCTGGCGGACCGCCGCGTGCCGCCGCCCGCGGTCGGCGGCTGGCTCCTCCCCCGCGCGCCTGCCGCCGCCGCGCTCGCCGCCGCGCTCGACCCTTCTTCTTCCCAGGGCCTCTATTTCATCGTGGACGGGCCGCCCCGGTGCGGCAAGACAACACTGCTGCGCGAGGCGTTGAAGGGTGGGGAGGAGGCCGCCGGCGGCGGCGGCAACGCCGGCAAAAAGAGAAACAAACGGCACGGCGTCGCCTACATTGACGCCGGCTCGCTGCCGACATCGCCGGCGGCGGGCGACCTGGGGCGCGCGCTGGCGGCGGCCATCGGGTTTTCGTTCGAGGAAACGTCGCGCGTCATGCGCCGCGTCGCGCCCGTGCTCGCGCCGGCCGCGCCCGACATGTCCCCAGACCCCAGGGAGACGCTGGCCCGGGCGGCGGCGGCGCTGGAGGAGGGGGCGGCCACGCTGGTGGGCGGCGACGGCGCGCCCGCGCCGCTCCTCGTCGTTGATGGTTGCGACGCCGCCGTCGCGTGCGGCGGCGGCGCGGCCGATGCGTTGCTTGCTCTCCAGACGCTCGCTGCCACGTGGGCGGCGCGGGGGTTGATCGTCACGGCGTTTGTCGCGTCGCGCCAAGCGACGCTGTCCCTCCTCGGCGCCGCGCCCGCCGGCGCGGCCGCCGCGCGCGTGACCGTGCCGCCGCCGACCGACGCCGAGGCAGCGGCGTGGCTGAAAGCTCGTGGTGTCCCCTCCGCCTCCATCCTCCCCCTAGTCGACGCAGCGGGCGGCGACTTTGGCTGCCTCGCGCGCGGCGCGCGCGCCGCCGCCTCCGGCGCCTCCGCCGCCGCCGCCGCCGCCTCCGTCGCGGCCGAGGCCGAACGCCGGTACGCCAAGGCGGGCGTGATGGACGCGGGCGAGCGGCAGGGGGGGGGGTTGGCGGTCATCGCGGCGCTGGTCGAGGTCGCGGCGCGCGGGGGCGACCCCGCCATTCCGGCGTCCCTTTTCCGGCGCTTGGTACCGGAGAAAGAGGCTCAGGACGCGCTGCTGGTCGCGCAAGGCGGTCCTCTGACGCGCGGCGACGCGGGCGAGGTGCGCTTTGCGCCCGGCCCGTCGCGCGTGTTCGCCACCCGCGGCCTGCTCGCGGCCGCCCTCGCCGACGCCGGCGCGCTCGAGGGCGCGGCCCGGGTGGCGGCCGACGCGGCGGCGGCGGCGGCGGGGTGAGGGGCGGAGGGGAGACGAGAGAGCGCGGGGCGGGGCGGCCGCGGCGTGTTGCACGGTTTGGGGCCGCCCCCCGCCCCTCGCCCCCGCTCACGACGCCAGCCGGGACGACCGCCGCGTGCCACCGGGAGTGACCGCGGGGGTGCGCGCGGGCGCGGGGGCGTGGGACCGCGCGCCCCCGTCGCCGCTCCGCCGCGCGGTCGCTGTCGCCGCTTCCGGCGGCCCGTGCGGGTAAATGAAGAATTGCCACACGTTGGCCGTGTAGTAGGCGAGCGAGATGACGCCCAGGGCGGCCCCCGCCCAGAGCAGGGCCAGGCTCGCGCGCACGCCCGCGTCGACCGCGACGCGGTGCCGCGGCCAGCGCTCGCCCCCGCGCCGCAGCGCGAGCAGGCCCGACATCGCCACCATCTGCGCCGCCGTCTTCCACTTGCCCAGCGAGTTGACGCGCACCGCGCCGTGCGCGCCGCCGCCGGACGTGGCGGCCCACTCGCGGAGGGAGGACATGGCGACCTCGCGGCACACGATGAGCGCGACGGGCGCGGCGAGCTCGGCGGGGGTGAGCGGGGACGGCGGCGTCGCGGCCGCCAACACCAGCGCCGTCGACACCATGACCTTGTCCGCGACGGGGTCGAGAAAGGCGCCAAACGCCGAGGTGAGCGCGAGGCGGCGCGCGAGGTAGCCGTCGGCCCAGTCGGTGACCGCCGCCAGAATGAAGACCCCCGCCGCGGCCCCGGACGCCTTGTGCCCCGGCGCAAACCAGAGCGCGAAAAAGACGGGGACGAGGGCGAGGCGGAGGAGGGTGAGCACGTTTGGGGGGGTGAGGAGGGGGGAGCGGCGGCCGGCGAGCGAGTGGGGGGCCGGGGAGCGGCCCCTCGGCGACGGGCCGGCCTCGGACGCGCGGCGGCGGTAGAAGTCGGAGCGGCGGTCGATCGGGGAGACGAGGTCTTCCTGGAGAGGAGGGGAGGGGGTGGCGGGTCGCGACTCGGGTTGGCGCGCGCGCGGCGCACAGCGGTGGGCGCGTCCAGGCCCCCAATCGCCGCCCGCCACGCGGGTCGACCAGCGCCGCGCCGATCGCGGCCCCGCGCGCCGGCGGCGCACGCCCCCGCCCCTGCGCGCGCGCCATCGGGCGCCGCACCGCGCGGCGCCGCGCCCCTCCTCCTCCCTCCTCCTCTCGCCTGGGACGACACGAACAGGAGCGGCACGCGCGGGACGGCGTCGTGGGGGGGGGGGGGCTTGCGGGGGGCCATGGTGGCGGCTTCTTTTTTCGGGTGTGCGGGGGGGGGCGACCGCCCACCCTCCCTCTCGCGGACTCGGCCGCACGTCACTCGACCGCCGCCGCCGCCCGCAGCGCGTCCGCACACGCCCCCCCGTCCTCCTCCCCAATCTCGTCCGGCAGCGCGGCCAGCGCCTGGAGCGCGGCGCGCACAGAAGCTGAAGCTGCCGCGCGCGCGGCGGCGACCGCCGCGTCGGCCGGCACGGCGGCGCCCCCCATCAGCGCCGCCGCCACCATGCCCGCGCGCTGGATTACGGGACCAGGCACGCCTTCAGCCGCCGCGCACGCGAGGCCAAACGACCGCCCGTCGCCTTTGCCCGCGGCGAGCCGCCGCAGGAGCAGCGGCCCGCCGCCCGACCCGCCGCCTTCCAGCACGGCCAAGTGCGCGTGGCCCAGGCTGGGCGTGTCGGGCAGGACGCCGGGGGTGAGGAGCTCGGCAAAGTGGGTGGTGACCGCGGCGCGCGCGCCGCGCGCGGCGAGCGCGCGCGCGGCCGCCGCCACCAGCCCCGCGCCGTCGGCCGCCAGCGTGCCAGAGCCTAATTCGTCAAACAGGACGAGCGACCGGTCCGTCGCATGCCGCAGCGCCGCCGCCGCGCGCCCCAGCGACGCGGCGAGCGCGCCGCCCGCCCCCCCCGCGCCGGCGGCCAGGCCGCCGCGCCCGCGGCAGGCGGCGCCCGCGAAGAAGATGCGGTCGGTGAGGCCGATGACGGCGGATGAGGCCGGCACGAAAGAGCCGGCGTGGGCGAGGGCGGTGGTGAGCGCGAGCGACGACGCCCACGCGGTTTTGCCCGCGCCGGAAGCGCCGCCGACCAAAAGCACGGAGGGCGACCCTCCGCCCAGGCGCGTGGTGGACGGGACGTAGGCGTCGGTGTGGACTTCGAGGAGGGGGTGGCGGCCTGGGGAAAGGAGATAGGGAATCGCGTAAAAGCGATTAGTGTGCCACCTCCCAAACAATGCTCTTTTTCTCCCCCCACCCTGCCTCACCTCCCACCACCTCCAACACCGGCTCCTCCACCAGCGTCGGCCGCACCCAGTCACGCTCGCGCGCGACGACGGCGAGCGCGGCCGCGGCGTCGGCGGCGGCTGCCGCGCGCGTCGCACGCGCGAGCGCCAGCCCGTGCTCGCCCTCGACCCGGCGCGCCACTTCAGCCGCCAGGCACGCCTCCCCGTCGCGCACCCGGTTGAGCAGGTCGCCGTACGCGTCGTCCAGGGCGGTCGTGGCGGCGGCGCGGTAAAAGGCGCCGCGCGCGGTTGGCGGAGGGGGCGGGCGCCCGCGGCGGCGGCCGCCGCCAGGCGCAGGGAGGTCGGGGTCGGGCCCGCCGCCGTCGACCGTCGTCGGTGGGTGCACCACGCGCGAGCCGCCGGGGTGCGGGGCGTAGGCGCGGGACTGGGTGACGGCGTCGGCGTCGCCGTCGAGGGGACCACCCCCACCCCCTCCAACCCCCGCCCCGACCCCAAACGCCAGCGCGTAGTCGCCCAACCCGGCCAGCACGCCGGGCGGGAGCTCGCCGCCGTCAACGCGCACGAAGAAGCCGCACTGGGGGAGGTAGGCGGCAGAAACGGCGAGCCCGACCGCGCCGCCGGCGGCCGCCACGCGGTCGGCTTCAGTCGCCGCCACCGCGTCCAGCTCAGCCGGCAGCCTCGCGTACGCGTCGTGCAAGGCGTCGAGGGCGGGGAGGACGCCGCCCGCGGCGAGGCGGCCGCCCGCGGCGGCGGACGGGAGGTCGAGCGCGGACGCGACCGCGTGCCGCAGCGCGTCCATGGGGCCGATGGCGGCGCCAAGGGAGGGGGCGACGGCGGCGGGGAGGGCGGCGAGGAGAGCGGGGAGGGGTTCGCTGGCGTCAGCCGCCGCGCCGGCGAGCGTCGCCGCCGCGGCGGCCAGCGCCGCCGCCCCATCCACCAGCGCGATCGCGTCCGCCACATTTGGCCTCCCGTTGGACGCGCGCAGGCGGGACAGGGACGCGGCGGGGGCGCGCACGCCGCGCAGCGCGGCGCGCGCTGCGTCGAGCGCGTCGCCGCGCGCGGCGAGCCACGCCACCGCGTTGCCCCGTGCCGCGATGACGCCCAACTCCCGGGACGGCGCGCTCACCCAGCGCCGGACCAGCGCCCGCCCCGCGGGCGTGACGCCGCGGTCGAGCAGGGTGAGGAGGCAGTGCCCCGCTTTCGCGCTCCCGACGCCCATCGCCGACGGGTGAGCCTCGAGCGTCGCCACCCCCAGGTCGGCCGCAGTCGCGTCGTCAATGTGGAGGTAGGTCGGAAGTGGGGTTTCGGCCACGGTGTCGACGGTGGTGAGGAGGGGAGGAGGAGGAGACAGGGGGGTGGACGCGCGGACGCCGTCGGCGACCCCGACGCCGTCGTCGGGGTCGCCGCCACCATCGTCGCTTCCCCCACCGTCTCGCAGCAGCACGTTGGCCAGCCCGCCCAGTGCAGCCGCTTGCGCGGGCACATCCAGCGCGGCGCAGCCAGCGAGCCAGCGCGTGCGCGCGGCCGCGCCGCCGCCGCCCGCCGCCGCGCGCTCCGCCCCGCCCCCAAACGGGAGCCCGGCCACCGCGCGCACCGCAGCGTCGCCGGTGCGAAAGAGGGACGCGCGCTCCAGGCGGACGGCGGCGCCGCGGGCTGCGGCCGCGGCGCTCAGCGCGGACAGGAAGCGGTCGTCGGACGCCGCGCTCGCGTGCACGGCGCCCGGCGCGGCCACCTCCAAAGCTGCGGCCAGGGCGTTGAAATGATCGTCCGCGGGCGCGTGGGCGACGCGCAGGGCGCGGGAGGCCGGAGAATACCAGGCGAGCGCTGTCGCGCCGCGCGCGTGCGCCGCGGAGGCCGTCACCCCCCGGGCGGCGTCCAGGAGGGTGGCGTCGGCCTCGGTCGGGGTCGACATGACGGGCCGAGGGCGCCCGAGGCGGGGAGGGGGAGAGTGGGGGGGAGCAAGCAACGCGCGGCGGCCGGACCGACACCGCTCTCTCACCCGCCCGCCGCCTCCTCCTCCCCCTCCTCTCCCCCAACGCCCCATGAATCGGTCGCCGCCGCCACCGCGGCCAGCAGGGCGGCCGCGGGACCGCCCTCGCGCGCGGCGCCGGCGGCCGGCGGTGGCGACGCCGCGCGCTCGCCCGGCGACCCCGTGCCCCCCGCCCCACCGCTCCCTCCCGCTTGTTTCGCTTCCGCGTGCTTGGCTGCCGCGCGCGCCTCGTACGGCGAGCGCGCCTCCTTGAGCGTGGCCGCCCACCGCGCCGCCACTTCGCGCTCGACCGCCGTCGAGTCGGCGCCAGGCATCGCGGCCTGCACCCCGGGCCGCACGGCGAGGCCGTACTCGGTGAACGCGGTCCAGCCTTTGACGCGAGGGGTGGGTGGGGGGGGTGGAGGGGCGGGGCGGCCCGCGGCGCGCGCCGACCGGCGGCGCGCGACGTCCGCGGACTCGGGCGTCGCTGGCGCGGGGCGCGGCGCGCGCGCGGCGGGCGTCGTGGGCGTCGCCGCCGGCAGCGCGGGTGCGGCGGACGGAGTCGGCGGGGCGGCCGACGGCGCTGGCGGGCGCGTCTGGGGCGGCGGCGGCGGCGGCGGCGGCGGCGGCGGCGGCGGCGGCGGCGGCGGCGCGCCGGGCGCCGCGGGGGGCGGCGCCGGTGCCGGCCACTGCCCGGCCAGAAACACGGGCTCGGCCGCGGCCGCGGCCGCGGGCGCGGGCGCCGGGCCCGGCGAAAAGAGCGGGCGCGCGAGGGTGGGGCCGCCGCTCGGCCCCGCCGCCGGCCCGGCCCCGCGCCACACCACGCCCGCCGCGCGCGGCGCGGGCCACGCGGGCGCGGGCTCGCAGCAGCCCGCCAGCCGGGCGCGCTCGGCGAGCAGCGCCTGCGGAGGGGAGGAGAGGGGAAAGGGTCGGCGCGAACACTCTCTCCTCTCCCTCTCCCTCCCGCCCCTCCCCCCGCCCCTCCCCCCCTCTTCCTCACCCCCACCAGCGGGTGACCAAATCCGTACACCTCCAGCCCGGGCGCGACGTCGCCCGTGCGCAGGTAAAGCGCGAGTTTGGCGAGGGGCGCGGACGGGGTCGCCCCGTCGAACGCGTGCCCCCCGTCCCAGAGCAGCGCAAACGTGGGCACCGCGGGTGGCGGCGGCAGGGCGGGGATGGCGGTCTCCGCCGACGCGGGCGTGGGTGCGCGGCGGCGCGCCGCGTCGCCGCCCGCCGAGTCTGGGGCGGCCGCGTCGCCTCCCACCGCCCCCGCCGCCGTCGCGGGCGCGCGCACGGCAAAGGCGCAACCGTGCCCGTACAGCGTGGCGGACGTGCGGTACCCGACCGGGAAGGGGAAGCGCGGCGCGCCCGCGACCGCGTGCCAGGCCGCCGTCTGGGCGCAGGGCGCGCCCAGCTCCCACACGACCGTGTGGTACCCGGTGAGCAGGCAGAATGGGGGGGCGACGGTCTGGGGGTGGGTGGGTGGGAGTGTGGGGAGGCGCGGCCGCGCGCGGCCGCGCGTGCGTACGCCGCCGGCGCTGGACCCTCACCACGGGGCACCCGCCCGCGCGCCAGAGCGTGCCCATGGATGGCCGGCGAGGGTGGAGGGTCGCCGTCCAGCGGGGCTCGCCGCAGCACCGTGTGCGCGGGCGCCGCGTCGCCGGCCGATGTTGGCACTCTCTCCTTTCCACCACCCTCTCCCCCCTCTCCACCATGCGCGCTGTCGCCCAATCGACGACCCCCACTCGCGCAGCGCCGCCCGCGCGGTCGGCGGCCCCGGGTGCGTGGGCAATGCGCTGGCGGCGCGCGGGCGCAGGGGTGTTGCGGCCGCCGCGGGCGCGAGCGGGCGCACTCGCCAGGCTTGCAAGCCCCAATGCGGGCATCTGGCGGTGGCGGCTCCATCGGCGCGCCCACCGCCGCCCGCGCCGCGCGCGCCGGCCGTCCGCCGACCCCGCCGCTTCCCCAGCCGCCCCTCCTCCCTCCTTGCGCGCCCGCCTGGCGGCCGCCGCGGCGGCGGCGACCCTCTGCCTGGCGGCCGCGCCCGCCACGGCCGCCACGCGCCTCCCCCCCATCGACAAAGACCCCGCGCGCTGCGAGCGCGCGTTCACCGGCAACACGATCGGCCAGGCCAACGCGGTGAGCGACAAACTCCTGGACCTGCGCCAGTGCAAGCTGTCGGGGGCGGACGTGTCGGGCAAAACTCTGGCCGGCGCGCTCATGAGCGACGCGGACTTTTCCAAAGCGGTCATGGTGGAGACCGTGCTCACCAAGGCGTACGCCCCGCGCGTCAACCTGCGCGGCGCCAACCTGACGAACGCGGTGATCGACCGCGTCGACTTCAGCGGCGCCGACCTGACCGGCGCGACGCTCAGGAACGCCGTCCTCACCGGCCTCACCTGGACGGGCGCCATCCTGACCGACGTCGATTTCGAGGACGCGCTCATCGGGTCGCAGGACGCGGCGGCGCTGTGCGCCAACCCGTCGCTCGTCGGCGCGAGCCGCGCGGGGGTCGGGTGCCGCAGCGGCAAGTGAAGAGAGAGAGAGAGAGAGAGGGGCGCGGGGTGGCGCTCGCCCCCTGCGATCGTGAGCCGTGTGGTAGCGAGCGAGCGCGCGGTCGATGCGGGGCGGGAGGGCGGCGGACGGCGTCTCTCGCAGCGTCTATTTTAAGCGCGGCCTCTCTTCGCGGCCTTCAACACAACTCCCTCGCCCGCCTCCCGGCCGGGCGCCGCCCCCATGGCGCCCACGCGCCGCTCCGCGTAGCCTGCTCCCCCCCCGCGGACGCTGGCGGCCCGATGCCGGCCGCGCCTCCGGCGCTCGCTCCGCCACGCCTGGACTGGGAGGCCGCCGCGGTCGCCCGCCGCGAGGCTGCAACTGCGGCGTCGTCGCGGGCCGCGCGCGCTGCGGCGGCCGCGTCGCGCGACGGCCCGGCGCTCGACGCCGCGGCGACCGCCGCTCGCGCTCGCGCCGCGGCCGCCGCGGCGGCCGTGCCGGCGCACGCGGCCGACGGTTGGGCGTTTGCCGACGGCGGCGGCCCGCTGGGGTGGCCGACCAGCCTCGCGCAGCTTGCGCTCGCCGCTGCGGCCGCGGCGTTGCGCCCAGGCGCCCCTCGCCCCCGCGGCGCCCGCCTGCACGCCGCCCACGAACGCCTGGTCGTGCAAGCGGGGGCGGGAGGGGGGGCGGTGACCCTGGCATCCGCTTTGCTGCTGGCCCCTGGCCTCGCCGCCGCCCTCTGGGCCGCCGTCCGCGCCGCGCTCGAGGCCGCCGCCTGCCGCCGCCGCGCCCAGGCCGCGGCCCGCCTGGCCATGCTGGCGGCCGCGGCGGCGGCCGCGGCTGAGGCGGCGGCGGCCGCCGCGCGCGGCGCGCCGCGCTGGCGCGTGCCGCAGCGCGCGCTCGTCGCCGCGCCCCGGCTCCTGTTTCTGGTGGATGCCGGCGTCGTGCCGGGCAAGGAGATTGTTGTCGCTGAAGAGGGAGGGGCGGGAGTGACGGCCTCGGCCGCGGTGGCGGCTTTGCGCGCGCCGGCAGCCGCCGCCGAGGCCGCCGCGGCCGCCGCCGACGCCGCGGCCGCGGACGAAGCGCGTCGATCCCTGGCGCACGACGAGGACGAAGGCCTCGGCGCGCCGCCGGTCGACGCGCGGCTGCGGGCGTGGGGCGACAGCGTCGGCGGAGAGCCGCCCGCGGCCGCCCGGCGCCCCCTCCACCACCTCGCCGCCGCCCGGGACGCCGCATGGGGCCTGTTCCCATCGGTCCCCCTGCTCGCGCGCGCGGACGACCTGGCGCGGCCGCCCGGCGGCACGCGGACGCTCGCTGCCGGCGCGGGGGCGCTCATCTCGACGCCGCCTGGGCCGGCGCCCCTCGGCGCGCCCTCGCCTCACTTGAGGCCCGGCATGCTCATGTCGCCTGGGCGGGCGTCGGCCGCCGGTCTGCCGCCGGCTCCCGGCTTGCCGTCGCCCGCGCGCCCCGGCGACGCGTCGGCCCCCCCCGCCCTCGCCCCCGGCCGCCGCGCGGCCGCGCTGGCGCCCGTGGTGGCGACGCCGGCGCGCGAGCGGCGAGGACGTCCGGCCGCGCGCGAAGTGGCGGCCCGCGCGCTCGCCGCGCGGGCGGTCGCAGACCTCCCCGCCCTGCCCCGCCAGCCGCACGCCTGGTGGCGCCGCGTGCCGCCGCGGTCGACCGTGGCTATCGTGCCCCGGGCGCGGGCGAGGCGCGCGGGGCTGGCGTCGCCGCCGCCGAGGCGGCGCCGCGCAGGCGGCCGCGACCACTCCCCGCCGCTCGCCGGCCCGCCCTCCGACGACGGCCCACCATCACCCACCGCCCCCCTGTCCTTCACCGACCGCCGCCCCAAGGCCGTCGCCGTCGGGCGCGGTCTCCACGGCCGCGGCCTCTACGCGCTCGAGCCCGTGTCCGCCGGCGATTTCGTCCTGGAGTACTTGGGGGAGCTGCTGCGCGCCCCCCTGGCCGACGTGCGCGAGCGCGCGTACGGGTTCGCCGACGGCGGCACCTACCTCTTCCGCGCTGACGCGCAGTCCGTCGTCGACGCGACCCAGGCGGGCGGCCCCGCCCGCTTCATCAACCATTCGTGCGCGCCCAACACGGCGACGAGGGTGACGCACGACGGGGTGGGGGGGGCGCCGCGGGTCAACGTCGTGGCGCTCGTCGACGTCGCTCCCGGGGACGAGGTCACGTACGACTACCAGTTTGCCGAGGAGGGAGACCCCATCAAGTGCAACTGCGGCGCGGCGGGGTGCCGGGGCACGCTGAATTGAGCGAGCGGGGGGGTCTTTTTTTTCCATAGAAGTTGTTTTCTGTTTGGTTGCCCGCCGTGGCCGGCTTGTGTCGCGGCGCCGTCCCTCCGTCCCCCACCAAAAAAGAGGGGCGAGGAGGCGCACGCGCTCCGGCCCTTCGGGCCCTCGTCCCGCCTGGCGGGCTTCGATCCCGCGACCAAGAGCTTGCTCAGACGATGCGCCGGGGCCACGGCGCGCGCGGTGTGGGGAACGCGCGCGCCATAAGACTCCCACTCTGACCAGGCTGAGTTACAGGCGGCGGGGGCGAAGGAGGCGGGGAAGGGGCGGCGGCGGCGCTGTCAGGCGCCGCCGTCGCCACTCCCCCGCCTCGACCCTGGGACCTCGGCGCCCGCCAAAAGGCGGGCGTCGCGCGTTGCCACAGATGAATTAATCTGGGTCTCTCAATGACTAGAGGGGTGGGGTGGGGTGGGGGGGTGAGGCGGCGGCCTCCCTCTTACACGGGCGGTTGGGGGAGTCAGGCCGCCGACACACCCAACACCACGCGCCGCTCCATCCCTCCTCCCCTACTTGGAGAACCAGCCCTTGGCCTCCGCCTTGACCTCGGCCGCGGCCGCCTTGGCCTGCGCCGCCGCGCTGTCGACCGCCGCTGCCGCGCCGTCGGCCGCGCCCTCGACCGACTTGCCAAACGCAAACCACGATTTGCGCACGGTGTCCGTCGCGCCATCCGCCGCCTTGCGCACGTCGGCCTCGGCCGTGGCTGCCTGCTTGGAGAAGAGCGACCACGATTTCCCCGCCTCTGCCTCCAGCCCCGCCGCCGCGCCCGCCGTCGCGCCCGCGACGCCCGCCGCCGCCTTGCGCGCGTCGGCCGCGACGCCGGCGACGGCGGCGTGCGCGTCGGCTTCGGCGGACGCGGCCTTCTTGCGAAAGAGCGACCAGCCTTCGGCCGCGCGCCCCTCTGCCGCGTCGAGCGCGGCGTCGACCGACGATGCCGCCTGGCCGACGGCGGCGTCGGTCTTTTTCTGAAAGCCAAACCAGCCCTTTTTGGCTTCCGCCTCGACCTGGCCCACGGCCCCCGCCGCCGCGCCGGCGAGCCGCTTGGCCTCGGCCTCGGCCGCGCCGACCGCGCCGCCCACCGCCTTGGCCGTCGACGCCGCCAGGCGCCGCGTCTCGGCCGCCGCGGCGTCCGCCGCGCCCTTGGCGTCGCCCGCCGCGCGGCGCAGCGCGGCCTCGGCCTGTTGTTCCGCGCCGGCGACCGCGCCCGCCGCGCCCTTGATCGCAGCGCTCGCCTGGTGCTCCGCGTTTTTCAGGGCGGCTCCCGCTTGCTTCTCGGCCGCCTTGGCCGCGTCAGCCGCGCGGTGCGCGGCCCCGCTCGCCGCGTCTGCCGCTTTGTGCGCCGCGCCCGACGCTGCGCCGGCCACATCGTGCACCGCCTTGTCGGTCGCCTTGGCGGCGGCCTTGGCGGCGTCAGTGGTGCCAGACTGGGATGAGGAGAGGGGCGAATGCGTGGGTTGGTGGGCGAGGGGGGGGCGGTTGTGGGGTGAAGCGCCTCCCGTGACCCCCACCAACCACCCCAGGCAAGCGATTGGAATATTGTTTGCCGATCGGCAGCGCTTCGAAAGCAATCCGCCTCCGCACGGCGCCGCAATCCGCGCCGCGAGTGACCCACATGGCCCGCCGCATTCCCCCCCCCCTCCCCCCCTTTCCCTCCCTACCAAGATGTCGTCCATGTAGCCCTGGGTGTAGCAGTATGCGCCGCCCGCCGCCAGGCCGCCCACGAGGAGGAGGGGGAGGACGGAGCCGCCACCGCCCGACGACGCGGCCGCGCTGAAGGGGCGCCGGGGCGCGCCCTTGGACGCCGCGCGGGCCAGGGACCGGGCCGCGAGCATGGTGGTGGTGGTGTGGTGGAGGCGGAGAGGCGGGAGGGAGGCAGGAGAGTGCTCTCTCTCTCTGGCCGCCGCACCGAGGGGTGCGACACGCCCACACCCAGTGCCCCGCCCACCACG
>Ga0315294_10006241_pt1 | contig 13067 bp, 9 predicted proteins | sample YL17G13_40_MG_FD_203626 | JGI IMG/M metagenome (GOLD analysis project Ga0315294, IMG submission 203626) | Sediment microbial communities from Yellowstone Lake, YNP, Wyoming, USA - YL17G13_40 | ecosystem: Environmental > Aquatic > Freshwater > Lake > Sediment | place: USA: Wyoming | collected... | reverse complement strand
CCTCGACGCGCAGCATGCCTGGCGGCTGGGAGAAGGTGCGCACGGGTTTGCCCTTGAGCGCCTCCTCCACGAAATCGTGCCAGATGGGCGCGGCTCCGCTGATGCCCGAGACGTCCAGCATGGGCGAATTGTTGGCGTTGCCTGACCAAACGCCCACGGCCAGGTCGGGCGTGTAGCCCACGGTCCAGTTGTCGCGCCAATCGGTGGTGGTGCCGGTCTTGGCCGCGGCGGGCCGGTCGAGGGCCAGCGCGCTGCCCTCGCCAAAAGCGGGGATGCGCGCGCTGTCGTCGGCCAGCACGTCGGTGACCAGGTAAGCCACGCGCTCGTCGAGCACGCGCTGACCCTCGGTGGGCTGCGCCTGCCACAGCACCTTGCCATTTGTGCCCTCTACGCGCAAAATCGCGTTGGGCTGCACGCGGCGGCCGCCGTTGGCCAGCGCGGCGTAGGCGGCGGTCAGTTCCAGCAGACGCACTTCGCCCCCGCCCAGCGTCAGCGCCAGACCGTAGCGCTGCGAATCCTGCAGCGTGGTGATGCCCGCGTCGTGCGCCAGCGAGAGCAACGCCTGCAGGCCGACGTGGTCCAGCACTTTCACTGCGATGACGTTGAGCGAAGAGCCCAGCGCCTGGCGCAGCAGTACCGGGCCGTGGAGGCGCCGGTCGTAGTTGATCGGCACGTAGGTCGAGCCCTCGCGCGTGAGGAACGTGCTGCGCACGTCGAGCAGCATGGTGGCCGGGGTATAGTCGCGCGCAAAGGCGGCGGCGTAGGTGAGCGGTTTGATGGCCGAGCCGGGCTGGCGCGGCATGAGCGCCACGTTGACGGCGCCGTCAATGGCCGTGCTGAAATAGTCCGGGCTGCCCAGCATGGCCAGGATTTGGCCGTTCTGCGGGTCGAGCGCCACCAGCGCAGCGTCCGTGACGTTGTGGGCGGGCTTGCCCGCGCGCGGCTCGGAAAGCTGCTGCAGGTGGTAGCGTGCGATATCACGCGCGCGCTCTTGCAGGTCCACATCGAGCGTGGTGTAGACGCGCAGCCCCTGGCGGTAGAGCGTCTCGTCGCCGTACATGCCGCGCAGAACCTCCCAGACGTACATCACAAAGTGGGGCGCGCGGATGGGGAAGGGTGTGGCGGCAAAGGCCAGCTCCTCCTCCGAGGCTGCTGTGGCCTGCTCGGCGCTGATGTAGCCGGTCTTCGCCATCAAGCCCAGCACGACGGCCTGTCTGGCGCGCGCTGCGGCAGGGTCGGTCAGTGGGTTGTAGAGCGCGGGCGCCTGCGGCAGCCCGGCCAACAGTGAACACTCGGCCAGGTCGAGCTCGCGCACGGATTTGCTAAAGTAGCTGCGCGCGGCGGCCTCCACGCCATAGGCCAGGTTGCCGTAGTAGGTCTGGTTGAGGTACAGCTCCAGGATGCGGTCCTTGCTGAGGCTACGCGCCAGGCGGTAGGCCAGGATCGCCTCGCGCAGCTTGCGCAGCAGCGTGCGCTGGGCGCGCTCCTGCGGCGACATCAGCCAGTTGCGCGCCAGTTGTTGCGTGACGGTGCTGCCGCCAGAGAGCACCTCGCCGCCGCGCAGGTTGATCCATATGGCGCGCAGGATGGCCCGCGCGTCCACGCCAGGGTTCTGATAGAAGCTAGCGTCCTCGGTGGCGATGGTGGCCTGCTGCAGGTAGGCCGGGATCTCGGCCAGGCGCACGGGTTGTTGCCGACCGCCGTGTGGGTCCATGATCTCGTACAGCACACGCCCGTGGCGGTCGTAGAGGATGGTGGTAGGTGCCAATGCGCCCACGGGGGACCGGTCCAGCGCCGGCAGGTCGGCCAGCAGCCAGGTGTGCACGGCCCAGGCTGCGAGCAGCACCACGATGACGCCGGCCCACAGGGCAGCGCGGGCGAGCGGGGAGAGAACAGGTCTGCCAGACATTAGGGCGTCCCTCGCGGGTGCCGCACGGCAGGCGCTATGGGTTCAGCGGGATGACCTGTTCGGTCGAGACCCGCACTCCAGAAATGAACGGCCCCCAACTGTTGATCTGCGACTTGCCCTCGCCCTGGATCATGAAGCGGAACTCGCCCCTAACCTCCAACGTCTGGCCTGGAGCGAGCGCCTTGTCTACCACGACCTGGCGTTCTTGGGTGATGAGCCGCTTGGCGACCTCGCTGGAGAGCACTGGCTCCACCCATCCCACGTAGACCTCCTCCTGGCCCGGGTTGTACAGGGAAATGCGGAATGAAAGCACCTGTTCGTCGGCCTTGTCACCGCTCGCACCGATGGCGATGCTGCTGGAAGGGATGCGCAGTATGTTGGGGGTCGTCTGCTGCTCTGGGGCCTTGCGACAGGCCACGAGCCCCAGGGCCACGAGGCAGGCCACCAACGTCCTGAGTGAGAGATGCCTGGTCATGCCGGTTCCTCCTTGCACGGGGCTGTTGTGCCGCTCCCGGCTACTGCTGTGTAGACGCGGCGGGCGCGCAGGGGGTTCCTCAATGCGGCAGTAGCGTGATCAGTAGCGTGATGGCGTAGAGCACCAGCATCGAGAAGGTGTTAATGAAGGCGTGCACGAGTATCGACGGCCAGAGTGAGCCGGTTTGCTCGTAGAGCGACGCCAGCAGGACGCCCAGCACCAGGATGGGCGGCATGGCGCTGGGCTGCACGTGCACCAGGGCGAACACCGTTGCGCTGAGCCACAGCGCCCTGCGCAGCCCGATGCGGCGCTGGAGGCCGGCGAAGACAAATCCACGAAAGAACGCTTCCTCTGCGATCGGCGCAGCTATCGACCCGGTCAGCAGGGCCAGAGCCAGTCCCAGCCAGCCGCGGCCAAAGAGGCTGGTGGGATCCCGCTGCGACTGCACACCAAGCAGGTCCATGAGCACGCCCCAGACCGCGCTGGCGGCAGAGACACTGATGATGAAGAGACAGCACAAGCCGAAAGCGCGCAGCCGGTTGCAGTCGCGGAAGCCGATGCTGCTCCAGCCCAGGCGGTACTTGTGCAAGCCGAACCACCAGACTGGCACGAGCAGGCTTAGCTCAGCCACGATGGAGAGCACGCCTGTGACCTGGGTGGGCACCCTGTGGCCCGTGGCGCGCGCATAGAGCGTCGTCCCCAGCAGGATCAGGAGTGTGAGGCCCACGCTGAGCACGACGCCCAGCACCAGCGCCAGGATCAGGTCGCGCCGGGTCCACGGCACGTGCAGGGGCGCGTCGGCAGGTGGCGAGTTCGTCGGTTTCGGATTGGACAGGTCCATTCTATGCTCCACTGCTTCCCTGGCTTGCGATTCCTGTCTGCAGTATAGCCCCGGACCGCACGGGCGTCAAACGCACGGTCCCAGGTGCCCGTCACCTGCCAGGTGACGGGCACCTGATCGCGGCAACAGCGCGCCGAGGGCCGCAAGCAGTTGCAACACGTCAGCGCGTGTGTTGTAGCCCTGGATCGATACGCGGATGAAGGGACGTTCGCGCCAGGTTACGATGGGCACCTCGACGGCGAACTCGTCGGCGTGCGCGCCGAGGTAGGACGCCAGGGCTGCGCGTGCCGTGCGCAGCAGGTCGTTGAAGCGGCGACCGAGGAATTCGACCGGCTGGTGCTCGAGCTCACGTTGCCAGTTCTGGTAGGTCTCAAAGACTGGCCGCGGGCAGGCGCCAAAGGAACCGTGATTGAGGAAGACCATGTCCGGGCGCAAAAGGAACTGCGCACGCAGGGTGAGTCGACGGGCTTCCGCCTCAGCAGTGGTCGCGGATGGTTGCGGTTTGCCGTAATTTGTCGTTGCTTGTTCCTTTCTCCAGGAACGGAATGTGGCCCCAGTGTAGTCGAGGTTTGCGTGCAAGTCAAAACGGGGCTATAATGGCGCCGTCGCACCGCGCCCGTCTTTCACCCAACGACACAGGAGGACAAGATGGACCCCTTTTCGCCCCAGGTACTCACCAGCGAGGAGATCCGGTCTCTCCTGACCGAGGTCACTCCACAGGAATTCGAGCGAACCCGCGGCCATTCCCTCACGCGCCTCAAGCCGCACATCTTCTACGAAGGGTCTCCAGGCACCGCGCTGGTGCGCGACACCGGAGGTGAGGCATGACGCAGTACATCGTGGCCCACGACGTGGGCACAGGCGGAAACAAGGCCGTGCTGGTGGACACGCAGGGCAAGGTCAAAGCGACGGCTTTCTCGCCCTATCCGATTCAGTACCCGCGCCCGGACTGGGCCGAGCAGGACCCTGAGGATTGGTGGCGCGCCGTCGCCTCCACCACGCGCCAGGTGCTGGAGCGGGCCGCCGTTGCGCCACGCGACGTGCTGTGCATGGTGCACAGCACACAGATGCTGGGCATCGTGCCAATGGGCCAGGACGCGCGTCCCATGCGCCCAGCCATCACCTGGCTCGACGCGCGCGCACCAGAGCAGGCACAGCGCATCATGGCCAAGTTCCTGACCCCAAAGCTATTTGCGTTGATCGCTGGTGCGGAGCTCTCGGGCAAGGATGGCCTGCCCAAGTTGCTCTGGCTCAAGGAGAACGAGCCGCAGGTGTACCAGGGCATGCAGTGCTTTCTGGATGTCAATGGCTACCTCATCTACCGCGCCACGGGACGCATGGTGTTCGAGTGGTCGTGCGCCTCGGTCTTTGGCAGCGAGCTCAAGACCCTGGATTGGCTGCGCGCCATCATCCGCTACATCGGGCTGGACCTGGCCAAGTTCCCTCCGTTGGTGCGCTCGATTGACGTGGCGGGCAAGCTGACGGCAACGGCGGCACAGGAATGCGGCTTGCTCGAAGGCACGCCGGTCTTTGGCGGCGGCGGCGACGCCCCCGCGGCGGCAGTCGGCTCGGGCGCTGTGGGGGAGGGCGACGGCCACATCTACCTGGGCACCTCGGGTTGGGTCGGCGTCGTTACGCACAAGAACCCCACCGGCCGTCATGGCGTGGCTTGCATCAAGTCGGCCGACCCAGAGAAGGCGTTTCTCTTTGCCGAGATGGAGACAGCCGGCGCGTGCCTCAAATGGATCGCCGATGCGTTCTACCGTCATGAGCTGGCCGATCCGAGCATCACCAACGTGTACGCGCTGATGGATAAGGACGTGGAGAGGATCCCGCCGGGCTCCAACTACCTGCTGTGCACGCCCTGGCTGTACGGTGAACGCGCGCCCATTGCCGACACCTGGGTGCGTTCGACCTTCTTCAACCTGAGCGCCGATCACACGCGCGAGCATTTGCTGCGGGCGGTCTACGAGGGCGTGGCCTTCAACCTGCGCTGGATCATCGAGATCGTGGAAAAGACCTTTGGCTTCCCCCTACCCACGCTGCGCGTGGTGGGCGGCGGGGCGCGAGGCGCGCCGTGGATGCAGATCATCGCCGACGTGACCGGTCGCCAGGTGGAGGCCATGGCGCAGCCGCAGGAGGCGGGGGCGGTGGGCATGGCCCTCACGGCAGCCGTGGGCCTGGGGCTATACCCGGATTTCGCGGCGTTGCGCAACGTGGTGCACGTCGCACGCGTTTTTGAGCCGCAGGCGGCCAACGCGGAAGTATACGCAGTGCTCTACCAGACCTATCGACGCCTGTACCAACGCCTCAAGGGTCTCTACCGAGACGTGAACGAGGTGCGCTTCAGCAAGTAGCCGGGGAGTCCCCAGCAGTGACTCTTGATTCTCGAAAGGAGGAAGACCGTGAGCAAGATGGACGTGGAGTCCCTACCGGTTGCGCTGCCCGAGGGTGTGGACTATGACGAGTACGTGATTGGCACCTACGTGGCTTCGTACCCCAAGGCCGTGCCGGTGCCCAAGCTGGCGCCGGCCCTAGCCATCGAACAGTCTACAGGCACGTGGGTGGCCGTGCCGGGCGAGACGCCCGAGGTGCGCCGGCAGCACGTGGCCAAGGTGATCGGGGTCTGGGAGGTGCCGGACTATGAATGGATGGTGCCACCAGAGGTCGAGGACCGTCAATACGTGCTGCAGATTGCATTCCCGCAGGTCAACTTTGGCGCGCAGATTCCGATGCTGTTGACCACCATCATCGGCAATATCTCGATGGCGGGCCGCCTGAAGCTAGTCGACGTCCGTTTTCCGGCCAGGTATCTGGCGGGCTTTCACGGACCCAAGTTCGGCATCCAGGGAGTGCGCGACCTGTTGAAGGTCTATGGCCGTCCGCTACTCAACAACATGATCAAGCCCTGCACAGGCTACTCGCCTGAGGTGGGCGTCAAGCTGTTCCAGGCCGCGGCGCTGGGCGGCTGCGACATCATCAAAGACGACGAGCTGTTGGCTAACGCCTCTTTCAATGAGGTGCAGGCGCGCGTCAAGCTGTACATGGAGGCCGAGCGCCAGGTGTTCGAAAAGACCGGCGAGCGCACGCTCTATGCCGTGAACGTCACGGACGAAATCCCCAAGGTCTTTGAGAACGCGCACCGCGCCGTGGAGCTGGGCTGCAACGCCATCATGGTCAACTACCTGGCGACGGGCTTCCCCGTGCTGCGTGCCCTGGCCGACGACCCCGCGATCAATGTGCCGATCCTGGCGCACATGGACCTGGCGGGTGCGTTCTACGAGTCCGAGTGGCACGGTGTCAGCTCGCATCTGATTCTGGGCAAGCTGCCGCGCCTGGCCGGGGCCGACATCGTGGTCTTCCCCGCGCCGTATGGCAAGGCCCCGGTGCTCCCGGAGAAATTCCAGGCCGTGGCGCGCAGCCTTTCCTTCCCGTTGGGAAGCCTGCGGCCCACGTTCCCCATGCCGAGCGGAGGCATCACGCCCAAGATGGTGCCGGCCGTGGTCAAGGACCTGGGCCCGGATATCGTGATTGGATCGGGTGGTGGCATCCACGCGCACCCCGGCGGACCGGTGGCCGGCGCGCGCGCCTTCCGGCAGGCGATTCAAGCCACGATGGAGGGCCGCCCCCTGGACAAGGCGGCCGAGGAGTATGCGGAATTGAAGGTGGCGCTGGAGACCTGGGCCGACCCGTTCAGCAAGGGCATTGGCATGTAGGTCCAAGAACTGATCCGCAAACCATCGGGGCAAGGCACGTCCCGTGTGCCTTGCCCCGACCCTTGCTGGCTGCACACGGAAAGGAGTTGAGCATGAGCCTGACAAAACCACAAGAGCGCCTCTCGCCGCTGACCAAGGTCCTGTACGGCATGGGCGATACGGGCTTCAGTCTGGCGGGGACCATCATCTCGGTCTACTTCATGATGTTTCTTACCGACGTGGTGCAGCTCAACCCCAGGATAGCGGCCTACGCGCTGTTCATCGGGCGGAGCTGGGACTATATCAACGATCCCCTGATTGGTTACATCTCGGACCGGACGCGCACGCGCTGGGGGCGCAGACGGCCCTTCCTACTCTTTGGGCTCGTGCCGTTTGCCTTGACCTTTGCCTTGTTGTGGTGGGTGCCGCCCTGGACCAGCACCCTGGCGCGCGCCGTCTACTATGGCGCGATCTACCTGCTGTACGACGCGGCTGCCACGTTTGTCTACATGCCCTACTATGCGCTGACGCCCGAGCTGACGGAGGACTATGACGAGCGCACGTCACTCAACACCTACCGCATGGCGTTCTCCATCGGGGCGGGCCTGATCGCGTTCACCGTGCCCATGATGATCGTGGGCGGTCTGCGACCTGAGAACGCCGGACGCATGATCGTGATGGGGATTGTCTTTGGCGTTGCGAGCGCGCTGCCCCTGCTGGGCACGTTCTTTGGCACGCGCGAGCGCCAGGACTACCAGGCCCTGCCACAGCCTTCCTTGAGAGACTCGCTACGCGCGGCCGTCCGCAACCGTCCTTTTCTGTTTGCAGTGGGCATCTTCCTGCTGACCTGGGTCGTGGTGGACCTGCTGATGGCACTGCTGCTCTATTTCATGAAGTACTGGCTGCTGATGGAGGCGCAGAGCGACCTTATTCTGGGCACGATCTTCGTAGTGGCCTTTCTGGTCCTGCCATTCTGGTCGTGGGCTTCACAGCACTGGGACAAGCGCAAGGCCTACATCGTTGGCATCTCCTTCTGGGCCGTGGTGATGATCGCGCTAATCATGCTGCGTCCCGGTGCGCCGCTGCTGCTGGTTGTGGGGCTTTCGGTGTTGGCGGGCATCGGGGTCTCAGCAGCGCACGTCATCCCCTGGTCGATCATCCCAGACGCTGTTGAATGGGACGAATTGCAGACCGGCCAGCGCCACGAGGGCATGTTCTACAGCCTGGTGACGCTGATGCAAAAGGTGGCATCGTCCATTGCAGTGCCCGGGGCTATGCTGGCACTGGATCGCGCGGGCTACGTGCCCAACCTGATCCCACAGAACCCGGCCACGCTGCTCACGCTGCGCGTGCTGGTGGGCGTGGTACCCGCTGTGCTGCTGTGCGCCGGGATCGTGTTTGCGGCGGTCTACCCACTCAGCCGCGAGAAACACCTGGAGGTGCGGAAGGAGCTGGCGAGGCGGAGGGCGGAACGTGAGGGGTGAGGAGTCAAACGTGAAGAGTCACGAGTGAAACGAAGGTGCGGAGCGCTGCGTGGCGGACATCATACATGAGGGTTGACGGTGAGATGAAGGTTGGCGTGGTGCGGCGTTGGCGTGGGCGGCTGGTGCTGCCGTGCATCATAGTGGTCGCGCTGGCGGCCTGGATGCTACCACAGGCGCCTCGGTCGGGGGCGCAGGGCGTGGGACGCGCGGCGGAAGTCGAGATGAAGGTGGTGGGGCAGGTCGGGGGTGCGGTGCGGGCTGTGGCGGTCAAGGGGCGCTACGCCTACGTCGGCGTGGGGCCGCGACTAGCCGTCATCGATGTAGGGAACCCGGCTGCGCCGCGCTTCGCGGGTCAGCAGGCGGCGCTCCTGGTGGACCTGGTGGAGGCGGTGGCCGCCTCGCCCGACCAGCCGTACGTGTACGTAGCAGCGGGCAGCGCCGGGTTGCACGTCTTCTACTTTGACGCCAGCGCTCCTGCGCCGCCAGTTGAGGTGGGCTTCTGTGCGCTGGCGGGCCGCAGCGTGGACGTGGCGCTCGATGGCGGCTATGCCTACGTTGCGGCGGAGGAAGATGGGTTGCGTGTCGTGGACGTACGTGACGCGCAACATCCGATTGAGATTGCCTCCTCTGCTACGGACGGCAGTGCCCAGGCCGTGACCGTGCGCGGTGGATACGCGTACATCGCCGCGGGCGACGCGGGCCTGTGCGTCCTGGACGTGCGCACGCCTGCGTGGCCGGTTCAGGTGGGCCAGCTCATTCTGAAGGGCTATGCGCGCGGGGTCGACATCAACGGGGCGTATGCCTACGTGGCAGAGGAACCGGGCTACGACCCACGCACGGGCACACCGGTGGGTGGCGGGCTGCGCCTGGTTGACGTAAGCGACCGAGACCATCCCACTTTGGCGAGCTACTTGCGCACCGATGGCACAGCTAGCCAGGTCGTGGTGCAGAACGCAACCGCCTACGTGGTGGATGAGCCGGGCCCAGCCGATCCAGATGGCGGTCTGAGAGTGATCGCGGCCAACCCTGCAGACCCCGACCCCGACAATCGGCTGAGCCTCCGCGGCTCGTACACCTTGACCGGCATGACGGCGGTTGGGCTGGACGTGGCCGCGGGCCTGGCGTACCTGGCAGATGCCAGCAACGGATTGCGCGTCGTGGACGTGAGCCAGCCTGCGCACCCGCTCCTGAGAGGCGTGTATACCCAAACCGCCGGTAGCGTGGAGGGCCTGGACGTTGACGGCGACTATGCCTACCTGGCAAACCGGGGAGCGGGCCTGTGCGCGGTCAACGTCAGCAACCCGACGCAGCCTGTCCAGGTAGGAGTGTTGCCCCTAGACGGGTCGGCCAACGCCGTGCGAGTCTCCGGCAACCGGGCCTACGTCGCGGCCGGGGAAGCCGGCCTGCACGTCGTGGACGTGACTGACCCGCGCCGGCTCTCCCGTCTGGGTAGTTGCCCTGCCCTGGGCTACGCGCAGGGCGTTGAGACGCTGGGGAGTGTTGTGTATGTTGCCGACGCAGGAGGGTGGCTACACGTGATCGGCGTCGGTACGCCCGCGGCTCCGCGTGAGCTCGGGTCCTGCTCGACGATGCCCGGTCAGGCACGCGGTGTCGCAGCGGCAGGCAACTATGCCTATGTCGCCGACGGGAGCGCCGGACTGCAGGCGGTCGACGTCAGCAGATCTGAGCAACCGACCGTGGCCGGAGCCTGCACCGAGCCGCGCGATGCCTGGAGCGTGGTCATTGGGGGTACGCTGGCCTGCGTGGCGGGCGGAAACGCGGGTCTATACTTGCTGGACTTGACCGATCCGCAGTCTCCGCGCGTGTTATCGCGCTGCCCCGTCGAGGGTTACGCCCGCAATGCCGCGCTGTGGGACGGCTACGCCTTTGTCGCCGACCTGGGTGGGGTCTCGGCGGTCAGCCTCGCCGATCCGCAGGCCCCTTACCAAGCAGGCCAGGTGCGCCTACCAGGGCAGGTCGTGGACGTGGCCCTGCAAGGCGCTAACGTCTACGTGGCAGCAGGAGAGGCAGGCCTGTTTGTGCTGCGCACCACCATCACACAGCCGACGCCGACCCCGACACGCACGCATACTCTTACACCCACCATCACGCCGACTCGCACGGCAACCCGCACGCCTACGATCACGCCGACCGTGACGCAGACCGCCGCGCGGACGCCGACGCCCACGTTGACGACCACGCCAAGCCCCACGCCTGGCCGTGTGCAGCACGCAGTTCTTCTACCGGCTATCTTGCGCCGATAGCGCTAGAACTGGGTCACTCCGCTGAAGGTGAAGCGCTCGATGCACAGGGCGGGCACACGCACGCCGCCGTAGAAGACTGGCCGCAGCCTGGTCTCGGCGCTGATGGCGCGCACGCAGGAAAGCGCCTCCAGCACGCTCTGCGTGAAGCGCAGATTCTTGATGGGGCGCGTGATCTCCCCCTTTTCGATCCAGAACGTCCCGTCGCGCGTCATGCCAGTCAGCACAGTCTTGAGCGAGTGCACAGGGTTGACGTAATGGAAGCGCGTGACCCACACGCCGCGCTCCACGGAGGCCAGCATCCTCGCTTTGCTGCTGTGTCCGGCCTGCATGAACAGGTTGCCCGGCAGGGGGCCGGCCGGGTTGGGGGCAGGGAGGGCATGGCCGGTCGACTGCTTGCCCTCTTTGAGCGCCGTGTAGCTGTCGTAGACCACGCCCTGCGCCACGCCGCGTTGGATGAGGTCCACGCGCTGCTTGGGCATACCCTCAAAGTCAAAGGGGCAGGGCAGCCCAGAGGGGTCGAGGCCGTCGTCCCAGATCGACACGTTCTCTCCCGTGATGTGTTCGCCCAAGTGGCCGGCCATGAAACTGCGCCCGTCCTGGACGGCCAGCGCGCTAAAGCCCAGGTAGGACAGGTAGGAAAGCATCTCGGCCACGGCGTCCTCTTCGAGGATCACCGTGTATGCGCCGGGCTCGATGGCCGATGGGCCCCGACTGCGCAGGGCTTTGTCCACTGCCTTGACGGCCACGCTCTCGGCATCGATCTCGCGCACGTCGCAGGCTGTCATGCCGGAATAGCCGGAGCCGTCCTCGGCCATGATCACGGCGGAAAGGTCGGCGTAGGTACTCGGCGCATAGGCCCACACCCCAAGCGAGTTGGCCACGGCCACCTCTGTGCTGGACGTTGTGAACGCGCCAGAAGCGACCAGCCCGGTGTCTTTGGACAGCTTGCAGATGGAAGCCACTGCCTGAGCGCGTTGCTCGGGCGTGCAGTCGGCTGTGGCAGCCACAAACGCCTCGGCTGGCAGGAGCGCACGGGGGCCGGGCAGCGAAGAGAACCCGGGGTTCTCGGGCTGGCGACGAGCGATTTCCAGCGCCTGCTCGGCCACCTGCCGCAGCGCGGCTTCTCCAAGGTCGTTGACGGAGGCCACGCCCACCCTTCTGCCCACAACGGCGCGCACGCGCACTTGCACGTTGCGTTCGGCTACGTTCTGGTGTATGTGCGAATTGGCAAAGCGGGTCAACGCGGTTTCTCCACCCAACACCAACACCTCGGTCTGGTCCGCGCGGGAGTGCGCGAGCACCTGCTCGACGAGCGCCTTGATCTTGTCTGGGCCTAGCAGCATGAGTAGCTTCTCCTTTGTACGGGAATTGTGTGGACCTGAGCCTACATGACCCCTACGCGCACGTTGCGGAAGCGCGCGGGTGCTGCGCCGTGCGCGACGTGTGCGGTCTGGCCGGGCTGCCCCTTGCCGCAATTGGGCAATCCCCAGATGCGCCAGTGGCGGGCGCTGCAGATGGCGTCGCAGGAGTCCCAGAAATCGGGAGTGATGCCAGTGTATGTGGCGTTCTTCAACATGCGCCCCAGTTTGCCCTGTTTGATTTCATAGGCGAGCTGCGTGCCAAACTGAAAGTTCAGGCGCTTGTCGTCAATGCTCCAGCTCTTGTTGACGGCCATGTAGATGCCGTCGTCCGTGTCAGCAATCAGGTCGTCCAGCTCCCAGTCGCCGGGCTCCAGGTTGATGTTGGTCATGCGGATGATCGGGATGCGGTTCCAGCCGTCGGCGCGCATGGTTCCGTTGCTGCGCTCGCCGTGCATGGCGGCAGTCTCACGGGAGGTGAGGTAGCCTACGAAGATGCCGTTCTGGATGAGGGGACTGCGCTGGGCGGGGACGCCCTCGTCGTCAAAGCCAAAGCTGCCCAGCGCGCCCGGGATGGTGGCATCGGCGTAGATGTTGACCAGCGGAGAGCCGTAGCGGAAGGAACCGCGCTTCTCGAGCGTCAGGAAGCTCGTGCCGGCGTAGCTGGCCTCGTAGCCGAGCACGCGGTCGAGCTCGGTGGGGTGCCCACACGACTCGTGAACCTGCAAGGCCAACTGTGACCCGTCCAGGATGACCGTTGTGACCCCACTGGGGCACTGCGGCGCGCCCAGGAGGGCCACAGCCTCTGTGGCGATGCGCGCACCGTTCTCCACCAGTTGCAGGTCGCGCACCAATTCGTAGCCAGCCTTGCCAGGATGGCGGCCAAAACTGTTGGGGAAGGAACGGGTCTGCATCTCGTTCTCGCCCACGGCGGTGGCCTCGATGCCCGGCCCGCTCTCGACGAATTCCTGCTCGATGAACGAGCCCTCCGTGCTGGCGAACAACTTGATCTCGCGCAGGAATTCCATGCTGCCTTCGGTG
>Ga0315294_10006239_pt1 | contig 13068 bp, 9 predicted proteins | sample YL17G13_40_MG_FD_203626 | JGI IMG/M metagenome (GOLD analysis project Ga0315294, IMG submission 203626) | Sediment microbial communities from Yellowstone Lake, YNP, Wyoming, USA - YL17G13_40 | ecosystem: Environmental > Aquatic > Freshwater > Lake > Sediment | place: USA: Wyoming | collected... | reverse complement strand
GACGAAGACGCCGACCGTCAAAAGAAGGATCAACTTCACGCCGGGCGGAAAAAAACCGTCACGGCTGAAGAAGCCTCGCCGGCGGGGCGGCGGCTCGTTCCACGTCTCGTGCCAGGCCATCAGGCGTTCCCTCCCCCGGTCGGCCCCGCGCGGAACGTCCGCCAGAAAAGGAGCGCAGCGACGGTCTTCGCGTCGGTGATTCGGCCGTCGCGGATCATCTGATAAGCCTCGTCGAGCGGAACGAGGACGTTCTCGATTTGTTCGCCGGCCTCTCGCAGCGGTTCGCCGGACGCGAGGTCCTCGGCCAGGAAGATTTCCAGCCGCTCCGACAGCACCCCCGGGCTCGGGTGAATCACGAGGAGCGACTCGAGTCGGCCCGCGCAGTAGCCCGTCTCCTCGGCAAGTTCTCTGGCGGCACAGGCCCGCGGGTCCTCGCCCCCGTCGAGCGTCCCGGCCGGCAGTTCAATCACTTCTCGCCCCAGCGCGTAGCGCCAGTTCTTCTCGAGGAGGACGCGGCCCGGCTCGGGAAACGCGAGGATCGCCACGCTCCCGCCGTGGCGGATGACTTCGCGCGTCGTCTCGCGTCCGTCGGCGGCGCGGATGTGGTGGACCTCGAGCGCGACCTTTCGGCCGGAGAAAATCTGCTCGCGCTTCAGAACCTGCGGGCGCTCGTCCATCCGTCCGCCGCCTCCCTTCAATTCTACAACGCTATCTCAACGCAGAGAACGCTGAGAACGCAGAGAACAGCAAAGATAGGGGAACGGCAAACAACATGCTTTGTGAGACGCTGAGAAAATTGCCTTGCCGTTGTTACTCAATCCTCCCTCTGCGGCCTCTGCGCTCTCTGCGCTCTCTGCGCTGAGAACACAGCATAGTAGTAAGTAGGGGATGATTATAGACCGCCGGCCGCGGGCACGCAACCTTGAGGCCGTCGGAACGGGCACAAATAGGCTTGTCCGGCATCCGGAGCCGCTTATAATGCTCCCGTTTGACGCGAGGGAATCCATGAAAACAGCGTATCGAACGCACACCTGCGGCGAGTTGACGCGCGAGCACGCCGGCCGGACCGTCCGCCTCGCCGGCTGGGTCGATTCGAGCCGGGACCACGGCGGCCTGATCTTCATCGACCTCCGGGACCGCTACGGGACCACCCAGTGCGTCTTCAACCCCGAAGTGGCGCGCGAGGCCCATGCCCTGGCCGAGGAGATGCACGGCCAGGACGTCGTGCGGCTGGAGGGGACGGTCACCCCCCGGCCGGCGGCGGCGGTCAATCCGAAGATTCCGACGGGCGAGATCGAGGTCCGCGTGACGGGGGCCGAAGTCCTGGCGAAGAGCGATTCGCCGCCCATCACCGTCGCCGACGATTGCGACGCCGGCGAGGACGTCCGCCTGCGCTACCGGTACCTGGACCTCCGGCGTCCGTGCATGCAGCGGAACCTGCTGGTGCGCCACGAGATCATCCAGGCGATACGCCGCACGCTCGAAGGCGAGCGGTTCATTGAGGTCGAGACGCCGCTCCTGACGAAGTCCACGCCCGAGGGGGCCCGCGACTTCCTCGTCCCCAGCCGCATTAACCCCGGCCGGTTCTACGCCCTTCCCCAGTCGCCGCAACTCTTCAAACAACTCCTGATGGTCTCGGGCTTCGACCGGTACTACCAGATCGCGCGGTGCCTGCGGGACGAGGACCTGCGGGCGGACCGCCAGCCGGAGTTCACGCAGTTGGACATCGAGATGGCTTTCATCGCAGAGGACGACGTCCTGGGTGTGACGGAGCGGGTGGTGGCGGCGGTCGTGAAGGCCGTCAAGGGCGTCCAGGTCGCGACGCCGTTCCCGCGCCTCTCGTTTGCCGAGGCCATGCGCGATTACGGTTCCGACAAGCCGGACCGGCGGTTCGAGATGCGCTTGAAGGACGTTACCGAGGTGGCGCGGGCGAGCGAGTTCCGCATCTTCCGCCAGGCGGCCGAGGCGGGCGGCCACGTGCGCGGCCTCAAGGTGCCCGGCGGCAAGTCGCTCCCGCGCAAAGATATCGACAACTTTACCATCTTCGCGGCCGACTTTGGCGCGAAGGGACTCGCCTGGATGCGCATGGAGAGCGCGGGCCTGACGGGCCCGATCGCGAAGTTCTTCAAGCCCGACCAGTTGGCGGCGATGCAAAAAACGTTTGCCGCCCACGAGGGCGACCTCCTGCTTTTCGTCGCGGACGCGCCGGCCGTCGTCGCCGCCAGCCTCGGCGCTCTGCGGGTCCACCTGGGCCATCGGCTGGGACTGGTGCCGCAGGAGGAACTCAACTTCTGCTGGGTCACCGACTTTCCTCTCTTCGCGTGGGACGTCGAAGAGAAACGGCACGTGGCGATCCACCATCCGTTCACGAGCCCGAAACCGGAGGACATGGACCGACTCGAGAGCGAGCCGCTTTCCGTCCGTGCGCGGGCGTACGACCTCGTGCTGAACGGCGTGGAACTCGGCGGCGGGAGCATCCGTATCCATCGGCCGGACGTCCAGGAACGCGTCTTCCGCCTGCTCGGCATCGGGAAGGAAGAGGCCGAGGAAAAGTTCGGCTTCCTCCTGGAGGCGCTGCGGTACGGCGCGCCGCCGCACGGCGGGATCGCGCTGGGCATCGACCGGTTCGTCCGGCTCCTGGTGGGGGCGTCGAGCATCCGCGAGGTGATCGCGTTCCCCAAGACGCAGCGCGCCCAGTGCATGATGAGCGGCGCGCCGGGGACGGTGGACGAGAAGCAATTGAGGGACCTGCACATCCGCCTGCGGCCGGAGGCGAAAGGCGAGGCCGCCGGCGCCCCCGCGACGCCGCCGACGCCGCAGAACTAAGAGGCTGTTTCAGTTCCCTCTCCCCCGGTGGCCCCTCGACCATGCTCGGGGCCACCCTGAGCCTGTCGATGGGTGGGAGAGGGCTAGGGTGAGGGGGAAGGAAACGACGAATAATGAATAGCGAACAAGGAACCGCAAAACGCCGAAGGGAAAGGCCAAACGACCGGTCCCCCCGCGCCGGGATCGTTCCTTCGTCCTTCTGCGGTTCGGCGTTCCTTGTTCATCATTCGTCGTTTCTCCACCCTCACCCCTTCCCTCTCCCATCAAGGGAGAGGGGGTTATGAAACAGCCGTTAAGCGGTGTCCGGTGTATTCCGTCAACTTGCCGAGCGGCGGGTCAGAGTTTACCAGCCGAGGCGGGCACCCGCCGCGAAATCCGGCCTCGAAGCGCGGTGGTTGCGGCCTGTCCGCCGTAGCCTCGGCGAAGGCGGGAGAACCACCGCGCAAGACTTACCTGATCCCGGATTTTCCATATGGGAGGGGAGTTTTTCTCTTGCGCCCTTGGGTTCACCCGCACAGAATGCCCTTATGGCAGATGCCTGCGTCCCGCCTCGAATGTGACAGCGAGTTCGATCCGGGCGCCGGGCTGGCCCTTGATGAGCGTCCAGGGCTTGGCGCAGGGCGACCCACGGGGGCTAGTGGGCTCGCGGCTCGAATCGCGGTACTCGGTTGAAACAGGTTCGGGCAACTGTGGTTCTCGGGCAAATCAACCTCCGAAAAAAATTGTGACCAGACGCCTCGGAGGCTATCATAAGTGTAGCCAAAGAACCAGGTTATGACGCCAGACGAAGGGCACGAAAACGGTGGACCAGTATACCGGGGGCTGATTTTGCGGTATTTTGGCCGCAAATCCCGGTTTAAGTTTGGGGGGTGCCAGTAGATGGTAGCATCGGGAATGTTGGACGCATTCAATCAGGGGGGCGTCCTGCATTCGCTACTGCACGCGGGTGAATCCCCGGCCCGGGAAGGCCGTAGGCTTCTATCGCGACGGCAAGAAGGTTGAGACGCTGAAGGGCAAACGGTTCGTCAGGAAGACGGAAGCGGGCGCGACGGTCGTGCCGGGTCCGGAAGGCAAAGGCCATCCGATGGAGAAACAGGCCGGATGTTGAGTATGGGAGAGGCATTATGCGCACTCTGAAGACAGAAGCGGCCCGATGGCTCATCGTTTGCGGCATGTTACTGTTGCTGCCCATGAACGGCCATGCCTTGGCAGCCAGTGCCTATTTTGATCTGGATGGAGCCATCCGAACCGGCGATTTCAGCGTATACCATGCCAGGATCTCCGCATGGCTGACTCAGAAAGTGCCCGCCGACCCAGGCCGGATATCGACAAAGACGATGAAGGCCCTGCTCAGGGATCCTGTCTTTGCCAGCGCCTTGGTCCAGCGACAATTCATGGCGAAAGTGTGGGGTTCGCTCCCGGGTGTTGAGAATCTGGGAGCCTTTGCAAAAGCCGATCCGAAGAACAAGGAGTTCCTGGCGTGGCTCCTGCGGAACCCGGCGGCCATGGATACGGCGCTGCTGACTCGAACACCCAGCGCCATGTTCGCCAGGGAAGATGACAGCTGGTCAATTGAGGCCTATACATTGGATACCTGGAAGAAAATCTACTATGCCGATCCGGACTCAAGGCAAGGCCTGTATCTGCGGCTCGCCATCGCAACGGTTCTTCGCCCTCCCGGCACCGGCAACCGGGGCGCCGGCATGCAGGAAAAGCCCAGCGATCCCCTGGTTCGGTACATGCACTTCAAGGAGGCGCACAAGAACAAAGAACTCTTGCCAAGTTTCGATAATCTCACGGCCTGGGAGCTAACGCATGTTGTATCGTCGTGCGCGTCCGAGAAGGACCTGGCTTGGGGAAGAGAAATGGTGTGCACCTTCATACCCGATCTCCTGAAAGGCGAGCGGGTCGTCGGTATGACATCCCAGGTGCAGTACCAAGGTTCGCAAATTCCCTACCAGGACTTCGCGTGCGTGCTGGCGGGCGGCGGAAAATGCGGGCCGAGGTCGTCCTTTGGCGTGTTCATCAATCAGGCGTTCGGCATCCCGGCCATCGGGGTGGGACAGCCCGGGCATGCCGCGGTTGCCTATCGAGCGAGCAATGGCACGTGGCAGATTGGCTATGGTCTCGGATGGAACGCATCGAAACTCTTTGACCGGGACATGATGTCGGGCGCCGAGTTTCTTGAGAGAGCAGAGGAGCGGAGTGGGCCGACGTTCGCACAGGTTGAACATCTACGATGGCTTGCGTCAACGCTTGCCTCCAAGGAACAGGCGGCTGCGGTCATGGAAGTAGCCCGGAAGATTCACAAGGCGACGCCGGTCCTCGACACGATCCCGCTCGACTCGAAACCGGACGAGACATCGGTGCTCAAGGCGTTCGAGGCCCCGAGGGACGTCGGCGACTGGTACGGCGCGCGCGTGCGCGGCTTCGTTTACCCGCCTGGGACCGGCCAATACGTGTTCGGCATATCAGGTGACGACGAAGCGGACCTCTTCCTGAGCACGGACGAGGACCCCGAGAACAAAGAACTCATCGCCTACGTCCGCGAGTGGACGGAGCCCGGGCAGTTCGACAAGTTTCCGACGCAGAAGTCGGAGCCCGTCCGCCTCGTGGGCGGGAAGAAGTACTACATCGAGGCGGTCCACAAGGAGGGGGCGAGCGGCGACCACCTGACCGTCGCCTGGAGCGGCCCCGGTGTGACCTGGGGCGTGATCCGGGGCGCGAACCTCTCGCCCTATCCGTCGGGCACGAGGGGCAGCATCGTCCGAGAGGTCTGGCGCGACCGGTCGGCGCCCCCGGAGAAACCACCAGCAACCAAGCCGGAACCCCCTGTCAAGGCGGCGCCTGGGGTAATCCATGTTCAGGCCGACGCGTTTTTCGAGCAGGGCGGCGAGCATTGCTTCGGTGGGCAGTATCGGGGGGTGCCGGTTATTGATTGTTACACAGGCGGCAAACAGTTGCATTTCCAGGCGCTCATGGCAAGTGCCTGGGTAGGCTATAAGATCAATGTTCCCGTGACCGGAATATATGAGTTGAAGGCGAGGGTGGCGACGGTGAACTGGGGCCAGAATCTGTATGTCAGGTCGTTCGGCGCCATGCTCCCCGTCAAGGAGGCCAAGGCGTCCGCCGTGTACCACGGGATGGTCAAAGACCTTGGGCCTCAGCAGGCAATTGATAACAACCCGGGTACGCGATGGGCCGTCAATGAGGGCACTGACGAAGCCTGGTTGGAGATCGATTTGGGCCGGCCCACGACCATAAGCACGGTCATGATAGACGAACGCACGTGGAACCGCGTGTCGAAGTTCCAGGTGGAGTACAAAGTCGGCAATGACTGGAAAACCATCTTTGAAGGCACAAACATTGGCATAGACTTCGCCAAGGATTTCAATCGGGTGACAGCACAAAATGTACGGCTGCACATTCTTGATAACCGCGAGGCCGGGGGGCCGACAATCTGGGAATTCAGCGTCGGCACGGTCAAAGATGGTCGTGCCTGGCTCAACCTGCCCTGGACGAGAGGCCTATGGACCACGACAGAGCCGACAGACATAAGACTGGTCGAGGGGACCCAGACGATATGGATATGCGCTCCTTACCAGAGAGGGGTTTCGTTCAAGTGGTTTGAACTGAAACCCAAAGCAATCAGCAGCGGTACCAGCAGCCTAAGCCAGCCTTCGCAAGTCAAGAATCCGTAGGTGCGGGGCGGTCAGCCCGGCGGCGGGTCTGTCGGCGCCGGGGCATGCGTGGGGCGCGTATGTGGCATGACATGGCGTGAACAAGCAAGTTCTTGGACTGATACCGCTTAGTACCCCCTTTTTCGAAACGGCGCCAAGGCCGCGGCGGGGCGTCACTTGCGGCCGCAGCAACTCTTGTACTTTCGGCCGGAACCGCACGGGCACGGATCGTTTCGGCCGACCTTCCCCGCCGTCTTCGCCGGCGGAGCCGCAGCAGCGTCGGTCGGCGGCAATTCGCCTCGGCGGACGTACCCGGCAATCCGCTCCATGTCTCCGAGGGCCCGGCGGAAGAACATCCTGTAGCCCTCGCAGAAATGGCTGTGGCGGTCGGGGCTCGTCCCGATCGGCCGGTGATGTTTCGGGCATCCGCCCCAGCAGTATTTCAGATACTCGCAGTCGCGGCACTCGGCGGGAAGGTCGGTCTTCAGGGCCGCGAACTCCTCGAGGCGCGGGCTGCGCACGAGGTCCGCGAGCGGCGTTTCCGCGAGGTTCCCGATCCGCCACTCGGGGTACACGAAGTGGTCGCACGCATACAGGTCGCCGTTGAACTCCAGGACGTAGGCCGACGCGCACCGCTGGCTCTGGACGCACGTGGTCGCGCGGCCGAAGACGAGCATGTGCAGAAGATTGTCGAAGAACCGGACGGAGACGCGGCCGACGTCGCGCGCGGACCACTGCTCGAAGACGTCCAGGAGGAGCCGGCCGTACGCCTCGCCCGTGACGGAGAAGTCGGTCGGCTCGTCTGTGCCGGACTTGCGCTCGAGGATAGGGATGAACTGGAGGTACCGGATGCCGCGGTTGACGAAGTAGCGGTAGATGTTTCCGGCGTGGGGTGCGTTCGCGCGGTTGATTGTCACGAGGACGTTGAACTCGACGCCGTTTTTCTTCAGCAGTTCCAGCCCCGCCCAGGCGCGGTCGAAGGTCGGCCGCCCGGCGCGGTCCAGCCGGAAAGCGTTGTGGACCTGGGGCGGGCCGTCCAGGCTGATGCCGACGAGGAACTTGTGCTCCGCGAGGAAGACGCACCACTCGTCGTCCAGGAGCGTCCCGTTCGTCTGGAGGCCGTTGGTCACCACCTGGCCGGGGCGGGCAAACTCGCGCTGGTACGCGACGGCCCGGCGGTAGAAATCTTTGCCGGCGAGGGTGGGCTCGCCGCCCTGCCATCCGAATTCACAGCGCTCGGGGTTCGCCTCCAGGTACTGGCGCGTGTACGACGCGAGAAGGCCGTCGCTCATCAGAAACGTTTTCGTGTCGGGGTAGAGTTCGCGCGGTTTCATCGTGTAGTAGCAGTATCGGCACTCGAGGTTGCAGGTGCCGCACACCGGTTTCGCCATGATGTGAAACGGACGCAGGATTTCGCCCACTGCGCATCCTCACCCAAAAGGCTCGCAGGTATTATAGGGACGCGGGTACGAACCGGCGAGGCCTTTGCGGCGGAATGACGGACCAGAGGCCGGAGACTGGAAAGGGAAGCGGCCCGGCCTCACCCGGTCCTTGAAAGGGGGTCTTCGCTTTCCACAAGAATCCCATGACGCATGACGTATTGTGCGAAACTACCGGGCGGCGGATTCTCCAAGACTCGCGCCGGGAAAAGGTGGGCCTCCACGTCCGGGCCGACGGCCTTCTGAACCAGGACCATCGCCCTTGCCCTTCTTTGAATATCCCATCCCTCTACGCCTTCCATGAAAGCGGCAATGTCAAGGTCGCTCCACGGCCCCGGCGCACCCTGAGCGTGGGAGCCGAAGATATAGGCCGCCCGCACGCGGCCAAGGCGCGACAGAATCCGCACGGCTTCCCGTGAACGGCTTCTTACGGAAGCAGCGATTTCAGCCATTCCAGCACTTCCTCCGTCTTTCGCAGGGTTTCGGCCGCGGTTTCGGCTGACACGTCCCGGCCCAGGGCCTCCATCGCCTCGGGATAGCGCGATTGAATATAGTAGGCCGTCAGTTCCCCCAGGAAATCGGCCTTGGCCTCGTCCGGCGCAAGGCCCGCCGCTTCCGCCAGCCGCGACAGGTTGTGCAGCCGCGGCGGAAACTCCAGGGTCCGTTTCACAATAAGTCCCTTGAGCATCTTCTCCAAGGCCTGCTGGCAACAGAAGAACACGTAGAGAAATCGTCCGCTTTCAAGCATGGCCCGTGCGGTATCCAGGTCATACCGTGCCTGTTCCGCCCAGTGCTCCACGGGAGTTGGCATCCGGCGCCACCCCTTTGTCCAGAGCCCTTCCCTCGCCACATCGCACCATCTCGTCAGTACAGTTTAGCGACCCGAAGAGGTGTTGTCACGCACCTTTCGCGACCACGGCAAGGGTTGAGTTTCAAGCCCTCGACCGGTACAATACCCTTACAGTAGAAAATGCTGGGCCGGAGGAGCGGGTGGTAGGATGCCGGTTTACGAATTTCAGTGCGATGCGTGCGGGAAGGCGTTCGAGGAACTTTTCCGTTCCATGACCGAACGGCGGCGGCCGGTCTGCCCGAAGTGCGGCAGCAGGAACGTCCACAAGAAGTTCACGGCCTGCGCGGCCGCGGGCGGCGACCGCTCGAAAGGCCGCGGCGCGTCGGGCGGCGGATGCGGCACGTGTAGAGCGCCGTCATGCGCGACGTGCGGCGGCTAATTTGAGGTTGTTTCATACCCCCCTCTCCCTTGATGGGAGAGGGAAGGGGTGAGGGTGGAGAAACGACGAATGACGAACAAGGAACGCCGAACCGCAGAGGGACGAAGGAAAGACTGCACGGCCGACGACGGCCGGTCGTTTGGCCTTTCCCTTCGGCGTTCTGCGGTTCCTTGTTCGCTATTCATTATTCGTCGTTTCCTTTCCCCCTCACCCTAGCCCTCTCCCACCGGGGGAGAGGGAATTAAAACAGCCTCTAAGATGGGAGGCGTCATGGACCGGCTCTGGTCCCCCTGGCGAATGGCGTACATTGACGGCATGAGCGACGACGGATCCCAGGGCGGATGTTTTCTGTGCGCGGCCCGCGACGCGGCGGACGATCGCCGGGCCCTCGTCTTCATGCGCCGGCCGCTGGCGTTCGCCGTCCTCAACCGGTTCCCCTACAACAACGGTCACGCGCTCATCGTCCCCAACGCCCACAAGGGCGCGCTGGCCGACCTGGCGGACGACGAGATGCTCGCGATGATGGCGCTCGCGCGGGACGTGATGGCCCTTTACGCCCGCGTCCTGCGGGCGGACGGGTACAACCTGGGCCTCAACTTCGGCCGCGTCGCCGGCGCAGGATTGCCCGAACACCTGCACCTTCACATCGTGCCGCGATGGACCGGCGACACGAACTTCATGCCGGTCCTGGCGGACACGAAGGTCATCCCGCAGTCGCTCGAAGACCTGTTCGACCGCCTCCGGGCCGCCAGGGACTCCGAGGCACCGGGCGCCCCATGACCGAGCCGCCGAGCACGATGACCCGCCAGGAGTTTGAGCAGCGTGAGCGGCGTCTCCTCGCCCCGTATGCCGCCAAGAGCGCCGAGTCCCAGGGCCGCGCCCATCCCGAGCCGGAGCACACATACCGGACGGCCTATCAGCGGGACCGGGACCGGGTGGTGCACTCGACGGCCTTTCGCCGGCTCGAATACAAGACGCAGGTCTTCCTGACGCACGAGGGCGATTATTTTCGGACGCGCCTGACGCACACGCTGGAGGTAACGCAGATCGCGCGAACGCTCGCCCGGGCCCTCAATTTGAACGAAGACCTGACGGAGGCGGTCGCCCTGGCCCACGACCTGGGGCACACGCCGTTCGGCCACTCCGGCGAAGAGGCCCTCGCGGAGTTGATGCGGGACCACGGCGGCTTCGAGCACAACCGCCAGGGCGTCCGGATCGTGGATTTTCTGGAGCATCCGTATCCCGGGTTCCCGGGACTGAACCTGACGTACGAGGTGCGGGAGTGCATCGCCAAGCACGCGACGAGTTACGATCACCCGGCCGCGAGCGAATTCGCGCCCGGCCCGCCCTGTAGTGAGAGATTCTCTCTACTACAGGGCCCGCCGCCGCTCGAAGGCCAGATCGTCGAACTCGCCGACTCCATCGCCTACGACAGCCACGACCTGGACGACGCGCTGGCGATGGGGATCATGTCGGCCGAGGACCTGGAGGGCCTGGACATTTTCCGCCAGGCGGCCGCCGACTTTGCCGCCAGCCTCGCCGACCTCTCCCTCGACCAGCGAATCCGGCGGATCGCGAAACTCCTGATTGACCTCATGGTCACCGACGCCATCGCCACCAGCACCGAGGCGATCGGCGCGTCGGGCGTCCGGAGCGTGGCCGACGTTCGCCGGGCCGACGGCCGGCTCATCAGCCTCTCGCCGCCCCTCCAGCCGAAGGTCCGCCAACTGGAGGAGTTTCTTTTGGCGAGGGTGTACGGCCACGAGCGCGTCGCGCGGAGGATGACGGAGGCGAAGGGCGTTGTCGCCCGCCTCTTCAAGGCGTACCGCGACAACCCCGCGCAGTTGCCGCCCGCCTACCAGAAGCGCGCGAAGGAGGAATGCCTCGAGCGGGCCATCTCGGACTACATCGCGGGCATGACCGACCGCTTCGCCCAGGCCGAGTTTCAGCGGCTCTACGAACCGTTCGAGCGGGTCTAACCAATGCGGAACGCGGAGTGCGGAATGCGGAATGAACGGCAAGACGGCGGCGGCGGCGTTCGAGCCCCGTGCGGAAGCACGGGGTCACGTTCCCTACCTTGGCACATGCCACGGCGAAGGCAGGGCAGGTTGCGGATTTCGGATTTGAAAACCATCGCGGTGGGCGTTCTAACAACGCGCGGCAGGTGAGGAACCCGCATCGCCACATAGACGGGGCTTCACGTCAACGGGAATTCGATATTCTACCCAGAATTTCCAGTCTTAATCGGGATGGGTTATCTTGACGTTCAGACTCTGTTCGGCGACCGACTCGATGACCATTTCCGGACCGTCCGGGTCGGGTTTGGCCTTGGCCGTAATTGACATCGTCAAACTTCCCGACTCTTCCATGATGTCCTTGGAGAGGTCAATCGGAAACAGGCCCGAAAAATGGGCCTGAACCTTCATTTGTGCCACTTCCATGTCGGGCATCGTCACGTTGTTCACGGTCATCTCGGCGCTGATTTGCAGGCAGTCGGTTGTGCCGACCTTGACCACCTTATCGAGCGTGACGGTCCCTGCGACATCCTCTTTTTTTACGGTTGATCCCTTCATGACATCTTGAAGTTCTTTGGCAGCGAGTTCAGCGTTCATGGCCCAACGGTCGCCCACCTTCTTGCGTTCCTTGGTGCCGAAAATCTCGTCATCCGACGCGCGGTTCCTGCCCAGTCCCACCACCAGGTCGAGCGCCTCGGCCGTTTCCGCATCCACCGGTTGGCCGGCGATCTCAAAGACTTTCTTGTCGTCCTTTGCCGACGCGCTAACCACCGCGCCTTTGGCCAGCAGCGGCTTCTCGGCCCCGCCCTGCTTCAGGATGCACTTATCAACGGTCAAAGAGACCTTCGAGGGCTCGCCGTTCTTATCCACTTCAAGGGCCTTGTCGTCCGATTCGAAGTCCACGGAGAAATTCTTGCTCTGTTCCTCGACCACCTTGCCGTTCACCTTGATGGTGGATTTCATCGAACTGTGGCCGACGGCCGCAATGTGGTACTCAGCCCCCACTTTCATCGGCCGGGTCAACTTGATCTCGTAATCCTGGGCCAGCGCAACCGAAGTGCCCAGGAACCCCAAGGCCCAAAGACCCGCGATGAGTCTCAATCCGCGCATCCTGGTCCGCTCCTTCCGTGATGGTTCGGCGCCCGGACTTCGGCGTGGCACGTGCCACGGCAGGGAACGTGACCGCGACCCTTCGACAGGCTCAGGGCAGGCTCTTCCGGTCGCGGCTCGAACGACACGCGCCTTGCGACTACTCGGGTTTCCCCTCTTCGGCCTCTTCAAACTTGACCGGCTCCGGCCCCTCCGCTTTCTCGCCGACCGGGAGTTCCTCCTCTTCGGACTCTTCCACGTAGACCTCTTCCATATCGGTCGCATCCACGATCTTGCGGAGGAGAAAGTAGATGACGGTTTGCGACGAGAAGAAGAACGAGATAAGGAACGAAACCATGAGGCCCAGGACGATCCAGACGAAGAGGCTGATGACGACGGTCGCGAAGGCGTCGGTCGAGGCCCAGGGCTCGCCGCCCGCCACCGGCCACGGATCGGCCATGGTCGGAACGGCCCAGATCCGGGGCAACTTGTCGCCCGCCTCGTGCCAGTTCCACGTGAACGTGCTCACCGCTTCGTGCGTCAGGCGGAGCGTCAGGAACGCCACGAACTTGACGAAGATGAACGTCAGGCAGCCGTACACCGTGCTGAAGACCGTGTAAAAGAGGTACCGCCAGGGCCGGCTGGAGATGTAGGCGACGCTTCGGCTGATGGCGTCGAAGGCGTCGGAGCCCTCGGCGGCGATCGTCGGCCACTGGAGCCCCACGCTGAACGCCCCGCCCACGAAGATCAGCGCCATCACCAGGCCCATCATGAGCGTCAGGCCGAACAG
>Ga0315294_10006238_pt1 | contig 13070 bp, 13 predicted proteins | sample YL17G13_40_MG_FD_203626 | JGI IMG/M metagenome (GOLD analysis project Ga0315294, IMG submission 203626) | Sediment microbial communities from Yellowstone Lake, YNP, Wyoming, USA - YL17G13_40 | ecosystem: Environmental > Aquatic > Freshwater > Lake > Sediment | place: USA: Wyoming | collected... | reverse complement strand
TAGCCATGCTACGCTGCTGATTAATAGTGCCAAGCTCACGCAGATTCAGAATATCGGTGCCATCAAGCATAACCTTCTCACGGAAATGAGGAGGCGAGAATTGAAGCTGCCGGGCTCCACCACCAGTAAGAATAGGAGACTCAGCATTAATTTCAACAGCGGGAGTCATCCCACCATCATCATACACATCAACATCCCACTTAATAGTAGTTCCCAGATTGGGATCCTGATCGCGACTAGGAATATGATTATCAATAACAGTATACTGAGGATTAGCAATAACGATGTCAGTGACGACCTTCTGAATAAACTCGACTTGCAGGAACGGGTTGTCCTGGAGAGGATTAAGCATTGTAATGTGCTCCTATCAACCGTGCATCCAACCGGGCTTGGGCGAGATCGCGAGCCGATCACACGCACCTTCCGCGGTGGGCCAGGGGGCAGCAGTAAAGGATTCCTTATCCTGAACAATACCGCGAGGGGTAAACTCGCCCTGGAAAATAATCGGAACGATCATACGCTGACCAACAGTAATCATATCCTCAATATCAACCTCTTTTGCAAGAACAACAGCGAAAGAATCCATAGAAGCAGGAATAACGGCAGCGCCGGCAACACCGCGGCTCGCAAGACCAATACCATTACACCAAGTATAAACGACACGAGAAGGAGATGCATTATAAGCAGCGACAGCCTGATCAGCAGTCTGAGCCTGCATGAAACCTACACCAGCAAGAGCAGTCCATCCCAGCAGAGCGCCCACCGGGAATTGGGGAATACCAGCAGAAGCACCGGGAGCAGAAATACCAGCCTCGCACCAATCATGCTCAAGATAATTACCAAAATTAGCATCAAAAACTACCAGATTCTTTTCGGAAGCAAGAATACCAGTAGGAATACCAACGGAACCGACAACCTGATTGCCGATAGTAGCGGGAAGAGGCATTTATATTACTCCTTACGCCTGCGGCTTGCCAGTGCCATTGGCACCGGAAACAGCAGTGGATTTAAAACCAGCCATAGAGGAAGCATGATCCTTCATAAATGCAGCAAACTTAGCGGGATCATTAGTCATTGCCTTAACATCTTCAGCAGAGAACACCTTGCTATCAGTCTTAGGAGCACTATGCTTCTTCTCACCACCATTGCCAACTTCAACAATCCTATCACCAGTACCGACATTATCAAAATCAGCAGTCTCAGAAATCTTATTAACAAATGCCTGAAGGCTAATATTCTCATATTCCTTCTTCTCATCATTAAAATAACGAATAGTCAAATTCTTGTTTCCAAGAAGACCAAAACGAGCAACCTTCTGGAAAGCAGGAGTCGCCTTCCCACCAGCAATCTTGCCAACAAAAGAATCAACTTCAAGAGAATAAGCACGAGACTGCTCGGCCTCCATATGAGCACGAAGAACAGCATTATCAGCAGCGAACTTCTGCTCCAGTTCAGCACGCTGGACAGAAAGGGCTTCACTAACAGAAGACTGAACAAGGGTCTTCACGTCAGCCATACTGAACGTCTTCACGTCAGCCGGCGGGGCCACGGGCGGAGCAATCTCCGTGCCGGGCTTATGATCGTCTGCCATCCGGTAGTTCTCCTCAGTAGTTGAGTTCTTTTTTGGTTTACGATACGTTGCATCAGCATGTGAATTAAGATGACCACTAGCTGTCTTAATCTCAGCAGCAGGCGCATCTGTCTGATTAAGACGTGCCAAAGCATTCTTAAGACGAGGAATATCTAAAGAACCATTATCAGCAGGAGACGTAACGCCCTTATTATGATGGGGCAATTTTCTTACTTTCAACATTTGTCCAGAGCGACCCTTCACTTCATAAATAACTGCATATGCTGCATCTGGAAGAGCAGCGTCTCCAGCTTTATATTCGTTAGCATCATAAATACAACTTTCAGCCATAACAAAAGAAGATCCATTATTTAAAAGCTCATCAAAAATAGCAGCATCAATTGCCGCTTCATATTTAAGATCTGCCAGTGCCGTTACTTGATCATCCTTTCGATCAATACCAATGTCAGCCGAAAAACACATATTAGCAAGATTATCCTTGCTAAGTTTGTGTGGATCAGCCACCATAAGCCCACCATCAATACTCATCTTAAAAGATTCAAGATTACCACCGAGCCCATTAGGATTAAGCTCGGTAATAAATGGGTGATTAGTAACAGCCCCACCCAATAGAGTAGGACCATATCGCTTTGCAATATACTTTTCAACAACATTGCCTTCACTATCTGTAACAACTTCTCCCCTATCGTCAACACACACGACTGGCATCATCTCATTATGAATATAATCATCAGAAACCTCAGAACTAAAATTTAACACTTGACCACTTTCAGTGTCAGACTTACCCTGGGCAGTAAGAGCAACATCTGCCACCAACATCGTAAATGGCTTCTTAACAAATGTTCCTTGCCTCTCTTCCTTACGAAGCTTTCTGGGCATACCATAATTCATACGATGTTCATGATGATAGTCAAAAGTAACCTTTCTACCAATGACACCTTCTTCAAAATTCTTCATAACAGAATCAAGATACTCTTCGGTAATATTTACAGTTCCATAATAAGGATGTCTCCACACCCCGGTACGAAAAATATCAATTGGAAGAGTGCCATCCTTATTATATTTAATACCAAGAGTTGCAGAAAACAACTGACCAGCCTCATTAGTATTCTTCTTTTCCTCATCGGTTTTACAAGCATTCTCTTCAATCTCTTCAACACTTTCGTCACAAGTACCATCACAATCCTCTTTACCACATTTATCACAAGCGTTCTTTTTTACTTCATCATCTTTGCCCTTACAAGCGTTTTCCTTATCTTTATCATTATTCCCACCAGCACAACCATTTTCCTTATACATATGAATAACTGTAAGCATCCCCCGTTTGGTTATTGGATCCAATCTTTCACCTATTATCAAGCAATCCTCTTACGCCGGATCTGACGATCCTGCGGAGGACGCTTGGTGTCACGTTCTTTATTATTAGCATCTTGCTTTTCCTGTTGATCAATATCAACAGTAGCATCGGGATTACCACTACTATCAGTTGGTGTATTATCACTATTGTCAGGTGACCCACCACCAGGAGCCCATGTGCTTAAATCAAAAACATTTTCAGACTTAGTAACGGGAATTTCTAGAGCATTAGCAATTGCCCCAAGATCCGGCATAACCAATGGAATAGCGCCGTCACGAGTCATTTGATTAATAACACCCATCATCTTATTGAACACCTCCTTCAACAACTGCTTGCGAGTCAATGTCAATTTCTCAAGCTTCACAGTACACTTCACTCGCTCATCTGGAGTAAAGTTATATTTAATAATCCAAGGGACCAATTGATTATTTATAACATCCTCAACTTCACGGAGAAGCGACTCTTCATTCATTAAGTGAACATCAGTATGGGCATCTGTCTGAGAAAAAGAGCCGCCCTTTGCCGTTTGAGTTGCAACAGTATCAGGAACAAGCATTGCTCTGCTCATCATTGTATTACAGAATTGTAATACCTCAATAAACATAAAGATACGTTGATCGTCCATAAGATACTCAACATTCCAGAGCGGCTTACCGTCCTTATTATAAGCATTAGGAATAACCCCAACAGAATTAGAAACAAGACCGTTACCAATCTTAAGACCAAGAACAAAGTTATTAACTTGATGACCATCAGAATCTACAGAAAAACCAACAGGAGCACGAACAATAATAGGAGGAGAAGCCTTACGTTCAAGATAACGAATCATAAACTGTAAAACGATCTGCGACCAATACCACCATGGGTATGCTGGCTTTAAACGTGAATTACCAAACCAGTTGCCATATTGCATATCATTTGTATAAAAAATAAGCTTAGAACGCTTTACAGATACAGGCGTAGACGACAAATCCTTAATAGCATTGATACCAGTTAAGTCACCAAATTCATCTAAGAATAAAGTATAAGCACGAGGATGAATGGCAGTTGGCCACAGTAATAGTGCAGAATCTTCATAAACTACATCACTCTTCTTAGCCTTTTGTTTATCAGGTGTATCCTTAACTAACTTCAAATAAGGAATCTTCTTCCAATTCTTTTCTAAACAAGAATGACCCATATCAATTGCCATAAGCAGATCTCTAACAAAACGAGAATAAACCTTATCGAGCGTCCACTGAACCAAAGCTTTAATTTGCTCAGAAGAACACTCAATAGAATAATTTACATGCTCAATTGGTTTCTTTATAAGTGCCAAAGACAATGCAATCTGAGCGTCTTTTTGCATACGCTCATAAGTTCCATAAGAGATACTATCAGGATTATATGCACCGTCACCAGTATTAGAGATATATTTACCAGTCTGTGCCCAAAGCGCACCGGCATATGATGTCTTACGTCTAGCAGCAGCAGAACCAACCTTCTCTTCCTCAATCTCTGCAATAACACCGTCTGCATCAGAAAATATATTACCGTAATGCTCAAGAGCAACATCACGAAGAATCTCATGAAACATCTCATCGTCCATGGCACCTTGCGAAATACGAGCTATAGGACGAAGATCTTGAGGAAGATCTTCAATAGTTGCATAAGGAATACGATGAATAACTTCGGTAGTTCCATTTACACGAACGGCAGCGGGAATGTCACTACTCTTCTTCCCACGCGGCTTGTTCCGCGGAATAATAAGCCCGCTGCCCCCATGCGGTACTTTGTAAGCTTCTTTCCTTGGAACAAGTGGCATCAGAATCTCTCCTTAGATTTTTTCTGGCGATGGTAATCCAAAAATATTAAACGGAACTGGTAATCCATTAAGAATGGATGGGCCGCTACCATGAACTGTAGGATAAGGAACACCAGAAATAACACCACCGCCAATTAATCTTGGCCTAGATGTCATTTGGCTAATATCAATCATCTCCGAATCTCCAGCATATAATCTACCATGTTCAAAAGTCCCGCTGGTATCTGGCGACATACCTGCTCTAATATTTTCTGGAGGAGAACCAAGATTAACCGCCATTGCCTTGGCCCAAAATTTATCACCATGATGTTCCTTTTCAGATTTATCAGCATGAAACAATTCAAGCATATTAGGACTAATCGTTTTACGGATAGAATGAATCTGATCAATTGAATTCCTGTCTTCAGCAATGGCAATGCTTTGAGACTCTAAATGATTCTTAAACATCTTACAAGTATCAGACTTCCAAACTGTTTCAAAATATGCCGGGGAAATACGGTTTGGGAATAACTCATCTAATTCATCATAATAAGTAGAGCCCATTCCATTAGCGTCAACCTGCATACGCAAACTTGTAAGATTGTTTAATAACCAAATAAGAAAACGCTTTTGTTCTGGAGAAGCAGTGTTCTTAAGTTGTTCAGAATATCTTTCAATTTTTAATGTACGACCACCAGAAATTTTTATTTCTTCAAATATGGACAATTCCGACGCATCGCGTTTGCGCCCAACGTCATAGCCAGCAAGAAGATTATATCCAATAGCTCCACTCTGAACCATCGTAAGCAATTGGTCAATCGTATCACATTTAAAAAACACAACACCCTTTTCACCATGGTACTTACGAGTAATCTTATAAGCAGACGGCTGGGGAACATCGTTATAATCAACCCAATTATAATCACTCATATCGCTACCGGCGGTATCTTCATCAAAAGAACTAGGATCAAATTTATGAACTACTCCAGACTGATCTATATATCTCTGAGAACTCCAGGGAAACACACATTGATAAATAAGTGCTTTCGCAAAATACTTATATGCTTCACTGAGAAATTCACATTCCATTTCTTGTTTAAAAGAATCAATATCACCCATGGAAGAAAATAAATCTTTTAATTTATCATTTCCAAAAATCTCAACACGCTCTTCCGTAGTCATCATTGGTGCATACTTAGCAGCACCGATAACATCTTTGCAAAGCCACGAACACTGCCACCAATATACCCAATGCCTAGAATAATATTTATATCTTTTATTATCAATACCTATTTCGTGGAATAAATCACCTTCGCCAAGAGGCGAAGAAATAACAGTCAAACGACCATCTCCAGTTAAAATACAAGCAATTCCCGCCTCATACAATTTACGAGCCCACTGACAGTGAGCCAACTCATCAAACAGAATACTGCCGCCACCACCACGAGGGGCCCGCTGGGCATGAGAGATTAGTCTTGTAACAGTGCCAGTATAAGGATCAACAAATTCAAGCGACTGACGACGATCACGCATCTTGCGCCGCTTAAATTTTTCAGGCATAGCATCATAAATGATACGAGAATATTGGATCTTATTAATTGCCTCTTCCATTGTATAGGAAATAAACGTCCAGTCTTTATTAACATCAGTAAGTTGAGCTTCACCGAGAGCTTCAGCGGCACAAATAAGAGACATACCAACTCGACGTGATTTACCACACCATCTATATGTACTTGTATCATTAACCCAATCTTTTTGATAACCCTCTAATAGTAACGGCTCACCATTAAAAGTAAACAAACCTTCAATATAGTTCGGTAATTCACATAACCATTTATTCAACTCTTCTTCAGTAGGATCTTCATAAACAATAACGCTAGGAGCGTGACCCGGTAGATCACTGCTCAAAACGCTAGTTATAAATTTAGAACTTACTGAAGAAGATGGGGCTACTCTATCAACGTCTCTGATTTTCGTCCAATCAATTTCATACCTTATTCTGTCAACATCTTCATCATCAGCCATTTGCTGCTTCCCTAGGTTCAAGAGATGCATTAATAGTAGTTGTAGAAACTGGTTGTTTACGAGATAACCAATCTCCCAATTCAATATTTGAAGCAGCTACTAGTTGAGCGCGCTCCTGTTTTCTCGTATTAGTAATACGAGCTAAATTATACCGTTCTTTTATTTGATTAAGAGTAACAACATGATCAACTTCTTCTTTTGTTCTACTAGTTACAGAATCAGGATCATCAAGCCTAGCTTCATGGGCCAAAGCTGTAGAAATCTTAGCTAACTTCTCAATAGAAAGACCACGAAGCTCACCTTGATGAACACGCAAAAGCAATTCGTCATGAATTGCCTCTACAAGTTCACTTTCAGTTGCAAGACGTTTCTTTATTGCATTCACATGAAGATGGTTTTCAGAAGCAAACAAAGCACGCTTGAAGGAAACATCAGAAGAGCGCCACTTCTTAACTGTTTCAGCAGTAACCCCAAGTTCTGCTGCAACCATATCATCATCATAATCAAAAGCAGAAATTAAACGAATAGCCTTACGTTGACGATATGTGAGTCCAGTTCCTAATGAACTTTTATCAACGGAATCTAATACATCAGCATAGGGCGTTGGCACAGAACCGTCTTCTTCATCAACTAAAGCTGCACGTTCCTTAGCATTGAAGCGAGAACGCGGCCTTAATCCATTACGTTTTTTCCCAGATTTATTTGATTGATGATTATTATTTAGACCAAGAATGTCTTCTGCGTTAAGATCATCAAGTTCGTCAAAGTCGTTTTGATCTTCTGACACAACGCACCTCCCGCTCCCTGTCTATACTCCGAATTAAATATCACAGACTACGCTGGCACATCCATAAATGACCTATCCATAGGCCATAAATGAAGAATTTTCAACCACTTTAATAAAAACCCGGAAATGTTAAATTTTCACAACATCAATAGGAATATAAATAAAGAAAAAAACAAACCACGACATTTTAATTTTTAAACTTTTAAAACTAATATTATCTAAATTTAAAATCACTTCTAGATAGATTGCTGGGAAAGAATTCTTTTCTGTTTTTAATATTTAAAATATTTTACTATTCTTATCCAGAAAACCAAATACTATTTTTTCTATTTAAAACTTTCTACTATCTCTCGCGCGTACGCGCGCACGCGGAAGACCTACCTTCCCTCTTCCTACCTTCCTACAAAAATATCTAGGTATCTCTTTTCTTGGTATTCTTGTATTCTCTAGAAGGGGGTGTGGGGGAAGAAATTTTTGAACCATTCTGTCCCTTGCTAGCGACGACCAACGTACAAGAAAATAGTCTAGAAATGCAAGGAGGAACTATGCCACTACAACCAAGAATATTCCCAATAAAATCTAAAAAACACTTTGATACAGAACATAATCTATTAATGGCAAAAGTAATTTATTCAAATGGAGAAATTTTAAATATTCCATATTTAGATTATTTGGGCGAAAAAAGACTAAAAAGAAAACTCCGACATAACGAAATGGTAGTGGATATAGATAATAATCAAAAATATATTTTTGTATGTCAATATTCTCCCTTAAGCGTTTGGCAACAATATATTCATATAAAATGTTTATGTCCAATCTGCCAATCTGTATTTTATAGAAGGCTGCATAGGGTAATAAAAATGCTACGACAGGATCTATCTCCATTTTGTTGTGGTTCTTGTAAAGCAATATTTAATCATTTAAATAATGAACAAAAATTATTTATTAGAAAAAAAATGACCTCATTTCGATTTATTGAAGAAGCACTAGACATAAAAACATATGCATCTAATGAGGATCCCTATGTAAAATATAAGTTATCACACAAAAGAAAAATATCCCCCTAATTTTATCGTTCTGTCCCTTGCTAGCGACGACCAACGTACAAGAAAACACCCAGCGATTCTCCTCCTTTTCCAATTTGGGGTTGTCTATGCCATTAGTTCCTAAAATCCACAAACGAACGATTGCACTTATTGACTCTGCAAATTTAGCTTTTCGATATGCTCATAGTTTTCGTGGACTCATGATGAAAATGCCATCTGGAACAGAAATTTCTACTGGAATAATATTTGGAATGTTTGATACTATTTGGAGACTTAGAGAATTATATAAAATCAATAATGCTATCTTTGTTTTAGAAGGTCCACACGAAACTAATCCTAGACGAAAACATCCAATTTATAAGAGCAAAAGAGCAACTAGTATATCGGTTGATATTACATCTGAAATGTTATTACTTCAAGAACTTGCTCCGCAACTAGGAATGCCAGTTGTTATTCCGCAAATAGGAGAAGCGGACGACGGAATCGGACTATTGGTTAAGAAACTACACTATCCATTCTCTCATATTCTTATTTGTTCTGGAGATCATGATATGCAAGTGTTTCTAGAAAATAGTATTAAGATTGTTAAATCTGCAAACAAATCTGAACAAAATATTGCTACATTAACAACAACTGATTTTTGGGCAGAATATGGATTTGATCCAAAACACTTTAGTTTATTCCTAGCACTAGTAGGAGATTCTAGCGATTGTATTCCTGGCATTAAGGGTATCGGACCAAAAAAGGGAAAATATATATTTAACGAATTAACTAGTCGTGGCATAGCAATCACTATTCCCAAAATTGCCAGAGAATTAATCAAAACCTATCCAAACATAATTGATGGACAATCACAAGAATCACTGGAATATCAAATTACTGAGTATTATCAGCTTACTAAAATAAGAAACAATTGGCCTGTAGATATTATATTACCAACACAACCTAATATGAAACAAATGATTAAATTATTTGACTCAATGAGAATGAGAAACTTTATTATCCATATTGGAAAAATATACGATATATGCAATTCATTCTATAAAGAATCGCTTCAAATCATTCCTATGATTTCTCACTCACAAGGATCAAAAGATGACGCTTCACTTTGAAAATAGACTTGATAATAAACCAAATCAAAAAATTGCAATATTCTTAGATGTAGCAGCTATTAGAGCACAAGCGGCAAGAAGCTTTGGTAGTAATCAATTTAATATTGATTATTCATATATGGTTAAGTCTATTGCAGAACAATTAGGTAGTATTAATTTGATAGAGATGTTTATTACAATTATAAGGTATGATCGCAAGGACAATTTAGATAACTTTTTAAGGCATGCTCGCAAATTAGGTATTCTTACCCATATCTGTACTACTTTCAGGAATGAACGTATTTTAAAATCTGATCCAGAAGCATCGTCTAAACTAGCAGGATATGCCGGCTCGCTTATCCAAACAGATGATGAAGGGTGGACTGTTATTGGTGGAGCTAAACCAAAAATTACAACTAAGGTTGATATGGCTGCCGCTATTTCTGCTGCCGCCCATAGCGGAAGATTCGATTGTATTATTCTAGGCACAACCGACTCTATTTTTGGCAGTGTTATCTCCAGGCATGTTATTCCACTAGGAATCAATTGTGGAATAGTATTTATTCAAAACGACGACAGACCAGAATTCATCGACAGAACTATTAACGGAGAGTTCTTATCTATGTTTAACTATAAACTAAGATTTGATAATGAAACAATTATTAATCATAGAGAAACAAATGAATCCTCAATAGAGCTGGAAGACTAAATGCCACTAATTCCGACAAAGGCTGCAATAAAAGCTTCAAGACCAATTATTAAAAGAAAGAAATGCAATGTTTGTAAAAAAGAATATCCATTAACTAAAAATTATTTTCCAATTGATAAAAGCAAAAGTAATGGATTCAAATCTCCTTGCAAATGGTGCCACCGTGCAAAAAATAAATCATACTATAACGATGTAATTAAAAAGAAAAATTCTGATAAAAAACAAACTACCAAGCTAGAATGGGGTGAACTTATTTAATATGTTAAAGCCAAAATCTTCTGCAATAATAATTAAAACACAAAAAGAACTAGAAAAAATACCTAATGCCGACTGGAACGGACACGGGTATCCATATAGCCCACTATTTTATTCTTATTATAAAAAGGGAGAACACCTATATTGCACAGTTATTGCTAGAGACTGTGAAGGAAGATTGCGGGCGTTACCGTATAAAAATGGTGAAAATGACATGAGAAAAAAACTCAAGGAAAAAAAGATTGGCACTTAATCCAATAGAATACAGAAATTTATTTGTAGGAGTGGAAGGCGCGATTGGAATTGGTAAAACAACTGCTGCCAAAAAAGTAGCACAAATACTTGGATATGATTTCTATGAAGAGCCCACTACTGGAGCAATTGAGCGTCTTCGTAAAAAATTCTATAAAGATATGGAAAAATACGCTGCACTATTCCAGTATAAAATATTTATCCGTAGATTTTATCAACATATGAACATTATATTAAATCTTAATTACAAAGGAGCAATCCAAGATAGAACGATTTATGGCGATAAACCATTTGCCTATATGTTGTATGATTCTGGACTTATTGATGAAGAACAATTAGAAGTATATGAAGATTTATGGGGAGCGTTTAGGCATCTACTGGTTGAACCAGATATGATGTTTTTCTTTTATGCAGATATTCCAGTCCTCATGAAAAGAATTCATGGTGATCGCAAACGAGAAGAAGAAAGCGGAATTACTCCAGAATATTTAGAAGCACTAATAGAAAAAACACACATCTTGAAAGAAGATAGAGAAAAACATGGTGTAATATGTTTTGAACTTGATTGGAACGATCCAAACACAAATATTGATACAATGGTACATCTTATTAGACAAACTTCTGAATCTAAAGCATCCAAATGGGCTAAGATAAGATAGATGCCACTCATACCAAAACGAAATGTAACAAAAGATTCTTTCATCAGATTAGGATGGAAAATATTATATCATAAATGTTTATATTATGAACTTGTAGGTATTAAGAAATTTGATTATCTTCGCATTACAGATGATGAATTCGATTCATTAACAAAACAATATTTAAATCTAGCAAAGATACATAATCTAAAACCAACTGCACATGAACAAGTAGGATTTAATTCACGTTCTCCTAGTGGGTCGCTCGTGTTAGCTAAAATATTGGTTGATGAATATAAACACAGAAAGAGAAGAAGTGCTAATACCAAGTAAAAAAAGATTATCGTTCTATGATAAACTATATTTAGGAGATGCTACAAATATGAAAGAAATACCAAATAATTCCATTCATCTAATTTTCACATCACCACCATACTTTGAAGCTGGAAAAGAATATCAAAAAGAAACACAAACACTAGATCAATACTTATCAATTATTCACAAAATGATTTGTGAAAGTGTTAGAGTTTTAGTGCAAGGAGGACGATTAGTTATCAACATAGCTAACGTCGGAAGAAATCCATACATACCAATTCATACATTTATTAATCAGATGTTAGAATTTCCATCGAAAGATTGTAATGACTACCTGCTAAGACGTGGCGAAATAATCTGGGATAAAGGTGCTAGTACCGGAAACTCAACTGCATGGGGATCGTGGCGTAGTGCCTCCAATCCTACGCTAAGAGACGTTCATGAATATTTATTGGTATATTCCAAAGGAGATAAAAAACGCTATCCGCCACACGGTAAAGATACTATCTCAGCAGATGACTTTGCTAAATGTACTCAGTCTATTTGGCATATTAATGCTGTCTCCGCAAAGAAGCGAGGACATCCAGCGCCATTTCCATTAGAACTAGCTAGTAAGATTATTAATCTTTACTCTTTCGTTGATGACATTGTTCTAGACCCATTTATGGGCAGTGGAACAACAATGGAAGCTGCCATATTATTAAATAGACACTATGTCGGCTATGATCTAGTTCCAGAATATATTAAACTGTCACAAAAACACATAGACGAAACAAAAAGGAGTAAAATTGTCAGACATTGAGTTTCCCAAAATCATAATTGATTATGACCCGAATATTGGAGATATTGTAGATATAGTAAGAGCAGGACACGCATGGAGGATAACTTTCATATATTCAAATGGCAATGTTACGGCTTCAGTAAAACCGGCAGAAGGAGATGCAATATTAATTGACATTACTTCTATTAAAGATGAACCGACGGTAGTGCAACTTACTATTGCACAAGTTTTGGTTAACATAGTATATGCAGACTATTCGGATGAACTAAAGGCTATGGTTATAGCCGGACCTAAAAAAGCAAATATGACTCAAAAAACATTTGATGCTATTATTATTCAACCACAAATAGCAGCAGATGATTCTGTTATTAATCCATGGTGGCAATGTGTACTTAGCCAAGACGGTATCGCTCTTTGTAACGTCAAAAAACACTATCAAC
>Ga0315294_10006233_pt1 | contig 13077 bp, 26 predicted proteins | sample YL17G13_40_MG_FD_203626 | JGI IMG/M metagenome (GOLD analysis project Ga0315294, IMG submission 203626) | Sediment microbial communities from Yellowstone Lake, YNP, Wyoming, USA - YL17G13_40 | ecosystem: Environmental > Aquatic > Freshwater > Lake > Sediment | place: USA: Wyoming | collected... | reverse complement strand
GTACCTCGTCGGTTGGAAAACACCGACGGAAATTCTGTCGGGGGAAAATGGAGGGGGAATTTCCCTCGTTGCACTCGGTCAATTGGCTCCCCAAGCCGAAAATTGGAGGAGGGGAAGGGCTTGACAAGAATGAGGAAGTGTGGTATAATGATTTGTAAAAGGAAAAATAGAAAATGACTGAATACGCAAAAATTGAAACATTATATAACAGAGACCCCAAGACCTTCAAGGTTATTCCGGGAGAATTTCGTTTAGCAGAATTTAATAACATTAAAGAATGGATTGTTACAGAAAAAATTGATGGTACAAACATTCGTGTAATATGGTATGCTGATACAAAAGGTTTATTTTTTTGTGGAAGAACTGATGCTGCTCAAATTCCTACAAATTTAATGGTTTATTTGCAAGAAACCTTTAAACCCGGAATGTTTTCTGAATTTGATAAGGATATTATTTTATTTGGAGAAGGTTATGGTGAAAAGATTCAAAAAGGCGGTGGAAACTACCGTAAAGGTGTTTCATTTCGCTTGTTTGATGTGTTGATTGGTGCTTGGTGGTTAGAGCCAGAAAATGTAGCGGAAATTGCGTACATGTTAGGAATTAAAACCGTTCCTTCCTTGGGAAAAATTACAAATTTGCCGGAATCAAACGGAGACCTGATGCTGATTACAGATATGCATAGTCATACAGCCTACGAAGACGGTGGTGCAGGAATGATTCCCGAGGGAATTGTTGCCCGTACAAAACCATTACTTTTTACCAGAAAGGGCGAGAGGCTTGTTTGGAAATTAAAATTTAAGGACTTTTAAAATGAATAAAAATGCAAAAAGATTAAAAGAAATTAAAGATATGAATAAAAAAGAATGGAAAAATATGCCGGAATATAAATTTACAGAGCAAAAACCAATGAGAATCATCAAAATAAAAATTGAAACAGCCGAGGCATTGGAAGCATTTGAAAAATTAATAGGACAAAAAATATACCCGGCAAGAAATACTTATTGGTATCCTGAACGTCACGAAAGTTTGTTTTCCAATCTGGTTTACATAGACGAAGAAGATGAATCCTGAATATCCGATTTATATAATTTCTAAGGGGCGTTGGGATAGCAGATTAACAGTCAAAGCACTAGAAAGAATGAAAGTTCCATATCATATTGTAATAGAGCCAACAGAATATGATAATTATTCGAAGTTTATTGATACAAATAAAATATATACACTTCCTTTTGATAATTTAGGGCAAGGGAGCATTCCCGCCCGAAATTGGGTATGGGAACACTCCATAAATAATGGATATAAAAGGCATTGGATTTTAGATGATAATATAAGAGTATTTAGAAGATTTAACAATAATAAAAAATATGAAGTCATGTCTGGTACAATTTTTAAATGCGCCGAAGATTTTGTTGATAGATATGAGAATATTGCTTTAGCAGGATTTCAGTATTCCCAATTTGTAACATTATCCAGAGACCTACCCCCCTTCTTTATCAATACAAGAATTTATTCCTGCATTTTAGTAAAGAATGATATACCCTATCGTTGGCGAGGAATATACAACGAAGACAGCGATTTAGCTATAAGGGTTCTAAAAGACGGTTGGGTTACTATATTGTTTATTGCTTTTCTACAAGATAAAAAAACAACAATGACAATGAGTGGAGGAAATACAGATACCATTTATAATACAGGAGATAATAGATTAGAGTTTGCAAAATCACTTCAAGACCAGCATCCCGATTGTGTTAAGATTGTTTGGAGATATAATAGATGGCATCATAGTATAAATTTTAATAAATTTAAAGAAAATAAACTAATGAAAAACGAAAAATTAATAATATCAAACACAATTAACGAATACGGAATGAAATTGGTTAATAAAAAAAACAATAAATTTTCCCCCTTGACAAAATGAAGAAAGTGTGGTATAATGATTAGTTGGAGGAACCTGCATGAAAAGAAAATATACTCAAATACTCGAAAAAATGGAAGAAATAAATCCAGATGCAGTAATTTTAGAAGAATTAGACAACTGCATTGTGGGAATATGTAACACTTTTGAGGGTGCGTGTTTACTATATAGTGAAACTAAAATTATACAAAAATTAATGAAAGAAATGACGGAGGAAGAAGCTATAAAGTTCTACGAATTTAATATTTTAAACTCGCACTATGGACAGCATACTCCCATTTTTCTTGTAGATATGGAATATGTATGAAAATTGTAGCTTTTTCAGATATACACGGACAGCATAATCGGAAATTAAAACGCTGGTTTTATTATAATCCCGGCGATTTATTGCTGTTTGCAGGCGATTTACAATTAAATAATCAAGACTATGGTATAAATTTTATTGATTGGATACATGAACTTAATTATACCAACAAAGTTTTAATATTTGGAAATCACGATGGAAATTATATGTATACATTGGATTATTCTAAGAAATTTAAAGATATTACTTTTCTTAATAATTCCAGTATATCTATTGATGGTATAAATATTTTTGGTTCTCCGTATTCCGTTGTTATACCCGACCATTCTTGGTGGTTTTCTGAATCAGATGAAATTTTAGGCAAAATATGGGAATTCATTCCAAATAATACAAATATATTAGTTACTCATTGCCCTCCTTTTGGAATATTAGACGAAACCGTTGATGGTTCTACTGTAGGGAGCATGACGTTGCTTAAAAGAATATATGAATTAAAAGAATTAAAATATCATATTTTTGGTCATATTCAAGAGGCTTATGGAATAAAAAAAATAGAAGAAAAAACTTTTATAAACGCCAGTATTTTAAATGAAAAATATAACCTAACTAATTTACCAATAGTGATTGACTATGAATAAACCAAAAGGATAAAAAATGAGCGTTCCAATTTTTTTAATTGCTTGTTTATTAAGTTTCAGTTTTGGATTTATTATTGGATATTATATTGGGTTACACGATAGGTTCTAAAAAATCGGATGAGATGATGAGTGATATAGATACGATTATATTATTTTGTGTTGTATTTCTCCTGTTCGTAGCATCATGTACTATTTACGAAATATATGATAATTATTTTAGAAGGTAGGGAAGAATGAGTGAAGAATGTATTTCAGTAAGTTGCCCGAGATGTGGACTAACACTCACGGATATTGTTAATGATTCCATCCGCAAGCAGTTGGATGCGTTGCAATCTCGTATTGATGATTTAGAAAATGCTTGGTTTGTTGATGAAAGCATACAATCCGATGGAAGTTTGCGCCCGTCATTGCTTGATACGATAAATAGGACAAAGCAGGAAGAATCAGAGCGTGATACCCTCCAAGCAAAGTTGGATATTGCGGTGGAGGCGTTGAAGCCATTTGCCAACGAGGATAATTGGATGTGGGGTGGAGAAACGGATTGTGGCTATCCATATTCGCCTGATTGGGTGGGCAATGACGAACCGTGGAAATCGGCACAAGAAGCACTCAAACGATTGGAGGAATGAATGAATGGCGATAATGATTGGTATGGTTGGCACGATTCGACCAAAGAAGAAGAATTGCAAGTAACAATCGATGCCCTCCAAGCGAAGCTAGACGGGATGGAAATAGCATATTCCAGCATGGTTCTACAAAGTGAAGTAATCCGCGCAAAGCTGGATATTGCGCTAGATGGTGACATGGAACAAGGAAAAGTAGTTAATCATTATTATGAAATGCGGAAAGAACGCGATACTCTCCAGAAGAAGTTGGGCTTGGCAATTGAGTATATCAAGGACGACATTTACACGGACAAGCACCATGAGTGCGAAGAATTGCTCAAGAAGTTGGAGGAATAAATGACCCCAACGAAAAGTTGTAATCAACAAATACCTGAATTTATATTATTGGAGAATACAAAATGACTCATGGTGCTCATAGCCCCTATACAATAGAAGAAAAAAATAATTACGACCCAATTAAAACGTTTAAATTTGGTCGCACAACCCTTGATTTACCCGCATTAAAAATAAACAATAATACTGTTATTTATGTTCTAAATATAATGGGAGGATTTCCCAATAATATACAATGGATTGCAGAAGACTTAATAAATGGATTTAATGCTGAATTTATTACAGGAGGAATTGATGGATTTATATCCGTAGAAGGAAAATCAATACCGTTAGTTTATGAAGTTTCTTATCAAACGGGTTTGCCCTATACGGTATTGCGCAAATCTTGTAAATCTTATATGGGGGAAAAGGTATTAAGTTCTAAAATTAAAACTATAACCACAGACAAACAACAGGAGGTATATTTAGACAATAAAGATTTAATTAATATAGTTAATAAACGTCTCATGTTTATAGATGATGTCATTTCATCTGGCGCTACATTAAGAGCGTGCGAAAAAATAGTAAATATGGCTGGTGGAGAAATAATCGGATGTGCAACTATGGCAATCGAGGGTGATTATGTTACAAAAATACCAACATATTCGTTAGTTAGATTACCAATCATAAAATTAACAAAGGAAGAAGGTGAGGAATGAGTGAATTTTGGGATAGAGTAGGTTTATTGTTATTTATTATTGGTACTCTAGGATGGTTTACAGATTTTTCAGTAATAAGTTTAAGATGGGTTTATTTATTTTTATTAGCAATAGGTACAATATTATATATAGGAAAGGAAAAAAATGAAAAATAAATTTATGTTAGTCGGCTTATTGGTTATCTCCATGCTAATGATTTTTATAGTCGGAAGTGTGAACGTAGCGCAAGCTGATGGTACTATTTATTCCGAAGAGAATGGTGTATTATGCCATGCTTTTGTTAAACATATAGATATATGGTGTAATGAATGCGGACAAAATATAGGAGGTTCAGCAATATTATCTAATGGATTTTCTGAACCTTGGTCGGGTACGATTGCGTTTTTTTTGACCTATCATGTTCCGGACGACTCAGCATGGCATCCAACAGGAGATAAATATATCTGGACAGGTACAGTTCCGGCAAATACAGACATTACAATCCAGTTTACTATGGGAATGAATGTTCCCGCAAACGCCAACTCAATGAGAATAGAGTCTGATAGTGTTTATGATAGTGAAAAATCAGGGTCTATTTCTCCTTGCTTTTGCCCTCCGCCCCCTCCACCAACCGCCACACCAACATCGCCCCCTCCACCAACACCGACTGGCACATATGTTCCTCCTACGGTTACGCCAACATTACCGCCTACATCTACAGCAACACAGCCGCCTACACCGACTGGCACATATGTTCCTCCTACGGTTACGCCAACATTACCGCCTCCACCAACACCGACTGGCACATATGTTCCTCCTACGGTTACGCCAACATTACCGCCTCCACCAACACCGACTGGCACATATGTTCCTCCTACGGTTACACCGACGTTGCCGCCTCCGCCTACAATTACAGCAACATATCCGCCTCCGCCTACAATTACAGCAACATATCCGCCCCCCACGTCTACGGTAACGCAACCGCCTACGCCGAGCGTTACGGAGACACAGCCCCCTCTAACAACAGAAACACCATACCCCCCTAAGCCAGCCGACGCAAAAGGGAGTGCAAAATATCCGGGGAAAGTTGTTGCTACCATGTATGTTGATAATATAGCTTATTTGGTATATCATAGCGTAAAAGCACCGGATGGTTCTTTAGCATTGCCCACAAATATTAAAGCTGGTGTATTATATAACAATCAAATTTGGATACATCGAGCATGGAACTTCGGTTGGTTTAAATTAGAAGAAGGTCAAACTGTAAAAATTGTATATGCCAACAAAACAGAAGTTTATACAATCACGGGAGTTACACGCCAACCCTACGGTCAATATTTTAATGATGGTACACTTCATATTGTCACTTGCTATGGTGGCGATAGTGGGAAATGGGAAGGAGTAGAAGTATATAATTTAGAATTAACTGATAATCAAAATTAAAAATATAGAATAATAAATATAGATGGTCAGACCCGAACTCTGACCATCTAATTTTAGGAGGTATATGCGCAGAGTTACGTTTTATTTTTTATGTGCAGAGGTTTTGGATATAATAACAACAATCATAGGACTGAGATTTGGTTTGGTAGAAATTAATCCGCTTCTCAGTTTTGGATGGGAAAGGCTTATCTTATTTAAATTACTAGCAATTTTAATGGTCACAATAATATTAGAAAAGAAAAGACCTTCTCGCTATGATATAATTATTCCTTGTGTAGCAATAATTTCAGTAATATGGAATTCAATAATGTTATTAATGATTTAAAAATTGCCCATTGACAAAACTAACAAACTGTGATATAATGAGACAAAGGAGATATAAATGAAAAAAAATACTAAAATAATTTTGGTTGTTGTTGGTGCTTTAATGGTGATAGCTCTGTTGTGTTGTATTGGGTCAGCGATAATTATGAAATATGTGCCTCTTACTACCCCGGGTGTTTCCTCAGCGGTTGCTCCAGTGGTGGTATTATCTACAGAAGCGCCCGTTCAACCGACATTAACCCCATATCCAATTCAACCAACATTAACCCCATACCCCACGGCAACCAGAATTCCTCCGCCTGTGCCCACGCATACATCTATTCCGCAAAATATTTCTAATGATTTTGTAGAAGAAGAGGTGACTTGCCCCGATGGAGGCTTGCCGGAAGGATTTTCTTCTATGCGCTGTTTTGATATAGCATCGTCTTATAACGCATATGGGTTTGCTTATTATAACAGTAGTAGAATAACCGGAATAGCTGTTTCATTTAACGAGGGATGTCCGGAGTATGTGACACAGGCTACTGCCGATTTCATAGTTGAAGTTGCTGGAATTGCTGGATGGAGCATGGATGATTTATATGGGATAACAGAGTTGTTAAGCAATGCCTCTAATAACGAACCTGTGGTTTATGGGAGTATTGGGGGTATGCATAAAATGTCAGGAAATACCAATTTGGTATTATTTGCGCTAACAAATAAAAACGGTAGCTTGTAAAGGAGAATAATATGGAGTTTTCAGAAATAATTAATTTATTTAAAAAGGCTAATAAACGAAATAAATGGGAAGATATGTCATATATTTTAATGTACGATGATGGAAGTGGGGAACTTGTCTCGGAAGATAATTTATACGATGGTGATACTATATTTGAATTTGAAAATGAAAAAGAACTAATTGAAAAGTTAAAAAGATAAGAGTATATAATGAGTAATTATTTTGAAAAAGAACTTTCTTTAATTAAAAATCCTATTATCAAAGAGATTGCTGTAGAGGGAGTTGACTTATTGCCAGATTACTTTTATCATGTTCCAGCATCTTCTACGGGAAAATATCATCCTAACTATGCTCTTGGCGACGGCGGTCTTTACAGGCATGTTCGAGCGGCTGTTGGAATCGCAATAGATTTGTTTAGAGTTTATAATTTTTTACCCGATGACCAAGATATAATTATTACATCTCTGATATTACACGATGGCTTTAAACAGGGGTTAAATGGCTCGGGAAATTCTACACATATTCATCCAATTGTTGTATCTAAAGTATTAAGGGAAAAAATAAAACCAGACGGACAACAAAAATTAGATTTTCTAGAAGCTATTTGCTCTAATATTGAAAGCCATATGGGTTCTTGGAATACAAGTAAATGGGATAAGGCTGTTTTACCTGTTCCGGAAACAGAAATGCAAAAATTTGTGCATCTATGTGATTATTTAAGTAGTCGTAAATCTTTAGAATACAATTTTTCAGTGAGAGAATAAAAGGGAAGTAATGGAAACTTTGCGAGAGTGCCCGTTTTGCGAAAATACTGATATAAAGATTTTCTATTGGGACAATGCTCTTGTTTGGAAATTGCATTGTTCTATGTGCAATATAACATATACGCACGTGGATAAAGAAAAAATAATAAAACTTTGGAATAGCCGTTCAAGAGAAGATGTCCTCCAAACAAGCGTGGTTATATTAAGAGAGGAAATACAGTTAGCTAAAATTTCCTATGCCGATATAGAGAATAAGCACAACGCCTTACAAATCAAGTTGGATACATTAAAAGAGGATATGCAAACAGCTACAACATCTTATATTGTTATGCGGAATAATCGTGATGCTTTACAAAAATCACTTGATGAAAATGTAAAACTTGCAAAACAAGAATGCAACGCTTTGCAAATCAGATTAAGCGACGAAAAAACAGCACATCAATATTATATAGACGCTATGCAAACCCGCCTTGCTGTAGCAGAACAAGCGTTACTCAATATTATGTCTTCCAATACTAAATTAGATGCCATTAGAGCGGAAGAATATAAGATTGCCCATGACGCATTGAAAAAGATAAAGGGTGAACATGCTAAATGGAAATAGAACAAAATCAAATAGAGGGAGAAGTCCGAGAGATTTATATATAACTCCCGAAGAATTGGCTATGGCTGCAACTGTAGAACTTGACTTAGATGAATACCCACATAGACGCTTTATTTCTGGTTTAGATGCTGGATGTGGAACAGGTGTGTGGGGAAGAGCTATGAGTAATCTACAATTTACTTCTCTGGAGGGTATTGATATAAGACCAGATATATTTGCCAATTTACAATTTTATGATAGAATACATCAAGGGGATTTTCTTGATTTTCGTTCTGTACTAGGATATGATGTAATCTTTGGTAATCCTCCATATTTACTGGCGGAAGAGTTCATAAGACATTCGTTTGACTTATTAAATAAAGACGGGTATATATATTTTCTTTTGAGACTGTCATTTCTTGAGGGAATAGATAGAGGAGATAATTTATTCAAGATGTATCCCCCTAAACGTATTTATGTAAGTTCAAGAAGACCCTCTTTCTTTTCTACGGGCGGAAGACATACCACAGATACCCTAGCCTACGCCATGTTTCTTTGGAAAAAAGATTATCAAGGAAAGACAGAATTAGGATTTCTAGATTGGAAATATTTAAAATAAAAGGAGTTTAAAATGGACGCTACTTTAATTGCTTTAATCACGACATTGGTTGTTTCTATAACTGGAAATATTGCCGCTTGGTGGCAGTTATCAAATCAAAGAAAAAAAGATATAGAAGATTCTCTAAGAGCGGAGGTTTCTAGATTACAAGCAAGAGGAATTGAACTTGAAAATAATGTAATAAATAAGGCGACTGAGATTGGTGAACTAAAATTAGCTGCCATTGATAAAGAAGTCGAATTAAGGACGATGAAATATAACATGCAAGCCATGCAAGCGAGACTGAACACTGTACCCGAGCAACCTCTAATGCAGCCCTTAGAAGAAAACGAATCAATAGAATGGGATGACAACCCTCTCTCTCTTGGTGTTGTAGTTCTTCCATTAGATGGAGTATTGGAAATGGACGAAGACCAAAAGAAGAGAGATATGGTTTCTGAAAGTGCCGCTATGGAAATTCAAGAACTGAGAGATAATTCAATTAGTAAAGGTAAATTTTAAAATGACAACAAAATACGGAGGTGGAATATCCGGAAGATGAGTAAATTAGAACTATTGATTAATAGATGCAGAGAAATTTGGGAGCAAATTGCAGTAGAGCCTAAGATGATGGATGATATGATTGACACATTTGCAAAACCTGATTTTGATTTGGATAAAGTTACAGATGAAGATATTAAAATATCTACACAAAATTATATAAACGATATTATGATTAAGATAAATAAGGAAAAAAGCGATGGAAATAGAACATAATGTGGCTTATGACGAAGGATATTATTTGTATAAAGTTAGAATATACGGTGTGAGTAAATATTTTATAAGAATTGCCGCCGAATCTCTTGAAAAAGCCTTAGAAATTGCAAAGGAATATGCCGATGGCAGTCAGATAATTTCAATTATTGATAAAAATAAAAATATAATAATTCAAAAAGGATATGGAAAAATAAAATGAAAACGAAAACCGAAACACAAATTGAAGCACCGTTAACACAAAGAGTTACTATAAAAAAGATATTGCTTGTCCTTGCTTTGGTAATTTTTTTGTCTGGAATAGTATATGGTCTAACCAACGCCAGTAGTTTTATGAGTACTTTACCCGTTGTTAAGGTTGAAAATGTTTTTGTTGATATGAATGGGGATGGCGTATTAGACTTTGTGCCTTATGCGGAGGTAGTCATTAATAAAGGAAATTTAACAGCCAGTCCGTAGTGTTCTTGCCTGTTGTAGCAGGGGAAACTGTTACAGAGACAGAACCTATCGTAGAGGAATCTACGGACGAAAATACAAACATAAGTGTAGACGAATCTATAAATGAAGATACAGCAATTCACATTCCATCAGGAGCAATCCCGATTACAGTTAAAGTAAGTCATTATAATCCAGCATTAGGTGGTCCAAATTGTGCTAGATTTGTTAATGGAGAATGTGTATCTAAATTATCAGGCGGAGGACGTTGGCAAGATTATATAGAAGAAGAACAGACGATTGCTTGCCCGATGCAAGTACCTTTTGGCTCAATTGTATATTTAGATAATATTGCATATACATGCCGAGATAGGGGCGGCGCAATTATAATAACTTGGGAAGGTTATTATTGGATTGATATCCTTGCTGACCGCGTACCCTATAAATATGGAGAATTACGAGAAGCACATCTCTATATACCATAATAAAATTACCCCTTGACATTTTGTTGAAAGTGTGGTATAATAAGGAGGAATATGAAGGAATATAGTTTTATAAAGCCAGATTATACTTTACAAAGTAATTTAATGGCATTCGGTTACGAATGTCTTGAAGGCTGGTATCCAATTATTGAAGAAGCATTTGATAAAATAGAAAAAGCTATCGAAAAAATGCCTAAAAAAGAGAAAAAAATATTTAAAAAATCATTTGAGATATTGCAAGTTAAAGAAAAACTAGGGGGTCTCAGAATATATCTAAACATGTACACCGATGAAATAACTGAGATAATCAAAGAAGCAGAAAAGAAGGCATTAAAAACCTGTGAATTATGTGGAAAACCCGGGAAAATGCACGAACTTCGTGGTTGGTATAGTACAAATTGTGATACTTGTTTTGATAAAAGAAAACAAGAACATATTATTATAAAGGAGTAAGAGAAAATGTTTGTTCAGGTTGAACCAGATGATGGAATGAAAAAGATTATAAGTAGTACTATAATTTCTACTAACACTAATGGTACAGCTTCGTGGGTATGGCTAGATGGTCATATATACGGAAATGCAGGGAACCCTATTCAGGACAAGGAACAATTTATTCCTGTTAAGATTATTTATAATTGCCCTGCTACTATTTGTTTTTTTTCAGATGGTACAAAAGAAATGGTTAAGTGTACTTCTGATGAAGAATTTATAAAAGAAGTCGGTGTGATGAGTTGTATCATGAAGAAAATTTTTAAAAGCAGGAATGCATTTAAAAAACTGGTTAAAACTGGTTATGAAAATATGGACGGAGAGATTGAGCGTCACGAGCATAATTTGATATGCGGAAAGAAAGACCAGTGGGAGTAAAAAATGAAAAAGTGCTTTTATTGTGGAAACGATATTTTAGAAAACGAAGGAAAAATTTTTCCCTTAGACCGCCCATATGTAAATTTATGGGTACATAAGATTTGTTCTGATGCGATGAATGCAGAATATCTTATGGAGAACATCCAGCGAGTATTGGATTATGGTGGCTCATCAGCAACAATTAAAACAAAAAGAAAATAAAAGGAGCAATTAAAATGGCGATGTATTTGGTTATGATTCTTGATAGGTCTGGTTCAATGGGAGGAAAAGAAACAGACGTTATTGGGGGTTTCAATTCTTTTCTGGAAGAGCAGAAGAAATTAGAAGACGATGCTAAATTAACCACCGTTCTTTTTGACGAACATTATGAAATATTGCACGATGGTGTTGATATAAAGACAGTAAAGCCCATCGCACGTACAGATTATTATGTACGAGGCAGTACCGCTTTGTTAGATGCAATCGGGAGAACGATTGATAATGTAGATTCATACGTTCGGGAAAATGATAAAGTGTTATTCTTTATCAATACTGACGGTTATGAAAACGCCAGTTATAAATACAGCAATAAGCAAATCGATGAAATGGTAACTCATTTACAAAATGAGCACGATTGGAAATTTGTATTTTTGGGTGCAGGTATTGATGCATTTGCAGTGGGTTCTACAATAGGCATTTCCAATTCCTTTAACACTTCTAATACAACAAGAGGTATTAGTGCTAATTATGCCGCTGTATCCAGTCTAACTTCGGAATACAGAACAAGCAAAGGCACAAGCTTTAATGTGAAAGATTTAGAAAATCTAGACGAAATAGATTCTGATACAGAAAAATAATTGAATATTAAAAAGAAAGGAGGTGAAACCATGCATTCAAACGGTTATCATACACACACGCACAATCATTGCAAGCACGATTTCATTCGATATTGCGAACATTGTAATATTTGTTACTGTACAAAATGTGGAAAAGAATGGGGTGAAAAAGTTACCTTTACTTATACATATGACCCCTGTGTTTGGACGTATCGAGGAGTACCTTATACAGTCACATATAATAATGGAGACTATAGTTTGACTACAAGCAATGGAACTGCGGTAAAAGATGGGAATACTATGACAGCTTTTTATTCTTCTGTAAATAATAACTCATCTAATAACACAGGTCATGTTCACTCTTAACAAAAAAATAATTATTTGTGCTAGTTTAAACAGACGGTATATAAATAAAAACTCCGAACAGTTAATCCGTAAAAGAGCATCTGTATGATGGACAGAAGCGAGACGGAATCTAATGTGGAAAACCGGGATTCATTAGGCACAAATAAATTATATCAATATTTCCTAAATTGACCCTTGACAAAATGTTAAAAGTGTGGTATAATAGTAATATAATGCAAGCGAGAGCGAACAGGTACGCTAACACTCTGTAAAAGTGCGGTCATTTGACTATGTTGGTCCGATTCCAACCGCTTGCACCTTTGGGGACGTAATCGGATATATTCTAGATTTAGAGGGTTCGACTCCCTTCGACTCCCTTCGTCTCCACTCATAGACCTCTGGTGGAACGGCTAACACGTCGCTCTGATAAGGCGAA
>Ga0315294_10006231_pt1 | contig 13084 bp, 10 predicted proteins | sample YL17G13_40_MG_FD_203626 | JGI IMG/M metagenome (GOLD analysis project Ga0315294, IMG submission 203626) | Sediment microbial communities from Yellowstone Lake, YNP, Wyoming, USA - YL17G13_40 | ecosystem: Environmental > Aquatic > Freshwater > Lake > Sediment | place: USA: Wyoming | collected... | reverse complement strand
GAGGATGCGCCCCCGGTCGTCCTTCATCAGGTACACGCCGGGCGTTTTCGGAAAGGACCGGATTTTCTCGGTCAAGGCCTGCTGGTCCACGGCGCACCCGCCCTCAGGTCAGCGGCGTTCCCGTCGAGAGCCGCACGCCGACGTAGAGGCCGATGTAGAGGCCCAGGAGAAGCACCACCAGCGCGCTCACGAGGCTGTAAAAGCGATGCTGCAAGACGAACCCGGCCCACGAGAAGTAGAGGATCAGCGATGAAAGCGTGGCCAGCCCCAGCGCCCAGTCGGCCAGCGTCCGCGCCTGCCGCCAGACGTCTCCGCCGAAAGCCGGCGACAGGGCCAGCGCCACGGCAAATCCCAGCCCCACCAGCCCCAGGATGGCCGAGCACGCCCGCGCCGGGGCCGCCAGGTTGAAGATCTCCCCCCGGATCGCATGCAGGCGGTTCCCGACGCCGAGCCACACCAGGGCCGACACCCCCATGACGAGGGCGTTGATGCTCAGCCGGTAGGCGTCCCACTGGGTCGGGTGCACCTTGTTGTGCCACACCGCCAGAACGGCCAGCGTGACCATGAGCACCGCGGGGTAGAGCATCTCGCCCCGCAGCCACACGAACGACCAGGCGAGGAACACCACCGCCATGATCAGAAGCATGACGAGCGCCTCGGCCGTCGCCAGGCGCAGCGCCGCCAGCAGCGCGCCGACGAAACAGGAGACGACCGCCAGCGTGAAAATGGTCGTCGAGGCCCGGCGCTCCTCGCGGTACAGGGCGCACGTCCGCGACAGCAGGGCCATGAACTTCGCCTCGTACAGGTACACCAGGAGGTGCGACGCCCCGTACCCCGCCACCGCGCAGATCAGGTAGCCATACAGGTCCCCCGTGTGCCCGAAGAGACCCGCGTAGGCCGTGGCCATGACGCCGAACACGTAGAACAGGAACGTCCGGGCGGTGTGGCGGACAAGCCACATCGACAGCAGGAACGCCAGCAGGATCGCGAGCCACCCCGCGAGCCCCCACAGCGGCCCCAGGAGCTCCCGCGTGGGGCTGTTTCCGTCAAATAGGAACTGTGCATACGTACGTATCTCTTGAACGGAGAGGTAGGCGGCCAGCACCAGGGTCGTGGCCATGCCCGTCACGGTCAGCGGCAGCGACTGCCGCCGCGCGGTGCGGTCCGAGGCCGTGCGCTTCAGCACCTCGCGCACCACCAGGGCCGCCGCCAGCCAGGCGATGGCGGCCGCCGCCGTCACCTGGATGAACCGATGGTGCCAGAGGGTCGGCTTGGCGCCCGACCCCAGGTGGCCGAGCGCCGCCGCACCGCCGGTCGCCAGGAGGGCCACGAGGTAGTTCACCCAGGCCGGGGCCCGATGGACGTGGGCAAGGGCCAGCACCGCCGCCGCGATCAGGAGGTCCCATCCGAGAGGCTTCGCGTCAAGGGGCGACGCGACGAACGGCTCGGCGAGCAAGGCCGCTGCCGCCAGCGCCACGCCCGCCAGGTACAGCGCCCGCGGGAAGCCCCGGGTCGCCGGCGGCGTGAGGAGCGGCTTCAGGAGCCCCGCCAGCAGCGCGGCCCCCAGGGCGATGGCCAGCAGCACCGTGGGGTACCGTCCCGCGTAGCCCGGCGCTTGGTCGCCCCCAAGCACCGCGAAGGCCGCCAGCGCCGCCAGGCCCGCGCTCACGCACGAGAAGCCGAACAGGTCCGCCTGCCGGAGGCCGATCGCCGACTCCAGCAGCACCGCCCACCACACGCCCAGCGCCCAGACCGTGTGCCACGACGTCCCGTGCCACACCGCCACGTACCCCGCCCCCATCGCCGCGAGGCTCGCCACGAGCAAGGGCACGATCATCAGCCCCTGCCGGTACCACTTCACGTTGAACTCCTGTCGGGGGTGGAAGCCCAGCAGGGCGGCCACGATCACCATGAGGAGCGAGACCCCCGCGGCCGTCGAGGTGACCCAGGCCGTCACCGGCGTCTGGGAGCCCGCCGCCAGGTAATGCCTCGCCCCGAGCACGACCGTGACGGCCAACGCGAGCAGCGAAAGGTGGACGAGCGGTTCCGCGCGGAGCCGCCACACCGTGGCGGCCAGCAGCAGGGCCGTCGGCGCCTCGACCGTGACCGCAATCGTCGGCTGGTACGCCGCACGCACGAAGGCCGACCCCATCAGCGCGACCCCGGCCACCAGGGCGCTCGAGTCCCGCCAGCGCCGCTCGCCCGCCGTAAACCGGACAAGTCCCGCCACGTAGCAGACGGTCCCCACGACCGCGATGATCTCGGTGACCAGAGTGCTCGTCATGAGGTAAGCGCCGAACGCAGGCTCCGGCCGCACGACCATGTAGAGGATACAGACCGCGAACCACGTGCCGGCGGCAATGGCGAGGAAGCGCAGGGGCACCGCAATCTGGGGCCGGGCCCGGGCGGCCAGCCAGAACAGGACGGCAGCGGCCGCCCCCGGCGCCGCCCACGCGAGCGGGGCAAACGGTATCTCCGCCATGACCAGGAAACCAGGGTCCAAGAGCGTCCTCTGGGCTGAAAGTGACGACAAGCCATGATAAGCCCCGTCTTGAGGCCGGTCTAGCGAAAATCGCGCGAAGCGCCAAAGGCTTCATCTCCGCGGGTGGCATGGCCACGCCGTCGTTCGCGTGGGCATGCTCCTCGGAAGGGCGCGATCATGCCCACGGCAACGGCGCCCCGCCGCGGCGGGGTCGCCGCGGCGACTGGCCATGCCACCCCCCGAGACGGGCGGTACAAACCCCGCAAGAATTCGGTTGCAATGGAAAGACGCGCTCCTACAATGACCCTTTGAGGTAGGCAGAGGGGCGCCGCTGGAGCGGCGGGTTGCCTTCGTGCGCCACGGAGCGGACGCATGGCTATTCTTGGTTCGCGGGGGACGTGGTATGTCTCGGCGGGCCTCGTCGGCGTCGGCCTGGCCGTGCTCGGCATCGGGCTGGCGATCGCCGGCCGCGGGGGTTCCGAGGCCTTTGGCGAAATGGCGTTTCCGCCGCCCCCCGGTCAGCCGCTCGCCAATGTCGGCATCACGACGACGGCGCTCGGCGATAATGAGGTGATCGTCTCCCTGGTCGACCGGACGCGCGAGCGCCTGCTGGTTTACCAGGTGGACGTCAAGCGGGGCCGGATGAAGCTGCTGGCGGCGCGCGACATCTCGGCCGACTGGCTGCTGACGGACTGGAACAACGACGCGCCGCTGCCGAAAGACATCCGGGCGCGGATCGAGAAGGGGACCGAGGCGGTGCGTCCCGCCCCGGGCGGCGAGAGCCCGAAGCCGGCGCCTTCGCCGTGAACGGTTAAGGGCGTGCGGAGCACCGCATGGGGCGGTGGCTCCCAGTGTCAGGAGACCTGCGAGTGGCAGAATTCGTCACATTCGATGAAGCCAAGCGGCGTCTTGGCAAGACGGATCAAGAACTCCAGGGGATGATGGACAAGGGCGAGCTCCGCGGGTTCCGCGATGCGGGGACCTGGAAGTTCCGCAAAGAGGACATCGACGCCAAGGCGGGCGCCGAGGGCGGCGAGAAGAAGGACTCCGGCGACACGTTGATGAGTATTGACGCCGACATCCTCTTCGCCGAGGAAGAGGAGGTCCCGGCCGACAGCGCCGCCGAGACGTGGATCGCCGCCGATACGGAGGGCGTGTTCCCGGCCCAGGCGGCCGCCGACGAGCAGGCCCGCGGCGTCGAGGAAGCCATGGCGGCGCCGGAGACCGAGCCGGCCCCGCTCGCCCTCAGCCCCGAGACCGACGAGTCCAGCCTCGGCTCCGTGCTGAGCGACGAGGAGCTGGGCGGCGCCGCGGGCGAAGAGCCCGTCATCGCCGTCGACTCCGAGAGCGGCGTCGCCTCGGTTTCGGGCGGCGCGTCCGGCGCGGCGTCCGCGGCCAGCCGCACGCGCGTCGTCACCCTGGTCGAGCCTCCGGCCCACCATGCCCAGTTCACGTTCATGCTGGCCCTGTCGGCGATCGCGCTCGGTGTGGGCGGTTACGTCATCATGGGGCTGTTGGCCCGCACGCAGCCGAGCCTGGTCCAGACGCTGGCCGGCGAGAACGTGTCGCTGATGGTCTTCATCGCCGCGGTCGTGGTGGTCGTCATCGCGGCGCTGGTGGGCTTCATCCTCGACAAGAACCGGGCGGCTCGCGAAGCGGCCGGCAGCTTGTAGTCGCGCGAACCTGTCGCCGGGAAGTGCCCCTCGGGGGGAGGCCCCGGGAAAGCCCGGCGTAGCGTCTTTCAGTCTCGAGTGGTTGACCCAGGAAAGGAGCACGAGATGCAACGCTTTGCGGTGGCCGGTGTCGTGGCCCTGGCGGGGGTTCTGGCCCTCCTGTCGGTCGGCTGTGTTGACGAGGCCAAGTACAATGCCGTTCTCCTGCGGAACCGGGAGCAGGACAAACTCCTTCAGGAGAAAGAGGCCCAGTTGGCCACGTTTACGGAGCGCGTCAGCGCCCTCCAGGCCCAGAAGGCCGACGCCCAGCGGATGCTCCAGGAAAAGGAGGATCACCTGGCCAGCGTCATGAAGGAACGCGACGCTGTCCACAAGTCCTTCGACGTGCTCCAGGACGCTTACGTCAAGCTCGCCGGCAAGATGGCCGTCGTGCCTACCGGCACCGGCCTGCCCGAGAAGACCGTCATGGCCATCAAGCAGTTGCAGGAGGCGTATCCCGGCGTCTTTACGTTTGACGAGGCCACCGGCACGCTCCGCTTCGCCGCCGACATCACCTTCGATTCCGGCTCGAACGTCGTGAAGCCGGATGCCCGGACGGCCATCACCAAGCTGGGCGGCATCCTGGCGGCCGACGTCGCCAAAGACATCAGGGTCACGGTGATCGGCCACACCGACTCCGACCCCGTGAAGAAGCCGGCGACGGTGGCGCTCCTGAAGGAGCTCAACAAGCCGACCAACAACCAGGGTCTGAGCGAGGCCCGGGCCGAAGCGGTGGCCCAGATCCTCAAGGGCGGCGGCGTCGAAGGTTCCCGTGTCGCCACCAAGGGCGTCGGCGATACCCAGCCGGCCGAAAGGGGCCTCGGCGCCGAAGCCAAGGCCAAGAACCGCCGCGTCGAGATCTTCCTCCAGTAGAGGTGCCGTGGCGGCAACACGACGAGACGTGAAAAGCGGCCCGCGCGCACCAGCGCGCAGGCCGCTTCATTTCCGCTACGTTAGCCGTCGCCGGTACGGCGACGGGCGTGTTGCGAAGGGCCGTCACCGATAGCACACGCGCCCAGCAAGCTGGGCGGCTAAATGGGCGAAGCCGCGTTTAGCCGTCGCCGGCGGTGTGCCACGGCCGGCTTGTCCGGCCGTGCTTCTTCCCGAAGGGCTACTTCTTCTCGGCAGGCGGCGCGAGCACCGGCTTCAAGGCCGCCCACAGCGCCCCCGCATCAAACGTCCTCGCGCTCGCCTTGAGAATGGGCACGTCTACTCCGAACAGTCGGCACGTGACAAGCGGAATGGCGCCCGTGGCGTCTCGCGGCCCCTCGAACTGTCCGCGGTCGCCCACGATGCGGCAGCGCAGCGACAGGCGGTCGAAGGCGATCGTCTTGGCCGAGATCGGCCCGGCCGCCGCCATGCCCGCCGGCAGGCCCGCCAGCCACCGGAGCGTCTCGTCGTTGAGCGTACCGGCGCCGGACTTCAGGACGACCTCGGTGGCAGGGACGCCTTGGCACCCCTTCGCGTAAGTCACCGCCAACTCAGCCGTGCCGGTGATGGGCCCGCCGGCAATTCCCTTCGTCCACTCGGAGAGATCCATCTTGTGCACGTTCACCTGCACGTTCGCGGTTCTGGGGGCGTTCGCCCTGGGCTCCGCCCAGTTCCACGCGATATTCACGTCGGCCGTGCCGCGCGCGGGCGGGGGTGAACCGCCGACCTTGAGCATCCGGCGCACCGCGCCGAGCGGCACGTCCCTCGCCTCGACGCGCAGGCCGTCGAACATGCCGCGATCGGAGGCGGGGTCCAGGCGAAGGCTGGCCGCCGGACGCCAGTCCGCTTCGTCGGACGGCCCGCGCGACGGCACGGCGCCGGCGTCCGCCGAGAGGAGGTGGACGGCGAAGGACCTTCCGTTGGAAGAGGCCCCGGCCCGCGTCGTGTGAACCACCGCCAGGGACTCCAGGTCGAGGTCCAGCCTCAGCCGGTTCACGTTGACGGCCATCAGCCGCCGGGTCGCATCGGGCTGGACGAGTCGCTGATTCAGAGCGGCGAGCGTATCCCACGGGGCCGAGCCGGTCAGGCGGAGCGAGCCCTCGCCCGCGGTCACGTACCAGCCGAAAGTGTTTCGCTCCGCGCGGATTGCCTCCAGGCGCAGGGCCAGTTGGCCCTCGCCGACCGTCCATGCCAGGTCCACGGCGTCGGCCGCCGCCGTGGCGACGCCCGTCGGCCGCGCGCCGACCACCCGCGCCTCGCACCGCAGGCGCGAGGCCAGTTCCTCTTCGATGGCCCGCCCGTAAGCGCCGCTGCGGAGGTGCGCGACGTAGAAGGCCAGGATTACCAGCGGGCCGAGGACGCCGACGGCGAGCATCGCCACAACGATTCGACGGATGTGCTTTTTTCGCAGGGGCATCTGGACCCGCTAACGCAAGCTCTAGCGCGGCGGGTCTCCTGACCCGCCGCGCGATTGCCGCCGCATCTGCCGGATCGCGGCGGGTCAGGAGACCCACCGCGCTGAATTTTCTACAGCTCGCGTGCCGCCTTGCGCCACGCGTCGTAGGCGGCTTTCATCTGGCGGAGGGTGTCGCCGCCGAACGTGGCCACGAGCGCTGCGGCGAGTTCCGTCGCGACGACGGCCTCGACGATGACGCTGGCGGCCGGCACGGCGCAGACGTCGCTCCGCTCATAGGCCGCCGCCTCGGCCGCCTTGGTCGCCAGGTCGATCGAGGCCAGAGGCTGCTTCAGGGTCGCGATCGGCTTCATCGCCGCCCGAAGGAGGATCGGCTGGCCGTTCGTCATGCCGCCTTCGATGCCGCCCGCGTTGTTCGTCGCGCGGATGAAGCCGAGGCATGGCTCGTCGCGCCGGCCCGCGTCGTAAGCGATGGGATCGTGGATCTGGCTGCCCGGACGCTCGGCAGCGGCGAACCCGAGGCCGATCTCGACGCCCTTGATGGCCTGAATGCTCATCACGGCCCGGGCGAGGCGCCCGTCGAGTTTCTCGGTCCACTGGGTGTGGCTGCCAAGGCCCGGCGGCACGCCCGTGGCCACGCACTCGATGACGCCGCCGAGCGTGTCGCCGGTGTCGCGTGCCGCATCGATGGCGGCCTTCATGGCGGCGCCGGCGCCGGCGTCGGGCGCGTAGACATCGCTGGCGTCGCGTTGCCGCCGCCTCTCCGCCACTTTCTCCGGCACGCGCGCGGCGACATTGCCGATGCGGATGACGTATGCAAAGACATCGATACCGCACTGGGCGAGGAGGGCCTTGGCCAGTCCGCCGGCCGCCACGCGCCCGGCGGTCTCGCGGGCGCTGGCACGCTCGAGGATGCTCCGCATGTCGGACTCGAGGTACTTCAGGGCCCCCGCCAGGTCGGCGTGGCCGGGCCGCGGCCGGCGGATCTCCGGGGCCGTCTCCAGCCGCGCGTCGCGGTTCCGGACCACGAGGATGATCGGGCCGGGCAGCGTGCGCCCGCGGCGGACGCCGGCGAGGACCTCGACGCGATCCTGCTCAACCTGCTGACGGCTGCCGCGCCCGTACCCGCCCTGGCGCCGGGCGAGGTCGGCGTCGATGAGCGCCGCGTCCACGGGCACCCCGGCCGGGAACCCCTCGACAAGGGCGACGATGGCCGGGCCGTGCGACTCGCCCGCCGTTCGGACCACCAGGTCGGCCATAAGCTGTTCCTCTGCTGCCCATGCCGGTGCGACAGCACGCTCGCACCGGCCCAAGGAGCGCTGTCGTACTACGCGAACCGTTTGCCCGTCAGCCGCTCGTACGCTTCGACGTACTTCGCCCGCGTCTTGGCGACGATGTCGTCGGGCAGGACGGGCCCCGGGGGGGTCCGGTCCCAGTCGAGCGTGTCGAGCCAGTTGCGGACGAACTGCTTATCGAAACTCGGCTGGTCGTGCCCCGGCTCGTACGTGTCGGCGGGCCAGAACCGCGACGAGTCGGGCGTCAGCACTTCGTCGACGAGGAGGATCCGGCCGTCGGCCTCGCCCCACTCGAACTTCGTGTCGGCGATGAGGATGCCGTGACGGCGGGCGTACTCGGCGGCCTTGGTGTAGACCGCGAGACTCCGGTCGCGCAGGGTCGTGGCCGCCTCCTTGCCGAGGATGTCCTTGGCCCGCTCGAAGGAGATGTTCTCGTCGTGGCCGGTCTCGGCCTTGGTGGCGGGCGTGAAGATCGGCTCCGGCAGACGGTCGCACTGCTTGAGGCCCGCGGGCAGGCGGATGCCGCAGACCGTTCCCGCCGCCTTGTACTCGCGCCAGCCGGACCCCGCCAGGTAACCCCGCACGACGCACTCGACGGGCAGCACCTTGGCCTTCCGGCACAGCATGGTCCGCCCGGCCAGCAGGGCGGCCTTGGCCTGGGCCGCCGGGCCCATCTGGCTCACGTCGGCGGTGACGAGGTGGTTGGGAGTGATGTCTTTCAGGAAGTCGAACCACCAGAGGCTGAGCGCGGTCAGGATCCGGCCCTTGTCGGGGATGCCGGTCGGCAGGACCACGTCGTAGGCGCTGAGGCGGTCGGTGGCGACGATGAGCAGCCGGTCCCCCAGGTCGTAGACGTCGCGGACCTTGCCGCGGCGCAGGGGCAGCCCCTCCAGGTGCGTTTCGCGTACAACCAAGGTCATAAGCGTCCTCCGAAAATCCGAGCGTCCTTATTTAGCCCGCGCCCCTGCGCGCCGTCAAGTCTATTCGCGGCGGGGGCTGCGGCGCGGGCACGCCGCCCGGCTTCGGGGGGGCTTCGGGGGGATTTTCAGTTGAGAGCCGCCGGCCGTCCTCTATAATCGAGGCGGATGAAGGGAGACGTAGCCTGCGGCCGGCGCCGGCCGCCGAATGAAGGAAGCGAGACAGTCGTCCGTGCTAGCGTTCATCGTATTGGTTGACGGCAAACCACCCGCCGAACTCGACCTCGAGCAGATGTACCTGACAAGCCTGGAAGGTCAGCCGGTCCGCGCCCGGTTCCAGTACAGGGCCGAGACCGGGCGGCTGTTCTGCGAGCGGCGGAGCCAGGGCCTCGCCGCCCTCAACCTTCCGTGGCCCATTCGCGGGGGGGGCAAGGTGATGTTGCGGACCGCCCTTCTGCCGGACCGGGAAGAGCCGTACCTCCTCGCCCTGGAGCTCGCGCGCGGCCGCGTGGCCGATGTGTGGCGGAAGAAGGACGAGTGGGGCTACGCGTTCGGCGGGCCGGGGGAGGAGATCGAGAAGGGCTTCCGCGAGGCGAAGCTGCTCCTGGCGAAGGCCCAGACGGTCCAGGACGGGCCGCTGGCGGCGAGCGACCTGGCGGAGGAGGCCCTCGCCCGGACGGTCCTCCTGGGCGAGGAGGCGGCGCTGGCCGACGCGAAGCAGGGGATCGCCATCCGGCGGCGACGCGGCGAACTGGGGCGCGTTGACTTCGGATGTCACTGGGAGGCCACCCGGGACAACCCGCGGGCCAGCCAGCGGTTCGGCGAGACCTTCAACTACGCCACGGTGCCCTTCGTCTGGCGCAGCCTCGAGCCGCGCGAGCACGAGTTCGAATGGAAGTGGCACGACGACTGGATCCACTGGCTGGAGGCGCGGGGCATCGTCATCAAGGGCGGCTCGCTGATCCGGTTCTCGGAGCGGCACCTCCCGGACTGGGTGTGGATCTGGGAGAACGACTTCGAGACGATTCGCGACTCGGTCTTCGACCACATCGAGCGGTGCGTGCAGCGGTACCGCGGCCGCATCGACCACTGGGACGCCGTGACCGGCCTGCACGTTGAGAACTGCATGAATTTCTCGCTCGACCGCATCATCGAGATCACGCGCGTGTGCACGCACGCGGTCAAGCGCGCGGACCCGGCGTCGCAGGTGGTCCTGGACGTGCTGTACCCGTGGGGCGAGTACTACGCCACGAACCAGCGCTCCATCTGGCCCTATCATTACGCAGAAATGTGCATCAATGCGGGCGTGACGTTCGACGTCATCGGGCTCCAGATGTTCTTCGGCACGGCGGGCGTGGGATACTACTGCCGCGATATGCTCGCCGTCTCCGACATGCTGGACCGCTTCGGCGCGCTCGGCAAGCCCGTCCACATCACGGCGGTGGGCGTGCCGTCGGCCTCCACGCCCGACCCCGACGCGGTCCTCGGCGGCGCCCGGACGGCGCGCGGCGCCGGCGGCGTCTGGCGCAAGCCCTGGGACGAGGTCATCCAGTCCGAGTGGCTCGACCAGTTCTACCGCATCGCCATCTCCAAGCCGTTCATCACCTCCGTTTCCTGGCGCGACTTCTCGGACCACCAGCCGCACTGCTTCCCCCATGGGGGGCTGCTGAGGAAGGACGCCCATCCGAAGATCGGGTACCAGCGGCTGGTGGCCATGCGGCAGGAGATGTGGCCGGAGGGACCCGCGACCCACACCGAAGGGAACGTCGTCTGGTCCGACGAGTAGTACGGTACCACCCACGGGCGCGCGGGTCCGGAGCCCCGCCGCGCCATCGCGCGGCTATTCCTCGAAGAGCGGTCCTGCATCCGCCAAGGGCGGCGGGCTCCGCTTGTCGGCCCGCTTCGGCTCCTTCTGCGGATCGTAGTCCGGATTGGGCGTGGGCATGCGGGCGCCCGTCTTCCGCCGCCAGTCGGCGAGTTTTCGGCGGAGCTGGGCCGCCTTCTCGGGCATCGCCGCCGCCAGGTCCTTCTTCTCGCCGAGGTCCTCCTTGAGGTTGTAGAGCTCCACGCGGCCGTCTTCAAAGAACTCAATAAGTTTATAATCGCCGTCGCGGATGACCCCGCCGGGCGTGGCGCCGCCGGGGTGGTAGTGCGGGTAGTGCCAGTAGACGGGCACGGGCGCCAACTCCCCTTGCGGCGCGAGCAGGGGGACGAGGCTGGCGCCGTCGATGCTCGGGTCCGGCGCCGCCGGGGCGACGCCCGCCAGCGCCAGGATCGTCGGGAAAAAGTCCACGCTCGTGACCACGGCCTTTTCCGCGACGCCCGCGGCGACCACGCCCGGCCACCGGACGATCATCGGTTCCCGGATGCCGCCCTCGTACAGGCTTCCCTTGCCGGCCCGCAGCGGCAGGTTGGAGGTCGGGCCGATGAGGCCGCCGTTATCGGACATGAAGAAGACGACCGTGCGGTCGGCGAGGCCCAGGGCGTCGAGCTTGGCCATGATCCTGCCGACGCTGTCGTCGACGCTCTGGACCATGGCCGCGTACTTCGCGTTCCTCTGCGGCTGGTCGGGTTTCGCCTTGGCCGCGTACTTGGCGATGACCTCCTGCCTGGCCATGAGGGGCGTGTGGACCGCGTAATGCGCGAGATACAGGAAGAACGGGCGGTCCCTGTTCTTCTCGATGAACGCGGCGGCCTCGTCGGCGAGGCGGTCGGTCAGGTACTCGCCGTCCGCCGCCTTGGAAATGTTCGGGATTTTATATGGAGCAAAGTAGCTCGGCGGCTGGCCCTGGTGGGTCCCGCCGAAGTTGACGTCGAAGCCCTGCTTCTCGGGCCAGAACGGCTTGGTGCCCAGGTGCCACTTGCCGATCGAGGCCGAGACGTAGCCGGCCGGCTTGAGGGCCTCGGCGATCGTGACCTCGGCCAGCGGGAGCTCCTGGTTGAACTCCGGCACGCGGAGTCTGGCGAAAGGCCGCTTGTGGCCGGGGATCCAGTCCGTCAGGTTCAGGCGGGCGGGATACTTCCCGGTCAGGATGCTCGCCCGCGTGGGCGAACAGACCGGGCACGCGGCGTAGGCGTCGGTGAACCGCATGCCCTGGGCGGCCAGGCGGTCGATGTGCGGCGTTTCGTAAAACGTGCTGCCGTAGCACGCCAGGTCGCGCCACCCCATGTCGTCGATGAGGATGAAAACGAAATTGGGCTTCACGGTCGAGCTCCTCGCGGCTTGGGTCCGGCCGCACCCCGTTAACCAGGTTGCGCCCGCCAGGCCGAGGGCGCCGGCGCCGACAGTCCCGAGGAACGTGCGTCGATTGATCATGGGGCGGTGCCTCCGGCGGACGGTGTTCCAGTGTTGCGCGCAAGAGTATCGGTGCGGGTTCGCCAAGGCAAGAGGACTTACGCACGACAACGCCACTCGCGGGCGTGGCACGGCCGGCTTGCCCGGCCGTGGCGAGGTGCGAGCTGGCGTCCCCACGGCCGGACAAGCCGGCCGTGGCACACTCTTCTGAATACGCCAAACACATGCTCAGACCCACCGCGCACGGGCTTAAGCGGCGTTGTCGTGTTACCACGGCGGAGGGAATTGCTTGTGGTGCACCCGCGCGGGCGGGATAATGCAGCCATGCCCGACGCGTCCCCAACGCCGCCGACGCGCCGCCAGGCGCTCATCGCACGGGGCGAGCAGCTCGTCCTGGCGGTCCTGGCGCTGGCCCTGGTGGCGGGGGTGGCCTGGCGCGGCATCTCGTACTACCGTCTCGGCGCCCAGCCGATGGAGGTGATCCCGGCCGCGCCACCGACGTATCGCGTCGACGTCAACACGGCCGACTGGGTGACGCTGGCGGTCGTGCCGGGCCTGGGCGAAGCGCTCTCGAAGCGTATCATCGATCTGCGGGACCAGCGCGGGGGGCTGAAGTCGCTCGAGGAACTCAAAGGCGTGCGCGGCATCAGCGACAAGATGCTTGCGAAGCTGCGCCCGTACCTCTTCATCGGCGACGGCGCCCGGGCCGGTAGCGAGCCGATCCAGATGGTCGACCGTCCGCCGCCCGCCGCGGCGCAGGAGCAGACAGGCGATGCCCGGAACCATCCTGCTGGGAATTGACGTCGAGACCGCCAACGAGTCGGCGGCCACCTACGCGAGGCGGGGCGTGGAGTTCCTCGAGCGCCGCGGCATCCGCGCCACGTGGTACGTGACGGGGCGGACGCTCGCGCGGTACCCGGCGCTGTTCGTCGAGGCGGACCGCGCCAGCGCCGTCGACCTCCAGGCCCACACCTTCGACCACATCCTGCTGAAGAGCGTCCTCACCGAGGTCCCGCCCGGATGCACCGTGTGCGGACGC
>Ga0315294_10006229_pt1 | contig 13086 bp, 10 predicted proteins | sample YL17G13_40_MG_FD_203626 | JGI IMG/M metagenome (GOLD analysis project Ga0315294, IMG submission 203626) | Sediment microbial communities from Yellowstone Lake, YNP, Wyoming, USA - YL17G13_40 | ecosystem: Environmental > Aquatic > Freshwater > Lake > Sediment | place: USA: Wyoming | collected... | reverse complement strand
CTGATTCTTCTCTTAATGATGTTTTTAGCTGGCTGGCGGGCGCCTTGAAAATCTCATCTTTTTTACCGATGAGAGCCACTATCTCCAGGACAGGCACAACCTGCCCGGCTTTGTATGGGCCAATATGGATGTAACCGCTGTCAACCGCTTCCACATTGAAAACTGCTTTATCGGTTTCCACCTCCAACACTTCCTGGCCTTGCTCAACCTTTTCACCATCTTTCACCAGCCAGTTGAGCAGCGTAACTTCTTCAACAGTCTGGCCCAGCTTCGGGATGAAGAGTTCCTCAGCCATTAACTGACCACCTTTCTGCAGGCTTCAATGATACGGTTGACATTTGGAATCGCCAGATCTTCCAGGATTTCAGCTCGTGGAACTGGCACGTTGGCAGCCGCGACGCGCACCATAGGCGCGTCCAGATAATCAAAGACATGGTCGTTGACCTGCGCCATGACCTCATTAATAAAACTGGTGTTTTCATAAGCCTCGGTTACACCCACAAAGCGCCCGGTTTTTCTGACCGAATTGACAATTGTGTCAATATCCAGCGGCTTCAGGCAGCGCAGGTCAATCACTTCCACGTCGATGCCTTCTTTAACCAATGCTTCAGCCGCATCCAAGGCGTTAAGCACCTGCCGAGAATAAGTCACAAGAGTGACATCTTTTCCAGTCCGTTTGATATCCGCGATTCCCAGGGGAATAACGTACTCCCCTTCCGGTACGCGACCTTTATTCTTGTAAAGCATCTTGTGTTCAATGAACATGACCGGATTATTGTCGCGGATGGCCGCCTTGAGCAGCCCTTTCACATCATAGGAAGTGGAAGGCATCACCACGTAAATTCCGGGAAAATGCGTCCAAAGCGCTTCAAGGCTTTGAGAATGGTGCGCCGCAATAGCCCGTCCCGCTCCGCCTTCAGTGCGAATGACCAGAGGCACGCTGGTTTTGCCGCCAAACATATAGCGGTTTTTGGCGCCCTGGTTGGCAACCTGGTCCATGGCAAGGGGCGTGAAATCAACATACATAATCTCGGCGACCGGGCGCATACCAGCCATCGCGGCGCCGACGGCCGCGCCGCCAATGGTTGCTTCGGAGATTGGCGTGTCAATCACGCGCCACTGCCCGAATTCTTCAAACAACCCGCGTGATGCGCCATACGCACCGCCATATAAACCCACATCTTCGCCCATCAGAAAAACGCGATTATCGCGCTTCATTTCCTCGCGCAGCGCTTCCACAATGGCATCCGCATAGGAAATCTCGCGCATTGAAGTATCTGTCTTGACCTTCTCCCGTAAAGCGGCTTCATCTTCAACGTCTTTTATCGTAAAAACAGAAGGCGCAAATACATCCGTTTCCAGTTCAATCGGGTCCACTTCAGGGGAAGCATCGCTGTAATCCATGGCGGCTTTCATTTTGGTTTTGACCGCCTGGTTCATTCCTTCAAATTCTTCATCCGATATAAGGCCAACCGCTTTCATCTCTTCGTTAAGTACTTTGATCGGATCTCGGTCTTTATAAGCCTGTTCTTCTTCCTTGGTTCGGTAAGTACGCGGGTCGGAATGGCTGTGGCCAAAGTAGCGGTAAGTTTTGGCTTCGATCAGGCTGGGACCTTCACCTTTCCTTGCTCGATTAACCGCTTTTTCCACTGCGCCGCGTACTGCCAGGACGTCCATGCCATCCACCACTTCGCCCGGAATGCCATAAGCACAGGCGCGGTCCGCCACATTGGGTAGTTTGCTGGCTTTGGCCCAGGGAACTGACATGGCGTACATATTATTCTCAACCATAAAGACAACAGGCAGATCCCAGAGGGAAGCCATGTTTAGCGCCTCATGGAAGTTGCCGGTGTTGGAAGCGCCATCACCAAAGAAACAAAGCACCACTTTGTCGGTACCCATCAGTTTTTGCGCCAGGGCAGCGCCAACAGCGACAGGGATATTCCCGCCAACGATGCCAGTGGCGCCGAGGTTGCCGTGGGCTACATCAGCAATGTGCATCGAACCGCCCTTTCCTTTGCAGTATCCGCCAGATTTACCGAGAACTTCAGCCATCATTTTGTTGTAATGCATTTGTTTTTCTTCTGGTGTCTTTGCGACAGAATCACCGTGAGCATGCGCGTGGCCATGACCGCGGTGTGTACTGGTTACCAGGTCGTCATCGCGCAAAGCACCGACCGCACCTACTGCAACTGCTTCTGAACCGGCGTAAAGGTGCGATGCACCTTTAAGCACGGCGCGGCCCAGCAGGTTGGAGATATTATTCTCCAGTGCGCGAATTTCCATAGTTTGGCGCAGGTATCCCATCAACTGCTCTTTGGTAAGCGCCTGTTCCTCGATCATCGCGGAAACGCGTTCGATGGTGGTTTTTGATTGACTGTTTGGCATAACTAATTTCCTCCAAAAAATAATTTGACCTAGAAAGGTGAACTGCCGCGCCGACGGATATAAATTTCATCCACCGCAGCGCGTTCGGATAAACTTAACAAGAAAAGGACAGTTTGGGCGATATCCTCAGGCTGCATCAAAATAGAGCGGTCGAGGTCCGGCCTGGCTTCGCCCGCCAGATCGGTATCCACCCCGCCAGGATGGATGACACTGGCACGGATATTAAACTTTTGCGCTTCCAGAGCCAGGGTTTTGGTCATTCCCACCACCGCATGTTTGGTAGCAGTGTAAGCGCTTTGATTTTCGTAACCTTTGAAACCTACCACGCTGGAAATGTTGATGATATACCCGCTTCGCTGCGGGACCATGCGCTGTAACGCTTCACGGCAGCAGATATACGTGCCGCGCATATTCACAGCGATCAGGTCATCCAGGTCGCTGGTGCTGAAATTCTGAAATGGTCCATACCGGCCGATGGCGGCATTATTAACCATAATATCCAGCCGGCCGAATTTTTCCATAACCGTATCAAATAATCGGTTAATCTGGCCTTCATCTGCGATATTACACTGGACAAAAAGCGCTTTACCGTCAGCCTTTCTGATCTCCTCAGTAACCGCTTCAATTTCGGACAAGGTACGCGCGGATATGATGACTGAAGCTTTGCAGCGTGCCAAAGCCAGCGCAACAGCTCTCCCGATGCCGCGTCCTCCGCCGGTGACGATAGCGACCTGTCCGGAAAGGTCCGGTTTAATCACCATGATTAATGCATCTCCTGACCACCGGTGACATTAATTGCCTGGCCGGTCATATAACTGGCCTGGTCGGAAACCAGGAAAACCAGCACATTACAGACATCATCATAAGTGCAACCGCGTTTCATGGGTACCTGATTGATGTAAGATTGGCGAACCTCTTCTTCGCTGATGCCGCGGGTGCGGGCGTATTGTTTATATAGCGAATTGACCCACAACGGGGAATCCAGCAAATTTCCCGGGCAGATCGAATTGACGCGCACACCGAAATCAGCCATCTCCAGCGCTGCGGATTGGGTTAACCCGATGCCGCCAAACTTGGAAGCGGCATACGCGGAATTCTTGAAACTGCCTTTCTTGCCGGATTTGGAATTTATCTGGATGATGACGCCCCTTCGCTGAGGTTTCATGACCCGCACAGCATGTTTGACGCACAGGAAGTACCCGTAAAGGTTTACTTCCAAAACTTTCAGCCACTTCTCCGCAGAAAAATCTTCTACCGCGTCGGCGATCAAAATACCGGCGTTGCAGACCATAATATCCAGCTTGCCGAAATGACTGACTGTCTTTTCAACGAGGTTGGCAACCGCATCTTCTTTGGTTACATCGGTAGCGATACCAAGTGTCTTTTGATCGAATTCTTTTTGTATCTTTTCTTCTGTACTTTTGATTCCATCTTCCTTAATATCGGCTACAACCACCTGACAGCCTTCGCTGGCCAGGCGCATACTGATGGCTTCACCCAATCCCTGCGCTCCGCCGGTGACAATCGCTGTTTTGCCTTCTAATGTTTTACCCATGTCTGGCTCCGTTTTTATTCAAGCATAGCCTCCAAAAATGCCTGCTCGGCTTCTTTGGTCCATTCCCTGCCATTCTTGAGTTTGACGTAAACTTCGGGAAGGATATTTTTTAGATCTTGCACGTTTGTCAAAGGAAGCGGTTTGATATTGGGAAAAATAACCACCTTGCCGGGGTAAGTGGCATCCATCAGTGCCTGCAGGCCGTCTTTAACCGCCTCCAGCGAACCGACCGCTGCCACAGAGCGGTTGGTGGATAATTGGCCTGCTTCCACTTCGTTCAGCATGGTGATCATATCTTCAATGCTGGATGCGGAGTGGCCGATGACACGGACATTCTTAAATATGGCATCGTTTAAATCCAGCTGCGCAGTGGTACCGCGCGCCACGCCCGCGAAGATATTCATCACACTCCTGGATCCAAGCCACCGGGCAGCATCTGAAATCACCGCAGGGATGGGTGCGAGCATGATGATGTCATCAAAACCCTGGAGCCTAAACTGCCTCATCACTTTTTCATACTCATCTTTTTTGGTCGGGTTCACGCACAGCCATTCAATTCCCTTTTCCCGTGCTTCAGCAGCATAGGATTCATCCAGGTCTCTCAAGCGGTCATCACTAACATCTGAACAGACGATCACGCCCGGAGGATTGGCGGTTTCGATGGCATGCTGGACATGCATGCGCCCCATCGGGCCGCCCGCTCCCACAAACATCGCCTTGCCGCTTTTCTTCAGTGCCGAGCGCACCGGTGTGTGACTATATAGCGCCACAATATCTGTTTCAGTTCCGCCTACAAAAACCCAGCGGTTGTAATGGATCCGGCCGACATCAATATTGACCGAGCGTGCCAGTTTGTCTTCAGCTGTAAAAGCCACAATTCCTTTAAAAGCCAGAAATTGGCTGGTTTTTTCGATCAGATCGGCAGACGGAGAAAGCAGTATGATATCGTCCGCCTGATCGACAGCCACAGGTTCGCCTGAGATTTCAGGCAGTTCGTTAATTTCTACTACTTTAATACCGAGCGCTTCAGCCTGTTGGCGCAGCCACGTTCCCAAAGCACCATCCATGCGGGTCAGCTTTATCACTGCAGGATGGGATTTTTCATCAAATCCCTGGCTGATGGAATACGCGCGGGTTTCCGGTCCGATAAACCAGGCGGTTCCTCCATCTTTGAGGGTTGTGCGATACTGGAGATAATAAGCAGCAATTACACAAGCCCAGGGTTCGACCAGGGCAGATTCTGCGTAACCGGTTTGAGGCTTTATTGGAATGAGATAATTCCCGTTGTCACCGTTCAATACACGCTGGTCAATCACATTATATTCCGAAAGACCGCCCTGAATCTCGTAACCATACGCGTAACCGACACCATTGACAACAATATCCGCCTGAAGGATGAAGCGGTCACCCGGGCGGTATTGGCCTTGGAGTTTTTCTCCAACCCCAACAACAGTCATTGAAACTTCATGGCCAAGCACCACCGGATTTTCTTTCATTTTGCGATAAATTCGCGGGTGCTCTTCGCCCAGCTTGATAATTTTGATATCCGAAAAGCATAAACCACAGGCATCATGGCGTACCAAAAGTTCATCCGGACCATAGGATGGCATGGATTTTTCAATAAACTTTCCATCTTTACCCATGTTTTCCAATCCAGCGCCATATAAAGGCCACAGGCGGTTTGTCTTTTTAACAGGCGTCTGGCCTTCACGATAGGTCTCAAATTTGCTTTTTGGCATTCCTTACTCCTTGTTTATTTTCAACCTGGTAAGTACTTCTTCAGGTGTCAGATCGTTCGTAATTCCTTTAAAATCAGCTGTCGCTTCTTCTACTAATGGTGAGAGCAAGCAGCCAGCGGATGTGAAAAACTGGTTCTTTGATTTTCTGTCTTTGAAATATTTTAACGCCCATGGACTTAGGTACCCCATCCCCCAGTGTTTTTGCATCTGGGTATGGCCGTAGAGAAAATCCGCGCCAGAAATAAACTTCTCTTTAAGCGGTAAAAGTTCCGGTATATCAAAATCATCTACCATCTTTTGTCCGAAACTGTTCATTTCGGTTCCTACCAGAACAGGAAGGTCCAGGTCAGCGGCAACCTGGGCCAGATGGTAAAGATTTTCAAGCTTTATTGTTTTCTCTTTTGGATCTTGATAATTCCAGTTGCGTTCAGGAACAACGTTGATCACTGCGGTGCCTTTGTCGATTAAAACTCCCAGTAATTTTTCAATTGCCTGTTCACCAGGCGAGGTACCGTCCAGCCACGCGGCGCAGGGAATTGCCTGGCAGGCGAACACCACCTGATAGAAGTCATCAATCAGCGGGAAAGAATCGGCTGTCGGCTGGATATATCCAGCTCCGCCGCGTTTCATAAGTTTTTTACGGATGGTATTCTGAAAAACTTCCTGATCTGCCATCTCTGCCTGGACTACATCAAGCGGCATGCCCAGCTTGTCACTCCAAAATTGAGCAGGGTTTTCAAATTCCGCACAGGCTTTATCAGCGATTTTTGTAACAATATGTCGCTCTGTGGCATTCCCGGATGGGGTCATGGGAAGAATATCGCGCTCAAAGTCAATTATTAAAGGATCAAGAAACTGATTAATTTTTTCCAGAATGCGGCAGTTCCTTTGGGCCACACGCAGGCGAATATCCTCAAGAATGCGATGGGCGGATGCCGGCGCTGAACTGGAAGTGAAACCGACACCCATATGGTAGCAGACCCCCGGCTCACCGGGAGAATTGATTTCAATCTCCGCGAATTCTGAAAAAAACACTCGTGTTTCCATGCCTGCTGTTCCGCGGATGCCTAAATATTCACACGCGTCCAGAAATTCATCCACCCCATCCAGAACATCAAAGTCCACCACGCCCATATATTTCAAACCGTTCTTTTTACCCAACCAGGCGAGGCGGGTGGGTGAATAACCGTAGCCGTTATAAGAAAAGAAAGAATGACAATGCAGGTTAGCGACCTCCCGCACCGGTTCAAAGGGAATATCACCGTTACAGACTAATTCATTCAGCGCTTCCAGGCTTTCTTTTCGAACCTGGCGGTCAAAATCATTCAGCCTGGACTCCAGACTATTAATTATTTTTTCCGATGCTGCCATCCGATCAATGCCCTTTCAGGATTTCATTGAAATCTGTGTTCGGCGGTAAGCTTCATCCGGGCGGGTCTCAATACGCCTGGCTTGCTGCCCAGTCAGGAACCTGGGTCCGCCCATTGAAAATGTTCCCAAAAGTGTGCGCGCCCATTTGTCAGCGGTCAGGGAAATAGTCATTACATCCTTTGGCGACTGTCCCAGCGCCACCATGCCATGATTTTCCATCAGAATCAGTTTGGGCGCGTATCCAATTTTTTCCAAATAGCGTCGCAGTTCATCTCTCACCGCGCGGGCGAGCGCCAGGCCAGGGTCCACATAGGGCACAACCGCAGGCATCTCTCCACAGCCTACAATCTCATCCGGGTAAATATGCTGCATAAAAGGGCGCGCCCCTTCTTTACTGCACAATATTGACATAACCGATATGGGGTGGGTATGCCCAATCCATTTAACACCGCCTTCATAGATACACAGAGCGTGCAAGAAAGTTTCAACCGATGGCTTGCTCATTGAGGGTTCTACCAGGGAACTCTTCAGACCTTCTGCAACACCAGCGTCATTCAGATGCTGGTCATCCAGCAACTCCTGCACTCGTTTTCCCCGTAAACGGCTGAATCCGCTTTCAGTGATAGTTGATAGCTGGCTACCGGAGGTTTTAACCCAAAAAGTGCCGTCTTCACAGTCGACGCTGGTATTGCCCTCTCCCAGGATAGCAAGTTCGAATGCGGGGTTCGCGAGCTCTCTGGATAATTCAATCAGTCTGGTTAATTTATCATCCATGATCTACCTTCTTGCATATGATATTTTACAGTTTAACAAAACCTTTCTTACTTACCACCAGGATTTATCGGGGTTTTCGATCAATTGGCTGAGCGTCTCGAGAAATCTGGCTGCGGGCGCGCCGTCAATGACGCGATGGTCGCAGGTAAGAGCCAACCCCACTACACTTCGGATGCAAATACCGCCATCTTTCACAGATGGAATTTCCCGGATGCAGCCGATGCCTAATATTGCCACCTGGGGCGGGTTGATGATTGGCGTGAAAAAGTCAATGCCCAATGTGCCAAGGTTCGTGAGGGTAATGGTACCTCCCACAAGTTCATCTGGCGTCACATTGCCATTAATTGCTTTTTCTACGATCACTTTACGCTGGTTCGCAATCTGGCGAATTGTCAACTGGTCGGCAGCTTTCAGTACGGGTACGATCAGCCCTCGATCGGTATCCACAGCCAAAGCAAGATTCACGTTCTTGTGCAGATTGAGCTGTCCGTTTTCAAAAGTAGAGTTCAATTGCGGATGGTGCCGAAGCGCTTCACAAAGAATACGAATAAAGAAGTCCGTAAATGTCGGTCGCGTTTCACCCAAAATCAATTCAGCCAGCGCATGATTTCGCAAGGCGACCAGGTCGGTCGCGTCCGTTTCGCGCATATAACTGACCGGCGCGGTTTCCAGGTGGCTATGGAGCATGCGTTGTGCGATCACCTGGCGGATATGACTCATGGGCGCAGATTCAGTTTTCGCGTTAAGCCGCGTTTTTTCAATAAGCAGGCGTGCGTCGCTTTCTACCACCATTCCGCGCACACCGGTTGGAACAGCATGCGATAGTTCAAGGTTATACTCACTTGCCAGTTTTCTGGCACGTGGACTGGTAAAAAGCTGCCTGGATGGTTTTCCCTTGACCGGCGCTTTTTGCTCTACAAATATTGTTTCATCCAGGACAATTTTTTCCGATGTAATTTGAGCGTCGGCTTTGTCTGCTTCCGATTTATGGGAGAGAGATTCGCCTTCTTTGAGAATCTTTCCGATAACCGATCGGACCGCAATTTCAGTTTGCGGTTTGGCATACACCTCAATAAGGGTTCCGCTTTCCGGCGCCTCTACTTCCAGTGATGCTTTATCGGTTTCAACCGTAAAAAGCGCTTCGCCTTTAACTACCTTGTCGCCTGGTTTCTTGAGCCATTCCAACAAGTGCAGGGAATCGGATGTCTGGCTTAGGGGCGGAACGATAATATCAACAGGCATAAATTATCACCCCTTTACAGCAGCTTTTCAACTGCTGAAATAATCTTGGTCTCATTCTGCAAATATTCATTTTCAAGTACCGGCGCGAATGGTGGCGGCACGTCAGGCGACGCCAGGCGTTTGATGGGCGCGTCGAGCCATTCAAAAACTTCGTCAGCTGCCAGCGCGGCGATCTCTGCACCCCAGCCATTGGTCAGGTTATCTTCTTCCACAATCATCAGCCTGCCGGTTTTGCGAACGGAATCGAAAATGAGGTCTTTATCCAGCGGCACCAGTGTACGTGGGTCGATTACTTCCAACTCAACACCCTTTTGCGAAAGTTTGTCTGCGGCTGTGAGGGATTCATAGAGCATGCGGTGGGTGGCAACGATGGTCAGGTCTTTACCTTCGCGCCGGATAATCCCCTTTCCAATAGGAACCAGATATTCCTCATCTGGCACTTCGCCCACCGGGCTGAGTGCGCCAACCTCGGAACGCTGGCCTTTGGAACCATAAAGCAGCTTGTGTTCGAAAAAAAGCACCGGGTTTCCGTCGCGTACAGCGGATTTTAGCAAGCCCTTGGCGTCATAAGCCGTCGAAGGGGCTACAACTTTAAGGCCGGGTACATGGGTGAAGAAACCTTCCAGATTCTGGGCGTGCTGTGAACCGCGCCGGGTGGAACCGACCGGGGCGCGCATGACCATTGGAACTGAAATTTGCCCGCCTGACATGTAGCGCAGCTTGGCGGCTTCATTGGCCAATTGGTCCATCATCAGGAACAGAAAGTCACCATACTGCACATCCGCGATAGGACGCATGCCCGCTACAGCCGCACCAACCGCCATACCGCAGATCGCGATCTCGGAGATGGGTGTGTCAATCACGCGGTCATGGCCAAACTCTTTGGAAAGTCCCAAGGTAACAGTAAAAGCTCCGCCAAAACCGCCTTCGATATCAATATCTTCACCGATACAAAAAACGCGTTCATCGCGCCGCATCTCTTCGCGGATGGCTTCCCTGAGTGCTTCAACAATGGATAATTTTGCCATGTCTACTCCTTGAAAACATCTGTATAAGTTGTCGCTGGATCTGGCAGCGGGCTACTTTCGGCAAAGGCGATCGCTTCGTCAATTTCTTTTTCAACTTTTTCCCTGATCTGATTCAGGTTATCGTCGCTGGTATGTTTGCTTTCCAATAACCACTTTTCAAAGCGCGGGATGGGGTCTTTCTTCAGCCATTCCTGTTCTTCTTCCCTGGAACGATACCCGCGCGGATCAGACCGCGAATGGCCGCATTGGCGGTAGGTTTTACATTCCACCAGGGTAGGTCCTTTTCCCCTGCGGGCGCGATCCACCGCTTCGGCGCAGGTTTCAGCAACTGCCATAACATCGTTACCGTCTACAACCACTCCGGGCATACCATAGCCAGCAGCCCGGTCGGCGACGTTATCCACCCTGAAGGTTTGGCTGAATGGCGTGGAAGCAGCATACAAATTGTTTTCACAAACAAACACCATTGGCAAATCATAAATAGCCGCGGCGTTCATGGCTTCATGCCAGGCGCCTTCATTGGCAGCGCCGTCACCAAAGAAACCAACGGTTACCCCGCCGTTCTTCTGCATTTTCTGCGCCAAAGCGGCACCCGCAGCAATAGGCAGGTTGCCACCCACAATGGCGATGGCCGGGAACATGCCCACATTAATGTCGCCCACGTGCATTGAACCGCCTTTGCCTTTACAGCATCCATCCGCTTTACCGTAAAGTTCAGCCATGATGCTTGATATTGATACACCTTTGGCAATCGCATGCCCATGAGGGCGGTGTGTACTAAGGATGTAATCGCTGTCTTTCAGATTGGCGCATACCCCAACTGCCACAGCTTCCTGGCCAATATATAAGTGCAAAGTGGATGGGATGAGTCCTTTCATGTAAAGCTCATTAACCCGCTCTTCAAATCGGCGAATTAATTGCATTTTATAAAATAATTTCAAATAATCCGAATTACTCTTATTGGTCATAAGATCACCTATGAGATTCCTTAATAAAGGGCGTATGAGAAAGTAGATTATTTCAAATACCTAAACTATACGCCCTTGATATAAAAGAATTAATCGAGATTCTTATCCGCAAAATTCGGATGGAAATCTCGATTCATATAACCCCAGCATGTTCGTGGTCGGGAACGAATACCCCACTTCTCAAGAGCTGCTCGAAGTTCTGGTTTATCTTTACTAGCCTCTTTTAGAGGAATTCCTGCAACAACAGCATCCAAAGCTTGCCTCCAGGCTTTTGCACCGGCAGTGTAGCCCATGGGGTGCCCAAGCATACCTCCGCCCGAAGGAATAATCATATCATTGCCATATTCTTCATAAAGGACTTCTGCAAGGCCTGGGTAAGTTCCTGCTGCAGGCATTGGCCACATTGATTTAATGTTATGCATTGGAGCCAGGCGCACTTGATAATCACGAGCCGCCTCTTCAATACTGACTGGTACAACACTTGCAAATGCATTGGGGGAGAGCATCATATCTGAGCCAACAAGCCGACAGATTTTTGAGAATACTGGAAAACTTATAGTATTTAACTGGCTGACCATATGTGAAACGTGGAGAAGAATAGCAGTATCACATTCCGGATCTGAAGCAATTTCATGAACAGCTGAAGGTCCGGCTGAATAGGTGATGAGCAATCCATCAGCACCCATTGCTGCTGCTTTTCGCGCCTTTTCAATCATACGGCTCGTTTTATCTGTGATGCTGAGCATGTAAATCATTTTGTGCCCAGTTTCACGTTCAACCCTGGCTTTTGCTTCCAGCACTTTTTCAAGACGTTTTTCCCAAGGACAAATTTCCAAATCGGATAACATTTCATCATCTTTGCAAAGGTCTGCACCGCCTAAACCTGTCTGATAGACCTGATTGGCAGTCTCTTCCGGGGTCATGCCCATTTTGGGTTTAATAATATGAAGAACAAGTGGTCGGTCATATGCATTCAATTTCTTGCGAATACCCTCAATACCATAACGAGGGCCAGGGAAGCGATCACAGACTTGCTTCGGAAAATATACGTCAAGAAGGCGAGCATGGCTTACGTAAAGGAAGATATTGCCAGCAATAGTCAACCACAGCATTGGGATGTTTAAACTAATATCCCATGCGTCGATAGGAAATCCCAACTGAATTATTGCTGCTTTAGTGTAGGGTTTATTTGTGGGAACTTCAAAATAACCAAGGATCTTGCTGCTGAGATTTTTTCTTACTGTCTCATTATCTTCCTTCACTTTCATCCAGCTAGAAGTTGAACCTTCTAATGCAAGGCGTTGGACTTGTTCAAGGTGTTCTATCCAATCCTCTCCGTCACGAGTATCTTCAATATAATATGTCGCAACAATATATTGGTCCTTTTCAATACTTTCCCACATATAATTAAACATATCTGGATCAAACAATCTTTTCATTATTTCTCTCCTAGTGATTTTATAAAAATTTTTTTTAAAATTTGACTTTGTACTAACAGGAATAATTTGCCCCAAAAGTCCAGCAAGAAACTTTTAAAGATATTTGTCTAATCCTTAGGGTAAGTGAAAATCCTGTTTAGACAAGTGGACAGGTAGAAATATAGCATAGTTTTTTACCTTAGTCAAGAAATTAATGGTTTTGACAGGCTGTTATTCAATGGTAAAATTTTTTCCGATAACCTGTTTATACAAGTAATCAAGTATAAGGAGAAAATGGCTGAAAGTATCTTAAACCCGCGCCGAATCAATAAAGATTTACCAGTACCCTATTATTACCAGATCGTCCAGGTGCTGCGCGAATCGATCGCGGATATTGACGAAAAAGAAGATCATTCTGAAATCCCGCTGCCATCAGAAGCGGAACTTTGTGATTTGTTTGCCGTGAACCGCGGAACCATCCGGCATGCACTGGATATGCTGGAGCGTGAAGGGTTGATCTATCGCGAAAAAGGCCGCGGCACCTTTGTGCGCCGGCGCCGTGTGGAACTGGACCTTTCATACCTGTGTTCCACGACCGATGAC
>Ga0315294_10006227_pt1 | contig 13089 bp, 9 predicted proteins | sample YL17G13_40_MG_FD_203626 | JGI IMG/M metagenome (GOLD analysis project Ga0315294, IMG submission 203626) | Sediment microbial communities from Yellowstone Lake, YNP, Wyoming, USA - YL17G13_40 | ecosystem: Environmental > Aquatic > Freshwater > Lake > Sediment | place: USA: Wyoming | collected... | reverse complement strand
GGTCTTGGGGCGGGGGGCGCGCCCCCCCCCCACGGCCGCGCGGCCGTACGGCCGCGCTACATAATCCCCGGACCAACCGTAACAAAGGCATTACCGGCACGGCGCGATTTTTCGAGGAATCGCCCCGCAGCCGCAGTATACTCTCATTCGGACTCCGGCACCCATCGGGGGCGTTCAGCCGTGCTGGCAGCAACCACAGGTGAATTGCACCTCGCCACCCCCTGGTGGGGATGCATTGTCTTGATGGTCGTTGGGGTGACGTACCTCGTTTTCGGCGCCACGTGGCCCAGGCTGTTCGACGTCCTGAGCATGACCGTTCTGGGGTGCATGGTCGGCCTCGTGGCGCACCCGTGGGTGCCGCTGTGGCCGCCCCTGGTGGTCATCATCGGCGGGCTGGTGCTGGGCGGCCTGACGGCGTTCTTCCGGAACATCTGCCACGCCCTCCTCTCGGCGGCGGCGATGGCGGCCATCCTGGCGTACCTGGCGGCCCTGGCGGTCGGCGAGCGGGGGTTCGCTTCGTACCTGGCCATCAACCTTTCGATCCCGCGGTACTCGTGGCTGTTGCCCGGGCCGAACCTGGCATGCGACCCGGTCCTCGCCGCGGGCCTGACGGGCCTCCTGGCCGGCGTCACGGTGGCCGCCTGGCAATTCCCGTTCAGCGAGCGCCTGGTAACGTGTGCCCAGGGCGCCGCGCTCCTGACCGGCGGCCTGGCGTCGCTGATAACGTGTTACCGCGGCGAGGGCCGGCCGTCCCTGGGTGCGGCCTATCCGCTGACGCTGAGCGCCCTGTGGTTGTGCCTGGTGGTTATCGGCCTTGTGGCCCAAAGCGCGATTGCCAAACAGCGGTCCCGCTGGGGCGACGAATCCGATGTGCCGCCCGGCCTGGACGAGCCGTAGCCGCAAACGGTCTAGGCGTGCCCCGTCTAGAGGCCGTTTCATAACCTGGAGCGCGGCGGGTCTCCGTACCCGCCGCGCGGCCGCAAGCAGCGCCCTGTCTGGGCGCGGCGGGTCTCCGTTCTCCCCTCTCCCCAGCGCGGGAGAGGGGGCGGGGGTGAGGGGGCGTTTGTGACAAGGAGTACCCCTCACCCGGCCTTCGGCCACCCTCTCCCTCAAGGGGAGAGGGTCAACGGCACGGCCCCATCGAAGGAGCAGAACGCATGCTTTCACCCGAACAACAGGAAGCCGCTCAACTGGCCATCCCCTCGCTTGATGCGCTGATGCGGAACCTGTGGGACGGCTTCTACGCCCTTTCGCCGCTGGAAGCCGGCCTCCTCGTGTTGCCCATAGGGCTGGTGTTCCTCCTCTACGGGTTCAAACTGTACAAGTTGCTTGTGAGCCTTGTGTTCGCCGCGGTCGGATCGGTCCTGGGCGGGGCGCTTGCCGCCTGCGTGGGCTGGAGCGCCATGCTCGGCATGATCGCCGGGGCGCTGGTCCTGGGCCTGCTGGCGTGGCCGCTGCATCGGATCGCGTGGGGCCTGCTGGGCGGAGCGATCCTGGGGGGTGCGGCCGTCCTGCTGCTGTCGGCCCGCAGCCAGGACCCGATTCTCCTGGCCATTGTGGCGACGGTGATCTTTGCCGGAGGGTTCATCCTGACGCTCCTGCTGATGCGGCCGCTGATTATCCTCGTGACGGCCATCCTGGGCGCCGCCGTTCTGGTGCAGGCCATCTTGCGACTGTCGCTGCTGTGGCCCTCGTTCGGCGACCCGGTCGCCTCGATGCTCCAGGCCAAGCCTTATCTCCTGGCCATCCTGGTCGCCCTTGCGGCGGCGCTGGGCTTCCTGCTCCAGTGGCGCGACACGGCAGGCAAGGCCAAGGCGGCGAAAAAGAAGAAGGCATCCGAAGAACAGGATGCGTAGTGCCACGGCGCTGGATCGCTATTTGCGCGGCGGGTCTCCTGGGGCTGTTGCCCAATATGTAGGGTGGTCGCCTGGGCGACCACCAATGTTGCCGTCTTGACGCGAAAATGGTGGGTGCAGAGCACCCACCCTACGTGAACGGCAGTTGGGCAATAGTATGTAGGGTGGTCGCCGCGGCGACCACGCGGATTATTCACACGGACGGCGCGGGCTTGAGCAGAGGCAAATCCTCCGACCAAGCAGGGTCAATTGGTTGGCGTAGCAGGGCGGGGGCCGCACATCACCCCGGCGAAGGAGAGCGGCTTGTCGAGGGATAATTAATTGCGTCCCCCGAATTCGCGGAGAAGAATCCAAGTGGGCCGTTGAATATGGGGCTTGGTGGTGGGCTATGGCGCGGAAAGTTCTTTTAAGTGTCGTTGGGACTTGCTACGATAGATGTTTAGAGCCAACTCTCGAACCTGGAGCGTAAGAGCGTCGAGCCGGTCGCCGATGCGGCCGGCCCCCCGCTACGCACGCTGCAGAAGGTCCTGGGCCTGGAGGTGCCGAGATGAAACATGTCCTTCTGGTCGTCCTGGTTGGTGTTGCAAGCCTCCTTCTTGTCGGCGGGTGTACGACAATCAACTGCCAGACGGACCCGCCGGGCGCCAAGGTGTACGTGAATGGCGTCTGTCGGGGGACCACACCTTTTGTAAGCACGTTCTGGTTAGCGGAAGGTATTACAGTGGTGGAAGCGGTCATGCCGGGGCACGAGCGGACGGAATGCCCGCATCTGACCGGGCGTCCGCCGGGCGCCTTTCTCGCTACAAGCGCCCCGCCCGGAGGTCAAATCAGCATTGACGGCAATTATGCCGGCACAACGCCCCAGTTCACGCCCATCGGGTTCTACCACGACATGAGTCTCTCGTGGTCGGCGCACCCGGCCCAAGCCCCTATCCAGGCGAAGCCTCCCGCTGTTGAGCAGCAGCAGCAGCAGCAGCAGCAACAGCAGCAACAGACGGTAATCATGCCCGGCGGAACCGGCGGGGAGAAGGAGGCCGGTCAAGGGACGGTTATTGTCTCCGCGACGCCCGAGAATTGTGAAGTATGCGTGGACGGCCTTTTCGTCGGCAATGCCCCGACGAATCTTAAACTAAGTGAAGGGATTCACATCATCGAGGTGAAGAAAGTAGGGCACGAGACTTTCAAGCGGGAACTCCGGGTTCTTAAAGGATCAGAAGTGGTGTTGCGCGCCGAGTTACAAAAGAAATAACTTTCTTGAGGAAACCCGGAAGTAGGGACGCTTCCGAATGGCATGAAGATAAGTATGTAGGGTGCGTGCTCCGCACGCACGCGGATTATTCACACGGACGTCGCGGGCTTGAGCAGAGGCCGGTGCTCCGCCCAAGCAGGGTCAAGTGGTTGGCGTAGCACGGCGGGGGCCGCCCATCACCCCGGTGAAGGAGAGCGGCTTGTCAAGGCATAATTAGTATTGCGTCCCCCGAATTGCTCCCCGAATTGCTTGGAAAGGGCCTGACAGCCACTGCCAGAATCCGCGGTCACACCCCATGAGGTCATCGGGGTCGTCAGGGCTTGCCTTGTTTGGCGGCTTCGGGGAGAATCACAGCATGGTCAAGTGGTTGGCGTAGCGGGGCGGGTGCCGCACATCGCGCCGGCGAATGAGAGCGGCTTGTCGAGGCATAATTAGTATTGCTTCCCCCGAATTCACCCATCAAAATAGGGAACCGCCCCTAATGGCACTAATGGCATAATGGCACTAATGGTAGAAAGGAATGCAATGATGAACGAGCCCATCAAGGGGTTCTTTGCGTATCCTTCGCAGCCTGCATCCATTCCAGAGACCATCCTTGCGGCCATTCATACGATCAATGAGTCGCGCGTTTGCCAGTTGACCAGTTGGCAGGCCTGCCGCGTCGGCGGCAAAATCGTGATTGATGTAATCTGTCGCGCTATCGACGAGGCGCAGATCTTCTGTGCAGATTTGACCGGCTCCAACCCCAACGTGATGTTTGAACTGGGGCATGCAATAGCCCGCAGGAAGCGAATTTGGCTCATCCTAGACACCAGCCGCTCTGACTCGAAAAAGGTGTTCGAGCAGATTAGGATCCTCACGACCGTTGGATACACTTCCTACTGCAACTCAAGGGAAATCACTGCGGGTTTCTTTAAGGACCAGCCCTACACCGACCTCCAGAACAGCATTTATGCGATGTCCGTAGAGCCGTCACTCTCGCCGCGCGAGCGGGAGGCCCTGCTCTACCTCAAGGCGAGGCACAACACAGAGGCGGCTGTCAAACTGAGTGCATGCGTGAATACCTTCAAAATACCCACAACCATTGACGACCCGAGCGAGTCCGCCGTCCAACCGCTGGTCTGGTATGCCAAGAAGACCCTCTCGGCACTGGGCGTGCTTGTTCACCTCTGCGGCCCCAGTAGGGAGGGGGCCGCGCTTCACAACTCGCGTTATGCATTCGTGGCTGGTCTTGCGCACGGCTTTCAAAGGCCGCTTCTGATGCTTGCGGAAGCGGACTATGTGAGTCCGATAGACTATCGAGATCTTCTTGCACTTTACGACACACCAGCCCAATGCGATTCTGCGGCGACAAGTTGGCTCGAGCATGTTTCCGCCGACTACGCCCGGCGCACCCAGTACGACCAAGACTACCGGCACGCGACCACCCTGGCTGCGGATCTCAAGAGTCTTAGGATAGGCGAGTACATCGCGGAGAATGAGGAGAATGACCTTGAGGAGTACTTCGTTGAGACCTCTGCGTTCCTGGAGGGCCTGACTGGCAAGCATACGCTCGTGGTGGGGAGAAAGGGTTCCGGAAAAACCGCCAATCTGTACACCATTGCCAAGAGACTGTCGACGGACAAACGGAATCTCGTGTGTGTCGTGAAGCCAGCGAGTTATGAATTTCATAGCATAGTGAGATTGCTTGGCAGTTACAAACAATGGGATGAGAAAGGCTACCTAGCCGAGTCTTTGTGGAAATTCCTTCTGTACACGGAAATTGCCAAGGCAGTTGACTCAGACCTCGATTCCAAGAGAGCCGCATTTATTCCTGGGTCACCGGAGGACAACCTCTCCCAGATTCTGTCGAGAGACCAAGCGGCATTGAGTCAGGATTTCGCCGTGCGACTGGAGAGGGCCGTTCAGTCATTGTCCGGCGTTGCTGGCGGAGGAAGCGTGGAGGGCTTCAGGACTGCAGTCTCGGAGAGGCTACACGGGAGTGTTCTCCGTGAACTCCGCCAGGTTCTCGGCCAGGTGTTGACCGGCCGCGAACGAGTTGCCGTGCTCGTCGACAATCTCGATAAGGCATGGGACAGACGCAGCGACTTGGGCTGTCTGTCCGACTTCCTTCTAGGGCTGTTGCGAGCCGTAGGGGACATACGACGGGATTTCTCTCGCGGGGATTACTGGCGTGAGCCTGTCTCGCTTACGCTGACGGTGTTCCTGCGGAGTGATATTTTTGCCCACCTTATGAACACAGCCCGCGAACCGGACAAAATATCGTACTGCCGCCTGTTGTGGGATGATGCTGAGATGCTGTTGCGGGTCATCGATCAGAGGCTAGTGGCGGCAAGGGGCCATGAGGGAGATCCGCTGGCCGTGTGGCGCGAGATGTTCTGTTCCGAAGTGCGGGGCATACCAGTTCGCGACTATCTCGTACAACGCACCTTGCCTCGCCCCAGGGACATTGTCTTCTTTGTCAGTGCTGCGATTGCGGCAGCCGTGAACAGGGGACACGCTCGGGTCGAGGAGCGGGATGTCCTAGCGGCCGAGAAGCAGTATTCCCAGTTTGTGTTTGAGAACATTCAGGTAGAGAATGGCATCACTGTACCCGAACTGGAGACGGTCTTGTACGAGTTCGCGGGACAGAGTGCGGTTCTGCCCGAGGACCGGGTGATGGCCTTGATAGAGAAGGCGGGAATTCCTCACGACCGAGGACCTTCTGTGATACGACACTTGTGTGGCCTTTCCTTCCTGGGTGTCGAGACGGCCCCGGGCATGTTCTCGTTCTCGGCCGAGGAAGAGGAGGCCCAGAAACACGAAGTACTTGCCAGGAAACTCGCACAGACGCGAGACGGAATCTTGAACTACAAGATAAACGCACCCTTTCATGCCTTTCTTGAGATCGGTGTGTGAAGTAGTATTTCGGGGGACGCAATACCATTTATTGCCTGATACTGCCCTGTGGCGGCGGCAGGGTGCGGCCATGGCACGGGTGGCAGCCCTTTTGTGCCTGAGTGCCTGAGTGCCTGAGTGCCTGAGTACCTGAGTGCCTAAGCACCTGAGTGCCTGCGTGCCTTCGTGCCTCCGTCCCTTGTCCCTGGCCTCTCTGGCGGGCCTGCCCAATATTTTGCATCAATGAAAGCACGTTCCCAATGAGCCCCGCAGGGGCGGGCTGCGCTCTAGCCCCGGCCGTGAGGCCGGGGAACGCTTGGCAACGATCTATTTCCTGTTTGTGGAGCCCCGCCAGGGGCGACTGAGCCGCGTTCAATCGCCCCTTCCGGGGCTCCACAAAAGGAAAAAGAAGAGTAAAAGGAAAGTCGCGTCCTCTCACCCCGCCATAGAATGGCGGGGCTATACCCCGCTCGCGCGGGGCGAAGGCCCATAAATGGGCCTGACATCCACGGCCACAATCTACGGCCACACCCGATTCCCGGCGGTCGGCCAAGAACCGATGACAAAGGACGAATGACGGTCGTTCCGCACTCCGCACTCGTAACTCCTTTGCCCGCCTTGCTTTACAAAAACAGCGCACGTAGGGTGCCTGTAACTCCTTTGCCCGCCTGGGTTTACAAAAAAAGGTGTCCCCAGGTTTCCGGTTCCCTGTTCCCCGTTCCCCGTTCCCCGCTTTTTGGAGTTATCCACAACGGCGTACGCCCAAAAGTGCCTGTCAAAAACCATCAAATTCGAGTCAAAATCGATCAAAAAGGCGACGTTTTCCGTCAAAAAGGGATCAAAAAGGCGCGCATTTCGTCATGCCCATCTTAACATTTGGGGGGGTCACCCCCTCTGGCGCTAGCGCCAGGGCCGATTTCGCCTTCCGAAAGGGCAAAAAAGCGCGTTTTGGAGGCGCAAAATGGCGTCCGGAAAAGTTATCCACAATCTCAACAAAGTTATCCACAATTTGGGTCAAACGCGGAACCCGCCAGAGAGGCCAGGCGGGCAGGCTGCGGAACTCGGAATGCGGAGCGACTACGGCGGACGGCAAAGGACGAACGGCAATCGGCCAGGCACGACCCTGCTTTCGCAACGGCGCGAGTATGTGTTTAGCGTTGTTCCCTCTCCCCTTGCGGGAGAGGGTGGCCGAAGGCCGGGTGAGGGGTTGGCCGTTGATCGCCCCCTCACCCCCACCCCCTCTCCCTCGTTGGGGAGAGCGGAGAACGCGACACGCTAAACACGTACCGGCGCGAAAGCCCGCCATAAGCGGGCAGGCATGGCGCCCCGGATCGGCGTTTCAGGCAAACTCCTTCGCGGCCGCCGCATCGCCGTAGCGGCCCACCCAGAGGTCTTTCAGGTGCAGTTCCACTTCCGGCCGGCCGGAGTAAGTTGAGATGCGGCAGGTGAAGGCCACGCCGCACGACCCGGCGCGGGCGAGGGCATCGCAGGCGGGGCCCAGGTTCCAGCCGAGCGTGCGGCGGGCGCGGCCGCCTTCCGTGAGTTGCATCTCCAGGTGGTCCCCCTGGCGGCCGATGCGCCGCGGCGGCGCGGCCAGTTTCACCTGGCGCAGGGCAAAGACCGCCCGCGGGTTGCCCGCGCCGAACGGCCCCATGCGGTCCAGCAGCCGCGCGGTCCCGAGGTCGATGTCCGCCAGCGTCGCCTCGGCGTCCACGATGAGGCGGGCGGTGAGTTGCTCCGGCCCGAGGGTCTTTGCGGCGTGTGCCAGGAACGCCTCGCGGAACGCCGGCACGGCCTCTTCGCTCAAGCGGATGCCGGCCGCCATCGCGTGCCCGCCGTAATTCGTCAGGTGTTTCTCGCAGGCGGCCAGGGCCTGGTACATGTGGAAGCCCGCGATGCTGCGTCCGGAGCCCTGGGCCCGGCCCTCGGCGGTGCCGATGAGGAGCGTCGGCCGCCAGTACCGCTCAACGATGCGCGAGGCCACAATGCCGATGACGCCGGCGTGCCACCCGGGCGCCGACAGGACGATGGCGGCGTCGCGCTCGGGCCTGAAGACCTGGGCCACCTGGGCCTCGGCCTCTTCGAGGATGTGTTTCTCCAGGTCCTGGCGGTCGCGGTTGCGGCGGTCGAGTTCCTTGGCGATGGCCAGCGCGGCCTCTGGGCCGGCGGTCGTCAGGAGTTCCACGGCCTCGCGGGCATGGCCCATGCGGCCGGCGGCATTCAGGCGCGGGCCGAGCATGAAGCCGATGTGGTCGGCCTCCAGCGCCCGCTCGGCCAGGCCCGCCACCTCGACCAGGGCCAGAATGCCCGGGTGCTTCGTGCCCGCGAGGGCCCGCAGTCCGAAACTGGCCAGGACGTGGTTCTCGCCCACCAGCGGCACGACGTCGGCAATGGTGCCGAGGGCCGCCAGGCCGGTGGCCGCGATGAGGAACTCGCGGAACGGGTCGCTCACGCGCTGGCGCTCGGAAAGTCTCTGGCCGATGGCCCACGCCAACTTCAGGGCGATGCCCGCTCCGGAGAGGTCGCGGAACGGGTAGGGCGAGCCAGGCAATTTCGGGTTCACCAGCGCGAAGGCCGGCGGCAGGCGGTCAGGGTTCGGCTCGTGATGGTCGGTGATGATGACGTCCAGGCCCAGTTCCTGCGCCCGGGCAGCCTCGGCGGCGCCCGAGATGCCGCAATCGACCGTCACCAGGACCCGCGCGCCCTCGGCCGCCAGTTTCTCCACCGCCTCCAGGTTGAGGCCGTAACCTTCCTCCAGCCGATGCGGCACATAGACGCGGACGCTCGCCTCGGCGAGCCGCAGGGCCTGCCACAGAATGGCCGAGCCGGTGATGCCGTCCACGTCGTAATCGCCGTAAATGACGATGGGTTCGCCCGCGCGTGCGGCGGCGACGAGGCGGTCGGCGGCCTGGATGAGGCCGGGCATCGTGGCCGGGTCGTGGAGTTGCGACAGGTCGGGTTTCAGGAACGCCCGCGCCTGCTCGGGCGTCTCCAGGCCCCGCTGGCCCAGGACGCGGGCGATGATGGCCGGAATCCCGATTGCCTGGGCGAGTTTCTCCGCGTCAGGGAAGGGCGGTCTGATAGTCCACTGTTTAGCCATGCCGCAACACCGGGGAAGACGGGAACTGGGAACGGGGAACGGGGAACAGGCAACACAGAACCAGGAACGCCGAACGGGGAACTCGGAACGGGAAACAAGAGCACCTTCGGACCACCTTTCCGAGGCCTCCTGCGACTATCGCGGTCACGTTTGCCCCTGTCTTGCCGGTTCCCCGTTCCCGGTTCCCTGTTCCCGCCTTCTCAGCACTCGAACCCCGCGCGGCGAAGGAAGTCGTCGCTGTCGCGCCGCACCTGGCGGCGTTCCAGCATCCGCAGAACGGCGTCGATGAACGGCCCGTTGCCGCCGTGCGAGGCGTCGAGCGGGTTCATGTGGTGGTACTCGGCACGGTTCGAGACGGCCTCCTTAAAGCCCATCCGGGCCAGGGCCAGCGGAAAGTCGAAGAACCCGGCCATGTCGGACTCGCGCCGCGTGTTCCACGCCCAGATGGTGATTTTCGGGAAGAGTTCCCGGGTCGACGGCCGCACGCGCCCGATAGCCTTGCCCGACGGCCCCGGGCCGATGACCATGACCGAGACGTCGGCCTCCAGGGCCCAGAGGTAGGCGTTGCCCTCGACCAGGAGGTTTGCCCCTGCCGGGACGCGGGCGAGCATCGTCTGAAAGCCCTCCTGGAGCCCTCGCGGCTGGGCCAGGAGCACCTGCACCTCCTGTGCACCGGCCGCAGCCAGGCGGCGGGCCTCGGCGTCTTCGCAGGCCGAGGCGGGCGAAAGAAGCCGGTGCGGCGCATCGGCCAGCAGGGCCGCGTCGGCCGGGGCCATCTCATCCGCCAGCCGCACCCGGGCCGCATGCCAGCCCGGCAGCCGCGCCAGCACCATCTCGGCAACGGCCGTCTTGCCGATGCCCGCCGACGTGCCCGCGATGCAGATTGTGGCCATCCCGGTTCCAATCGCCTGTGAGGTGCGGGCATTGTAGCCGCGCGGCACGCTCAAGGAAAGAGTGATATGCGCTGCCGCGCCGCGGCGATGCTGCCGCGATGCTGGACAATCTATCAGTTTGCGTGTATAGTGGCACAGGACGGCGGCGGATGGGCCACCGGCAGCGGAGGCAGAGATGATTACGGTCACCGACGAGGTCCTCGACGAGATGGTCCGGGCCATCGTCCGCGAGGTGGACCCGGAGCGGATATACCTCTTCGGTTCCTATGCGCGCGGCGAGGCCGGCCCGGACAGCGATGTGGACTTCCTCGTGGTCGAGCGCGAGCCGTTCGGGCCGGGGCGCAGCCGCCTGGCCGAGATCACGCGGGTGCGTCGCGCCCTTTCCACGTTTCGGGTGGCCAAGGATATCCTCGTTTTCAGTGCGGAAGAGTTTGCCTACTGGAAGGACTCTCTGAATCACATCATTGCAAGATGCCTTCGCGAAGGGCGGCCGCTCTATGTACGACCGTGAACATGCCGTGATGATGCTCACGCTGGCCAAGCATGACCTGTCTGCGCTGAGGGGTATGCAGGACTCAGCCTCTTTCACCACGGCCATTTTCGGTTTTCACGCTCAGCAAGCCGTTGAGAAGGCGCTGAAGGCATGGCTTACGATTGTAGGGCGCGGCTACCCCAAGATACACGATCTGGAGGAACTGTTCGCTCTTTTGGCGGAGTGCGAGCAGCCGGTGCCCGAAGAGTTCCACCGACTGGTCTATCTGACGGCCTTTGCCGCGCAATTTCGGTACGAGTTCTTCGAGGAGTTGACGACCGACCTCAACCGGGCGACGGTGATCCGCGAGGTGTCCGAAGTCGTTGAACACGTCGAACGCCTGGTCAGCGCGGCCGGGTCGTCGCCCTGAAGGTGTAGGGCGGGTGCTTCGCACCCACATGGACCAAGAGCGCGGCGGTTGGGCCGAAGCATCCAGCGTGGGGCCCAATGGCCGAGCCTACACGAGTGATCCTACTTGAAGTACCCCACGCCCCGCTTAAACATCGCCAGGCCGTCGCCGAACTTCTTGCGCGGCAGGCGGGTCCACTGCGGATGGTGCCAGGGCAGGGCGTGCCGCTCGGGGTGCGGCATGAGGCCCAGGATGCGGCCGGTGGCGTCGCAGATGCCGGCGATGTCGCTCACCGACCCGTTCGGGTTGGCCGGGTAGCCCGCGCCCGTGCGGCCCTTGGCGTCCACGTACCTGAGGGCCGCCTGGCCGGCCTTCTCCAGTTGCGCCAGCGGCGCAGAGGCCCCCGGCAAAAACTTGCCTTCGCCGTGGGCAACGGGCAGGTCGAACACCTCGCCCTTCGCCAGGAATGGGCAGAGGCCGGAGTCGGTCCTCAGGTGGACCCAGCGGTCCTCGAACTTGCCGGAATCGTTGTTGGTGAGCGTGGCCGAGGGCATCAGCGTGGGCCGCCCGTTGTCCCGGCCCGGCAGGAGGCCGCAACGCACCAGCACCTGGAACCCGTTGCAGATGCCCAGGACCAGCCGGTCCTTGGCCAGGAACTCCTGGATGGCATCGGCCAGGTGGTGGACGATCTGGTTGGCGAAGATTTTGCCTGAGGCGATGTCGTCGCCGTAACTGAAACCGCCGGGGATGGTCAGGATCTGAAACTCCGCCATGCGCCGGGGGTTCTCGATGAGGCGGTTGATGTGGACCCGCTCGGCGCGGGCGCCGGCCAGTTCCCAGGCGAACTGGGTCTCGGCGTCGCAATTGGTGCCGGCGGTGCGAAGGACTAGAGCACGAACGGGCATGGCATCTCCTGCGCGGAAAAGATGATGGATGAGGCAGGAATTCCAACATGAGTATATTCAGGGCCGGAGGCCCGGCTGCGCTCTAGCCACGGGCGCAAGCCCGTGGGAAGAAGCCGACCAGCCCCCTCCAAGAGCCCCGCCAGGGGCGATTGAACTCCGTTCAGTCGCCCCTCCGGGGCTCCGGGCATACGCACGCACCCCACCCACGGGCTTGCGCCCGTGGCTAGAGCGCATGCGCCCCTGCCGGGGCTGATGCCGAGGCGATTGCCGATGGTCATCATTGGTCTCGACCTCACCACGCCAGCGGCTTCTTCCACGCCTGGCGGAGCGCATCGCACGCGGCCTTGACAACAACCTTGCCGTTTGCGGCGCGAATCACGAGTTGCGGCTTGCGGGCCACCTGGCCGATGCGGGCGCAGGGCAGGCCCTTGATGAGTTTCTCGAAGCGCGCGGCCCGCGTTCGGGGCACCTCCACGAGGAACCGCGTGAGCGACTCGCTGAAGAGGAGCCGGGCGCTATCCTCCAGGCCGTCCTCGCGCGGCACGGCCGCAAGGTCCAGTTTCAGGCCCAGGTCGCCGCCGAAGGCCATCTCGGCCGCCGCAACAGCCAGGCCGCCTTCCGAAAGGTCGTGGCAGGCCCGCACGCAACCGGCCGTGATGGCCGCGTGCACGGCGGCGAAGATGCGGGGCGCGGTCGACAGGTCGGCCTGCGGCACGTTCGAACCGATGGCGCCCCGCAGCGCGTACCAGTGCGACCCGCCGAGTTCATCCCGCGTCAGGCCCACCAGGTACACGGGGTTGCCGGGTTCTTTTAGGTCCATCGTGACGCACCGGCGGATGTCATCGACGATGCCCATGGCGCTGATGAGCAGCGTGGGCGGAACGGAAATCGTCTTGCCGCCGGGCACGGCGTACTCGTTGTTCAGGCTGTCCTTGCCGCTGACGAACGGCGTGCCGTAGGCCATGGCCACGTCGTAGCAGGCCTTGGCGGCAAGGACCAGCGCCCCCAACTTGTCGGGTTTCTCGCAGTTGCCCCAGCAGAAGTTGTCGAGGATGGCGATGCGGTCCGGCCGCGCGCCCACCGCCACCACGTTCCGGACGGCCTCGTCGATGCCGGCGGCGGCCATCCAATACGGGTCGATGTCTCCGTACTTCGGGTTCATGCCGCAGCCCACGGCCAGGCCCTTCATCGACCCCAGGACGGGCGTGATGACGCAGGCGTCGCCGGGGGCGTCGTCGCGCGCGCCCACCAGGGGCTTGATGACCGTCTGGCCCTGGACCTCGTGGTCGTACTGGCGGACGACCCACTCCTTGGAGCAGACGTTCCAC
>Ga0315294_10006226_pt1 | contig 13090 bp, 11 predicted proteins | sample YL17G13_40_MG_FD_203626 | JGI IMG/M metagenome (GOLD analysis project Ga0315294, IMG submission 203626) | Sediment microbial communities from Yellowstone Lake, YNP, Wyoming, USA - YL17G13_40 | ecosystem: Environmental > Aquatic > Freshwater > Lake > Sediment | place: USA: Wyoming | collected... | reverse complement strand
CTCCCGTGCCGGGTCTCCGTGACGACGTGGTCCGCCGAGAGGAGCGCGAGCTTCGCCCCGACCCCGGCGAACCCGATCCCGCGTCCCCGGGTCTTCGTCGTCGCCGCGATGTCGTGGTAGCCCTTGAGCCCCTTGGCCGTCATCCCCCGGCCGTCGTCCGCGAGCGTGAGCGTCTGCGCCGCCACGTCCACGGTGAACGCGAGCCGGGACGCCTTGGAGTCGAGCGCGTTCGCGATCAGCTCCGTGACCACGATCTCCTCCTCCGACCACGGGTAGGCGTCCCGGAGGTCCTCGAGGAGGTGCTTGAGCTCTATGCGCGTTTCGCCCACGGCGTCCTCATCCTACCGGACGGCGGCCGGACGGGTTGAGGGAAGGATGGGACCTCCCGACCGCGGGTTCGACCCTGACCAAGTCATGCTCCGTCGCGCGGGCGCTCCCGGGACAGCGGTCTGTCGGTCCCATCCTGCCCCCACTATCGCCATTGACCCCTGCCACCCACGCCAAGTGCCGACTTCGGCCACTGGGTCAGAGCTTGAGGAAGTCCTCCGGATCCAGACCGGCCTGTTCGATGATCGCAGTCAGCGTCCCCTTGGGGAAGGCTCTTGCCCGGGTGATTGGGCACGACGGTGCGTCGTTTGCTGACGGGATGGTACCAGATCTCGTGGCTGCCCTTCGCCTGGCGGTCGAACCGGAATCCGGCCCGCCGAAGCTTCCGCACAACCTCGACGGCGGTGAGCGCCGGGAGCCGGCTCACCCTCCCGCAGCTACCGGGATGACGAGCTTGACGGCGGCCTTGCGGGATCCGTTATGCGGCAGTCCGCGAGGAAGCGGATCTCCGTGCTCGAGACACGACTCGATGAGCTTGCGGGCCACATCCTGCGCGATCTCCATCGTCTCCGCGATAGTCCGGCCCTGCGCCACCAGCCCCTGCAGGACATCGCTGGTCGCCAGGAAGCCGCCCTCGTCCAGTTCCTTGATCGTGATCGGGATCAGGTACTCATGCATCATCTCGATCGTATCACGCCGGCGCGGGTTCACCGGAGAACGCCGGGGAGGCCGTGGCGGGCGAGCAGGAGCGCGCTCTCGATCACTTTTTTGGCATTCGGATCCTGATTGCACGAGAGGGCGTATTCCAGGTGCGGGATGGCCTCGCGCCCCCGCCCCAGCCGCACGAGCGTGACGCCGAGCCCGGCCCGGGCGCCCACGGAATCCGGGATGAAAGTCACGATCCACTGGTATTCCAGCAGGGCTTCCTGCAGGTTGCCGGCGGCCAGCTCGCCCTCGGGACCCGAGAGGAGGTAGTTCACGAACCACAGGGACAAGTTGCGGCGCCCCTTCCACGGCTTGTGCGCGTCGAAGAGGACGAAGGCGGGCTGTTTCGAGGTCGGGTCGCGGTAGACGCCGATGCAGTAGAGATACCGCGGCCGGTTCTCGGTCATCACGACGTCGCCGCGCCGCAGGGCCGGCCAGAGGAAGTAGAGCAAAACAGGGTCCTTGGCGTAGTCCACGCTTCCCGTGAGCGCGACGGGCTCCTTGGCGGCCGCGGCCAGGATCGCCTCCGCGGCGTCGCGGTTCGGTTTGAGATACCACGTCGCCACGATCGGATCGCGCGCGAACCTGCCGTAGAGCCGGTCGGTCGTCAGCGCGGCGTTCGCGGTCAGCGCCGCGAGCGCGACCGCGGGGCCCCACGGGGGCAGCCACCGGGCCAGCGCGCCGACCCCGACTCCGGCGGCGACCGCGGCCGGGGCGAGCTGGGGCAGGCCGCGGGACAGGTGGGGGACCTCCCCGCCGAACCATTCCGGCAGGGCGCAGGCGACGGCCCAGCCGGTCCAGCCCCACTTCTGCCAGCGGGCGAACGAGGCGGACCGCCACAGCGCGACCGCGCCCCCGACGACGAGCGCGAGCTCGACCGGCGTGAACCGCGGCGCCCCCGGCGGGTAGTGCCGCCAGTAGTAATCCCCCAACTGCGTGGACCAGACCACGGATTTCAGCCAGCCGAAGAACTGGCCCACCAGCGGATCGCGGTGCTCGCCCGCCAGCTCGGCCGTGCGCAGGAGGCCCTGCGGCTTCCACCAGACCATGCCCGCCGCGAGCAGGACGACGCCCGCCGCCAGGACCAGGATGAACCCGCGGCCGGGGCGGTCCGCGGGGGCCCCCCGCCAGCGGATCGCGAGCAGGAGCGCGACGCCCACGGGCGTGATCAGGCTCGCGGCGTATCCGTACGGCGCGACCAGGCAGAGAAAGGCGAGCGCGCACCCGGCGCCCAGCCCGGGGGCCCGCCGGCCCAGCAGGAGCCAGCCGACCAGGAGGCCCTCGGTCACGACGAAGACGCAGGGCAGGGCCAGCCGGGAGTACTGGACGTGCCAGAACGACCCCATCAGGAAGGCCGCGGCGCCCAGCCCGGCCGCGGGACCCGCCAGCGCCCGCCCGGCCAGGAACGCGACCGCGACGGCGACCACGCCGACGAGCGCGGCCGGCATCCGGAGCGTCCCGAGGCCGTGCCCGCCCAGCCGCATCGCAATCACCTCGGGGACAATCCACTCCGGCATCGGCTGGTACCCGACGTGCGACGTCGGAGGGAGCGGGGTGTGCTCGATGAGCGAGGCGCCCTGGAGGCCCTGGATGGCCTCGTCAATCCACGCGCCCGGGGGCACGCGGTCGAGCCGCAGGAGCCGCAACCCCCCCGCGGCAACCAGGATCACGACGAGCAGACCGACGATAAGACGCGTCCCGGACGCGGATGGAGCGGGCGACGGCTGCTGGATCTTCATCCGGCCCTCAGAGGTTGCCGACGCGCAGGATCCTCGGGGTTCCGAGCGACTTGGGCCAGGGCAGGACGGTCGGGATGCCGGGCCAGACGTCGAAGAAGTTGTCGGGCAGGCGCCTTTCGCCGTCGAGGTCGAGGCAGACGCGCCAGGCGAACGACGAAGACGTGAATACCGCCTTCCCTCCCGCGCGCCGGACGGCTACCCGCGGCCGCGGCCACTTCATCTCGCGGAAGTACGGGAGGAAGAGCCGGTCGCGCGCGACCTCGCGAGTCCCGTCCGCGAGCCGGGCGAACGCCACGTGCGTCCTAGTCCCGAGCCGGTCCCAGGACCGGGCGTCGAACTCGGCCAGGAGCGTGGACGCGTTGGGCTTGAGCAGGACCGGCCGGGACTCGTCAACCTGGTAGGTACCGGAGAGCCTCATCAACCCGTACCGCAATGTCCCGCCCGCGATCTGCTGGGTCTCGTTCACGCCCCAGACCCGGACCGCATCCTCCTCGCGGGTCACGACCACGGCCACGGGGGCGAAGGCGCGGCGGACGGGGTGGAACGACGGCGTCCGGCGCAGGCGGTAGTCGACGATCGTCCAGCTCCGGACTGCGGGCCAGGTGTCGTTGTACATCCAGAAGATCGCGGACGCGGACGAGAACATGCGCCGGCGGAAGTTCTTTATGTACTCGGACAGCCCCTCGCCCTGCACGACGCCGCCCCAGTAGACCCAGTCGTCGAGGTTCATGTCGCGCCGGCGCTTGCCCAGCCACTGCTCCAGCATCCGGTCCACGGGCTTCGGGGTCTCCCAGTCCGAGATCGAGTTCTCGTGCACCTGCCACTCGAGCGAGTCCGGGAACTTGAGCCCGCCCGGCACGCACTCGCGCACGGTCGGGCGCGCGCAGGGCCCCATGATCCCGCCCTCGTTCGGGAACCGGTCGATCATCTTCCGGTAGCCGCGGAAGTCGGTCTCGTTGAACCCGATCGACCACGGGTGCTGGTCGCCCATGTCCGGCCGGCTCGGGGTCTCGCCGTCGGGAGAGAAGGGCGAGCTGGGCTGGTAGTACCGGGTCGGGTCCTCCTCCTTCACGATGCGCGGAAGCGTGAGATGGAAGAACGCGTGGTCGGGCAGGGGCAGAGAGCCCAGGTCGTACCCCCACTCCCAGTTCCCGGACTCCATCTCGTTGTTCCCGCACCAGACGATCAGGCTCGGATGGGCGGCCAGCCGGCGGACCTGGAACCGGGCCTCGCGGCTGACGTCCCGGAAGAAGTCGCCGTCGATGGTCGGGTACTTGGCGCAGGCGTACACGAACTCCTGCCAGACCAGGATGCCCTCCTCGTCGCAGATGCGGAAGAGGTCGTCGGCCTCGTAGAGCCCGCCGCCCCAGACCCGGAGCATGTTGAAGTTCGCCTCGATCGACCGGTCCACGAGGCCGCGGTAACGTTCCTCGTCCAGCCGGGCCGTTACCGCGGCCGGGACCAGGTTGCCGCCCTTGCAGAAGATCGGCCGGCCGTTGACCTCGATCACGAAGTACCTTCCCCCCATGGGATGGGGGGCCTGGTTCACGCGCACCCGGCGGAACCCGATCCGGGCCGTCCTCGTTCCCACGACGCGGCCGCCGACCCGGAGCTCCACCTTCAGCGGGTAGAGCGGCTGGCCGCCGTGGCCGCGGGGCCACCAGAGTTGGGGGTCCGGAACCTCGACCGTGGCCTCGACCGGGTTCAACCCCGGCGCGATCGAGACCGGGACCGTCTCTTTCCGCCCGGCGACGGCCACGGTCAACGTGCCCTTGACCGCCTTCGTCCCCAGCCCCTCGACGAAGAGGCGGGCCCGGACGGTCGCGGACTTGAGGTCCGGGGCCACCCGGACGAGCGGGACGAGCTGATCGATCCGGGCCGGCCCGGTCGTCCACTCCATCCGGACCGGTCCCGTGATCCCGACGTTGAGCAGCCGGGGCGCCCAGTCCCACTCGAACTGGCTCTGGGGCTTCCGAAGCCAGTGGCGCTTGTGCAGGGCCGCGTCCTTGGTCCACTGGTACCCGCCGTTGAGCTTGTCGGAGACGTGGTAGAGCCCGGACTCGATCTCGACCTCGAGGACGTTGCGACCGGGAAGTAGCTTGCCCGTCACGTCGATCCGGCAGGGATAGAACGTGTTGCAGTGTTCGCCCACCTCGGCCCCGTTGAGCCGGATCTTCGCCGCGATATCCAGCCGCTCGAATACCAACCAGGCTCGACCCCGCCGCGCGGCCGCCGGGACGGTCAGTTCCCGGCGATAGGTCCAGATCATCTCCTCGACCCACCGGGCGGCGAGCACGTTCGTGCCCGTGTACGGGTCCGCGATCCAGCCCGCCCGCCAGAGATCGAGGTGTACCTCGCCGGGCACCCGGGCGTCCAGGTATCTGTCTAACGCGATCCTGCCGTCCTGGACGAAGCTCGTGCGGCCGCGCATGCCGCTCGTCCAGCAGAGCTTCCAGACGCCGTCGAGCGACCGGGAGGAGGTCATCCCGGGGATTATCGCAGAGACGAGAGGGAGACCGCGAGTCCCGTGCCGGCCAGACGGCGGACGAACTCGGCATCCGCGGAGACCACGGCGCAACCGGACCGCTCCGCCAGGGCGGCATAGACGGCATCGGCGATCCTGAGATGGTGGTCGCCGGCAATGCGGACGGCGGATGACACCAACTCTCTCGTCAGCGGATGGAGCTCCACCCCGAGCAACTCGAACCGGGTCAGGTCCGCCTGCACGCTTCGCCAATCCGGGCCCCGAACGCGAAGCAGGGCCCCGGCGAGCTCGACGCGCACCAGCTCTGGCGCCAGCAGGACGGCTTCCCGCGAAGCCACGCGCTCCGCCAGCCGGTCGGCCAAGTCACTCCCCGGTTCCTTCACGTAGAGCTTCACCGCCACCGAGGCGTCGAGGACGAACCGCGAACCCCAGGGGGCGGAGGATTCCGCCGCGACGAACTGGCGCGGGCGGCGCTTCAGAGCCGGATCTTCCCGTCCCGGTGCGCCCGGATGAGCGCGACCGGGTCCCACGTGGGATCGAGTTTCTTCATCTGCCTCCCGGACTCCTTCATCTCCGCGAGCACCCGTCTCACCCGCCGGAGGCGCTCCTCGACCGACTCGACGGGCGTTTCCTTGCCGGACACGAACCGCGCCAGGGCCCGGCGGACCACTTCGGACCGGGACACGCCGAGCCGCTTCGCGGCCGCGTCCGCGGCGGACAATTCCGCCTCGCCCACGTTCACCAGTATCCGGGTCATCGCTTCATCCTAGCGCCGGGGAGAGCAGATATCAATGACAGATATCTTGCTGCGTTACAGTTTCGAGAGCCTCCAGAAACTGTGAACGAGCATGGCCGTGATGGCCGCGAGCGACACCCCCACGTGGATGAACGCGATCGTGTCGAACCCCATGGTCGCGCGCAGGAACCACGTGGCCACCAGCCCGGCCAGCATGACGAGCCCGACCGCGAGGAGGTCCCAGCCCATGATCCGGTTGGCCTCGTACCAGACCTCGGGGTTGGTCATCGTCTTGGCCGTGCGGAATCCGGCGACGGCGTTGGGAGGGATCTTCCCGAGGATGAACGGAATCCCGAGCCCGACCAGGAGGAGGGCGACCCAGAGCTGGACGAGCCAGTAGACGGCGGGGCCCTGCATGCCCGCCATTATTGGCAAGCGGCGAGGGCCCGTCAAGCACGTCATCCGCGGGGTTGCACCGGGCCAACCTGCGCCATAGAATGAAAGAGAAGCAAAGTGAAGCAGGAGGGAACGGGATGCCCAAGACGATCACGCTCAGACTCAGCGATGCCGACTACGAGCTCTTCCGGTCGCGCGCCCAGGAGGATAACCGATCCATCGCGAACCTGATCGAGACCGCGGCGAAGCGCCGCCTAGAGGACGAAGTGGTCTACGCCTCTCCCGCAGAGATGCGCGAGATCCTGTCGGACCGGAAGTTGATGGCGGACATCCGGGCGGGACATCGCGACGCCAAGAAACGCCGGGGACGGTTCGTCGCCTGACCGGCCGTGCCCAAGGCCTACCGGATCTTCGAGACCGCCCGGTTCCAGGCCGTCTTTTCGCGCATCACTCCCCCCGGTCTGCGCGAACGCCTCGAGGAGACTCTCCGCCAGCGGATCTACCCACGGCTCTCGGCACAGCCCCATCACGGGCCGGGGATCAGGAAGCTGAGAGGATATGAACCGGGCACCTGGAGATACCGACTCGGGAGTTGGCGACTCCTGTACGTGATCGACGACACCGAACACGTCGTCTCACTCCTCAGTATCCGGCCGCGCAAGGACGCCTACTGAGCCGGCGCGGTCAGGCTATGTGCGCTACTCTCCGATGGCGCCGACGCTGATCTTCATCTTGCCGCGCTCCTCGACCTTGGCGATGGCGCCGTCCCGGATCCAGAAGATCCGGTCGGACACGTCGATCATCTTGAGGTCGTGGGTGGCGGAGATGATCGTGACGCCCTTCTTCTTGTTGAGCGCCCGCAGGAGGTTGATGATCTCGCGGCCGGTCTTGAGGTCGAGGTTGCCCGTCGGCTCGTCCGCGAGGACTATTGCCGGATCGTTCGCGAGCGACCGCGCGATCGCGACGCGCTGCTGCTGGCCGCCGGACAGCTCGGTCGGCTTGTGGTGCAGGCGGTCGCCGAGCCCCACGGACCTGAGCACCTGCGCGCCCTTCGGGAGGTAGTCGTCGGGCGTCAAGCCGGCGAAGATCATTGGCAGGGTCACGTTCTCGAGCGCGGTCATGACCGGAATGAGGTTGAACGTCTGGAAGATGTACCCGATCTTGCGGCACCGGAGCCACGCGAGCTCGAAGGGATCGAGCTGGGCGATGTCCACCTCGTCGATGAATACCTTGCCCCCCGAGGGGTGGTCGAGGCCGCCGATCATGTTGAACAGCGTGGACTTCCCGGACCCCGAGGGGCCCATGATCGAGATGTATTCGCCCCGCTTGATCTCGAGCGAGACCCCGCGGAGGGCGTGAACCGTCTGGGTGCCGAGGGCGTATTCCTTTTTCACGTCCCGGCACACGACCGTGTATTCCTGCCGGCCGGTTGACTTCCTCTGGACCACGGGTTTGAGTTTACGAGCCACTGGACATCACCTCCTCTAGGGATTTCACGATCAGACCTCGGTCCGCATGGCTTCCGCCGGCGCCATGCGGGCCGCCCGGAAAGCCGGGTAAAGCGAACCCAGGACCGTCAACGCGAGCCCGGCGACGACGCCGATCCCGAAGTTCTCGAGCAGGGCCCTGACCGGCAGGGCGACGTGCTCGAGCTCCTTGGCCCGGGTCAGCCACGGGACGATCGCGTGCAGCATGCCGAACAGGGCGCCCGCCAGGGAGCCGACGCACCCGAGGGCCAGCGACTCCAGCAGGAAGAGCTCGACGACGAAGCGGTCCAGCGCCCCCAGGCACTTCATCGTCCCGATCTCGCGGTAGCGCTCGGCCACCGACATGTGGAGCGTGTTCGTGATCCCGACGACGGCCACGAGCATGGACACGATCACGACCCAGAGATCCTGGGCCCGGCTCTCCTTCGTGACGATCTCGGCCGTCTCGAGGGCCGCCTGGACGGGGGCGGAACAGAGCATGAGCGTCAGGAACCAGATCGCGAACATGACGACGGCCGACGTGGCCAGCGTGCGCGTGGTACGGATCCGCAAGCTCCGAAGGCTGATCTCGACCGCGCGGCGGAACGGCAGGTTGACCTGGCGCGTGACCGCGCTCACGCCGCCGGCCCCCGCGGATGCGCCGCCGTGGGTGTAGTCCGACGCGTGCAGGAGCGCGTCGATGTCCTTGTGCCTGGCGTCATCCTGGAACGCGAGCCCGGCCGAGGTGTCCGCGAGGCGGCTCCCGGGCCGGTGACGCACCCAGCGCACGACCGTGTCCAGGGTCAGCGCGCCGCGCCTGGGGACCGTGAACTTGAGCCGCACCGCGTCGCCGGCCCGCACGGGCTCGTTGAAATGCACCTGCATCCCGCCCAGGCTCACGTCCTCGCTCACGACCTCGAAGGCCTCCTTCTCGTGGAGCCACCGGGTGGGCACGGACAGGAACGTTCCCCGGCCGCGGAGCGTGAGCCGGAACCGCTGGTTGGCCCGGCGCTCGGGGCCCGTGTAGGGCGCCGACGCGTGCCGGAGCGAGACCGCGGCGCGGGCGGACCGGGAGCGGGCCTGGGGTGCCATGCTAGAAGGGTTTCGTGACAACTGTCCCTTGGACAATGGTTATCCCCACGGCCAGCATCGATATCAGTCCCATGCCGCACGCGAACCCGGCGCACAGCACCGGCACCCACCGGTACCAGCGCTCCTCCCCGTACCGGGGCGCGAGCCAGAACTTGCCGAGCAGGGCCCCGATGAGCGAGAGCGCGGGCCAGCCGCCGATCTGGCTGTTGACCCCGCCGACGGCGCCGTAGAAGAGGAAGATCGGCCATTTCATGATGTCCACGATCCAGTACATGACCCAGCCGAGGCCGAACCCGAACCCGACCCAGTTCCACTTCAATGCCTCGAGGAGCCACGCCCGGCCCTCGGCCGTGGCCGTCATCCACAGGCTGGACGTGCGCGCGTTGAACGGCCAGAGCTTGTTCGCGAACGGGAAGGCGTAGGACGGGATCGAGGTCAGGTGCCAGAGGAACGCCCAGAACAGGAAGCTGAACCCGATGCTGATCGGGAACATGAGGATTTCGGCCTTGATGATCGACGTGAACTTCGTCTTGGTCAGCTCCAGCTGCTTGAAGAACGCGGCGACGCCGCCGAAGTCGTTGAGCGGGATCGGCGCGAACCAGATGTCCACGCCCTTGTAGCCCGAGAGGACGAAGGACCCTTCCTTGACGTACGGGAACCAGACGCCGTTGCCCGTGAGCCCGATCATGCGGGCCGAGATGTACGAAGCCATGGGCGTCCAGATGAACCCGAAGAACATCAGGATCCAGAGCGGGAACCGGGGCACCAGGATGTGGCAGACCCAGACGTACCCGCCCGTGGAGATCAGGAACATCGCGATCGCGATCCAGACCGGGAAGTCGCCGCGGCTCTTGGGGATGACGCGGCGGACGGTATCGGGTTTCCCGAACCTCAGGATCCCCTCCTTGCCCAGCAGGAGTTCCATGTCGGAAGCCATCACCGCGGCCTCCCGGCGCTTGAGCATGCGGACGAGCTGCCAGATGCCGACGCCGGCGACGGCCAGCGCTATCCCGGCGCCGACGGACAGCCAGAAGTCGAACGAGGTCGCGAACGCGGTGTCCAGCACGCTCATGCCCTTGCGCCAGGTCGGGAAGAACCCGAACTTGTACAGGATCGGGTTCGCCACCAGCGTGCTGACCAGGCTCATGGCGAACGTTCCGACCACGGCCCAGAACGGCACGACCATTCCCCAGAGCACGGAACCCATGTCGAACGTGATCGCGAGCGGCGCCGCCGGCAGGATGTTCTGGAGCGCGGGGGTGAAGTCCTTCCACGGGATCGGCAGGAGCGAGAGGGGCGAGGCGAAGATCAGGTACGTGATCGCGGGAATCCCGACGTAGATCAGGCCGAACCCCAAGCCCAGCATGCTCCCGACCGAGAAGATCCGCCAGCGCCAGCTCTCCTTCTTCTCCGGCGACTCCGCGAGCGCGACGGCGCCCTCGGCCGCGACCGTGGCCATCGGGAAGGGCAGGCGCTCGACATCGGAGGTCAGCCGGAACAGCGCGTACCCGATCCCGAACCAGTTGAACCGGGAAAGGACCTGGCCGACGAGCACCAGCGCGATCGCGGGGAGCCAGTCGGGGTGCCAGAGCTTGCGCTGGAGGAGCGCCGGCGAATCGGCCAGCGGCGCCGCCCAGAGCGGCATGTTCTGCGCCACGCCGAAGGCCGCGGCCTCGCGCGACTGCCGCAGGAACTGGTTCCAGACGAGCCCGGCGAAAACGCCGCCGCCCGAAAGCCCGGCGGCCACGTAGTAGAGGAGGTACATCTCCTGCTTCTTGAGTGCGCTGATCGACCGGCGGGCGAGCTCGGCGAAGAGGATGATCGTCACCCAGATGGCCGCCTGGTCGAGCCCCTGCCCGGCGAACAGGGAGACGTAGATGGCGGCGGGCATCATGACCAGCCCGACGAAGATGGCGCCGACCACGGTCTTCCAGTCGAACGCGTCTACGAATTCGTCCTCCGGCTTGACCTTAGGCGGCATGCGCCACCTCCTTGGCCTGCGCCACCAGGCGCCGGGCCTCCTGCTGGTACCCGGTCCGGGCGGCCTCGCCCAGGGCGCGCCAGATCAGGAACTGCTTCCGGATCGTCTTCAGGAACCGGTTGTTCACGCGGCGCCACGAGGCCTGGTCGCCCGAAAGCCGTGTGATCTCCATCTTCGCGGACGACTCGTCCCCGATTCCCTCCCGCGTCGTGAACCGGATGTCCTGGCTCACGCCGAAGTCGTAGGGCGCCAGCCACACGCGCACGCCCAGGACGCACTCGGGGCCCTTCCGCTCGAGCCTGATGTTGCCGGAGCTGAACTCGCCCGCCGACGCCTCCGCGTGCGCGTCGAAGAACTCGGCCAGGAACGCGCACACGGCCTCCGCGTCGCGCGCGTTGAACGAGAACGGCAGATGCAGGGCCACCTTGTCGCCGACCAGGGGCGGAAGCACGAACCCGCTGATCGTGGAGGGGCGCGCGAGCCGGGACGCCATGTACGCGGGGTAGAGCGTGGAGCCGAGCACGACACCCATGACGACCACGACGGACAGGATCGCGGACCCCGAGGAGTAGTTCACGTTCAAGCCCTGGAGGACGACGCCGGTCACGACGAGGTGGGAGAACATCTGCCCGAGCAGGTACCCGATCACGACCCCCAGGATCGCGTAGACGAAGGACTCGGCCAGGAACAGGACGGCCACGTGGGTCGGCGAGAGCCCGACCGACGAGAAGACCGCGATCTCGCGCCGGCGCTCCTGCACGGCCCCGAGCATGGTCGATAGCACGATGAGCACGGCGATGGCGACGGGGGCGACGAGGTTGCCCAACCCCTCCGTGGGCGTGTCGCCGATGGCGCTGTACGCGTACGTCTTCCCCTTGAGGCCGACGTAGACGAGGAGCCCGAGCCGCGACAGCAGGCGGTCGATCGCGTGCCGGAGATCCTGGGGCCGGGGCAGGGGCACCGCGATCGAGGCCAGCCGCCCGTTGAGGCGCATCAGGTCCTCGTAGGGCATGATCACGATCTGGCCCGCGTCGTGGTGGTCGTACTTCTGGGGAAGCTGGCCCTCCCGCTGCATCGTGGTGATGTTCTGGGACGCCCGCCGCTTCTCGGTCGCCTCGAAGTTCACCGGGCTGATCTCCTCGTCGTCAAGGTCCCGGAGCTTGCCCACCTTGCGCGGATCGAAGAGCCCGATCACGGTGAAGGGGACGCCGAAGATGACGACCTGGGTCCGGCCGAGATCCCCTTCCCCGATGTACAGCGTGGCCGCGAGCTGGCGCGGGAGGAGGCAGACGCGCGTCTCGCCCTTGCCGATCCAGCGCCCGGCCACCACCGTGGAGCCCATCCCCGACACCGACGGCTCCGCCCAGGTCAGCCCCAGCGCGGCCACGGCCGTCGCCCGGGCCTTGTCCCCGCACGCGATCTCGACCGCGTTCTGGCGGTCCGAAGCGTAGGAGACGTACCAGGCCCGCGGGATCGGGACCGCCACGTTCGCGAGTTCGGTCTCCAGGTACTTGAGCGCCGGCTCCGCCAGGGCCCCCCAGGTCGTCTGCCGGAACAGGAGCCCCTCGTACGCAGCCTTCTTCCCGATCGAGTATTTGCGCTGTTTCACCGCCTGCTGGACGCTCGTGAGCGAGAGCACGGCGAACGTGAGCACGACGAGGGTCAGGCAGGTGAGGGCGGTCCGCAAGGGACGCTTGCGCATGTTCGAGACGCCCAGCAGGAACGCCGCGATCGCGACGCTGATCTTGGAGACGTCGGCTTCGTGGACGCCCTGGAGGGATTCCCGCTGGCGCCGCAGGAAGTCGAAGAACCGGGAGGCGATGATCCCGGACACGACCACGGAGAGCGCCAGGATGATGAAGGCGAGCAGGATCATGATCGGCGTCAGCGCGATCCGGAAGGCGGGGTGCACGAACCACAGGATCCCGAACATGCCGAGGAACACGCCCATGGCGCCGGCCACCTGCTTCGTCACGTTGTTGAAGGCGAAGAACAGGCGCTCGGCCAGGAACGCGAACGGCACGAGGAGGGCCAGGTACAGGACCGCGCTGTGCACGACGTCCGCCGTGGCCTGTTCGACGGCCGGGTAGACGCGCGCGGACAGCCCCCAGGCCGCCCGGGCCTCGGCCACCGCCGCCCGCCAATCGCGCTTCCGCATGGCCG
>Ga0315294_10006225_pt1 | contig 13090 bp, 8 predicted proteins | sample YL17G13_40_MG_FD_203626 | JGI IMG/M metagenome (GOLD analysis project Ga0315294, IMG submission 203626) | Sediment microbial communities from Yellowstone Lake, YNP, Wyoming, USA - YL17G13_40 | ecosystem: Environmental > Aquatic > Freshwater > Lake > Sediment | place: USA: Wyoming | collected... | reverse complement strand
GTGTTTATAAGCGATGGTACGATTCTCTGCTGGCCCGGGCTGAGCAGGTTGCCGGCCATCGGCTCAGTTTCTTCGATCTGAAGAATAAGCACCTTGGCGATCCGATTGTATGGAATCGCGACCACAAACGCGAGCAGGACATATCAATGACATACTGTGCATCTCTGGATTACCGCGATGTTGAGCTGGCCGGAGACTGCAAGTTTGTCTGGGAACCCAATCGCCATCATCAACTCGTTGTGCTTGGCCGAGCCTATCGTATCAGCGGCGATATCCGGTTCGCCAATGCCGTCGCCGAGCAACTTGATAGTTGGCTCAACCAAAATCCTTATGGCGTCGGAATGAACTGGCGAAGCAGCCTGGAACTCGGGATAAGACTTATCAACTGGGTTTGGGCATTGGATTTGATTGAGGAATCGGGAGTTATCGACGATCAGCTACGATATCGAATATTGGACTCCGTATCACGTCATATTTGGGAAATAGACAGAAAGTATTCATACGGGTCTTCGACAGGCAATCACCTGATCGGTGAGGCTGCAGGAGTATTCGTGGCAACCAGTTATTTCAGGAATCTGAGAAACGCATCACGCTGGCGGGTGCGGAGCCGGGAAATCCTATGCCGGGAAATACTCAATCAGACGTTTTCTGACGGCGGTACATTAGAGCAGGCTGTCGGATATCATTTTTTTGTGCTGCAGTTCTTCGTTATTGCCGGCGTCACAGCGCGTACAACGGGCCGTGACATGCCGGCATCGTACTGGTCAAGGCTGGAGAAGATGTTCGAATTTCTTGGCATCTTGAGTGAAGGAGGAGACTGCCTGCCTATGTTTGGTGATTGCGATGACGGCTATGTTCTGGATCTGGGACATGATCCCCACGATATCCGGCAGTGGTTGGCCGTGGGGGCTGCATTATACGGCCGGGCGGATTTCAAGGCATGGGCAGGCGGGTACGCTGAGCCTGTCGAATGGTTACTGGGTGAACCGGGACACCGAAGTTTTAAGATGATCCCGGATTCACAAAATAAGACGACTACCTCCCGGGCCTTTAAGGATAGCGGTTATTATCTGCTGCAGTATGGCAGGTTAGATTCGGCGGATCGTATCAGCGTGGTATTTGATTGCGGCCGGTTAGGAATGGAACCTCTCGCAGGACATGGACATGCGGATGCCCTGGGCTTCACTCTGCGGGCTTTTGGCAGCGACGTACTGGTTGACCCTGGGACGTACGATTACTTCAGCTATCCGAAATGGCGGGAGTATTTCCGCAGTACACGGGCGCACAACACGCTCATCATTGACGGCAAGAACCAATCTGAGATGTTGGGTCCTTTTCTTTGGGGCAGGCGAGCAAGGGCGCGCTGTCTACGTTGGGAACCCACGGCGGTTGGTGGCAAAGTGGCTGGCGAACATGATGGTTATCATCATTTGAAGGATCCGGTTACTCATCGACGTACGCTTGAACTCGACGGTGAAGAGCGGAGACTTATCGTACGTGACGATATTGTTGCTCGTGATAAACACGAAATAGAAGTGGTTTTTCACTTGGCTGAGCATTGTGTGGTGAATCCGGCAGGCAGGAATCGTTATCTCGCTGATGTTGGTTCGGCAGCAATCATGATAGAACTGGATCCTTGTTTGCGGGTTGAATGCCTCAATGGCAGCAAGTACCCAATTTGTGGGTGGATCAGCCGGGGTTATCATAGAAAAGAAGCGGGTACAACAATTATTGGTCACTTTGCTTGTGAGGGGAGAATATCCCTGATGTGCAGAATCAACATAGGAGAATTGAAGCATGCTCCACTTAAGACAAAAGGTTGAACAAATCATGAAACATGATAGCCCAAATCGGCGACCTGTCTTCGTAGCCGCTATAGCAGCAAGTTTCCTGATGCTTACTTTCGGCATAGCATATAGAGTTCTGGCCGCTCGATTGGCGGCTCCTGTTAATACTGCTGTAATGTCTGCCGCTGCATTGGAACAGTTACCCCTGCAAATTGGCGGCTGGGCTGGCCAGGAAGTGCCCCTGGACGAAGCGATAGTTCGTGCCACAGATACAGATGCTTATATAAGCCGCAGATATTTTCGATACAATAATTCGGAAAACATCTGGTTATATATCGCATATGGTGTAAGAGCACGTGACCTGATGCCCCACCGCCCGGAAGTCTGCTATACAGGGGCCGGCTGGACGCTCACTGATAGCAGTTCCATGGACCTGCCCCTGAGCGATGGAATGAAACTGCCATGCAGGGCCTTACAATTCTCCCGCGGCACATTGAACAAAAAGAAAGTTATGGTTCTAAATTATTATATTGTAGATGGGCAGTACTGCCGGGATGTTTCACTATTACGATCAAAGGCATGGCACGGCTCCGGCATGGTTCGTTATGTCGCTCAAATACAAATTGTTGCTTCCGATCCGTCAAATCTCACTACTGATGCAGCAGCGAAAATGGCTCATACCTTTGCTATCGAATCAGCTTCATTGATATCCACACTTTTTGAGAGCACCGAAAAGAGTCCGCGTCCGAATGGAGATCGCTCTGATGTTAATCGTTTTTTTGGGAGGGCCGGGAGTGGTTAACAATCGTATTCATTACGGACATGCTTTGCAGATTTCCGGTAGCCGTCACATTAAGGACAATCTCCTGAGGTATATTTTAATCATATTGGCGCTGCTGGTTGTCACTGTGTGGTCGTATTGGTCGACAATTGCGGGCCTTTTCGAAGAATGGCAAAGCAATGATGATTACTCTGCGGGCCAGCTTGTTCCGCTAATTGCACTTTTCCTTGTTTGGCGTGAGAGAAAAAAACTTAGAAAATGCACGCTGAAGCCGTGCTGGTGGGCGACGGCACTACTCATACTGGCACAAATAACGAGGTTTTTTGGATTCCTGCTTATGTATGAATCAGCGGAGCGATACTCCCTGATATTGACCATAGCAGGCCTTGTTCTTATGGTTGCCGGTTGGCAGGTGTTACGGAGTGTTTCATGGATACTAATGATCCTTTTTCTTATGGTCCCTCTTCCCGGACGAGTTCACAATCTCATAAGCGGGCCATTACAGACAATGGCGACAACGGGATCGGTTTTTCTTTTGGAAGCGTTCGGTGTGAAGGTCAGCCAGCAGGGAAATGTCGTATTGCTGAATGAAAAAATACCTATGGCGGTAGCAGAGGCCTGCAGCGGCCTGCGAATGATGACGGCGTTCGTTATTGTCGCGGCATTCATGGCCTATATGGTCAAACGCTCACGCCTGAAGAAAGCATTTCTGCTTTTATCGAGCATTCCTGTCGCAGTGATATGCAATATTTTGAGACTCTTCGTGACGGCGGTGCTGTTTATGATTGCAAGCTCAGAAGTGGCAGAGAAATTCTTCCATGATTTTGCAGGCCTGGCCATGATGCCTGTCGCCGTACTGCTAATGTTCGCCGAGTTATGGCTGTTAGATAAAATTATTGTGCCTGAGCCTGCAGAGCCCGATCCGCACCAGTAAAAGGAAGGGCAATAACACAGGCTAAATTGGGAAAAATGGCTTAAATTGGCAGTATTCGGACGGCAAAGTTCTTTCCCAAATGAGAAATATCCCGTCAGAAACTAAAAAAACTCATTTATGCAATAATTGCAAATGCTTATTAATAACTAACTTATAACAATTCCGCCCGGTTTTTATCGGAGGTTTACAAAAAATGTTATCTTCTTCAAATAATTTCTTGACTTTTGCTGTTATCTCCGGTAGAAATAAGATGTATTATTATGGAGTAGGGTCCGATGAAAAGTAGCAGGAGATATATCCTAACTTTTATCGGGATGCTGGTATTTACGGCAATCGTTCATGCTGATATGATGCCGGTATCTCATGAGGATGCTGTCTGTTGGCAGTCACCGATAAGCAGCGCCCGGGCAAATCTCCAATACGAAAATTTATCCGGCACATCTGATTTTGCCGGTATTGCCGATCTGGATTTATGGTCTGTCGAATTCTTACCCGAAGCTGATGCGGACATCGGACAAACCTCTGAGATACAAAATCTGCAGAGTTTGACGGATGAACCGAACAGCTTAAAATTTTGTCTGTCTGCCCTGGTAAGTCTGGGATTATGCTGTTCTGCTCATTGGGTGAAAAGGCTGTCCCTTGGCTTCGTGCCGGAATGGTACCATGAAGGAGGGCCTTTCCAGATAGGACACAGCCATGCTCTGATGCCGGGCACTCTCTACCCCGTACCGGTCTGCTGCTTCGTTCAGCCGTTCTGCACGGGGGATAATAATCTTCCGCAATATTTCTTAAAAACCGTTATATCAATTTGGCGAAAATCACAATTCACATCAGTCGTACTCGCATCCCGAGGCCCTCCTGAGGTGTCATAGAACAAGATTGTTTTTCGCGTGCACCCGTCTGTAGTCCTAAGTCTTATCGACCACAATTGCAATGTGAAGGTGTACGTGAGCAATCAACGGTTTGAAGGTCATAACGTGATCGGACATCTTATAAGTTGATATAGGAGTATTACGGAGAAAGGAGAATGAAATCATGCAAACAAAAAGGCATACCATACCTATGTTATTAGTTGTGGCTCTGCTGTTAGCTCTAAGTTCGTCCATCGCAAAAGCGGATCTATACGTATTAGACGAAGTACCAGCCTACAATTGGTATCACGGGTGCGGGCCAACGGCTGCAGGTTCGATTATTGGATATTGGGACTTGTTGGGTTACCCCAACTTGTTTGATGCCAGCGGGTGGGACGATGTTCGTCTGACTACTAACGTCCAGGACCAGATTTCCAGCCCCGCACATAACGCGAAGTATGACCCTGACCCGGACGTTAGCGCGCTTCCTGTGCCGCCAATGACAAGCATCGCAGACTGGTTCCAAACCTCAGTGAACCAACCATATGGATGGAGCTATCAGAGTCGTGCTGATGATGCTTTCGAAGGCTATGCTAATTATCGCGGTTATGAGTTTGATTCCTTCGATGAAAGCTGGGGCGCTTTCACATGGGCCGACCTGGTGAATGAAATCGACGCGGGCAATCCCATGATGTTTCTCGTTGATTCAAATGGCGATGGAGGTACAGATCATTTTGTGCCGGTCTTTGGGTATGATGATCGAGGTAACGATGGACTTTGGTATGGTATATATGACACTTGGAGTGAAGAGGAAACCATTCGCTGGGAGATGTTCCGAGGTATGAGCGGCTCTTGGGATTGGGGCGTCGCATATGCCACTTATGTACACCCCGTTCCTGTTCCGGCTGCCGTTTTACTTGGCATTCTCGGCCTGGGTGCAGTTGGAATAAAACTGCGTAAATTTGCTTGAAACTTTTGTTTATACAAATAAAGAACAACGATTAACTAACATTGAGAAAGGATGATGAATATGATTAGAAGGAAAGTAATTCTAAAGTCTATTGTAATGATAGCGATTGCAGTTGTTTTGCTATCTGCAGCACCTGTTAAGGCAGACCCATTCGAAGACGCGACAATCACAGTTATTCAGGGTGACACGGCGATCACGATAACTCAGGGTGGCTCGCTGACTGCCCCCGACTATAACTGGTGGTACGGCTGTTCACCAACCTCAGCAGGGATGATGATGGGCTACTATGATAATAACGGCTATGACAATCTCGTACCCGGAGGAACAGCCGAACTCAGTAATTACGGGAATCCAAGTGCAATAGCAAATGATACTATTGCCAGCGCCGGACACATAGCCGATTTTTGGGGTGCTGATGATCCCGTTTCACATGATTTAGACTGCTTGGCTGACTACATGTACACCAGTCGGGCTAAGGCCGATGGTGCCACCTCCTTCACCTTTTGGTTAAGTGGCAACCCTTATACCGAAGCTCAATCATTACTGGGCGAGGGGATGTACGGAGTTGGTCAGTACCTCGAATATGCAGGCTATGATGCGGCTACTCTTTACAATCAACTTATTCCCTATATTGCCGACGATCTTGGGCCTTATCCGACCAACACGATTGGATTTGACTTTGACGACTACATGGCAGAGATAGATGCAGGCAGGCCCGTGATGATTCAGGTTTCAGGCCATAGTATGTTTGGCTATGGTTATGGAGAGAATAGCACAGTTTATCTCTATGATACATGGACTCCCGGTCCACATACTATGACCTGGGGTGGTAGTTACAGCGGCCTGATGCACTACGGCGTTATGGTCCTTACTCCCGTCCCTGTCCCGGCAGCTGTTCTGCTTGGTATTCTCGGCTTGAGTGTAGTTGGTATCAAATTGCGTAAATTTGCGTGAAACAAGTATTCATGTGATAATGTGAATGTAAATGTATTAATAACAAAAGGAAAAAAATTGAGGATAATGTAGTATGATGAAAAAATTATTGTTTATAACAGTAGTATGTGTATTTATGGCAGCGCCTGCCATCGCTGACATCTTCCCGTTCATGCCGTTGGACCCATACGATTCGAGCCCCGATACCATACCGACCGCCAACGACAAGAACGACGGCGGCCCGGACATTTTTGATGCGGTCAACCAGCTTCTGGGGTCGGGTCTCACTGATAATGAACAGGTTGACCCCAGGTTCATTCAGCCTGATTACGTATGGCAAGAACTTAATGGGCAGATCGCCCTGATCGGCTTGAGTGCGGGCAACAGTAATACCGTCGGGTACTATACGGACCTTGGCAGCGGCGCTGTCCAAACCGATCTTCTCGGGCCCTATACCGGATTTGGATTCTTGGGCGATGGCACGGCTACAAATCCCTATCCTGCACAAACGTTTAGTATCGCTTCGGATCCCGCCCTTTACGGCTGGTACCTGAAGTCCAACGCCGACACCTGGTACTCTGAGGCCACGCTGAACGCAAATGAGTGGGATCATTTGATGACCTTTGATATTCCGGAGCTTGCAGGCATGACGGTCTCCGTCAAGATAGGAAATACGATAACGACATGGACGTTCGAACACCCCTATCTCCTTGCTTGGGAGGATCTGAACCTTGGGGACGTGGACTATGACGATATGATTTACCTTGTCGACAAGGTAGCCCCGGTTCCTGTTCCAGGTGCAGTCCTGCTGGGCATTCTCGGACTGGGTGCAGTTGGGATAAAATTGCGTAAATACGCATAAAAGAGCATATTGTTCTGTGAAGTTTTATTAAGTATGAGCGCTAATGCTTAGAATGCATGCAGATGCATTGTAAGTTGAGTTCAGTGATGAATGACTCTTATCTTAGGCACAGCGTTGCGGTTGGAGGAGACTGGACGTTCGATATGAAGTATATAAAGATTAGAAAGATATTAAAAATCTGTACGGTTGTCGTTTTAGTTGCAGTGTTAAATACTACGGTTCAGGCTGAATTAGTAACCATCAGATTTGATCCAGATGACCTAATTCAGGCATACCCATCCACATACGGTGAAAACGAGGAAGGCGGACTAAAGGTTGATCAGCTTGATGCTCGCCGGATACATCAGTCTTGGGCAACAACTTACTATGAAACATTCTATAATCCCGCAGATCCTCATCCTCAACCGGCCAATTACAACACTTATATGAATTGGCGGGATAGCCTTGGCGAAGGGGAAGGTATTGCTATGTTCAATAGCTGGTTCCTAAATAACGGTGCTTCCCAAACATGGGGAGAAACTGTTGTTGTAAAATCAGCAACCACGGTCACTGGCACCGCCGCTGATGGATGGAACGTGCGCATTATCGAAGATCCGTACGGGCTCGGAGGCGCAAGCGTACAGTGGTGGACAACCGATTCGAGCAAATACATTAACTCCATATCGGATATCGGTGAGTTTAGCATAAGTGCTGAACTCTATTGGGATCTTAATGCAAACGGTTGGGATGAGAGCGACACACCTGTTGTTGTTGGTGACTCTGTCCGATTCTGGGTCGGCAACCTTAATGGTGACGATTCTGAGTTCTATCGAAGTGATACACAAGCTCTGTATTTTGATGACTTGGGCTGGGGTACTCGCTGGCCTACTGCCAGCGGTCCTTTCTCAGCTATTTACGGTTTGTCTGCAGGAGATTATGGCTCGGGCTTTGAGGCCGCGCTCACTGCCACTGTTGTTCCTGTTCCGGCAGCGGTTATTCTTGGTATCCTTGGCCTGGGTGCAGTTGGTTTGAAATTGCGTCGATTTGCATGAGAGTCATGTAGTTAATTGTGCGGTTTGATGACAGGACTGTTGGCGAAGCCCCTGCCTCCAAAGGGACTTCACCACAGGCACTGATATTCAGGTTGGAAGTTTGCAGGAGTAGCAGCGACAGAAACCGGCTTGAAGCGTAATCAAGCGGATAAATGTGTGGATGAATATTATTATGAGAAGATGCGAAATAAGTTTTAGTGGAGGTAGTTAATGATTATGGTAAGAATAAGAAAGCATTATGTGAGTATTTTGGGTCTTGTTTTGGCCCTGGTGGTTGTTCTGCCAACGGAGGCCCGAGCAGATTTGTTTGGGTTTGAGGCGATCACCAACAATTCCGGCGTAGAAGGCACTTACGCAGGGCAGCTTGCCGTTGATGTCACCGACCCTGGAAGCAATCAGGTCCTCTTTACCTTCTACAACGACGGTCCTGGCGGTTCCCTTTATGACGTTCTTTCACCTATTGCCGGCGCCATTACGGAGATATACTTTGACGACGGGACACTCCTTGGCTCGCCGACCATTACTAATATGGTTGGGGTGAATTTTGTAAATGGTGCTACCCCAGCTAATTTGCCCGGTGGGGACTCTTTAGACCCTGATTTTACGGCAACCGTGGGATTCTCGGCCGAAAGCGCTCCTGAGAACCCGGTCAATGGAGTGAACCCAGGTGAGCATGTAGCTCTGTTGTTTGGCCTCCAGACAGGTGCAACCTTTGCAAACGTCCTCTATGCCATTGGCCTCGGTTTTAATGACCCAGGGAATGCAGGCGCTCTGCGAATCGGAATACACGTCCGGGGGATCGAGCCGACAGGTGTTAATCAGAGCGACTCGTTCATCATGGTGCCGGTGCCTGGGGCCGTGATTCTCGGCATATTTGGCCTGAGTGTTGTTGGCCTGAAATTGCGTCGATTTGCGTGAGCGCCGCGTAGGGCCGCGTAGGTAATCGTGCGGTTCGATTGACAAGCCTGTGGGCGAAGCCGAGGGGCTTGCCCGCAGGTATTGGTCTTGGCGGAGGGGCTTGTTTCTACTTTTTATCATCCACTCCGGAAAGTCAGTGGAAAAATCTGCTTTGCCCGCCTGAGGCGGAGGATTTATTGCATTATGGGCACTAGCATGTCATCATAAGTAAGCGGCCCGGTGAGATAAGCCGAAAGGACGTCATCTCATGCGGGTTGGTTTGATTTCCAGCGATACCTTCCCCTCCCCGATGGTAGTGGTATCATACTTGTTCATGCTGTCGCCCTAAAGCGTTAAATCCAGAAGAATTAAATTATTTCTACGATACTGTTTTATGGACTTTTTGCGTTGAATCTTCGGGGATAACTTTCGCATATAACCGGTTCGAATTGGCTTTGCAAAGCATACGTGCCGGATTAAAAGTCTTTTACAGCTTCTCTATATACCGTATTATACTATAGAAGCTGATTCAATCATCTTCTGTCAGATTAAATGACAGCAGCATATCGATACGTGGTAAATCAGTGATATATGAGTTCTGCAAAATTGAAGTTAGGCATGCTTTTGGAAAGAAAAAATCTTTTCTTTTGATTTTTTATTTCTAAACCAAGATGTGTAACGTTTTACCCGATAATGTGTTATCATACGGTACCGGATTATTTTTAGAAAATCGTGAAACTGATTTTCTAAAATAATATATGCCTAACTTCAATTTTGCAGAAGCCTAAAATCAGAGATATTCTAAAGGAGATATTTCATGATTAACAAAAACAAATGTGCGAAAGTTAATGTAAAGGTTCTTATCATTCTAATCCTTGTTACGGCAGCAATTGGAACCTCTTTGTTTACTGCTCGTCATGTTCGAAGAAGCCTTCTGTCTAAAATGGACCTTGAAGCGGGTCAAGCCTCCTTTGAAAAACAGGACTGGCCTGAGGCATTCAGAAAGCTCAGGGGATACCTCAGCAGAAATCCCGATAATATCGAAATCCTCAAGAAATATGCCAAGGCGGCATTATCCATCCGGCCGCTCAACACCGACGCTATAGGCGGAGCCATTGGGGCGTATCGTCGTGTCATACAATTGGCCCCTCTCGACGAGATTGCATATGAGAAGCTCGCTATGCTTTATGGCGGCATAGGCAATTTCGAAGAACTTGCCTACATTGCCCGAACGCGGATTAATCATGTTCCTGATGACCGAAAAGCCCCGCTGTGGCTGGCGGATGCGTTATTTCGCCTGCACAAAAAGGATGAGGCCAAACAGGTCCTTCTCGACTTCCTGACGGATCTCGATGCACTTGCCGACAAGTATCCTGAGTATGTACAAGCTTGTGCAATGATGAGCAGGATCATCCTCGACGACAATACTATTGAGGCCAAGACAAAAGCCCTGGAAATGCTCAATCAGGCCGTAGAATACAGCCCGGAATCTGTCGAGGCATTGGTGACTCGAGCACGTTTTTATCGCGAAATACCTGAGATTTCCAGTATGAGCCGGCAGCTTGCTCGCCAAGACCTTGAGGCTGCCGATGCTTTGGACACGGACAATCCCCGAATTCACATGTCGTTAGGTGTAGAATGGATGGCTCACGGCGAGATAGACCGAGCTGCGGCCAAATTAAAGTTCATCCAGAGTATTCCACAGGAGACATTAGAGGAATACTTTTTTGATATGGATGAATGGACGGTATCGAAATTTCTCCTCGCATCGCAACTGGCAATGCAAAACAAGGACACAGCGGAAGGTGTCTCTCTGTCCGATGAGATATTGACCGTACTGAAAGAAAAGGGACACAGAATTCGGGTTCTTCCGACTGCAATTGGATTTTATGTCGCCGCGGGTAAGGTTCCGGAGGCACGACGATGTCTTGATGAGTATATTGACATTTTGCATACTCGTGAAATGCCGGCAGAATCAAAACTGGGGCTCGCTTACATGCAGGCCCAGGTGGCAAAAGCCGAGGGACGACTACATGCTGTTATCGATGCTCTGCAACCGGCTGTTGCGAGCAATCTCTCCCGTCCCGAATTGTGGCGACTCTTGGCAGAGTCCTATAGTCTAACAGATCAGAGCCGACGAGCAATCAACGCTCTCATACAATATCTTCGTTTCTATCCACGAGATCCGGAAATGACTATGCAGCTGACCAAAGAGTACTTCAAGCTGAGAGACTGGAATAGAGCCTTTGAAACCGCACGACTGGCGGAATCTCTTGATCCCGCGGATATTATCATCAGACTGCTTCGCATTGAGGCGAGTATTAACATTGCTGCCGAGCAGACCTACACAATAAACACGACAAGGCTCGAAGCGTTGTCAATCGAATTGGCAGAGTTGCGAAAGGAGAATCCTGAGCGAGTTGACATTCGCTTATTGCAGGCGATGATTGCTGGGTACCTTGAGAAGCCTGACGAGGTTGAAGCGGAGCTGAAGCTCGCCATTGAAGAGTGTGAGGAACCACTAAGGGCCGAAATGCAGTTGGTAAGGCATTATTCCAGAGCCAAACGCATGGCTGAAGCGATCAGAGTTTGCCAGGCTTCCTGTGAACGTCATCCCAAATTCGCCGAGCCCTGGCTTTCTCTATCGAGTCTTCATATGGCCAATGCAGACTATGACACAGCCCGCAGTTGCCTCAAACAAGGGCTGGATAATGCAATCGGCCAGAGGGACAAGCGGTCTCTATCGATAAGGCTTGCTATGCTGAAACTTCTTTATGCGGATCGAGCTACCGGGATAAATCTTCTGAAGGAAATCGCCTCGCAAGATGAGCAGGAAATTCGTGCTCGCCTGCTCCTTCTGGACACCCGCGAAATCCGAGAAGATCCGGCAACAATGGATAAGCTTATAACAGAATTACGAAAGGCCGAGGGGGAAAGTGGGCTTTATTGGCGCCTGCACCAGGCATCGTTGTGGCTTTCGAGCGAAAACTGGCGCTCGAAACAGCCGGATATTACCGATGCGCTTCAATACTGTATAGATTCAGATCCGGAGTGGTCGTTACCGGTATTGCTCCTGGTGCGAATGTATGAAAAGTTGGAGGATTTCGCACGTGTCGAAGATACATGTCGGCAAGCTCTTGTCAGGAATCCTTCGGCTACTGATGTGGGAGACGCATTAGTATCACTTCTTGAAAAACAAGGCCGTTTCTCCGAAGTTGAACAAGTTCTTCAACAGATTGAAGCGAATCCTCGAGTGGCAAGTGCGTGGAATGTCCGAACAGCTCTTAGAGCGGGTGATTTTTCTCGGGCCATCGACGAATTGAAACTCAGGGTATCCAATGATGACCGAGACGCTAACTCACGAATACTTCTGGCCAGGCTGGTGTATTGGCAAACCAGGGATGCCGAGAAGGCTTTTGAATACCTGAAGGAAGCCGAAGCGATAACGTCAGGCTCTATGGCGCTGATAGCTGCAAAAGTTTCAATCTTAAGGTCGGAGGAACAAACCGAAGAGGCCCGGCGAATCCTTGATGATTATGTGGCCAATAGTGATACCTTCAGTGCCTATACGATGCGGGCGGCATATTTAGCCAGGGAAGGTGAATTCGAACGTGCCGAGGAAGACTACAGGAAGTTGACCACCTTCGCAGGTCGAGAAATAGCAGGTTATGAGCTGTTGAGTAACTTCTATGCCCGTTATAATAAACTCGACAAAGCCATAGTGACACTTGAAGAGGGTTTGAATGCATATCCCGGAGATTTAAGATTGAAGCGAAGGCTGATGAAAACACTGCTTCTGCAGGGGCAAGCGCAAAGCCGACAGAGAGCACTTGAAATTCTTGCAACACTTGAAGAACAACTCCCGCAGGATCCGGAATTAATGAAGCTCCGAGCTATGCAAATGTTAGAGGTGTCGACACCACAGTCACTTAAGGCTGCCAGAGAGAAGCTGGAACATGTGACCAGACTGGAACCGACAGCGGTTGATGCGCATCTTGGATTGATTGGTATTGCCATGCGCGTGGGAGAATACGAGACCGCCCG
>Ga0315294_10006224_pt1 | contig 13091 bp, 13 predicted proteins | sample YL17G13_40_MG_FD_203626 | JGI IMG/M metagenome (GOLD analysis project Ga0315294, IMG submission 203626) | Sediment microbial communities from Yellowstone Lake, YNP, Wyoming, USA - YL17G13_40 | ecosystem: Environmental > Aquatic > Freshwater > Lake > Sediment | place: USA: Wyoming | collected... | reverse complement strand
ATTGGGTACAGTTTATCGTAATTCGCAAAAATATCAGGAAGAAGAAGCCAAGGCAGAAAACAAACCTATTCCTCCGCAAGACGGAGCAAGTGCCAAAAACCTCTCCCCAGATAAATCGGAATAATTATGGCTAAACTTTCGGAATTAGAAAAAAAATTAGGGGTTAGATTCAAAAATCCTGACCTCCTGCAGCAGGCCTTTGTCCATCGTTCATATTTAAATGAACATAGCTTTGCATTGGGACATAACGAAAAATTGGAATTTTTAGGAGATGCAGTTTTGGAATTAGTGGTAACTGAATATCTTTATCAAAAATTTCTCGATAAAACCGAAGGGGAATTAACTCCGTTAAGATCCGCTTTGGTAAAACGCGAAACTTTGAGTGCCACCGCCACCGAATTGGAATTTCATAAATATCTGCAGTTAAGCAAGGGTGAAGCCAAAACCGTCACTAATCAAACTACTATTCTGGCTAACACTTTTGAGGCCTTTGTAGGTGCTTTGTTCTTAGATGCTGGGATGAAAGCGTGTGAAAAATTTATTCATCAATTTTTATTGCCAAAACTGCAAGCCATTATTAAGGAGCAGGCATACATCGATGCCAAAAGTTATTTTCAGGAATTAGCCCAAGAAAAAGAAAATGTAACTCCGACTTATCAAGTCGTTAATGAATGGGGGCCAGATCATAGTAAAACTTTTGAAGTGGCAGTTTGTTTGGGTGACCAGGAAATTGCTAGAGGAACCGGTAATTCCAAGCAAGCGGCCGAACTCGATGCCGCTAGTGCCGCCCTCAAAGTTTTCGACCTCACCGATAGAAATTAAATAAAAAAACTGTCCAATGTAGACAGTTTTTATTTTCAGTAGTACTACTATTCATTTCAAGCGTCACAAAGAATCACGGATACCTTGCCGGAACCCCCTTTGGTATTCATCTGATTCACCACTAAAGGGTATGCATAGCTCATCAATGACCATTTCAACTCCCCCGAGCACGGGGCCAGATTTATTGGCTTCCCTTCCAGCTTCTAGCCCGTCCTGATAACCTCTTTCATAGTCAGACATCATTTACCTCCGCTCACAGGGTTGGATTACCCCCTGGAGGCACCCTGCGAGCTTTATTTTTCAATGTAATTTAATGACTTAATTGTACTCCTATTCCATTGGCCCATTAAGGACTTTTCCGCTTCCAGTATCCAGCCATTGGAGGAGGGATGTGATGAATTGAGCCAAATCCTCGTCGCGGGGAGATGTTTGAGGCCGATGCTTTATCGGCCGAGTTTCGACTTGTAGCGGTAAGAGGATTTGGCCAATGAATAATCCCGACGAACTGGCTGGGACTTTTGGGCTACTTTTCTAGAAAAGTAGCAGGAGAAATTACATAGATCCTGAAACCATTCGACAAGCTCATGACAGGCAAGTTCAGGATGACAGAGGCAGCCTGGATCCCAGATCACCCATTGATATTTTTCACCAATCGGAAAGTCTGGGATGACAGAAAGTTAGTTTAGGATGATGGAGGAAGAGATGACTTCGGGAGAGAGAAGCCGGCGGCGCGGACGTGGCCACCACCACCAAAAATCACCGCCAATTTACTGACATCCACATCGGGTTCTTCGGTACGCAAGTTCCCTCTAATTTCATCTTCTTTTTCTGATAATAGAAGCGACGCTTTGGTGCCGACCACTCCCCTAATTAAATCTAATACCCCACTAACATCATCTTCGGTAAGGCCAAATTCATCGAGATCCGATTGAGTCACCACTGAAAATACCACTCCAAACTCTGAATTAACCTTTAAATTATTAATAACCCTCCCCCACAATTTTAATTGCGCTATTTTTCTATTGCCATAAGTACTTTGGGCAATTTTATTAATATCTGCACCTTTAGCTAAAAGTTCGGCCGCTATTTTAAACACCTGCGCATTTACATTTGCATGCTTAAATCCGCCGGTATCGGTAAACAGGCCAGTTAACAAACATAGTGCAATTTCGCGGGTAATAGGTACCCCCCATTCTTTTAAGACATAGAAGACCATTTCGGATGCTGAAGAGGCAGTGGCATCGATAAGATGAAGGCCAAGAGACGAGGTTTGTCCAGGATGATGATCGACTACTACCAAATTTTTTGGCCAATCAATATGAAGTTCGTCATCCACAAAAAATCCAGTTCGACTCCAGCCCCCACAGTCAACAATCACTGCCATATCAAAATCTTGGGGAGCAAACTCCTCTTTGATTTTTAAAAAATGAGGTAAAAAAACAAACTCCGGTGGCGGAGAATCTATCACTGCCATTTCTATCTCTTTGCCCAAATTGCGGAGCGCTATCCGCAGTGCCAAACCCGATCCAATAGCATCACCATCTGGATTTTTATGCGTTACAATCAGAATTTTACTAGCCCTTAGGGCACAATTTTTGAACCGATCAATTTTTGTTTTGAGCTCTGCTGATATCATCCAAAATTTCTTCTATCCGATAACGTTTAGTGGGATCTTCATCTAATTGCCAAACAAGTTTGGGCACATGCCGCACAGCAAATTTTTTATAAAATAAACTCTGAATGGCTTTAAAATGTTTGGATAAATTTTTGAAAGCCGCTGCCTGATTTTTTTCACCAATAAAACTCACCCAAACTTTTGCTTCCGAAAGATCTGAACTCATCACTATATCATTTATAGAGATTAAATTAACCCCCCAAGTTTTTCCCTCCTGAATAAAAATCTCACCCAAAATTCTTTGGATCTGGCTCAAAAGTTTCTGATGCCGATGATTCATTAGATTAGTTTGGCTTTATTAAAACTCACTTTAACAAACTCGACTTTATCACCTTCTTTAATTTTGGGATTAATATCGACCGAGAAACCAAAATCCCCCTTGCTGGCCGCCTCGACTTCGTCGGCCATGAACTTAATTAGTTTGATTTTTCCTTCACCCACTATAGTATCGCCACGATAAATCCGCATCAGATAATCTTTTCTGGCCTCACCTTTTTGAACCTTAATCCCCACAATTTTATTCTGCGCAGTAGTTTTAAACACTTTTAGCACCTTACCTTCGCCCTCTTTGCTTTCAACTCGCTCTAATTCTAATGATTCGACTAACAACTTAGATAAATCATCGGTGAGTTCATAAATAATGTCGTAAGTTAAAATTTGAATATTATCCTTAGCCGCCATTTGGGCAGCTCCTGGTAGCACACTGACTTTAAATCCAACTACTAGTGCTCCCCCACTACCTTGAGCTAAAAGTACATCTGATTCACTAATCGCACCAGCTCCCTCACCAATAATACTAATGATATTCCCGCGATCGGTACGAATATGTTCAAGTTGGCTATGAATTGCCTGCAAAGAACCCTGGGTATCGGCTTTGATGACTACATTCAGATTTTTAATTTTTTGGGCTTTAAATTTATTCACTAAATCACTGAAACTTGCTTGGGTTGAAGTTACCCTCCGGACTTGCGAAACCCGACTTTCACTAGCCAAAGTCCGGGCTTTCTTTTCATCTTCGACCACGCAAAGCATATCACCAACTGCTGGCACCCCCGAAAAACCAACTACTCTGACAGGCATAGATGGCCCAGCTTCTTTAATTCGCTTGCCATTATAATCCTGTAAGGCCTTAACTTTTCCATAAATACCGCCGGCGACAAAGTTATCACCCACCGCTAATTTTCCAGCTTTTATAATGACGGTAGCGAGTTGCCCGACCTTACTATCGTGGCCAACCTCAATAATAATTCCGCGAGCCCTGCCAGTAAATCTGGCCCTAAGTTCTGCCATTTCTGAAGTTAGCATTACAAGTTCCAAAAGTTCGTCTACTCCTTCACCAGTTTTAGACGAAACTCCAATTAAAGGAATTTTTCCACCCCAAGCTTCAGCAAGTAAATTATGCTCACTTAACTGTTGCTTAATTCTTTCCAGGTTAGCCCCCGGTTTATCAATTTTGGTTGCGGCAACTACCATTGGTAAATTGGCGGCAGCTGCCAATTGAATGGCTTCGACAGTTTGTGGTTTAATCCCTTCTTCGGCCGCTACTACTAAAATCATCACATCGGTCACCTTAGCGCCTTGCGCTCGAATGGCACTGAAGGCCTCATGCCCCGGGGTGTCTAGAAGCGTAATAATCTTACCTTTGTAATTTATTTGATAGGAGCTAATTCTTTGCGTAATTCCGCCGGATTCCTTTTCGGCGACTTTGGTCTTCCGAATATAATCCAATAGTGAGGTTTTGCCGTGATCGACATGCCCCATCACAATCACAATCGGTGGACGTTCTTTTGTTTCCCCCTCTTCTTCGTCTACCTCAACTCCATTACTTCCTTTACTAATAGCTACTGCCTCAAAGCCAAAATCGTCTGCTACAATCGCAGCAGTTTCAAAATCAATATTATCATTGATGGTAGCCAAAACCCCACTTTTAAGCAAGTGGTGAATTACTTCCGTCACTGGTTGATCGAGTAGCCCTGCCAAATCTGACACTTTAACCACTGGAGGGAGCTCCAGTTTTTTAGCCGACATTAAATTGTCATTTTCTTCTACCATCAATTTTCTTTATTCTACTCCTAAAATTGTAAAAAACTGCAATACTTCTTTTGCAGCTTTAATCATCAAACTTACTTAAAGAAAAGAAAATTATATCTTCATACTACTTCAAAGCTTCGATGATTTTGGCTGCGGACTTTTCGCCGATCCCCTTGATGGCTTTAATTTCATCAACCGATCTACTCTTCAGATTAGCTAAACTATTGATGCCAGCTGCTTTTAATTTGCGTACTAACGCATCGCTTAGACCCAAAGTAGATAAACTACTGGAGGCCACAGATCTCTTAGGCGCAATGGCGGCTGCATCAGCTGGCATGGTCATTGCTTTAAGTGACAGGCCAAATCGATGACTCTCCGGTTCGATATCAATAACCTTGAGCTCTAACTTGTCACCAACTTTTACCACTTCGGCTGGATCCGTTACATGATCGAAAGAAAGTTCTGAAATGTGAATTAAACCATCAATTTTGTCATCCACCTTTATAAAAACCCCAAACGGCATAATTTGTGTAATTTCACCCTTTACTACTTGCCCAACTTTGTAATCCTTGATCAATTTAAGCCACTGATCTTCCAGAAGACGCTTCATACTTAAAGAAATCTTATCGCCCTCGATACCAATTACCTGCACCTGCACTTTGTCACCTACTTTGGCAAATTCTCTGGGATCTTGAACTTTGTTCCAGCTAATTTCAGAAATATGGATCAAACCTTCGAGAGCGCCGAAGCTAACAAAAATCCCAAAATCGACTACTCCACTGACCTTGCCGGTTAGCACTTCACCAATTTGAATTTTAGCCGTCATTTCATCGAACTCATCTTGCTTAGCAGCTCTCTCCGAAAAAATTAATTTATTGATATTCTTATCGAAACCAATAATCACCACATCCAACATTTGGTTTTCAAACTTGGCTAACTTACTCAAAATTTCATCCTTGTCGTTGCCCACCCGTGGGTAATGAGCAGGAGTAAGTTGTGAAACTGGCATAAAACCCCTGATGCCTCCGGCTTCCATAATCAGACCACCACGATTAGCTTCAATTACTTTGGCTTTAAACACTTCTTTACCGGTGTACTTCTCTTCTAATGCGCTCCAGCCGCGGTTCTTGAGGGCCTCGCGGACACTTAAAATCACTACTCCCTCATCATTCTCCACTTCCACCACCGAAGCAGTGATCTTGTCCCCCACTCTATAATCTGGCATTGAGATGCCAGCCTCGGCTAATTCTCGACTGGAGATCATTCCTACAAACCTACCTCCAGCGATATCCACCCAGACCCGATTCCCACTGACAGCGGTTACTTCTCCCTCGACTAAATCGCCGGTTTTGAGTATACCCAAAACCCCTACTTTGTCGAGCAGTTCAGCCATCTTACCAGATGGTGCTGTTTTGCTGGTTACCATTATTATAATTTCCTTCCCAACTTACTGATTTACTATATGCAAAAGACAGTTCCTGGTCAAGAACTGTGTTTAGGGGGCTACTTTAGCGGTGTTTGCGGAAGTATTTAGCTTTGCTGATTTGCTTATCGCGATCCGCCAGTTTTTTGGGCAAAGTTTTCTTTTTGAAGTAAATTAGCTGACCAATTCGCACCAATGTCCAAACAATTATTAAGGCTGGCCAAAATCGCCAATTAAAATAATTAATCCCTTGATATCTACAAAATGCGAATACAAGCCCTAAAATGCTCAAGAAATAACCGACGTTCACCCACCGCAAATAAAAATTTCTAAATAGTCCGCCAATTTTTTTATTGCGACCGATTTTAATACCAGCAATAAAACTGGCTACTAAAATTAGGGCTAAAAAGATTACTACTCCCTGAAAACCCTGAAAGGTGTAATCAATGGTGCCGTTAAAATAATAACTAATCTTAAATAAATTAAGTATCGACACTATCTTCTCTTTAATTTCAATTTATTCTTTATTCTCCTGCTTAACCGACTGGCTTTTGGCCTACTGGTTTTAGCTAACCGAGCTGACAACCGAGATTTTGCACCGCCAGCTCCTCCGGAAATCTTTTTCTTTACAAACGCTTTACTTACCGCCTTCACCTTTGATAACCGCGAGGTTTTAGTGGGTTTTGGTTCGACTATAATCTTACGTACTTTAATAATTTTCTCTGCTTTCGGCACCGGCATAACTTTTTCCACTTCAGGAGAAACTGATGTCCTCCTGCCTGGCACACTGACCACTTCGGGAGTCGTAGCAATATCTTCTTCCTTCTCTTCTCTGCCCATAATGGTAAATGAAGCCACTTTGTCGCCGGTCTTTAGACGCATCAAAGTTACGCCCTGGGTAACTCTCCCCAATGTGGAAACATGTTTTAGGGGCATTCTAATCACTTGACCGTGTTTAGAAGTAATAATTAAATCGGCATCTAAATCTTTGACCACAATTGTCGCCCCGACGACTTTACCAGTTCTGTCGGTAACCTTAAAGGTTTTAACGCCGAGTCCCCCCCGATGTTGCAAAGTATATTGAGCCACACTGGTGCGTTTACCCAAACCTTTTTCGGATACCACTAACACCGTATAATCACCACTGGCGGGAGCCACCCCTGCGCCGATAACTTCGTCATAGGTACGCATTTTAATTCCGCGAACTCCTCTGGTACTCCGACCAAGCAAACGCGCGTCTGCTGCAGCAAAATGAATTGCCTGACCATCTTTGGTGATAATAATCACCGAATCGCCCTGGTGTGATTTACAAATCCACTTTAGTTCGTCGCCTTCATCTAGTTTAATGGCAATTAACCCGGAATTTCGGATATTAGCGTACTTAACCATTTCGGTCTTTTTAATCACACCTTTTTTGGTGATCATAATAAAATTCCCGTTATCTTCTTTGGATTCAACCATCAGAGTGTTCGTCACTATCTCTTCGGGCGAAAGTTGAATTAGATTAACCATCGCAATGCCTTTAGCAATTCGCGAGGCCTGTGGCACGCTGTAGACTCGCTGACGAAAAACCCGACCGCGATTAGTAAAGAACAAAATGTCATCATGATTCTTGGCCACTTGAATAGATCTAATTTGATCTTCTTCTTTGGTAGTCATCCCAATCACGCCCTTGCCACCACGTTTTTGTGCCTTGTAAGCTACTACTGGTTGACGTTTAATGTATCCGCCTTGAGTAACCGTCACCACCACTTCTTCATTAGGAACTAAATCTTCTTCGCTAAACTTACCTAAGGTCTGCTTAACAATTTTAGTCCGCCGCTCATCTTTGTATTTTTCTTTAAGTTCCAGTGATTCTTTCCGAATAATGCCTGAAACTTTTTTAGGATCGGCCAAAATACTCTTGAGTTCCTTAATTAAGATCTGCTTTTCCTTATACTCATCTTCGACCTTCTGCCTCTCCAAACCAGCCAAAGCTGATAAGCGCATCTCCAAAATGGCACTGGCTTGCGCCTCGCTTAACTTGAATTTCTTCATCAAATTAGCATGTGCATCCTCTTTGGTGTAAGATTTTTTAATCGCCGTGATGACTACATCTAAATTATCCAGGGCGATTTTGAATCCCTCTAAAATATGCGCTCGCTCCTCGGCTTTGGTTAATTCAAATTGAGTGCGGCGAGCAACTATTTTTTGGCGGTGAGCAATAAAATGTTCTAACCCCAATTTCAAACTCAAAACTTCTGGTTGAATACCATCCACCAACGCCAAAATATTGACATGAAACGCCGTCTGCATGGCAGTCATCTTGAAGAGTTGATTCAATACTTTTTTGGGATAAGAATCCTTACGCAGTTCTATCACAATCCGAATGCCATCCTTATCTGATTCGTCTCGGAGATCCGAAATGCCGACGATTTTCTTATTTTTTACTAAATCGGCAATTTTTTCGATCAGCATAGATTTATTAACTTGGTAGGGGATTTCGGAAATGATAATTCTAAAACCTCTGGGAGCTTCTTCTATCTCGGCAACAGCCCGAATCACAAGACTGCCTTTGCCGGTGGCATAGGCCTGTTTGATTTCCTGCGGACTGTAAATTATACCCCCGGTGGGGAAGTCGGGCCCCGGGACGCACCGCATTAGCTCATCAACATCCGCTTCTGGCTTATCAATCAGCAGCACCACTGCATCTAAAAGTTCACCTAAATTGTGTGGCGGCACATTAGTTGCCATACCCACCGCAATCCCAACACTACCATTTAAGAATAGTTGGGGGACTTTAGCTGGTAAAACTTTTGGCTCAAGGCGAGTATCATCATAATTGGGCATAAAATCGACAGTGGCTTTATCGATATCTGCCAGCATATCTTCGGCCATTTTAGTCATTCGACATTCGGTGTAACGATGGGCGGCCGCGCTATCACCATCAATAGAACCAAAGTTGCCTTGACCATCGACCAAAGGGTAGCGCATGGCAAAATCCTGGGCCATCCGCACGACCGTATCATAAATTGCCAAATCACCGTGCGGATGATACTTAGCCATGACCTCACCAACAACATTAGCCGATTTACGATATTTAACATTAGACCTAAGACCCATTTCGCCCATGGCATAGAGCACTCTTCTGTGCACTGGTTTTAAGCCGTCGCGGACATCAGGTAGTGCCCTACCTACAATCACGCTCATCGCATAACTTAAATACGATTGTTGAATTTCTTCCTCGAGTATCCGCGGCTCGATTTTGCCTAACAAATTGTGTAATTCTTTTTCTTTCACTTTAGTCTTTTTGCCACTAAAACGTCAGCGCTGCCTGCCTTAGCCACCGCTAAAACTTGGCAGTTTAGCTGCAACCCCACTACATTGTATCCCAAGAATCGATTAACCACTTATCGCCCACTTTCAGCATAGCGAATAACCTCTTTTCGGTGATAGTTTTGCCATCAGGAGTTTCTTTATCAATTTGCCCATCAATCTCGATTTTGGTTTCGCTCAATTTCCGTGTATCGATGGCCTTAAAGTTCTTAATTTCTAAAGCATTATCTAAAACTAGGGCTGGTCTAAATTCCGATTCGGCTTGGGGGGTCAGATAAATCTTCATCGCCTCGGCATCTTTATCGCTATAGGCCTGCACAAATTTAGTTACTACCAAAACTGCTGCATCGATGGCTGCTTTATCCGCCTCTTCAATTTTTTTCTGGTCTAATAAATTAGTTTCAATCAAAACTTTAACATTATTGGGCATTTCAAAAAGTTCTCGCGGTAAATTCGCTTGCACCACCCGGTTTTTATCAGAAATGAGTAAATTGTCGTATGACTCGTTCATTTTTCCGCCCAATTTCATCAGTTCATCGACTGCTGAAATTTCCTTAATAGTGCCAGCGGCACCATTGTCGATAACTCTCTGCAACTCTCTAAGATAGGCCAAATAATCATCCAAAAAGCTGTTTAAGCGACTTATGAAACTGTTGCCTGAAAAAACATAACTGTTGCCATCCTGAAAATTATATAAAACATCCCGCAGTGAGCGAGTAGTAGTGTTTAATTTCTCTTTAAAACTACCGGTGGTGTCGGCAGATAAATCGGCAAAAGTTTTAACTTGGCCAAACGAATTAGCCAAATCAACAGTGGCTACCACCACATCACTCCAGTTATCTCTGATATTTTGTTCGCTGGCCGTCCCTTGTTTTTGAAAGGTGTAATAATAGTAAGACGCCAAACTCCCCACCATCACAATCAGAATGCCAACAAAAATCACTATCAGCACCCCCAAGGTCTTGGGCCGAGAGGCCCGCCGAATAGATTCAGCTTTGCGTTCGATAATTTCTCGATTAAATCTGTCTTCCATACACAGTGGCAAGTAGTGAAACTAATGATTAAAACACTCTTATTATAGTCGTGAATTGACGATTTTTCAATTAAAAAAGACGGCTCTAAAACCGTCTAAATTATCTTTAAATTAATTGGGAGATAGCCCCAAGCTTCTAAGTTTAGCTTCCCCTCCATGCATAATCCCCCACCAAACCCAAGCCAACAACACTATCACTACTCCAATTACCACAGAGCCGACCAATATATATACGATGGCATTGGTCCAGACTCTTTCGCGAGCAGAAAAATGATTTAAATCGCGGAATTGTCCTCGCTTCCAGGCTAATTCATTGCCATGGATGCAAAGATAAAAAAACGCTACCCAATCTGCGATCGCTAATAATATACCCAGAAAAGGTATGAGGGCCAGCGGAATGACGACTAACATTGCCACTGCCCATTCAGTCAGTCCGTGAGTAAACAACCATGGCACCATCAGCCAAAAAGCTGGCCAAGACCACCGCTGTACTTCTCTTGGTACTGGTATTGAAGCGAAAGCTGCTAATGACTGACTTCCCGTCATTTGATACTGAATTGCTTTCTGGAAAGAAGACAACCCCGACTCCCGTTCTCGATTGTTGTCTATCGGCTTCTCGACAAGGTGCTGACAATAGTGACAATATAGCATTCCATTGTCCAGCAGAATTTCGTGGCCACAATCCGGACAATAAATTGTGTCATCAACATCCTCGCCTTCATATCTTTGATGACCACATTTCGTACAGAATTTGGCATCGGGCTGGAATTCGTATCCACATACAACACAAAAAATCGCAACCTTTGGCATCTAACCGTCACCTCCAGATAGGACAAAATACTTAAAGGACAAATTGATCAGTTCACTATACCACAAATAACCAATTAATCAATCTTGAGTAAAAGGTACATATCCCTTGACAACAAGTACCACCTATGAGACGATAGGGGTGAAAGGAGAAATCACCTATGAAATACACTATTAAACAGTTCCAAACCGAGTTCCCCAATGAAGATATTTGTCTGGATTATATCTTCAATAAGAAATATCCCGATGTAAAACAATACTATCGGGTCAAGGGTCGCAAGTGCTATGCCAATCCACAAGGCAAACAAATCCACCCTTTAGCCAAAACTATCTTTGAGAAGTCAGCCACCCCACTTACGCTGTGGTTTTACGCTATTTATATGTTCTCCCAATCTAAGAACGGAGTATCAGCCAAAGAACTAGAAAGACAGCTCGGAGTTACTTATAAATGTGCTTGGCGGATAGCCAAACAAATTCGTGAGCTAATGAAACAGGATGGAGATATGTTATCTGGTGATGTAGAAGTAGATGAAACATTTATTGGAGGCACACGCCGAATGTCATCAAGGTTAGACAACAAAGAAGCGGTTATGGGAATGGTGGAACGCAAAGGCAGAATTAAAGTGAAACATATTGCAGATAGGTATAACCATACTCTTCTAAACGAAGTCAAAGCCAACATAGAACAGGGAAGTAATGTTTATACAGATGAGTGGAAGGCATACCAGCGACTTTCTGGACTTGGTTATAAGCGTCATTCTGTCCAACACAATATAAAACAATATGTCAGAGGTTTGGCACATACGAATACAATTGAAGGGTTTTGGTCGCAACTAAAGCGGAGTATTAATGGGACTTACCACGCTGTTTCACCGAAGTACCTGCAGAGCTACGCTGACGAGTTCGCTTTTCGGTATTCTTATCGGAAGTCGCCTTCTGCGATTTTTGAGCTGTTGATGGAGCGGGTTTAATGGCTCGGTCTAGTAGATTGTAGAAGTTGTCTTTACTCATTGTCGTTGTTTTTGCCAACCACATCTATAAATACCATGACAAGAATACCAACGACTACGGCAATAACCCAAGTTGGAATAAACATAATCTTATTTTAACATTCTTATTGTCCAATCCCATATTATCTGACCAAATAATAGTGTTGCTCCGCCGATTATTCCGCCAACACCTGTCGCCAGAACAACTTGCCAAAAACCTACATTGCCTTCAGTAGATAGAGAAAGATAGCCCGATTTGCCTGTCATTTTCATTCCCTTAGCAGTAATCCTTACATCTTCAACACTACGCCCCTGAACCACGGCATAATTTGGCTTAAGGTCATCGGGGACAGGTTCCAAATATCCATATTCAGAGGATAGACAATGGTCAATACATTGCTGTATATTTGATTGTCTTGTTACTTCATCAGAAGCTGTCCGCCTATTGGGATAAAAAAACTTAAATCTGAATCGTTGTCGCCACGGAATTAAAAATTTGGTATCGGTAAGTTGAACCAGAAGCTGTTGTCTGCTCATCCCGCTACGAGCATCTACAATCCAGTCTGGTCTAGCCTTCCGACGACAACGCTCAAAAAGAGATAAAAGTTGGTGATAACGCCACATCTTCTTCATTCTAACAAAAAAGCCAACCTTTCGGGTATTATTGGTCATTTTGACCTCCTTGTTGTGGGGGTATACTCGCCGAGTAAAATACATCAAAAAAGCGGCCATAAAAACCGCTTATCCCTCCCATAATTAGCTATGAGAGCCAGAAAACAATACCGAAAATAATGAAGACCACTGCAACAGCAATCACAAGGTTACCATTCTCTGACCACCACTGTTGAATTGACGAAAATTCCATGGTGCAACGATCGCCACAGACCGGACATCTGTCGTCAAGACCCAAATAGTCTGTGTTCCCGCATTGACAATACATAACATCTTTACCTCCCAATCGATCTTAAGGAACAAACTTTTGATTAATCTCATTCT
>Ga0315294_10006223_pt1 | contig 13091 bp, 10 predicted proteins | sample YL17G13_40_MG_FD_203626 | JGI IMG/M metagenome (GOLD analysis project Ga0315294, IMG submission 203626) | Sediment microbial communities from Yellowstone Lake, YNP, Wyoming, USA - YL17G13_40 | ecosystem: Environmental > Aquatic > Freshwater > Lake > Sediment | place: USA: Wyoming | collected... | reverse complement strand
GTGGTACGTAACATGCGCGTCCCGCGCATGGTTCTTAGGTTTTCCGAATGAGAAGAACCACGCGCAAGATGCGCGTGGTACTTAGCATGCGCGTGGTACGTAACATGCGCGTCCCGCGCATGGTTCTTAGGTTTTCCGAATGAGAAGAACCACGCGCAAGATGCGCGTGGTACTTAGCATGCGCGTGGTACTTAGCATGCGCGTGGTACAGGAAAAGCCCCCGGACTCAGCCGGGGGCTTTTTCCAGAAACCCAGTCCTGCCACTATCGTCACTCAAACGGAAGTGCCATGAATTGACGCGTCCAGCCGGTTTGCTGGTCGTACAGGAGGAAGCGGATCAGCACGTTCGAACCGTCTTTCTTCCATGCATCGTGGGCCTCGGACATGAGGCGCTCGTACGTGTCCAGGCTGTCGATATCCTGGCGATTGATCGCCACAATCACGACACCTTCCCCGAGACCCTTCGCATATGCAGAGCTGCCGGGCTCGACACCGGTCACAACAACGCCTGCGGTTCCCTCGGGAAGATCGTACTCCCTGATGATATCGCTGTTGAGTTCCTCGACTTGCAGTCCGAGGTATTCCTCGTTTTTCGGGGTTTTGCCGGTGCCCTGATCCTTCTCCTCGCCACCCGTTGGCTGTGCCGTGGCGGCAACTTCCCGTCGCACCGGAGTAACCGTTATCGTCATCTCCCGACCGTCGCGCCAGATTTTCATGTCCGCGGGTTTGCCGACGGGAAGAGCGGCTATCAACCGTGACGCGGTCTGGGTGCTCACGACCTTCTGCCCGCCGACTTCGAGTATCACGTCTTCAGCCTTCAGACCAGCCTTATCCGCGGGCTCGCCGGGGCGGACCTCGGCCACGAGTGAGCCGCGGGTGTCGCCCAGACCCATGGTCTTGGCGAGGTCCCCGTCCAGGTTCTGAATTGTCACCCCGATCCATCCCCTCACGACCTCGCCGTTCTGCATGTAACTGTCATATACGAACTTGGCCATGTTGATCGGCGTCGCAAACCCGATTCCGCTGCCCTGTGCCGCTATAGCCGTGTTAATGCCGACTACGTGGCCGTAGATATCCACAAGCGGACCGCCGGAGTTCCCAAGATTGATCGCAGCGTCGGTCTGAATGAAATTCTGGTAGTAGGTGTCCCCCGGCAGCTGCAGGTATTCCCTGTTCGTGGCGGACACAATCCCGATCGTCACGGTTCCGGCAAGATATCCAAAGGGGTTGCCTATCGCCATCACCCAGTCGCCGACCTGGAGCGCGTCCGAGTCGCCGAGCTCAACGTAGGGAAGCGGATCCTGGTCCTCTATCTTCAGCACCGCCACATCCGTGTCCGGGTCATTCCAGACGATCTGAGCCTGGTACTCCTTCCCGCTGTCCAGCACTACCTTCACCTTATCGGCGTTCGCCACGACATGGTTGTTAGTGAGGATATATCCCTTGGGGTCGACAATGAATCCGCTGCCCGCCGCGACCTCGGGAATCATGTACTGATCCGGACCCTGTTCCTGTCCGTTGCCCTGTCCCTGGCCCCTGTTATCGAACGGGCTCGGCATGCCGAACATCTTGAAGGGATCCTGCATGTCGAACGGCATCATCGAGACCGCCGTGCTCTGGCCCTCCGCCTGGATACTCACCACCGCGGGGCGAACCGCAGCCACGAGGTCCCGGAAGCTCTCCTGGGTGTTGGTCAGAAATTCGCTCGGTTTCAGATCGGCGTTCTGCCCGTCCGTCGCCTGCGTGTGAGGCACCCAATCCAGCCCCGTGGCCAGCAGCACTCCGCTCATCATCCCGAGCAGAAGCGCGAAGAACACTACAAGCAACACCGCTCCCCTGCGTTGACTCGCTGTGCGTGGATCCATGGTTTTTCACCTCTGGTCGATTGCGCAAATATTATCGTTTTAACCGGGAGGATTGGGAAGGCCGCCTTGCCAGGCTCTGTCCATCTCCACGACCTCGCCAGTCCCCTCAGTCCCGTTGACATTAGACTCATCCTCCGCATCCAGGTTCAAAGAAAATTGGCTTTGTCGGTCCCGAGATCGCTTGCGCCGACCCCTTCCCCTGAACCTCGCTCCAAGTTCCCCCATCTCATGTCCGGGTTTGGAACCTTTCGTGCCTTTAGTCTTCCGAGCCCGCACGTGGTAACATATTGTGTGAATTTTATGAGACATTATTGTGTCGCACAAGAGCCCCTAAAGCCATGATCGTGTTCAGAGCAATCCAGTGGTTTTTCCTCAAGCTGTTTGCCGTGCTGAAAGTCCTCCTTTTCCTCCTGGTTTTTTTCCTTCTATGCCTGACGGCCTTCGTGAACGGCTTCCTGTCCGAAGTGGTCAAGGACATGCCGATGATCGAGAACCTGGGGGTCCCCGATCTTGCCATGACAAGCAAGATTTACGCGTCCGACGGCACTCTTCTCGGGGACGTTTTCGGGGAGGAAAACCGGGTCCTGGTGGGCTGGCACCAGATTCCCCAGGACCTTCGCGACGCCATTGTCGCCACCGAGGACAAGGATTTCTACAGTCACCCGGGCTTCGATGTCAGGGGCATCGCTCGTGCCGTCAAGGAGAACCTCGCTTCCGGCGACATAAAGGGTCAGGGCGCGAGCACTCTCACTCAGCAGCTCGTACGGGCGCTTTACCTGACCCCCCAGGCGACTTTCCAGCGGAAGATCGCCGAGATCATCCTGGCCGTCAAAATCGAACAGAAATACTCCAAGGACGAGATCCTCACGTTCTACCTCAACCAGGTTTACTTCGGCTCGAACGCGTACGGAGTCGAGGCGGCCGCTCAGACGTACTTCGGGAAATCGGTCTCCGAATGCGATCTTGCGGAATGCGCTCTTCTGGCAGGCCTGCCGCAGGCCCCCAGTCGACTCTCGCCATACGCCAGCATGGATGCCGCCAGGGCGCGACGTACCCACGTGCTTAACCGCATGCTTGAGGAAGGTCACATCACCCAGGAGGAATTCGACCAGGCCGACGAGGCCGAGATCGTCCTCGCCGGACGGCGCGATGTCGGTTTCTCCGGACTCCAGCACCCGTACTTCTGCACCTACGTCATCAACGAGGTCCAGGAGAAATTCGGACTCCGACGGCTGTACACCGACGGTCTGAGAATCTACACGACGGTCAACCACGAATGGCAGGCCGAGGCCGAAAAGGTTGTCTCCGAGAAGGTTGCATCGTTCAAAAGCGCCAGAGTGAGCGAAGGCGCTCTGGTCACCCTCGATGTACGCACGGGGGCGATACGCGCGATGGTCGGGGGCGTCGATTTCGACTCGAGCGAGTTCAACTGCGCCTGGCAGGCCAAGAGACAACCGGGCTCCAGCTTCAAGCCCTACGTGTATCTGCGTGCCATGATGGACGGTTATTCGCCGGACAGCCTGGTGCGTGACGAGCCGGTCGAGTTCCACCTGGCCGGATGGGGCACGTATCGACCGAAGAACTACGACAACGGGTTTCGCGGCGTAATCAGCCTTAGAAGCGCTATCGCGGCAAGCCGCAATGTCCCCGCCGTCAGAATCGTCGACATCGTGGGCGCGCAGGATGTCGCCGATGTCGCCCACACATGCGGGATCAAGTCCGAAATCCGCCCGTCCCTGTCGATGGGCATCGGCACGAGCGAGGTCACGCTCCTCGAGCACACGTCGGCCTACGGCACATTCGCCAACGACGGCGTAAGGAACGAGCCCTACGCGATCGAGCGCATCACCGATTCCCGCGGCAACGTCCTCTACAGTCATGCCGGATCGCCCCAGCGGGTGGTCGACTCGAATCCCATCCGCCTGCTCGTCAACATGATGGAGACTGTGGTCACAAGCGGGACGGGCACGCATGCGCGTATCTCGGGTCACCACATCGCAGGCAAGACCGGCACCACGGACGAATGGCGCGACGCGTGGTTCATCGGCTTCACCCCCTCCATCGTCACCGGCGTGTGGACAGGTAACCGCGACAATTCTCCCATGTCCAAGGTCACGGGCGGACGATATCCCGCCCTGATCTGGCACGACTACATGGCGAAAGTCCTCGCGGATATGCCCGACGAGACGTTCCCCGCAGGCTTCCGACCGCGTCAGACCAAAGCCATGGACTCGACCTCCCAGGCCGACCTCCAGACCGAGCAGGAAATCCAGACCCTCGCAAAGCAGCTCGGAGTCGACCCCGAAGATTATTCCCTCGAGCAACTCAGGGCCATGGCCGCCCAGGGCGATGTCTTCGGCAACCTCAGGCAGGATGACGGAGATGAAGATGAGACCGCCGCAGAGCTTCCGTCAGACGACAGCGCCGGGGCCGACGAAGGCCAATCCGGCGACGAGGGAACCGACTCCGAGGACGATTCAGGCGAAGACGAAGCAGTGTTCTGAGCCGAGCTTTTCCCCGCCGCGACTTCCCGCGATCCTGTGCTCGACTGCCCCGAGAGATCGCGGGCGCAGACCACGCAAACGGGAGCCATGCAGACTCGCCGGAGATAGTTTCTCAGTAAACCATCATCGGTGCTTCCGGCGGCCAACCCATCCGGTCTCTCCGGCGGTGCGGCTTTCGCAAAAAAAAAGCCCCCGAGAGATACGGGGGCTGATCCTTTCGCTGGCCTTACCTATTCTGCAAACCTAAAGCGCGATTATCTGCACTGACGCTATGTCGGTAAGCTCGTCATCGTCGGTGACACGCAACGATGCGTTGTAAGTGCCCGGAAGCTCGTATACCGCGGTCGTAACACCGCTCGTGTCGGACTCGTAGTCCCAGACGCCGTCAGACTCGAAATCCCACTCCCAGTACACGACATCGCCGTCAATGTCGTACGATCCCGACCCGTCCAGCGTCACCATGATCGGCGCGACGCCCACGCCCGGGATCGCAGCGGGTGAAGCCGCGGGACCGGAGGGTTTCACCTGGACCAGGCCGGTCGCGCGGTACGCCTGCCCGAGAGAATCCTCCACTTCGAGGAGGATATGGTACAGGCCGGCGGACGCATAGTGGATGCCCACTTCGCTCACGCCGATCCCGCCGTAGTCCCACAATCCGTCGCCATTGACGTCCCACCTGTAATAGTACGGCCCCTTCCCGCCTTTCACGTTGGCCCACATATTCACCGGCATCGGTGCGTTGCCGGTCGTCTTGGAGAGGCCGATATAGACCTGCAACTGGTAGGCGGCGCCACCGGGATTCGGACCGGGAGGAGGCGTCACCGGCGGCTTAGGGTCGCCTGGCCATATCGGACCATTGCCGCCGCAGCCTGCCAGCAGAATCAACAGCACCGCAGCAAGTAAAAGAAAAAGGTATCGACGCATTTAGAGGCGTCCTCCAATCCTGATAGTCATATCGCCAGCCGGGCTCGACCCGGAAAGTAGACTGCTATCCTAACAGATTTAATCCCTCTTGGCAATCCCGAAATGCCAGGTGCCCGAGCGTTCAACCCTCGACATATTCCTCCCGCTCAACCGAAAACTCCGGCCTCTCATATCGGTCACACACGGCGCATAGCGGATTTCCCTCCAGGCTCAAGCTGAACAGACTGCACTGCCAGACAAGGTCATCGTCCCTCGGCCCCTCCATTTCAGCGTTTTCGACCTTGTCCACCGGGTCATCCGATTTCGTCATTTCCCTGCAGTCAAGGTGCTTGCAGGGATACTTCGTCCGACGCTCCTCGAGCAGCCTGTCGAGCTCCCTCGATTTCACCGCGTTTGAAACACGGTGAATCGTCCAGTAGAAAACCAGGTGCACACCGGCAAGGGCCAGCACGACTCCGATAATCTTCGACACATCCGCGTAACCGCCCGAAATTCCAGAGCCGCGCAGGAGCGCGAGAATCGGCCCCAGGAACCAGGCGAGGACCGCCGCTACGAGCAATCCGATCCCGATTGAAAGAGTTGCCGCGTTAGGACCGGCTAATGTATCACTGAATTCGGTGACGAGTATATTCTCCAGCTTCCGGATCTCTTCGGCGTTCTCATCGCCTGCCCCGTCCGGTTCCTGTTCGATATCCCTGACCTCTTCCGGCTCCTCCGAACTCTCCAAGTTTCCATCACTCACTCGGTCGGCATGGGAAAAAAGCGGGATCGTCCCGGCATCCGCGGCCTCAGCACCCTCTTGCGCGTTTCCCGAAGCGTTCAGACCCGGGAACTCGGCTGCTACCGGCGCATCGCCCGTCTCAGCGGGCTCGCCATCCTCCTGCGTCACGTCGGCCTTTTCAGGCAACTGGAGCCAATCCTCCAGGCTTGTCGGGGGATGAGCCCTGCTTGAGTTGCGTTCCGCATTCGACATGACCCAGCGCGACCGCGTCAACTACGTCTCAAAACTCGAACCGGCGCCGACGGCGCCGGAATCCTTTAATCTGGAGCCGAAGAGGGGAGTCGAACCCCTGACCAGCTGATTACGAATCAGCTGCTCTACCACTGAGCTACTTCGGCACGGTCCATCACCAAGTGCAATGAAGTATACACGCCTTGAGCGTCGTGGACAATATCCCGAATATAGCATCCCGCCATCGTCGCCCGGAGGTACCTGCGGTGCTCCTTCGCATGAGTCGGGTGCTGCCGGGGCACGGTTTGCGATTCCGAGCCGCCCTCTCGATCGACCGTTGCGGGATAGGTCACTGCAGTTAAGAATCAGCCCACAAAGAGCTTCACCGGAGTTCCCATCCCCCGGCTGCATTGACAGGAGACCGAAAAAAATGATATCCTTTGATATCAGCGATTAGACCCGCTCAACGGTCAGCATTGCATGCGAGCTTACCATTCCGGTCGGACTCCTACGCGGAGCCCAAGGTTACTTGACCTTGCGGCATCAGGACTACGGTCCTCGGATGTTGACATGGGCGCTCTAAATCGCGTATCTTGCCGTCCTGAGGGCGGCGAAAATAACAAATTCGAACCAGGAGGTTTGAGATGGTCTTTCCCCATAGGACCTCGATTCTTATCTACCTCGTCATCTTAGCCCTGGTGTTTGGCTGCTCGGGAGGCGGGGGACAGACCCCAACAGCCCCCGGCGCCGGCGACAGTCAGTTCACGGCCAACGTGGACCATTCTGCTGCAGGCAACAGCTACATCTGGGAATCAGGCGAGGTAATCCTCGACACCGAGGAACTCGAAGCGACGGTCGTACCGCTTCGAACGGCCGAATTCACTCTTAACATCGTGAAATTCATGCAGCCCCCCGCGGGCAGCCTTGCGAACCTGCAGGTTGCCTTCGACCTGCCCAACTGCGACATCCCCAACGCGTATGTCGATGTCGACACGACAATAAGCCACCCCTTCCCGGGTACCGACTACTGGGGATTCGACGTTCGGGTCATCATCATCGGGGGCGGCAGCACGACCGGCAAGAACGACACAACGGTGCGCTATGCGACCCCCAGTGAGCTCAGGCTGGTCAACGCCGACGGGTACACGAGATGGTGGAACCGCGATGAGTTCGGGCCATTTGAGAAAATCTTCGGCTACACCGAAGGCGCTCTCGCGCCCAAGAACTTCACCCTGAACTTCGCCACCGTCAACGGCTACAAGTACTTCGCGCCGGGCATACCCGCCACGCAGGTTCCGCCGAATCCGACCGACGTGAGTCGCGGGAACTTCGCCAGCGGCTCCGTCACTCGACAGATGCTTCTGCAGTTCCCCCAGGGCACGCCGAAGCCATTCAAGTTCAAGTACTCCATCTCCGCCAGTTGGGATACTCCAACCACCAGTCCGCCGACCAATGTCAGCCAGTTCCCGGCTACAGCGAACCAGCAGGAAGCCTACCAGATCGTCGTCACGCAGGATCCGGCGTCGACCGCGTACTACGATAACGATGATCAGACTTTCGGGGGCGACCTGATTCTCAGCATCGAGATCTGGGACTGGCAAGCCGACGGCAACGCGGCGGACGAGATCTCGGCAATCTGGCTTGAGAGCCCGACTCTCCTCAGCAACCAGGGTGACAAGGTTGAGATCAAGGCATCCTGGACCGAGAGCGCAGGCTCCAGCCCGAATTCGATTATCTATTCGGGCACTCTCAGCAGTGTGACGCCCACGTCCCAGGAAGACCAGGAGTTGTTCATCACAGTTGTGAGCGCTGATCCAACGACATACGAGCCTCCGTTGTCCGGGTTCCTCTATCCGAGCCAGCCCCTGGCTGCATACCAGCTCTTCGGAGCCGGTATTCTCCCCTCGGGCGAGCCAATCCCGTCCATCATTGTTACCGACCCGAACGGCGGAGAGACTGCGATCATCGGTTCAACATACGAGATCAAGTGGACCTCGTATATGATCACCGACGTCGTGATCGAGTACTCCACGGACGGCGGCACCACTTACCCGAACGTGATCGTCCCGACGACACCCAGCGACGGCAGCTACATCTGGGACCCGGTCCCGGATACTCCGACCACGACCGCCAAGGTGCGGATTACGGATGCCGCTGCGTCACCTCTGGCGCAGGATGAGTCCAACAACAACTTCACAATCGCCGCAACCGGGGAGCAGGGCTGGAACCCCGTTCCCGGCAAGACTCAGATGCCTGCCGACAATCCCGCCCCCAACCAGAGCACGGTCTCTCCGGATCTCGGAATCCAGAATGACGATGCCGGTGGAGAGGGCGCATGGATGGTCGACCAGGAGGGCGGAGTCGCTGACGGGTCCCCGTTATTCTACAATTACCTCCTCGACTGGTCCGGACCGGGCGGCAATGCATATCCGTCAGGGTTCAACTTCAACTTCGCACCGTTCAACCGACATGACGTGAGCTCGAACGGCATCGTCATTGCCGGTTGCTCCGCCAATCCCATGCAGATGGACCCGCCCGTGGTAAACGACCCCCTCACCGCCATCTGGTACATAAGCTACCTCAAGGACGATGAGACGGCTGTTGCGGGCGATCTCCTCACAGTCATGTGGGGCGATCAGGGCGAAGGCGATCCTCCCGGCGACGATCCCGACGCGGTGCCGTGGTTCCACACGTGCGACGTTTCGGGCGGTTTGCCGGGCTGGCAGGGCGACGACCAGCAGGATTCCCTGACATGGCTCATGTGCTACTCACACGAGGCCGGCGCCCCTGTCCCGGATACTCCGGGAGACCTCCAGATCGGTTTCTGGCAGTACCCGTTCCTCACCGGCGGCATCTACAGGCTCCCGTTCCCCGAGTACACAACAGACCTCGATCCGCCTTTGTTCCTGGCGTTCGATGTCAACGACCCGGGCAAGTGCCGCATGGCCGCCGATACCGACAGCTACCTCACTTTCAGCTCAGACCTCGATGGCCTTGCCGTGATGACCTACATGCTCGACAGCCTGGGGAACTTCTACGGTTCCGGCTATCAGGTCGACTGGGCAGGCAGTCAGTTCTACTATATCGGGCTGGGAAACTCGCTTAAGATTCGCACAACCGATGAGCTGTACGTTGAGGGCGCCACCGCGGTGGACCTCGAAATGCTGCCCACGGTCACCTACCTGTACGAGCAGGACACGGAGCAGGGCTGGAACTGGTGCGCAGTCCTCTACGATACCGGTGGACAGTACGTCGTCCGCATATATGAGGTCAACTGGACAGCCGAAACGGGTTCAGAGCTCACGACCATCGACACCACGGATCCCATCGACGGGACTCCGCTGGCGCTGGACGTGGACGGCTACAACTTCACCATTCACGTACTCGCCGATAACGGCGGAACTATTGAGGCCACAGTGTTCAACTATACGCCTTAGAAAGGAGACTTGACGATGTCCAAGATCATCAAAAAGGTTCTTCTACTGCTGGTCCTCGCCGGTCTCCTGACCTGGGGAGTGGCCACCCTGGCTAAGAGCCCGTCCGTTTCAACAGTCAGTGACAAGGCCGTGCAGCTTCAGGGCCAGGTCATTGAGAAGGGCGTCGAGGTACAGAGACAGAATATCTCGCACGCCGGTAACTAACGGGCCCAATCAGCAGCAACCAAGGCCGTCTTGGGGTTTCCCTCGAGACGGCCTTTTTTTTAACCGGGCGGAGAGGGGACAACAGAAAAGCCGCCTGCTCGGCGGCATCTTTTCACATCGGGATCGGAGAGAGTCTCGCACGGTCTATTCGGTCATCTTGGGCGAGACGTTCAGATCGAACACAAACAACTCGTCTTCATTCTCCTGGTGCATGGCGCAGACAATCGCCTTCTGCAGTTGCACCGGGCTCTCGCGGAACAGAAGCACCCCGTCGCGGTACGCATCCGGATAGATGTAGAACCAGGTGGGGAAGAGCTTCTCGCCCGGGTCCTCGTTGAACTCGTCGGCATCCACAGGCGAGTACTGCCTTCCCGTCACGTCCACGAGCACGCTGTCCACATAAGTGAGCGAGATATGCACGCGTTTCGGCGACAGATTCTGGATTTTCAGATGCGCCCGCGTGTATGTGCGCCCGTCGATCTCCGCGCCGCCCTCAATCGAAAGGAGAGTCACCGCGAGGTGTCGCTTTATGATCGTCTTCGGCTTGAAGGTGCATGACACGCCTTCGGGGATCGACTGAAACTCCCCGCAATGCGGACAATGGCGGCTTCCCTTGGCAACCGAGCTGAAGCACGTCGGACAGATTCCTTCCGATATCTCCTTCGCGCCCTCCTTGCCGAATTCGGCGCCGAGGTCCACTTCCCGCGCGCACCGCTCAAGAAAAAGGTCGAATTGATCCCGTTCCACGTCTCACTTCCTTTGCGGGTCTGCTATGGAACCCCTTGGGTTGTGATCTCTCTGGATCTCTTTTCCCGCCTTCTGATTCAGCCTCCAGGCGGGAATTATACCACCGCAATTCCGCCTGTCAAAACTGGACTTTCGGAACTTCGCGCACCTCGGGATCGGTGACCTCGAAGAACTCCCTCAGCCCGAAACCGCTCATCCCCGCCACGACATTCGACGGGAACATCTGGACCGTGTTGTTGTACTGAAGCACCGACTCGTTAAACGCCGCCCTTGCAGTTGCTATCACTCCTTCTATTTCGGACAACTGGCCCTGCAACTGAAGGAAATTCTGGTTGGCTTTGAGGTCCGGGTATGCCTCGGCGAGCGCGAATATGCTCCTCAGCGCCCGTGTCAGAACGTTCTCTGCGGCGCCCTGCTCCTCCACCGTCTTCGTGTCTATCGCCACCTGCCTCGCCTCTACGACATTCTGGAGCGTCTGGCGCTCATGCGCCGCGTATCCCTTTACCGTCTCCACCAGGTTGGGGATCAGGTCGTACCGACGCTTCAGCTCCACATCGATCTGCGCCCACTGGGTGTCCACCCGGTTCCTCAGGCCAACCAGACGGTTATAGATGCCGACGAACCAGAAGATCAGCACCACAAGCACAACGATCAATACTATGACTGCTGCGAATCCTCCCACGTTGTCCACTCCGTTTTTCGCTGTTTCAATAACCTGCCAATCCGCCGGAGTATATCACAAGTCGACCGTACGTGGCACGCGCCTCCGGCGCGTGGTTCTTCACATTTACGCTGAAACAAGAACCATGCGCGGGACGCGCATGCAACGGGGCTTGACGCGCGCTCGAGTCGCACGTACACTTCATCTCTTGGTGCTTAGTCCCCGCCTTTGCTGGAAGGAGCCTGCCGATGCCGACCACTGTAGTTGTCGGAACCCAATGGGGCGATGAAGGGAAGGGCAAGGTAGTCGATTTCCTCGCCCGTGACGCCGACATTGTCGTGCGAAGCCAGGGAGGCAACAACGCCGGTCACACGGTGACGGTGGAGGAGGAGGTGTTTCGCCTCTACCATCTTCCCTGCGGCATTCTCCATCCCGAGAAAACCAGCATCATCGCGAGCGGAATGGCTCTGAATCCCGTACGACTCCTGGACGAGATCGATGGTCTCAAAGCCAGGGGTATCCCGTGCACCAACTTGCTCATAAGCCACAACGCCCACCTCATCATGCCCTGGCACATGCTGATCGACGAGCTTGAGGAGAATCGCCGGCAGTCGCGCGACTCCAGGGGCATCATCGGCACCACTAAGCGCGGCATCGGTCCCGTCTTCGCCGATAAGATGTCCAGAAGCGGCCTGAGAGTCGCCGATCTCGCCGACTCCAGGACCTTTCGCGAGCGGGTCGCCTACGTCTGCGAGGAAAAGAATGTCCTTCTGACCGGCCTCTACAAGGTCGAGCCCCTGGATCCGGGGAAAGTGGCCGACGAATACCTGGAAGCCGGAGGCAAACTGGCTCAGTACATCGGGGATGCCGTCGACGCGGTCATCACGGGCCTCGAAAGCGGCAAGAACATGCTGTTCGAGGGGGCCCAGGGCACGCTTCTGGACATCGACTACGGCATCCAGTATCCATTTCTCACAAGCTCGCATCCGGTGACGGGCGGGATGTGTCTGGGAACCGGCCTGGCGCCGACTCGAATCGACAGTGTCTATGGCGTGGTCAAGGCGTATATTTCGAGGGTCGGCGAGGGCCCCTTCCCCACCGAGCTCAAGGACGAGCTCGGGGTGCAGATACGCGATCGCGGAAGCGAGTACGGGACCGCGACCGGACGTCCCAGGCGCGTAGGCTGGCTCGACCTCGTCCTCCTTCGTTACTCCGCCATCATCAACGGTCTCACCAACATCGCCTTCACCAAGGTGGATGTTCTTGACGATATCCCCGAGATACGGATCGCCGTGGCGTACGAAATCGACGGCGAAATAACCACCCGCCTCCCGACCAGCCCTGCACTCCTCGCCAGGCTCAAACCTGTCTACAAATCCCTCCCTGGCTGGCTCATCAACACGAGCAGTCTGGCCACCGGCGACGTGCTCCCCGAGGCCCTCCAGAACTACCTGGACTTCATCAGCAGGGCGGTGGGCGTCCCGATAACCCTCCTGGGCGTCGGCACCCGCCGCAGGCAAATGGTCGAGCTGGGCTAACCCCCCTTAGGACCGCTCACTTACACGGCTGTTTCAGTTCCGTAGCCCGGCATTTCCTTTGCCGGGTCCTGGATTGCCACCAATTTATCCCCGGCAAAGGAAATGCCGGGCTACTTGCTCCAGAACTACCTGGACTTCATCAGCAGGGCGGTGGGCGTCCCGATAACCCTCCTGGGCGTCGGCACCCGCCGCAGGCAAATGGTCGAGCTGGGCTAACCCCCCCTAGGACCGCTCACTTGCACGGCTGTTTCAGTTCCGT
>Ga0315294_10006222_pt1 | contig 13093 bp, 11 predicted proteins | sample YL17G13_40_MG_FD_203626 | JGI IMG/M metagenome (GOLD analysis project Ga0315294, IMG submission 203626) | Sediment microbial communities from Yellowstone Lake, YNP, Wyoming, USA - YL17G13_40 | ecosystem: Environmental > Aquatic > Freshwater > Lake > Sediment | place: USA: Wyoming | collected... | reverse complement strand
TTGACAGGGTGTTATTATGTTGCTAAATAATTAATCAAATATATATATGTTAAATTTAATTGAATTATTCAAATATCTTAGATATTAATCAAGAAGAAGGGGAATGAGCATCAAGAATAATTGACAGCGGAAGGAGGTCATCGCACGATCTTGCCGCGTTACTTAAGGAGGCTTTCGTTTCATGGAGTATGTCAATCGAAATAAATCTCAAAAGCCGGTTTTTAAGAAAGGCATAGCGATCCAGGAAGCCTATGAAAAAATTAAGAAATTAATTTCCATCAATGAATTTGTTCCTGGCCAAAAGCTAATTTACAATGACATCGCTAAAAAACTGAATATGGGTGTTACGCCTGTTATTCATGCGCTTAATAGATTGGAAGCTTCGAGTCTTGTGAAGTATGTGCCCAATAAGGGCTATTTTGTTGGAGAGATAACAGAGCTTGATGTCAAGCAGCTTTATCAGGCCAGAGAGGCCCTTGAGGTTTCCGTTATTCCTGATATTATTCAAAACATTGATTTCAGGAAGATCGATGAGATCACGCAAACCTTCAGAGCGAGAAATGTGATGCGACCTCGACGCGAATTGATTCTCGAGGATACCCTGTTTCACCTTACAATAGTCAAGTGTGCCAATAACGACGTTATTTACAACCTTTTAAAATATATTTTTGAGCAGGTTTACCTTAAATATCGCCCCGAGTATTTGAGTGATGACAGGATAAAGGTTTTGATAAAGGAGCACAGGGAGATCTTGGACTCTTTGATAAAAGGCGACGTAGAGGAAACCATTGTTCTTGTGAGGGAACATATCCGGTCGGGTATGGAGTATATTATCAGGAGCATTCAGTTGGAAAGGCAGGAATTTTAACACTGCAGCGACGATTGGAGAAATTATGAAAGAAAATATTTTAGTGCTGGGCAAAGAGAAAAATGCCCATTCCTTTTTTGAGATGTGTAAGGAGACGGGGATGGCGGTTCTTTTACTGGAGTCTGCTGAAAGCCTGAATTCTTATCTGAAAGACGTCGGTATCATTGTCCAGTTTCTTGAAGGCAGCTTAGAGGTTTCTGTCGTGGGGGGAGCTGATTCTATAAAAGGATCTCAAATCTGGCTTTGCGAAAGTATGGATCAAAGTGTTACGGCAATGGCAAAACGGGTAGGAAACCCTGAGTGTTTTGTTGGCTTCTCTTTATCAGGTTTGTTCCCGGAGAAGAAATTTGTTGAATTGATAGGTGGTGAGAGGACTGCCGGTGATGCAGTGGCACTGGCTAAGGATCTTTTTGAAAAGTTGCAGTTTACGGTGGTGATTTCGCAGGATCGTCCTGGCTATGTGCTTAATAGGGTTGTTGCCTCAATGATTAATGAAGCCATTTATGTAAGTATGTTTGGCCTGGCCCGAATGGAGGATATCGATCAGATGATGCGTCTGGGTGCCAATTTCCCCATGGGGCCTTTTGAATATGCAGATTCCGTGGGGTTGGATCGTGTCCTGAAAACCCTGGAATGGTTGACGGAGGAGCTTGGCCCGCAATACTATGCCTGTCCGCTGTTGAGGCGAAAGGTGGAGGCAGGTTTCTTGGGAAGAAAAACGGGAAGAGGATTTTACGCCTATTAGTCCGTATGGAGGTGTTATGGATTTTGAAAATATCATTTATAAAAAAGAAGATGGTATTGCACGAATGATTATAAATCGGCCGGAGAAGAGAAATGCCCTGAACCGGGCTACTCGATTGGAAATGATAGGCGCTTTGGAAGATACGATAGGTGATTCAGCAGTTAAGGTATTGATCATCTCAGGCGCTGGAGGAAAGAGCTTTATTGCCGGAGCTGATCTTACCGAACTGTCGACTTTTAGCCCGCTGGAGATGGAAGAGTTCATGGCCACAATCGCTCAGCAATTTTACACGAGATTCGAGCAATTGGATAAGCCGGTCATTGCGATGATTGACGGCCTGTGTCTTGGGGGAGGGCTTGAGCTGGCCCTGGCTTGCGACATACGTATCGCTTCCGATTCATCCAGGTTTGGACAGCCCGAGACATTTGTAGGCATTATCCCCGGTGGCGGGGGGACGCAGAGACTTCCCAGACTTGTTGGCGTTGGGAAGGCCAAGGAACTTATTTTTACGGGGGATATGATTGATGCCACAGAGGCGCTTCGTCTCGGGTTAGTGAATCAGATATGCCCTTCTGACGAGCTTGAGGAGATGGCAATGTCTATGGCGAAGCGGATGACCAGTCAGAGTCCTCTTGTCATAAAATGGGCCAAGAAAGCCATCAATATCAGTCAGGAAACGAGTTTGAGTGTGGGCTTGGGTTATGAAGCCCTGGCTGAATGTCTCGTTACTTCAAGCAAGGATGCTAAAGAAGGGATGAAGGCATTTTTTGAAAAGAGGAAACCTCATTTTAAAGGGGAATAGGAGTTTTGAGTTATGGACGTAAAGCGAGTTTTGGTTATTGGCGCAGGTGTGATGGGACATGGTATCGCTTTGGTGGCGGCCCGTAGCGGCCTTGATGTGTCCATGGTAGATGTGAGAGAAGAATTTGTTCAACAGGGGATGGAAGGAATAAAGAGGTTCCTCAGTGAAAGTATGAAACGCGGGAAAACGACCCTGGCGGAAGTCGATTCCATCTTATCACATATTCGGACGTCTACAAATACGGAGGCTGAGGCCGAGGAAGCTGATTTTATAATCGAGGCTATTTTTGAAAATAAGGAAGTAAAATCAAATCTTTTTTCCAAGCTGAACAAAATATGCAGGGGAGAGACCATCTTTGCCAGCAATACGAGCCAGCTTTCAATTACTGAGCTGGGTGAGGCATCAGGTCGCCCCGAACTGCTTATAGGGATGCACTGGTTCAACCCGCCCCCCTTAATGCGTCTTATAGAGATTCCGGTAGGAGAGAAGACAAGTAAGGAAACGGTTGAAACGACGATTAAATTGAGCCGAACCATGGGGAAGCAGCCTTTTACCTGTAAAGATTCTCCCGGTTTTATTGTCACCCGCATACTGAATCCCTGGTACAATGAAGGCATGAATTTACTTTACGAGGGTGTGGCTACTGCAGAGGGGATTGACACGGCAATAAAGGTTGGAGGTGGATTCAATATGGGTCCCCTTGAATTGCGGGATTATGTAGGACTGGATACAGCCTTGCATGTGACGGAAGATCTTTATCAGCGGTTGAGAAATGATAAATTTAAGCCATCGATGAATCTTAGAGATCTTGTTGCGGCGGGAAAGTTTGGTAGAAAAACAGGAGAAGGTTTTTACAAATATCATCACAAAAAGTAAGAAAAAAGTGAATTATGGATTTTGAATTGACAGATGAAAACCGTATGTTTAGAGAGGCCATTAGAAACTTTGCCCAGAAGGAAGTCGTTCCTTTGGTGGAAGAAGCAGAGGAAACGAATGTTTTTCCAAAACATCTTTTTAAAAAAGCGGCGGAACAGGGGTTTTTATGTCCGAGGTACCCGGTGGAACTGGGGGGAGGTGGGGGAGATAAAATTACGGAATGTATAATGGTGGAAGAGCTGAACAGGGTGAATGCGGGGATCGCCGCGTCCATTATGGCCCAGAGCGGGCTTGCAACCCAGCCCATCTATAACTATGGTTCTGAAGAACAAAAGAAAAGGTTTCTTATTCCAGCGATCCACGGGGATAAGGTGGGCGCTTTTGGCCTGACCGAACCGAATGCTGGTTCAGATGTCGCGTCCATAAAGACAACGGCCGTCCGCGATGGTGACAGTTATATCATAAACGGAACTAAGATGTTTATTACCAATGGGCCCTTTTGTGATTACGTCATTGTGGCTGCTTATACCGATCCCGCTAAAAGAGGTGTGGGGATGAATCTTTTTATTGTGGAAAAGGGGACGCCAGGATTCGCCGTGTCCAGGAAACTTGACAAGGTGGGGAATCGTTCTGTTGAAACGGGGGAACTCGTCTTTGAAGATTGCCGTGTTCCAGCCGAGAACATGATTGGAGAAAAAGAAGGGGGTGGATTTGACCAGATTGCTGAAACTCTGTTGTCGGGTCGTATTACCTATGGAGCCCGTTGTACAGGTGTTGCACAGGCAGCTCTTGAGTTAACTGTAAAGTATGCGAAGGAGAGGGTCCAGTTCGGGAAGCCGATTATCCAATTTCAGTCTATTAGATTCAAGCTGGCGGAGATGGCCACGAATGTAGATGTGATGCGTACATATACCTACCGCGTGGCGTGGATGTACAGCGCCGGCAAGGATGTTCGTGTAGAGGGTCCAATGGTTAAACTGTTTACCTCTGAGCTGTTACAAAAGATTCTGAATGACGCCATGCAAATACACGGCGGCTATGGATATATGATGGAATATCCGATCCAGCGATTCTGGAGAGATGGGCGTTTGTTTACGATAACGGAGGGTACTTCCGAGATACAACGTATGGTTATAGCCAGACAGCTGGGATTCTAAAGGAGAAAGATAAAATGACAGCGAGCGTCAATCATGTAAAAGACCAACCGTGGCTGATGCGCATCTATTCGGGGAGCGCCAGCGCAAAAGAGTCCAATGAACTTTATCGAACCAATCTGGCCAAAGGTCAAACGGGCCTGAGTATCCCTTTTGATTTACCTACACAGACGGCTTATGATTCGGATGATATTTTATCCAGAGGCGAAGTAGGAAAAGTGGGAATTCCTATGAGAACCATTGATGACATGGAGACGCTCTTTGATCAGATTCCCATTGAAAAGATGAACACGTCAATGACCATTAATGCACCGGCGGCATGGGTATTGGCTCTTTATATTGCGACAGCCCGGAAACAGGGGGTGGATATTTCCAGTTTGAAGGGTACGATCCAAAACGACATCTTAAAAGAGTATCTGAGCCGCGGAACGTATATCTTCCCTCCTAAAGTCTCTATACGGCTCGCGTCTGAGCTGATTGTTTACATAGCAAATCATATTCCCAAATGGAATCCTATAAGTATCTGCTCTTATCATCTGCAGGAAGCCGGAGCTACTCCGGTACAGGAGTTGGCCTTCACGCTGGCCAATGCCATGTGCATTCTTGACACGGTTAGAGAATCCGGCGATGTCAGGAAGGAGAATTTCCCTGATGTTGTGGGAAGAGTCTCTTTTCTTCTCAATGCGGGCATTCGCTTTGTGGAAGAGCTCTGTAAGATGCGGGTTTTCACCAAAATGTGGGACAGAATCTGCAAGGAGCGTTATGGGGTGGAAGATCCTATATTGAGACGGTTCCGGTACGGCATGCAGGTCAATAGCTTGGGTCTCACTGCGCAGCAGCCTGAAAACAACATTGCGCGAATTATTTATGAATTTCTTGGCGCGGTTCTTAGCAAGAGCGCCCGAGCACGGTCCGTGCAGTTGCCGGCATGGAACGAGGCTCTCGGACTTCCCAGAAAGTGGGATCAGCAGTGGAGCTTGCGTATACAGCAGATTATGGCCTTTGAGACCGATCTTTTGGAGTATGAAGATATTTTTGAAGGTTCCGGCGTGATCGCAAAAAAGGAAAAAGATCTGGAAGAAGAGGCGGAAGCTGAAATGAATAAGATTCAGGAGATGGGAGGCGTTATCCCTGCCCTGGAGAGCGGTTATATGAAGCAACAGCTGGTTGAGAGCAACATAAAAAGGGTACGACAGATCGAATCAGGTGAAAGAGTGGTTGTGGGAGTGAATAAATTTGTGGGGGGGGAACCCTCCCCTCTGACCAGCGGTGGCGCGGAGGGCACTATTCAAACAGTGGATGATTCTGTTGAAGCTGAGCAAATTGAAATCCTTGAGAGTTTTCGGCGTCGACGGAATAATGATAAAGTTGCTTTTGCGCTGGATCGTTTCCGGGAAGCGGTTGGTGCCAGAAAAAACATCGTCGAGAGTAGCATAGAATGTGCTGATGCGGCTGTAACCACGGGAGAATGGGGACGCGCCATGCGAGAGCTTTTTGGAGAATACAGGGCCCCAACCGGAGTTAGTATGATTGCCAGCGGCAGGCCTCAGACTGCAGAGGCCCAGAAAGTAAATGAGAAGGTCAAACGATTGAGCAAGATGTTGGGGCGAAACTTAAAAATTCTCGTGGGCAAGCCGGGGCTTGACGGGCATTCTAATGGCGCCGAGCAGATAGCGGTCAAAGCCAGGGATGTTGGAATGGAAGTTGTCTATGAGGGAATACGGTTGACGCCCAAGCAGATTGCGGAAAGCGCCATGCAGGAAGGGGTTCATGTGGTGGGTCTTTCCATACTGAGTGGTTCACATACGTACTTGATCCCTGAAGTAATGAAAAATATGGAAGAAAGAGGTATTGGAAATATTCCGGTCGTGCTTGGCGGGATCATCCCTGAGAATGATGTACAAGGAATGTGCGGCGCTGGGGTGAAAAAGATTTATACGCCCAGAAACTTTGACCTTAATGAAATAATGATGGAAATTACAGATGTTGTAGCAGAGGCGAATCATATAAAATTATAAGATGATCCAGAATCCGTGACAGATGTTTCGCTAGAATTGATACCAATACTTGATATGCAGAAGAATCATGTTGCTCTTCATCTTAATGGTGAGGCATTTGAGAGGTGAAGTTCAGGAATATGGTAACCGTTTTGGACGTCGATGATATTTTAGGAGGGGGAAAGAAAGCCGTTGCGAGAGCTCTAAACTTGTTGGAAGAAAAAGGGTCTTCCTGCTACGAACGGAATAAGGCATTAATCGATCGATTAAGCCGGAAGGCGCGGCCTGAAAGATATGTTGTCGGCATCACAGGGCCTCCCGGGGTTGGGAAGTCGACTTTAGTGTCACGCTTGGTTCGCGAGTATCGGTCAAGAGGTAAAACTGTGGGTGTCATTGCTGTTGATCCAAGCAGCAAGAGAAGTGGGGGAGCTCTTTTGGGAGATCGAGCGCGAATTTCTCACGATCCTGATGATGAAGGAATTTTTATCCGTAGCATGGCTACGGGTTCGCATATGGGAGGGCTTGCCTGGAGAACCAGGCATTGTCTGACTGTTCTTGAAGCTGTTTATGATGTCATTGTTCTCGAAACCGTCGGGGTAGGACAGTCGGAGACTGAAATTGACCAGGTTGCTGACAGTGTTGCCTATATCGTTCAACCTGGAAGTGGAGATATATTGCAATTTATGAAAGCGGGTATAATGGAAATTCCCCATGTTATTGTTGTAAATAAGGCGGACCAGAAGGTGCTGGCGGCGAGAGCGCAAAGTGATTTGATGGTTGCCAAAGCCTATAGTCAGTCCGTTTTGGATGGTTGGGAACTCAAGGTCGTTATGACATCGGCTTTAGAAGGCTGGGGGCAGAAGGAACTTGTGGATATTATAGAGGACCATCGGGGATTCCTTACGGAGAGGGGTATATTGGAGGAGCGCCGCCGTCAAAAACGCATTGGATGGGTCAGAATGCTCTTCAAAGAACGTTTTGGCGACTTTGGATTGGAAGTCCTGGGAGGGGAGGGGAATGTTGATAGTCTTATCGCGCGTTCAGATATACTCAATCCCTTAGAGAGTGTAGAGATGTTGGTAGAAAAAGTATTGCGATCAAAAGATCTTAATCATGAATAGTTTTCATAGGGCACGGTAGTTTTCAGCAATATCGCTATTCATATGTGAAGATTTCTATCAGTTTCCAATTTGCACCATAACATTATTTAAGAATAAATATAGATTTCCTATTAGACACATTAAGTTTGGATGGAGGTTTTGCAATGGTGGGAATTGTTTCGTATGGGTGTTACATTCCCGCGCTCAGACTCGAGCGGAGGCTCATCGCTGATGCATGGAATAGAAATTCAATGGGTGGAGAAAGGAGTGTGGCCAATAATGATGAGGACAGCATAACAATGGCTGTGGAAGCAGCTGCCAACTGCCTCAATGATAGAAAAAGGGAAGAGATTGAGGGTCTCTTTTTTGCGTCTACAACAGCGCCTTACCAGGAAAAAATGAGCTCTGCCCTGATTGCCACTGTGTTGGATTTGGGGCGTGAAGTGGCAACAGCCGATTTCGCGAATTCGCTAAGGGCTGGCACTGCCATGTTGAAAGCTGCGATGGACTCGGTGAAAAGTGGCTCTGCTCAAAATATGCTGGTTACAACCGCTGATTGTAGAATCGGTTATCCAAGATCTGATCATGAGCAAACTTTCGGCGATGGGGCGGCGGCTATCTTGGTGGGTGATAAGGATTTGGTTGCGACTTTTGAAGGCAGTTATTCCATAAGCAATGAAATGGTGGATGTGTGGAGGAATCCGGAGGATAAATTCGTCAAGACATGGGAGGGGCGTTTTATACTCGATGAAGGATATACCGCCCATATGAAAGAAGTTGTTTTGGGAATTTTAAAAAAATATGACCTTAAGCCTGAAGATATATCCAAGGTTATTATGCCTGCTCCTAATAGCCGGACTCAAAGGAGTCTGGCGGCGTCACTCGGATTTGACGCAAAGACGCAAGTGCAGGATCCATTGATTTCGAATGTTGGTTATTGTGGGGCGGCTCAACCACTCATGATGTTAGCAGCTGCTCTTGAAGAGGCTAAACCTGGGGATATCCTGCTGTTGGCAGCATATGGGGATGGCGCGGATGCAGTGATCTTCAAAGCAACCGAGTACATCGGTAAATCGGTAAATCGATATAAAATAAATGCTTTTTTAAAAAATAAATTGATGTTTTCTTCTTATGTGCGCTTTTTGAGCTATCGAGGCATTTTAGAAGCACAGCCTGGTGAGCCTTTCCGCCTTTTCCCTTCGGCTACTGTTTCGTGGCGTGAGCGAAGATCCAGCCTTCGTTGCCATGCCAGTCGGTGTAAAAAGTGCGGGTGCATGACGTTTCCTGTTCAGAGGATTTGTTACCATTGTCGTTCAAAGGATGATTACGAGGAGGTTCGGGTTTCTGACATGACAGGAAAAGTCTTTACCTTCACTCGGGATAATTTTGGTGGAAGGAGTGATGATCCGGTTATAGTTCAAACCGTGGCTGAGTTGGAAAATGGACTTAGATTTTACGGTATAATGACTGATTGTGATCCCGATAGTGTGCAGTTAGATACGCCGGTAGAGCTGTCTTTCAGGAGAATTTATGAGGGAGCCGGATTCCACAATTATTTCTGGAAACTGAGGCCGGTGAGAAAAGGAGAAATCAACTAATGGGAAGCATTAAAGATAAAGTAGCCATTATCGGGATGGGTTGCACTAAATTTGGTGAGCGATGGGATGCGAGCCTGGAGGATCTGGCCATAGAATCTGCCTATGAGGCTTATGAAGATGCCGGCGTTGGACCTGAGGATATCCAGGCATGTTGGATCGGACAAGGTTCGGCGCCCGTATTGGGGATCGGGGGGACTATTGTAGCAGAAGCCTTAAAACTGCGGGACATTCCAATCATTCGAAATGAAAATTGGTGTACGACGGCGCACATTGCCTTGATTGAAGCAAGTATAGCTGTGGCAAGCGGACTTTATGATACGGTTATGGCCATTGGTGTTGAAAAATTAAAAGATACCGGCTATCCGGGATTGGGAACGGGACGCGGGATGAGTCCGGTGTTGGAAGCAAGAAGAACTGCTCCCGGTTCTTTTGGTCTCATTGCCAAGCGTTATTTTAAAACTTATGGGCTTAGCGATGAAGAAGGCAAACAACTTATTGGAAAGATTGCCGTCAAGAATCATGACAATGGAAGCCTCTGTCCCAAAGCTCATTTCCGGAATAAAGTTACTCTGGATCAAGTGGTTAACGCCCCGATTGTTGCCTGGCCGCTGGGTTTGTTTGATTGCTGCGGTAACAGCGATGGTTCAGCCTGTGCCATTATTACTCGCGCGGCTCATGCCAAGAAATTCAGGTCGGACCCCATTTATTTGAAGGGTGTGGGTATAGCTATGGATTCGCTTCTGCCCCACTTAAGACCGGGGTTCGACTGGCTGAATTTTGACTCTTTGGTTAACTCATCTCGTAAAGCCTATGAAATGGCGGGAATCAAGAATCCCCGTGAAGAGCTGGATGTTGCCGAGGTTCATGATTGTTTTACGATTACGGAGTTAGCCATATACGAAAATTTCGGTTTTAGTCCGAGAGGAAAGGCCAAAGAAGATATCGATTCAGGTTTCTTTGAGAGGGGAGGGGGACTCCCGGTTAATGTAGATGGTGGACTTAAATGCTTTGGCCATCCGGTGGGCGCCAGTGGTCTGCGGATGACTTATGAGATTTATAAGCAGCTTCAGGGAAAGGCAGATTTACCGGAACGCCAGGTGAAGAATCCAAGACTGGGGCTTTCTCATACCTTTGGCGGGCCGCCCCAGATAAGCGCGGTGGCCATTTTTGGAAATGAGAGGGGCTAATACAGTGAAACTTCCCGTGGCAAGCCACGGCATCTTTGAGGCAGCTTGCGAGCTGCGCAGGCCCGTGCGAAAAGCCGCAGGGGCCGATGTGAACAAGGGGAATGCTCCGCTTTCCCTTATAACCGCCTCGGTAAGGCATGCATTCATCCCCGCGGCTAACGGCAGGGGATTCTGCAGAGAGTTTCGCTTAATCTGGTGATGGGTATGATCCAACCGCCATGGGCGCCGTGACTTTCAGGAAAGGAGTGATATAGATGGCTTTCAATGAGATACTCTTAGAAAAAGAAGGAGGAATTGCCGTTATTACCTTGAATCGGCCAGAGCGATATAATTCTTTTACGACGAGCATGTATAGGGAGTTCCCGCGGATTGTTGATCAGATCAGAAGAGACGACGAAGTTAGAGCAGTTATTCTTACAGGCGCCGGGAAGGGGTTTTGCGCAGGTTCTGATGTCTCTGACCGATTAGGTAAACGTCTGGAGGAAGGGGGTGAGAAGAGTCGTTTTGAGAATTTGCAGCAGGTAGGGGCGATGGTTTTAGACATTGCCGATTTTGACAAGCCCATCATTGGGGCTATTAATGGCGCGGCTGTTGGCGCCGGCCTTTCCCTGGCGTTGCTTTGCGACATAAGGCTGGCATCGGAGAAGGCGCGTTTTGGAGCGGTATGGTTGACTGTGGGTCTTATCCCCGATTTGGGGTCGACTTATACTTTACCACGGATCATAGGTAAAGAAAAAGCTCTGGAATTGATGCTGAGCAGAGAAATTCTTGGAGCTGATGAGGCGTTGAAGATCGGACTTGTGAGCAAAGTATTTCCTCATGATCAATTGATGGATGAGGCGAGGATGCTTGCGGGCAGCATTGCGGCGGGTCCATCCGTGGCTGTTGAACTCACAAAGCGTGCTTTGCAGAGATCGCTTGAGAACGACCTTAAGACCCAGCTTGATTATGAGACCTATGCTCAGAATATCTGCCGCCAGACGGAGGATCACAGGGAAGGGATCCGCGCCTTTGAGGAGAAAAGGAAGCCCGAATTTAAAGGAAGATAGCAGCGTATCCTGCTTTCCATAATCAAAAATCAGGCATGTGGTTTTGGGGTAGAGGGTGCAGAAAATACACCGTTGCATCTGCTGGCTGAACTGGCGGAAAAGGGGCCTCATGTGCGGATAGCCTATGGTCAGGCCGGGAATTGGGTCATGATACCTATGCTCAAGGAGCATGCTGAAAAGAAAAGGGGTCTATTGGCATGCCTGGTTTCTTACTGATCTATGGATGCGAGGCCATCAAAATGATCCTTCTTCTGTATTTAAGGTGATGGACTTGGGTTGAGCAGCCCGCTGTGTTGGTGGATCTTGAGCAAGAAGTATTTGATATCTTTAAAGACGTAGGCCATGCGGCATAACAGTTTTATCTTCGATTTGATTGCTGCAATGATCCAGTCTTTGAAATTTCTCTAGGAGGTCTTTCAATATCCTGCCGTGTAGATGGAGATAAACTGCTTTTTCAAAATTAAAAAAAAGAAGGAAAGGGGTTGGAGAGAATGGCAAAAACATTGAAAGAGAGAGGATTTCCTATAATTGATGTGCATGGTCACCATGGAAGCCTCAGAGAACTGAGAGATGGAAGCTCAGGGAAATTCCCACCAATAAAGAAATTTTCACTTGCGCTTGAGGAGTACTTCAGGCACAGAAAACTTACCGAGAAAGAGTTGCTATCAACCTGGCAAAGTGAAGATGAGATGGTGGAATTGCTCAAAAAATATGGTGTGCACGCCGTACCCTGCGCCTGGGTGGCGCAAACTTCACAGGGAGAGCTAGGACATAATAACGATTATATATATGACCTGACAAAGAGGAACCCGGATGTTTTCTTGGGTTTTTGGGGCAGCGTTGATCCCTGGATGGGGAACCTGGCATTGGAGGAAGCTGAAAGGTGCCTCAAGGATCTTAAGGCAATAGGCTTGAAGTTTCAGCAACCCGTTCAGGCATTCCACGTCAATGATCACAGGTTCTTCCCGTTGTGGGATTTAATTGCCGGCTATGGCGGGTTCGTTCAATTTCATTGTGGTTACACTGGCGTTGGCACAGGACTACCGGGAGGGGGTGGTATCAGAGTTCTCAAATATAGCAATCCTGTGGATGTAGATGACCTCGCTGCCGAGTTTCCCAAGCTTAGAATAATTCTTATGCATGTGGGTGATCCTTTTACGGAAGCAGCTGAACTGGTTTGTATGCATAAAGGAAATGTTTACCGTGAGACTTCCGGGATTTTACCACGATATATGCCTCAGATAATGGTTCATCATTTGAATACTCGTCTTAGGACAAAGTATTTTTTTGGCACGGAGTATCCCTATTTTCGCTTGGCTGATGATATTCTTGATGGATGGGAGAAGGACATTAAATTCCGTGAAGGGATTCAGGAATTATTTTTTTATAAGAATGCATTGAATATTTTGGGTGACAGATTTGAGAATGCGGGAGCGGATCTAAGTCCGTGGAAGGGTCTGGTATGATTTGATGTCAGGCTTATTATTAAAAAAGGAATGGCCAGGTCATCAAAGGATACGGATAGACAGTCTTAATCCGACCATGAACCAGGTAATCATTCTCTCTCTTGGAGGTGCCTTTGGTTTATTTTACTGATTCAGATGACTGCCTTGCAGCAGGTCACCGGTTCATTATTTCGTCGTGAAAAATGAGGCATTTCAGAACTTCTTTATATATTTGCTCTTTGAAAATTGATGAAAGCGATTGAATGAGTGAT
>Ga0315294_10006220_pt1 | contig 13095 bp, 9 predicted proteins | sample YL17G13_40_MG_FD_203626 | JGI IMG/M metagenome (GOLD analysis project Ga0315294, IMG submission 203626) | Sediment microbial communities from Yellowstone Lake, YNP, Wyoming, USA - YL17G13_40 | ecosystem: Environmental > Aquatic > Freshwater > Lake > Sediment | place: USA: Wyoming | collected... | reverse complement strand
GCGCCGGCGCTACCAGTATTACGTCTGCCACGCCGCCAGCAAGAACGGCCACGACACCTGCCCGGTGAAGTCCGTCCCAGCCGGCCAGATTGAGGGGGCCGTCTTTGAGTACCTGCGGTCGCTCTTCGCCGACCCGGAGATGGTGGCCTGGACGTTCCGCGCAACTCAAGGCCAGGCCGAAGAGGATCGCCGGGGGCTGGCGCAGGAAAGGGATGCGGTTCGGCGCCGTCTGGCCGACCTCCGGAAGGCGATCGGCAGGCTCGTGCGGGCCGCGGACGGCAAGGCCGAGGGGGCCATCTCAGATGAACTGCGCCGCCTGAATGAGGAACACGCCGAGGCCGAGGAACGGCTCCGCGAGGTGGAAGATGCGTTGGGCCGACAGGGGGACCTGCCGACCGAGCAGGACGTGGCCGCGGCCCTCAAGGCGATCGACCCGCTGTGGGCGGAGTTGTTCCCGGCCGAGAAGGAGCGGCTCGTGCGGCTCCTTGTCGAGAGCGTCACCGTCCGTCCGGACGGCCTCTCGGTCCGCCTGCGGCCGGGCGGCCTGACGGCCCTGGCGGCCGAGGTGCAGGACGCGGAAACGGAATCGGTGGAGGCAACGGCATGATGGGGCAGGAAGCCGCTGTGGAGGTCGGTGTGTGCCGGCCCGCCGCCGGTGGCCGCGACGTGGCCGGTCAGGCTGCTCTGCGCCGGCCGACCGTCCGCCGGGACGGCGGCGCCATCGTCATCGACATTCCCATGACCTTCCGCCGCCGGAGCGGACGCAAGGAGATCGTCCTGCCGCCGGGGGCTACCACCGGGGCGCCGCCCCGGCCACCCAGCCCCCTCGCGCTCGCCGTCGCCCGGGCGCTTGTCTGGCAGGAGATGGTTGAATCTGGGGAGATGGCTTCCATCAGCGACCTCGCCCGGCATCGCAAACTCGACCCGTCCTTCGTCGCCCGCACGGTGCGCCTGGCGGCCCTCGCGCCGGATATTATCGAGGCCATTCTTGACGGCCAGGAGCCCGACGGGCTGTCGCTTGGGCGCCTGCGGAAGGAGATTCCCCTGCTCTGGGAAGACCAGCATGAGGTATACCCCAACACGTCGTTCTTGTCTTCCGGCCAGTCCATCGGCTCCGCCCACTGCCGCGCGATGGTGAGCAGCTCCGGCACCTCGGCTACCGTCAGGGCGAGTTGCGCGACGTAGTCGACCTCGCCGGTCTCCCAATTCTGTGTACAGTGGGCGTCGCCGAAGCGTTCCAGGCGCCCGCGTAGGGTCTACGTTCCGCCAGTGCCGCTCACCTTGTCGCCTTCCGCGTGTTCAGCGCTCATGCTCCCTCCAATCCGCACGGTTTGATCCCGCAACGCTGACGAATTACGTCCCTGCGCGCGCTGGTTATCCCGGTTTTTCGGCCAACGGCAAGAGGGCAACTTGCCGGCTATTGCCGACAGGCAGAAGGCCCGATACGATGTCCAAGCACGAAGAGGAAGATTGACGTGTTCGACCTTGGTTTGACGCCCGGCGGCCACCTAGCGCCGGTCGATGGGCCCGCTGAGAGCGGCCAAGCCGCGCCGCCCGAGGACGCACAAGCGACCCGGCTGCGCGAGGCCTTCCAGAAAGGGACGCCGGAAGGCCTGCTTCGCCTCGCCCAAGGCGAGGCCGCAACCTTGGCTGTTGCGGCGGCCTACTGGCGGGATTTCGCGGGGCGGTACCTGACGGCCCTGTGCCACATCCCCGAGACGACCGAGGGAGCCCTCGAACCTCTGCCGCCGCCGGACGACCTGGGGGCTCTGGCCGACAGCGCCCCGCCGATGCGCGGGGGCGAATACCTTTCGGCCGAGGTGCTTCGGCGGCTCTGGATCGATCTCGACGGCGCCGTCCGCGCGGGGGTGGGGGCGACCGAAGGCGGATTATCGGCTTGGCTGAAGAAGCAGAGCCCGCTCTGGCATCGCGTGGGGCGCGTGTGCTTCCACCTAGCTGAAAACAAGCGCGACCCCGAGTGTCCGTTCGCCTTCCTGGCCACATACGCCCCCCGCCTCCTGGACGGACGGCGTGTGCAATACCAGCCGCTGGGGCGGGCGCTGGAGGAATATGCGGGCGGCAAGAACCGCTCCGCGCTGGTCCGCCTTCTGGCGCCGATCCAGCGCGCCGCCGAGCGGTGCGATTGGGTCAAGCCGCTGGTCGATTCAGGCGACGTGTTCCACCCGCTGCGATGGACGCCGCGCGAGGCGTGGCGGTTCCTCCGCGACGCCCCGGCGCTCGAGGAAAGCGGCCTCCTGGTCCGCGTGCCGGACTGGTGGGCCAAGCGACCCCCCCGCGTCCAGGTGAGCGTCTCAATCGGCGGCCGGGCGAAAACGGCCCTGAACGCCGACGCCCTACTCGATTTCCAGGTCGACTTGGCGCTCGACGGCGAAACGCTTTCGGAAAGTGAGTGGCGAGACCTTCTGGGCGGCGACGACGGCCTCGTCTTCCTCAAGGGCCGCTGGGTAGAGTTCGACCGCCAGAAACTCCAGGCCGCCCTGGAGCACTTCAAGCGCGTCCAGCGGCAGGCCGGCGACGATGGCGTCTCTTTCCTGGAAGGCATGCGCCTCCTGGCCGGGGCGCCCATCGAGGCCGGCGAGGCGGCCCTGCTGGACACAGACGCGACGGCCGCCTGGACCGAGGTGAAGTCCGGCCCCTGGCTGGAGCAGCGGCTGCGGGCCCTGCGGCAACCCGAAGGCGGCGCCGCCGACCTGCCCGGCCCGGAACTGTGCGCGACGCTCCGGCCTTACCAGCAGACGGGGCTGAAGTGGCTGCGCCTCCTGGCGGAACTCGGGCTCGGCGCCTGCCTGGCCGACGACATGGGCCTGGGCAAGACCATCCAGGTCATCGCGCTGGTGCTCCTCTTGAAGCGGCAGGGCGTGTCTGCGCCTTCTCTTGTGGTGGTCCCGGCGTCGCTCCTGGCCAACTGGAAGGCGGAACTGGAGCGGTTCGCGCCGTCGCTGGGCGTGCGGTTCGCGCACCCGTCGCAGACCGACGGCGAGGAACTCCAGGCCGTCGCGCGCGACCCGGCCGCGTTCGTCCGGGGCGCCGACGTCGTAGTCACCACCTACGGCATGTTGCTACGCCAGCCGTGGCTGACGGAAACGACCTGGACGCTGGCCGTTCTCGATGAGGCCCAGGCGATCAAGAACCCCGCAGCCCGCCAGACGCGGGCTGTCAAGAAACTCCGGGCCAAGGCCCGCGTGGTCCTGACGGGCACGCCGGTCGAGAACCGTCTGTCCGACCTGTGGTCGCTCTTCGATTTTCTGTGCCCGGGCCTGTTGGGGTCGGCCGCCGCCTTCAAGCAGTTCGTCAAGCGCCTGGAGGACCGCGCGGCCGGCCGGTACGCCCCGCTGCGCCGGCTGGTGGCGCCGTACATCCTGCGGCGGCTGAAGACCGACCGGTCGGTCATCGCCGACCTGCCGGAGAAGACCGAGGTGTACGCCTACTGTGCGTTGACGAAGAAGCAGGCGGCCCTCTACGAGCAGTCCGTGCGGGAGTTGGCGCGGATCCTGGAGACCGTGGACGGCATCGAGCGCCACGGCACGGTTCTGGCCTTCCTGATGCGCTTCAAACAAATCTGCAACCATCCAGACCAGTGGTTGGGAGGCGTGGCGTACGACCCGGCGGCCAGCGGCAAGTTCGCCCGCTTGCGGGAGGTTGCCGAGGAGATCGCCTCGCGCCAGGAAAAGGCCCTCGTGTTCACCCAGTTCCGCGAGATGACCGAGCCGCTGGCCGGTTTTCTGGCTGGGATCTTCGGCCGGCCGGGCGCGGTCCTTCACGGCGGCACGCCCGTGCGCCGGCGCCAGGCCCTCGTGGAGGAGTTTCGGCAGGAGGACGGCCCGCCGTTCTTCGTCCTCTCGCTGAAGGCCGGCGGCACGGGCCTGAACTTGACGGCCGCTAGCCACGTCATCCACTTCGACCGCTGGTGGAACCCCGCCGTCGAGAACCAGGCCACCGACCGGGCTTTCCGCATCGGCCAGCGCCGCAATGTTCTCGTGCACAAGTTCGTTTGCCAGGGTACAGTCGAGCAGCGCATCGACGAACTGATCCACAACAAGACGCAACTGGCCGCCGACCTCCTCGAAGGCGGCGCCTCCGCCGTGCTGACCGAACTGAGCGACCGCCAGATACTGGACCTCGTACGCCTCGACGTTCACAGCGTACAGGAAGAGTAAAGGAAACTGGAGCATGGGCTGGGGTTGGGGCTGGAAACCGTATGTGCCGATGGCCGAGCGCCGCGCCCAGGCGCGGAAGCACCTGGAGAAACTCCGCCGCAAGGGCGTCGCTGTGCAGCCGGTCGAGGTCGCCGGCCGCAAGATCGCCGCCACCTTCTGGGGCGAGGCCTGGTGCAGCCACCTGGAGGCCTTCAGCGACTTCGCCAACCGCCTGCCCCGAGGACGCACCTACGTGCGCAACGGCTCCGTCTGCCATCTGGCCATCGGCAAAGGCGAGGTCCTGGCTGTGGTCAGCGGGTCGGAGCCTTATGACGTCCGCGTCTCCATCGGCACGCTGCCCAAGGCGAAGTGGAACAACCTCAAGAGCCGTTGTGGCGGCCAAGTCGGATCGCTCCTGGAACTCCTGGAGGGCCGGCTCTCCGGTCACGTCATGGGAATCGTCACGGACAAGCAGGGCGGCCTGTTTCCGCTGCCCAAGGAAATCCGCTTCGAGTGTTCCTGCCCCGACTGGGCCCGCATGTGCAAGCACGTGGCGGCCGTGCTGTACGGCGTGGGCGCGCGGCTGGACCAGCAGCCGGAACTGCTGTTCCGCCTGCGCGGCGTGGACCACGCCGAACTCGTGTGCGTGCAGGCCGCCCAGGCGGTGGCGATCAGGCGATCCGCCGGCGCCAGGACCCTCGACGAAGGCGACGTGGCCGATGTCTTCGGCATTGAGATCGACCCGGCGCGGAAGCCGGCGCGTCAACGCCCGGCCGCTGCGACGGACGCCGCCCGCAAACCCGTGGCCTCCCGGAAAACGGGCGGAAGAAAGGGTGCCGCCGCCAAACGCCCCGCCCGTCGAAAGGCGGGGGCCGGGAAAGCCTCCCGCAAGAAAAAGGTCATCAGAAAACCCCCGGGACCGACGACGCCTGCGAAGAAACCATCAAAATCAAAACGACCTCGGTAGAAAGGGGACCCCTCGTGCCTGCCCGCGTGAAACTCTCAGCCATCCTGGAAGCCCTGGAGATGCAGGGCGACGAGACGCACGCCTTCCTTGACCGCCAGACCGGCGACGCGGTGGTGCTGTCGGACGAGGAACTCCGCGCCGCTGAAGACGGCGACGATGTGTCGGACTACCCCGAGTGGCAGCGGGACAACATCGAGCAGGCCAATCTTGTCCGCGCCGATGACGGCAGTCGGTTTGTGGCCCTGCCGGACCGGTTCGAGATCAACGCGTGGGAGATGATGCGGGACTTCGCCCTGAGTGTGGAGGACGAGGCCATCTCGGGCGCGCTGCTCGACGCGATTCAGGGACGGGGGGCATTCCGGTACTTCAAAGATCAGGTGCATGACAGGGGCCTGGCCGAAAGTTGGCATGAATTCCGTGCCGGCCGATACCGGCAGATCGCCTCGGACTGGTGCGAGGAACACCGCCTCGAACTCGACGCCGGCGCGTAGCGTGCTACTCCCCGCGTGCGTCTGCGTCCACAGCGCCCGGGAACCTGCGCGCCGGGCAATCTGTTTGGTCATCTGTTTCGCAGTCATGTTTGCCCGAGCAACCATGCGCTCGCGAAACACGAAGGGCCTTCCAAGGCCCGTTTTCGTAAGGTCTTTCAGGCGAAGAACTTGCGCGCGTGTGGTCAACTTCGGGGTTGACCAAACAAATCAGAGATTCGGGGGCCAAAGAGAGACAAAGTGGCGGCATGGGGTGGGGCGCGACCAAACGCCGAGTCCAGACGCGGGTGGGCGGGGATGGGGCGGTAGCGCGAAAAGGGCCGTACAATCACGCGAGAATGCACGTGGTGTGCGCGATGAGGGACAGGGTCGCGGCGCGGCGAAGAAGCGAGCGAGACGTTTCGCTCGCGCGGATATGGTGGGCGATACTGGACTCGAACCAGTGACCTCCTGCGTGTCGAGCAGGCGCTCTAGCCATCTGAGCTAATCGCCCACGGAACAGCCCCCTCAGCATAGCCCCGGATGCCCCCATGTCAAGGCGAAACCTCGCGCGTCCCGCGGCGCGGCGCCCGCCCGCGCTTGACCTCGCGGCCGCCGAGGGCCATAATCAGCTTGGCCCCCATCGCGAAAGGAGAGGCCCGTGCCAGGCCCGATCACCTTGCTGACCGACTTCGGGGTCGACAGCACGTACCCGGCGCAGATGAAGGGCGTCATTCTCGGGCGGTGCCCGACGACCACGATCGTCGACCTCTCGCACGGCGTGCCGCGCCACGACGTGCGGACGGCGGCGTTCATGCTGGCCTCGGCGGCCCGGGCCTTCCCACAGGGGACGGTCCACGTGGCCGTCGTCGACCCCCAAGTCGGGAGCACGCGGCGCATTCTGGCGGCCGAGGCCGGCGGCCACCGGTTCCTCGCGCCGGACAACGGCCTCCTGACCCTGGTGGCGTCGCGCGGCCTGCTGGGCGGGGCGACGGACCGGGGCGCCCGCTTCGTCAGCGTCGAGAACCGCTCGCTCTTCCGGACGGAGGTGTCGAGCACGTTCCACGGTCGCGACATCTTCGCCCCCGTCGGGGCGGCCCTGGCGAGCGGCACCCCGCTGGAGGACCTCGGCCCCGAGGTTGACGAGATCGAGCGGTTCCTTCTGCCGGCGGCGAAACGCGAGCACGAGACCATCACGGGCGAGGTCCTCTACACGGACCCCTTCGGGAATCTCGTGACCAACATTCCGTCCGGCATGTTCGCGGACGCGCGGCCCGAGGCGCTCAGCGTCCACGTGGCGGGGGCCGTGGTGCGCGGCATCTCGGGGGCCTACAGCGACGTGCCCGCGGGGTGGCTTCTCGCCTACGTCGGCAGCGCGGGCCTCCTGGAGGTGGCCGTCAACCGCCAGAGCGCCGCCGCCCGCCTCGGCGCCCGGGTCGGGACGCCCGTGCGGGTCATGCTCGGAGCGACATGAGCCCCTCCGACCCGTCCACGCAGCGCCTCCGGCGGGCCGACAAGGCCCACGTCTGGCACCCGTTCACCCCGATGGCCGAGTGGACGGCGGGCGACCCCGTCCTCATCGCGTCGGGCGAGGCCGAGTTCCTCGTCGACACCGAGGGGAACCGCTACGTCGACGGCACCTCCAGCCTCTGGTGCAACCTGCACGGCCACCGGCGCCGGGAGATCGACGAGGCCGTCCGGGCCCAACTCGGCCGCATCGCCCACGCGACGCTTCTGGGCCTCGGGGGCGTGCCCGCGACGGAGTTGGCCGAGCGGCTGGCGGGCCTCGCGCCCGAGGGACTGACCCGCGTCTTCTACTCCGACTCGGGCGCCACGGCCGTCGAGGTCGCCCTGAAGATGGCATTCCAGTTCTGGCGCCAGTGCCCGGCGCCGCGGCCCGCGCGGACCCGGTTCATCGGCCTCTCGCTGGGCTACCACGGCGATACGCTCGGCGCCGTGAGCGTCGGGGGCATCGACCTCTTCCACGGCATCTTCGGACCGCTCCTCTTCGAGGCGCTGCGCGCCCCCGCGCCTTACTGCTACCGCTGCCCGCTCGGCCTGCGTCCCGAGGGGTGCGGGCTGGTGTGCGCGGCCGAGATGGAGGCGCTTCTAGCGGCGAACGCGGACACCGTGGCCGCGGTCATCCTCGAGCCCCTGGTCCAGGGAGCCGGCGGGATGATCGTCCACCCGGCGGGGTACCTGCGGCGCGTCGCGGAGGCGTGCCGCCGCCACGACGTCCTGCTCATCTGCGACGAGGTGGCCACCGGCTTCGGCCGCACCGGCCGCATGTTCGCCTGCGAGCACGAGGGGGTGCGGCCCGACCTGATGTGCCTCGCCAAGGGGATCAGCGGGGGGTACCTTCCCCTGGCCGCCACGCTGGCCACCGAGCGGGTGTACGAGGCGTTCCTCGGCGAGCCCCACGAGGCCCGCACGTTCTTCCATGGCCATACGTACACGGGCAACGCGCTGGGGTGCGCGGCCGGCCTGGCGAGCCTCGAGATCTTCCGGAACGAGCGCGTCCTGGAGCGCATCGGCGAGATGGCGCGGCGGCTGGGCGACCTCCTGGCACCCGTGGCCGCCATGCCGCACGTCGGCGAGGTGAGGCAGAGGGGCCTGATGGTGGGCATCGAACTGGTGGCCGACCGCACGTCGCGCGCAGCGTATCCGGCCGAGGAGCGCCGGGGCTGGAAGGCGTGTTTGGCGGCCCGGAAGCACGGCGTCTGGGTCCGGCCGCTCGGCGACGTGGTCGTGCTGATGCCGCCCTACTGCACGTTGCCGGAGAGCCTGGCGCGGCTGGTCGACGGCGTCGCCCGGGGCATCGCGGAGGCGACCGAGGCGTGAAGCACGGCTACTTCATCACGGGCACCGACACAGGGGTGGGCAAGACGGTCGTCGCGGCCGCCCTGGCGACGGCCCTGCGCGAGGCGGGACACGACGTCGGCGTCATGAAGCCCGTGGCCACGGGGTGCGTCCGGCGGCGCGAGGGCCTCGTGTCGGAGGACGCCGAGTTCCTGGCCAAGGCGGCCGACGTGAAGGAGACGCTCGAGGAGATCGCGCCGGTCCGCCTGGCCGAGCCCCTGGCCCCGACCGTGGCGGCCGCGCGGGCCGGCGTCGCGATCGACCTCGCGCCAATGTGGGCCGCGTGGCGACGCATCCGCGCCGCCCACGACGTCGTCCTGGTCGAGGGGATCGGCGGCATCCTCTGCCCCGTCACGCCCACCGAGACCGTCGCCGACCTGGCGCGTCAGTTCGCGCTGCCCCTGCTGGTCGTGGCGCGGTCGGGCCTGGGGACGATCAATCACACGGCCCTGACGGTGGAGGCGGCACGCCAGCGCGGCCTCCAGGTGAAGGGCGTCATCCTCAACCGCTACAACCACGAGTCGCCCGACCTGGCGGAGATGACCAACCCGGACGAGATCCAGCGCGTGACGGGAGTGCCGGTGCTGTGCCTGGTGCCCGACGATCCGGCGACGAATCCGAAGGAGGGCGTCGTCGGGCCTGACGCCCTCGCCGCCGTCCGCCAGATCCCGCTTCGGCGGCTGCTGTGACGCGGAAGCGGCGGCGCGCGGCCCCTCAGTCCCACTCAACGACCTCGGCGCCCTTGTCGACCGACGCGGCGGCGTAGTCCGAACGGACCTCGGCGGGAGCCTCGGCCGTCGCCTGCGGGTGCGGACGGTGCGCGGGGTGAGGCGGCGCCATCGCGGGGCCGGACGGCGCATGGGCGGCCTGGGCCGGCGCCGATGCGTCCGCAGCCGCGCCGGAGTTGCGGCGCCGGCGGCGACGACGGCGCTTGCGCGGCATCTCGCCCTCGCCTTCCGCGCGGGCCGGAGCCTGCGCGGCGGGGACCTCGGCTCGCGCGTACGTCGGTTCCCGGGCACCATGCGGCGGCCGACCGCCACCGCGGCCCCGGCGCGACCGGCGGGAGCGATCTGCCTCGGCCCTGCGGTCCGCTTCGTCCTCGCCGTCCCCGGCGGCCATGCCGGGCGCGTGCGTCACGGGGAGTTTCGCGCCGATCAGGCGCTCGACGTCGGCCAGGTATCGGCGGTCGGCGGGGGTGACGAAACTCGTCGCGCGGCCGGTGGCGGCCAGGCGCGCGGTGCGACCGATGCGGTGAACGTAGTCCTCGGGCGCCCGCGGGAAGTCGTAGTTGATCACGTGCTCGATCTCGGCCACGTCGATGCCGCGCGCCGCGATGTCGGTAGCGATGAGGACGCGGTACCGCCCGTCGCGGAACCCCTGCATGGCCTCGTTGCGCTGGGCCATCTCGCGGTCGCCGTGGATGCGCGCGGCGCGGCCGCAGCGCCCGCCGATCCGCCGCGCCAGCCGGTCCACGGCGCGCTTCGTCCGGAGGAACACGAGGACGCGGCCGCGTTCGCTCTTGAGGAGGTGCACCAGGAGGGGCGTCTTGCCGGCTTCGCTCACGGCGAAGATCTGCTGCTCGGCCCGTTCGACGGGCTGCGAGCGGGCGCCCACCTGGATGCGGACCGGGTCGCGCATGTTCTGGCGCACGATCCGCTCAACGTCGGGCGGCATCGTCGCGGTGAACATCAGCGTCTGCCGGTCCGGCGGCAGGGCGGCCAGGATCCGCCGGATCTGCGGGATGAACCCCATGTCGTGCATCCGGTCGGCCTCGTCCACGACGAGGATCTCGACCTCCTTCAGGGTGACGGTGCCCGATTCGAGGTGGTCGATCAGCCGCCCCGGCGTCGCCACCAGGACGTTCGGCCAGGAACTGAGGGCCTTCCAGTCGTTCTCCATCGGGATGCCGCCCACCGTGCACGCGACGCGCACGCCGCTCGTGCGGCCGAGCATCTGGAACATGGCGACGATCTGCTGGGCGAGTTCGCGCGTCGGCGCCAGCACCAGCGCCGTCAGTTCCATCCGGTGGGCCGCACGGTGGATGATCGGCAGCGCGAACGCCGCCGTCTTGCCCGTGCCGGTCTGCGCGAGGCCGATCAGGTCCTTGCCTTCCAGCACGAGGCCGATGCACGCGGCCTGGATGGGCGTCGGCGTCTCATGGCTGGCGGCGGCCAGGTCGGCCAGGACGGACTCCGAGAACGGGTGGTCGGTGAACTTGGGCACTTCTTGAATTGTCGACAAACGTAGACCTTTCTGTCAGAGCGCCCCGGGAGCCAACCGGCCCCGGGCGACCGTGGGCGGGCCCGCCGGCGCCACCCCAAGGGGTGCCTCGCCGCGGCGAGCCGGATCGGGAAAGGCGCCCGCCCCTGCGAGCGTCTTCTTTCCCTGTGCGCCCGCATGGTCGTTCACTCGGGCGCCCTTGCAGCAGGTCCGTTTGCCGGATCGCGCGGCCGCCACCTCGCCAGCGAGGTTCAGGCCGAGCGCTGCGGGAACCGACGCAGGGGGTTGACGGTCAGACGCAGCCCTTCGGGAAAGGGCCGCGGCAGGTCAAGCCTTCGTCTCCTGCAACGGCAAACGTCACTACCTTATCGGCTAAGTATACGCACGGGCGTGACAATAGCAAGGGGAAACTCGCCCCGACCCGCCGGCCGCGCGCCGGTTGACGCTCGGACGGCGGGGCAGTAGAGTGGCTGGAGGGCGGACGGCCGCGCCGCGCGGCGCCGGGCGCGCTGCCGAGGGACGTCGTGCGGGTGGAGGCGCGATGAGCGACGCCGACGTCGTCGTCATCGGAAGCGGCGGCGCGGGGCTGCGCGCGGCCCTGGCGGCCCACCAGCGCGGGGCCCGCGTCCTTGTCCTGACGAAGGGGCGGCTCGAATCGTCCGGCGTCACCGCCACCGCCTGCTCGGACCGCATGGCGTTTCACGCGACGCTCGAGCACACCGACCCCGGCGGGCCCGACGCCTGGCGATACCACGCCGAGGACATCTACCGGATCGGCGGCGAGGTGTCCGACGGGCCCCTGGCTCGCGTTCTCGCCCAGGGGGCGGCCGAGGCGTTCCACTTCCTCGAGCGGCTGGGCGTCCCCTTCGCGCGGGGGCCCGACGGCCGCGTCCTCCAGTTCGTCACCGACGGGTCGCGGTACGCCCGGGCGTGCTACACCGGCCCGCATACCGCCAACCACATCCACGAGGCCCTCCGCGGCGAGGTCCAACGGCGAGGCATCGCGGTCCTGGAGAACGCCATGGCGGCGGACCTGGCGCTCGACGCGCGCGGCCGCGTCGCGGGCGTGCACCTCGTGGACGGGCGGACGATCGGCACGGCGGCCGTGGTCCTCGCCACCGGCGGCGCGGGCCAGGCCTACGCGGTCAACGTGTTCCCCGAAGGGATGACCGGCGACGGGTACGCGATGGCCTACCGCGCGGGGGCCGACCTCGTGAACCTCGAGTTCATCCAGATCGGCCTGTCGAACCCGCCGACGCGCCTGGCGTGCTCGGGCAGCCTCATGCGGGCCTGGCCGCGCCTGGTCAACGAGCGGGGCCGCGAGTTCCTCTTCGACCACTTCCCCGCCGGGACGCCGCCGGAGGAGGTCTACGCGGTCCTGTTCCGCAAGGGCGCCGCCTGGCCGGTCTCGCGCGAGGAGCCGACCCACGCGATCGACGTGGCCGTCTTCAGCGAGATCGCGCGCGGCCGGCGCGTCGCCCTCGACTTCTCGCGGAACCCCGCCGGCCTGGACCTCGCGCGGATGGACCCGGCCCTGTGGGCGGACCACGAGAACCTGCGGCACCTGCGCCTGACGGAACCGCCGTTGGAGGGCTCGCCCCTGGCGCGCCTGAGCGCGATGAACCGGCCGGTCGTCGAGTGGCTGCGGGAGCGCGGCATCGACCTGGCGGCCGGCGACCACCTGGAGATCGCACCCGCCTGCCAGCATTTCCAGGGCGGCGTCCGGATCGACACGCGGGCCGCGACAACGGTGCCCGGCCTCTTTGCCGCGGGCGAGGCGGCCGGCGGCCAGCACGGCGCGAATCGGCCCGGCGGCAACGCCCTCCTCGACGGGCAGGTCTTCGGCCGGATCGCGGGCAACTCGGCCGCCGAACTGGCCCTCGCCTCGAAGCCGGGGCCGCCCGTCGCGCCGCCGCCGCCGCACGAGGCCGACGGCAAGCCCATCGACCTGGGCGAGGTCCGCGACCGCATCCGGCACCTCTTGAGCGCCCGCGCCAGCGTCAAGCGGACCACGGCCGGCCTCGCCGAAGCGCTGGCCGAACTCGCCGAACTCGTGCAAAGGCGCTGGGACGCCGCCGGGGCCGACCCGGTCCTCGCGGCCGAGACGCGGAACCTGGCGCTCGTGGCCGAGATGGTGCTGCGGGCCGCCGCGGCACGGGACGAGAGCCGCGGGCCTCACCTGCGATTCGCATCCGACGACGCGACCGCGCCCCTGCCGCGCCGCGACCCCGAGTGGCGGAGGTGCCTGCTCGTCCGCTGCGGGGCTGACGGGGGCATGGCCCTCCGCGCGGTGCGGCCCGCCGAGCCCGACTGGGAGCGCGTGCCGCCGGCCGGCGCCTAGCGCGGGGCCGGGGAGTCGAGGAGGTGTGATGCCGGAGGACGCCGGGCAACTCGAGTGGATGGTTCGGACGCAACTCGAGGGCCG
>Ga0315294_10006219_pt1 | contig 13096 bp, 12 predicted proteins | sample YL17G13_40_MG_FD_203626 | JGI IMG/M metagenome (GOLD analysis project Ga0315294, IMG submission 203626) | Sediment microbial communities from Yellowstone Lake, YNP, Wyoming, USA - YL17G13_40 | ecosystem: Environmental > Aquatic > Freshwater > Lake > Sediment | place: USA: Wyoming | collected... | reverse complement strand
TGAATCAATCAACTGAAGGTTTTTTAGAATGGATGATCTCTATCGCGAACTCATTCTCGATCACTATCAACATCCGCACAATCACGGCGACATTCCGGGCGCGGATATTTCGTACGAAGACTCGAATCCACTGTGCGGCGACAAGATTCGGATTGACATCAAACTGAAAGGCAATGTCGTCGCGGACGTGAAATTCAACGGCAAGGGCTGCGCGATCAGCCAGGCGTCCGCGTCAATGCTCACCGACGAATTGATCGGCAAATCGCTCGACGACATCAAGAAAATGGACAAGCAATTCATTCTGGATCTGCTTGGCATTCCGTTGGGACCCTCGCGGATCAAGTGTGCGCTACTGCCGCTCAAAGTGATCAAGGCGGGCATCTACGGTATCAAGACGTGGCCCGATGAGGAAGAGGAAGAGTGAGTGAGAGCGCGGGAGAGTGGGAGAGTGGGAAAAAGCCCTTCCCCTCTGTTCATCAGTGGAGAGAATTTGGCTGATTACACCATCGTCGCCAAAATCACCGACATCAAACCCGGCGAGATCAAATCCTTCGACGTTAGTGACGAGCAAGTGCTGGTTGCCAACTGGCAAGGCGCGCTGTTCGCGACACAAAACTTGTGCACGCACGACAACGGCACGCTGTCCGACGGCACGCTCGTTGACGGTGAAATCGAATGTCCGCGCCACGGTGGCCGCTTCAACCCCGCGACCGGCGCGGCAACGCAAATGCCGGCGATGTTTCCGATCAAGACATTCCCCATAAAAGTGGAAGGGGAAAACGTGATGGTGGCAATAGAATAATCCTATTCACCTACGCCCGCACAAATTGCGCGAGCGTTTTCTTTGGCGCTGGAATTCGCCACTTGACTTTTCGCCGCCGCCGCGTTATAATGTTCTCAGAATACATTATATATAATGTATCGCCTGGACGAAGATGTCAGAGCTCAATGATCTTGCTCAAACTCAATTGCGTCATCTGATTGCCGAACGACTGCGCGCCGCGATTCTCGCCAACGAATTCAAGCCCGGCGATTGGTTGCGCCAGGAGCAACTCGCACAACAATTCGGCGTAAGCCAGACTCCGGTGCGCGAAGCGCTCCAAGACCTCGTCGGCGAAGGCGTCGTCGAGCGGGTCCCCTATCGCGGTATTCGCGTCATCGAATTCACCCTCACCGATCTGCGCGATTTGTACGCTTGCCGCGCGTTTATGGAAGGCATCGCCGCGCGTTACGCCGCGCAACATATCACCCCGAAAGAAATCGCCGCACTCAAGCGCCTGGTCGACGAGATGGCAACTGCTTTTGCGCGCAAAAAATGGAACGAGTATCGCGAACTCAACCGGCAATTTCATCAAGGCATCTACGCCACCAGCCGCCACCCCTTTCTGACGCGAACCCTGAATCAGTTGTGGACGGCATACCCGACGATGATGCTTAGTAATTTTCCCGGTCCTATCCGCAAACGGCGCACCTTGAACACGCGTGAACATCTCGCCATCATTAACGCACTCGAAACGCGCGACGCCACGCGCGCCGAACGATTGATGCGCGCGCACATCGAGGAAAGTGTGCGGCGGATCCAAGTCATGTTGCATCCTACGAAATAATCCAGATCACCCGGATTTCTCAAACACAGGAGTTGGCTATGACCCTTTCGACGCTTGCCATGTCCATCGCCGAATCGCCCACGCTGCGGCTCAACGAAGAAGCCCGGCTGTTGCGCGAACGCGGCGAACCCGTGATCCATCTCGGCATCGGCGAACCGAAAAACCGCGCGCCGATGACCGCGCTGTTGAGCGCGGCGTCGAAACTGAACACTGGCGACATCAAATACTCGCCGACAGATGGCATCCCCTCGCTCAAAAAAGCGATCATCCGCTACACCGAAGAGAACTACGACCGCCTCGTCGCACCGGAAAACGTCATCGTCTCCGCTGGCGCGAAGCAGAGCATTTTCAACCTCCTCTATTCCATCCTCAATCCGCAAGAGGAAGTGATCATCCTCGCGCCGTACTGGGTCAGTTACCCGGAAATCGTCAAGATGTGCTACGGCATTCCGGTGATCGTGCGTCCCGAAGACGGCACGTTCCATCCACGCTTTGAAGACATCGAGCGCGTCGTTACATCATCCACCAAAGCGATCATCATCAACTCGCCGAACAATCCATCGGGCATTATTTTTTCCGACGAGTTCCTCGCCAAGATCGTGGATTTCTGCGAACGCAAAGGCATTTACATCATCGCCGACGACATTTACCACAAACTCGTCTTCGACGGCAAACACCCGACGCCGGCGTACCGGTTCACAAGCAAAGACGTCGAAAACACCAGGGTCGTCGCCGTCAATGGCGTCGCGAAACTGTACGGGATGACCGGCTTTCGCATCGGCTGGGCAATCGCGCCGCGCAAAATGGTCGAAGTGATGATCAACGTGCAAGGACAAATCACGACTTGCGTCTCACCGTTTCTCCAAGTCGCCGCCGAAGGCGCGCTGATCGGTTTGCAGAGCATCGTCGAGCAATTGCGTTTGACGATCCAAAACAATCGCGACGTGATTATGCAGGAGTTGTACTCGTTCACCGGCATCAAGTGCGTCAAGCCGCAAGGCACCTTCTACTGCTTGCCCGATTTTCGCGCGTACCAACAAGACTCGGTTGCGCTCTCCGATTTTCTGCTCAAGCGCGCCTACGTCGTCACGGTACCCGGCAAAGAATTCGGAATGGAAGGACACTTGCGCCTGAGTTTCGCCGGCTCGGTGAAGGATTTGACTGATGGGATCGCGCGCATCAAGTGGGCGCTCGATCCCAATTCGCCAAACGAGATTTACATTGGTGATAGGAAGATGCTCAGGGATTGGATGTAGAGTCGCGCGTGTCATTGCGAGCGTTTTCCGGGAAGCAATCCCCAACTCGCGATTTGGAGACACCTGCACTTGCGTGCGGTGCAAGTGTTGCGTCGTTGCACACACTGCCCTTCGCAATGACAATGGCGCTGGACTAGGGCTGAGGATAGACTATGAATAATATCTTGAACATCAAAACACCAGCGGAACCCCAAGCCGCCGCGCTGAAAGCGGATTATGGACTCGAAAATCTGGGGCTGACGAATCTGCGGCAAGTGTACTGGAACTTGCCGATGGAAGCGCTGTACGAGGAAGTCATCTTTCGCGGCGAAGCGAAAATCACGCAGCAAGGACCGCTCGTCGCGAAAACGGGTCAGCACACCGGACGTTCCGCCAGCGACAAAGCGATCGTGCGCGAGTCAACTTCCGAGAACCACGTGTGGTGGGGAGAGTACAATCGTCCGCTCGCGCCGGATAAATTCGACGAGTTGTTCGGACGGATGCAAGGATACTTTCAGGGACGCGACGTCTTCGTGCAAGATTGCTGCGTCGGCGCGGATCCGGAATTTCAAATGCCGATTCGCGTCGTCACCGAACTGGCGTGGCATTCATTGTTCGTGCGGAATATGTTCCTGCCGCTCAAAACGAACGAAGAATATCGGCGGCACATTCCAGAGTTCACCGTGATCGCCGCGCCGTCGTTCAAGGGAATTCCGCAAATTGACCAGACTGCCGCGAATACGTTCATCGCACTGAACCTCGATCAACGCCTGTGCATCATCGGCAACACCGCGTACGCCGGCGAAATCAAAAAATCCGTCTTCACGGTGCTCAACTATTTTCTGCCGCTCAAAGGGGTGATGCCGATGCACTGCTCCGCCAACGTCGGCAAGGAAGGCGATGTCGCGCTCTTTTTCGGACTGTCCGGCACCGGCAAGACGACGCTCTCCGCGGATCCGCTGCGCGGGCTCATCGGCGACGACGAACACGGCTGGAGCGACAACGGCGTCTTCAATTTCGAAGGCGGCTGTTACGCCAAAGTGATCACTCTCTCGCCGACCGCCGAGCCGCAGATTTACGCGACGACGCGCCGCTTTGGCACGATTCTCGAAAACGTCGTGTTCGATCCGGTGACGCGCCTGATCGATCTTGACGACGCGACGATTACCGAGAATACGCGCGCATCGTATCCTCTCGAATTCATTGACAACGCATTGTCGGAAAAGCGCGGGGGGCATCCGAAGAACATCGTTCTGCTGACGTGCGACGCATCCGGCGTGATGCCGCCCATCGCGAAACTCACGCCCGAGCAGGCGATGTATCAATTCATCTCCGGCTACACCGCCAAAATCGCCGGCACCGAAATCGGGCTGGGCGCGGAACCAGAAATCACGTTCAGCGCGTGCTTCGGCGGACCGTTTATGGCGCACCATCCGTCCGTTTACGCGGATTTGCTCAGGAAAAAAATCTTGCGCTACGGCGTGAACTGCTGGCTCGTGAACACGGGCTGGGTCGGCGGACCGTACGGCATTGGCAAGCGCATCAGCATTAAGTACACGCGCGCGATGCTGAACGCCGCGCTCTCTGGCAAACTGCTCAACGTCGCCTACACCACCGATCCGGTTTTCGGATTCCAGGTTCCGAGAACTTGCCCCGACGTTCCCGATGACGTGCTGAATCCCGCGAGTTCGTGGCACAACCAGACCGTGTACATGCAAAAGTATCGCTCGCTCGCGTCGCGGTTCGTTGACAATTTCAAAAAGTTTGAAAATCAAATACCGCCGGACATGTTCCCACCCGGAAGTTTACCCAAAATCTAGTGCCGCTGACCTTCACTTCCACGCCTAGCACTTCCAAGCCCCGTCGTTTCATCTCAAACGACGGGTTTTGAGTTCCTGTGAAAACATCTTGCCGAAATCGCAAAGCCGCGTCAATCGCTTCTTCCGTAACCTTGCGCGCGGCAATCTCGGCTTTTAGTTCGTCGCGTCGCCTAGTCAGCGCATCAAACCGCGCGTTGACCTCGTGCGCCTTCTCTTCCAACGCGCGCCCCACTGCCCCGCTCGCCTTGACCAGTGCCGCCGCGCAGTCTGTCACTTCCTTCTCGCAATCTGTCAGCATCGCTTCGACTATTGCAAGTTCATCGCGCTTGGGTTCTTGCGCGGCACATTCTTCTTGTTGCGCCTTGCGTAAAAACCTCCTCATACTCCGCCGCGTTCTCCATTAGTGCCTTGACGTATTGCCAAGCCCGCCCCTCTAGTTCATCGGCGCGTACCATCTTTTGAGTACACGCGCGTTCCCTCCAAGTTTCGGAAGTAGTAGAACAATGATAATAGCGCGCATCGGATTGCTTCACATCGGCACGAAAACGCCCCACCCTTCGCCGCCCACAGTTACACTTGACCAAACCACCCAAAAGATAATCGTGCCGGGCGCGTCGCTTGGACATCACCCCGTTGTAATCGCGTTTGGCTCGTGCCGCTTCCCACAAGTCGCGGTCAACGATTGCCGAGACACTTGCCGCGATTTGTCCTTCTTGGGCGCGTTGACCACCGCGCCGCGCTCACCGCCGCGATTCCGTACGGTCCGTTTTTTCATTGCGGGTTGGTGGTGGATGGCGATGGCGCGAGAAACGCAGAAACCAGGTTTCTTCCCTTCGGGGAAACCTGGTTTCTATTTTCTGGGAGTGTGTTTCAAGCGCGCCGCGTGATTATGAGATTGCTAAAACGGACATTGTCGGTTTCCCCCTGCACGACAGCCCGGGTGGTCGAACAGAAATCAATGATGAACTTGCGGGGAATGGTGACCCAATCTCCCTGATTGGTTCTGATCCGCCAAATGGATAGATTCGCCGGAGTGTTTCCACCTTTATCGTTTTCAAAACCAGGATATTCGCCTTGCGCCGTCGGGGTCAAGAGTTTGCCGTTCAACCAGAAACTCATCGGAACGGCCATCACGTCTCTTGTGGGATCATAGACTGGTGTCCCAATTTCGAATTTTACTTGCAGCGGCTGCCTCAGTAATTGATCCTGGTTTTCTCCGTTTTGTGACAACCAACCCCTAATCGTCGCATTGGTCAGTTGGGGAGGAATATCAAAGTCAATGGGCTCACGCAGCACTTGGACAATATCGGCTCTAGGACATTTTTGCGTGGCTGTTTTCCTGCCCGCCATAAATATCAAGAGTCCTCCGCCAATCATCCGCAGCACGAGGGGATCTCCCCATTCTGGCGAGGGTTCGCCCAATCCAAATTCCGCTATATCTTCCTCCAATTCGCTGTGGTCGACGCGCGAGCATATCGCGAGGTTCTCTTCCGGCGGTACACCCAGATTGGCAAGACTTGCCGCTAGTCTTTCTAGGTCTGGTAACATCCACAAAGTCCAACCTGTTCCAATCATCCCCGCGGTGTGGTCGCCTGCCACTACTCTCTGCGGCAGCGTAATACTTGCTTCGATGGACTGAACATCGGTTGGCACACGCCCAGTGAAAGCCGCCACAGAAAGCTTCATCTCTAGTTTGTTTTTCTCCCCTTCGAGGATCAGTGTTCTTATTGCCGAATTGGCTTGCCAATCCGCCAATTCCTGAGCCGTGGGACGCCGAATAGTCAATACGGCGCCGCCATCCTGATCCACGACGACATTCTTGGGATCAGGGATACCACCCAGGGTATGCGTGTCTGCTAATCCCCAGGGGAAGCCGTTCGCTAATGATCCATTTCGCCATGCTTCCTGGAGCATGTCCTGGGTATAACCAGGATAAAAGAACCTGGTTGGTATTTCCTCATCCGGAATGGGGGCTGAGTCTTGTTGCTGAAATTCCTTAAACTGACCCACGGATTCTGAAAAGGTCAGAGCGCGAGTTCTAGCGGCGATGACTCCCTGGGGTAATTCGTCGCTTAACCACTTGAAACCTGCATAGGGATTCAACGTCGCGCTGGTTATCCCCAGAGCGATGCGTTGCAAGAATAGTCTGCGTGTGATTTGTTGTGTCATAAGAGTTGATTCCTTGGATACGTTGCAAGTTCCTTTTCCAGAATGAGCGCAGCAAGATCACAGAAGCTGCAACAAAGTCGAGCGATGGGCTGGCGAAATACGCGCGCATGTGCTACCAGTCGCGTTCACCGTCCATCTGTGCGATAGGAAAACGCCATTTGCCAAAACAACGGCGAGGAAGTTGAAAGATCAAGACGATCCGAAAACTCGAGCGATCAACCTTGAAATGGTTTCGCCCATTTTTAAACTCCATTCCCTTTTTTGTGGGCTTTCTAGCGAATTTTCAACGACCGACACCTCGTAAAAGTGCCGCGCCAAAGGTACTATTCCCACTTTGCTTCTTTTGATATATTTTTAATAGGTGGTAAATGGAAAAGTTGAAATCCTATGTCTCCATCCGTCCTGCGCTTATGGCAACTGGGAGCAGGACGAAATTGCGATACATTCTGACAGTCCTCGTCGTCCGATCATATCAAAACGTCATTTGACCGGACCGCCAGCCCAACATCCCCTCAAAATTTCAAGACAACGTCCTCAACCGTGTCGGGCACTATGCGCGCGCCCACAAAGGTTGATTCCGATTTCCATCGAGACCGACCACCGCTATCCCTGCCCATAGTCTGCCCAAGAACGACCAGGTGGTATCTCCAAATATAGAAAGGTGCAAATTGAATAAGCTGAAATTGGCGTTTGGAATATTCGTGTTGTTCGCCGGATTGCTGGTCAGCCAAACGCCTCGCCCCTTGCTCGCCGCCGGGACGAACTACTACGTTGACAGCGTCAACGGGTCGGACGGCAATTCCGGAACTTCGACTAACAGTCCGTGGAAGACTTTGACGAAAGTTCAGAGCCGTCATTACCTCCCCGGCGATACGATCAATTTTAAGCGCGGCTCGTATTGGACAGGCGTGTTGCAAATTTTGGATTCTGGCGCGCAGGGCAATCCGATCACGTTTCGCGACTATGGTACGGGTGCCCGCCCCACAATCTCGAACCCAGGGGGAACATGGGCGAGAGAGATCCAAGTCTTTGGGAGTTGGGTTATCGTCCAAGGTTTTCTTGTGAAGGATGGCGGCGATGCGGGCGTCGAAATTGTAAGCGGCGCGAATCACAACATCATCCAAGACATCGAAGCAACCAACACGGGATTTGGCGTCTCGATCTACGGGCAATTCAACCTCATCACCAAGAACAATGCACACGATCTACAGATGCATATCAATACCCCGACTCCCACTGATGACGATTGTGGAGCAATCGGTTATTTGATTGTCAACAGCGACAACGAAGTCTCCTACAATAGCTGCATCAACTGCCGTGCGCCCAGTTACGACTATGGATATGATGGCGGCGTAGTCGAAATCTGGGCAAACGGCAACAATTCCTATATTCGCCACAATTTTGGTAGCGGATCCGACGGGTTCATCGAAGTGGGCGGAGGTTCGGCACGCAATGTACGGGTGGCTTACAATGTTTCGGACAATAACTATGGTGACTTTGCCTGCTTACACAACAGCGGAACATTCGCAAGCACGTTCGATAATTTTCGTATCGAAAACAATACGATCGTGAACACAACTGCCAGCGGTCGGGCAGTCATAAACTGTATGGATTCCCCAGTCGACCCATCCCAACTCCTCTTTCACAACAATGTCGTCTCTTCCATCTTTACCGTCTTTCGTTGGTCTACTTTCACCCACTCGAACAACATCTACAACATGCTTGGAGGCGCACCGGTCGGATTTCCGCTGGGGAGCGGAGAGCGAATGACCGATCCGCTGCTGACTACTGTGAATGGGTGCCCCTATCATCTTCAATCATACAGTCCCGCAATCAGTGCCGGAATGAATCTCGGTTACTTGGTGGACCTTCATGGCAACCCCGTCTCGAACAGGCCCGCTATCGGCGCCCACGAGTATGTCGCACTGCCTCCAAGCGGATCTATGTTACCAGTGCTGTTTCTACCGTTCATATCGCATTGATCCCCGGACAAGCCATCCCGAATCTAACCTTCACGTCCAACCGCATGCGTCCACTCAGTAGTCAATTTCATTGATATAGCCATCTGAACCAGTGTGGGAAATCACTCGGGCAGGATTACCGACAACCACAGCCCTTTCGGGAACATCACTGGTGACCACACTATTTGCGCCAATGGCAGCGTTATCGCACACGACGACCCTGCCGAAAATCTTTGCGCCTGGACCAATGAAGACACTATGCCCGATAAATGGAATCCCCTTTCTATCTCCCCGATTCGACACTCCGATAGTCACGCCTTGAGAAATGTTGCAGTTCCTTCCAATCACCGCCTCCTGGTGGACGACGATCCCGCCGAAGTGACCTATATAAAAGCCACTTCCTATCTTCGTTTTATAGGGAATGTCAATCCCGAACTTGTATTTGTAATGCCAGAGCAAGATTAGTACGAGCGGGAACAGACTGTATCTAAGGATCCTGTATTGATCCAAGTACGCGCAAGTTCTCATTAGAAAAGTGTACTTGAACCCGGGGGTCAAAACAATATGCTCCAAGAAAATCAGCAAACTGGTCTTGCCTGCATATCGATATAAATCAGAATTGACGAGAAATCTCCACTCGTTCAGTCGCATGGTACACTCCATCGGCCAAGCCGCACTCTGGCAATCCACCCCAAAGGGGAGTCCACGGCCTCGGGCGGAATTGTCGAACGGCAAGTCACCCATAGTCGAAACCGAGTCCCGGCATTACAACCGGTGTCCTTGCTGACGAACGAGCGTAAACAACAATCGCCCCGTGGGAACGGCTGTCCAGTCGCGTCCTTACCCGCTGCCACTCCGCCACCTGGTTTGGCGATATATCTCACTTGGACTATCCATACGGTAAAGGAATACCTGCACATCCTCATTCCCCACCGTCCCGAGCACAACGGTTTTCTCCCAGGTTTCCCCCGGTGCTAAGGCAATCGAAGACAATTCATAAACGACAGTCTCTCCGACTTGGACCTTAAGGGCATAATTCATTTCCTTGGATTCGGCATTGCGGACTCCGACATCGAAAGCGATTTGTCCATCCGCGCTAGCCGGTCGTGACCAGAGTTCGGTGAAAGTCGAAGCCGGCCGTGCCGCTTGATCGCGCGCAATCATCATCGCACTGGCAACCACTACGACACTCAATCCCAACAACAAAACCTGACTGACGCTCAACCCGAGCCGGGACTGGCCTGAGGTCGGTTCCAAGCGATGGCGCCGGTTCAGCGCAGCGATGGCGCACCCAGCGCAAGTCACACTCACAAGAAAGATCGTCCACGGCAAAGGCGCGAATCCTTGGGGTGTCAGATTGATGATGAGCCCGCCGACTATGTCCACTGCCAAACTGAGCCCCAGACTAAAAGCCAGCGTCTCCGGAAAACCATGACCCCCGTTGGGAAACAGCGCTGCCGTGACCGAATAACCGGGCAGCAAAAATACCAGCGGAAGCGCAAGCAGGAATAAACCGGATGGCTTATTCGCCTGTATGACTATTGCCACAACTGCGAGAATGGCAAGGGCGATTACCGCCAGTAGGTCTTTGTAGTTACGGTTGACCACTCCATGCTCCTGTATCATAAATGATAATATTCCCGCTATCGAACACGCGACCCACCTTCTCGATCTGATCGAATTTTTCAAGCGCTGACAGGGGAATGGGTGTCTTGTGCTCGAAACCGTAGGGCTCCCCCGATTCAAAGTACACTCCTAGCCGGGGCAGTCCAGTACTCAAACGGCGATCCACGACTACATACCGAATGTTACCTACAGCCAGGACCGCCTGCGCCCCCTTTCCAAACTCGCTTGAAGTATACAGCGGAGAGATATCCAGTTCATCATTGACGTGCGTGAGTGGACGCTGGAATCCATACGATCCCATGAGCAAGCCATTGATTCGATCTGCGGCGATGCGGTTCAAAGGTCCCAGGTGAGCCAACGCCCAGTCCGCGGCAGCAATGCCCTCTGGCTCGATTGAACGCAAATCGGCAGAAACCAGGTAGGGACCCGGCAGACGTGCCCAGGGTGGACCCGCTCCCAAGATGAATCCGCCCATGAACAGGATCGTTGCCCACAGCGTCACCCCGGCGATCCGTTTCCAGTTCATGACACCGGAAAGCCAACGCGTTACGGGACCGAGCGCGAGGACAAATGCAATCGCAAGAAACAGAAACTCAGCCGATCGCGTTGCCACCTCGGTCACTCCCGGGATCAATCGCAAAGGCAAGGTGGAGACATACGCCAACGACGCCAACCCAAGTGCCAGCGGGATTTCCGATACCCCCGTATTGGATTCGACTATTTGCGCGTACGTCAGCGAGGCGGCCCCGCGAATCGCGGTCAGGTGCCCGCGATAACGACGCCAGATCTGAGCCAGTCCCCAGGGCAACCCTAAAAGGATCAGCGCGACCGACGAGAGCGATAGCGCGCGCTCCCAGACCGGTGTCGTTTGACCCGCATAATCAGTGAACAAGGGACGCGTGGTCACCTCATTCAAGATCAAGCCAATCATCTGCCCCACCGCGCCGAGTGTGTAGGGCCTGAGATAATCTATCACAGGCGTGGCAATCAAAATCAGCCAGGTAAGAACTGTCAAAAGACCAAAAGCGACAATCCAGCCCAAGCCAGCCATGTCTTCGCTAGACTGCTTTGTGAGGAATCTCATCACAAGCACGAGAACGAGAAACGCCACGAAAGCGAACGAGGTAATATGGTGAGTAGCGACGATAGCCCCGAGTATGAGCAGACTCGCCAGGGTAGTCCCAAGATGAGTCTCGTGTCGCCGCAGGCGACGCGCGCTGAGGAACAGACCGAACACCGCGAGAGGCAAAGCCAAGGTCTCATAAGCAAATTGCGCATCGAAGAAAACAAAACTGGGATTCGTCATGTAAAGCAGCGCCGCGATTCCGCCCATTTGCGCGGATCCGGTGATCTCCTCGAAGAACAGAAACAGCGCCAGCGCAAACAGCAACCGCGCGACTCCAACCACAACAAGCCCTGCCTCAAAAATGGGCAAACCGGTCATGTAGATTACTGCGCTCGTCACGGTCTCTAGCCCCGGATAAAGTGGACTGATCGGCAAAAGCGAGTTGCCGTGAAACAGGTGATCGGTTTGGATGATGTCGTGAGTGCTCCGCCAGTGCAGCAACTCGTCAAAACTAGTAAACATGACCGGACTTCGCAGCAAATGCACGAGGAAAAGGGAGAGCCCGAGAATGACAACGAGACCGATGCGTTCCCGGCGCGACGGCGCCGCCGAAAGCAGCCGCGCCGCAACCGGCACGAACAACATTAACAACCCCGCATACATCAGAACAGGCGCCCATTCAGACTCGACGCGGGCGCTTGAATCAGCCAAAGCAAGCAAGAGCAATCCGCTTGCGCTCGTCACCGAAAGCGCCGGGAACCACCCCCAACTCTGGGCGTGCGCAATCGCTCTAACTTGGACGTCGCGGCTCGTCGTTTCTTCAACGCCGTATCCGGACAATTGTCCGATTACTCGCTCTAATCCATCAACACTCATGAAATCTGTTGCCTTTTCTTTGGAGCGGACAGCCCGCTTTGCCAGAAGCGTTCGCCCCCGACACGCGCGATATGACTCTGCAACGCCACGGTCATTCGTTTGCGGGACGCATCCATGTTCACGCGTCCATCAATATAGCGACCGATGAGCGGCGCGCGCGTGCGCACAATCTCTTGCGCACGTTCGAGCGGAGATGGAAACAAGCCGGGAACTTGCGAAACATAGCAAGCCACTGCGCCGACGCGTGCATCAATCTCGTCGGGCGTGAGCGCAGCCAAGGCGGCTTGCCAGGTCGCTCCATTTCCATTGCGATGGAGTTGGCTTTGCAACGCATCGGGCTGGTCTGCGTATGGAAAATCCTCGTAGTACGCAATGACCCCTGATTCATGCGCCAATTCGCCGGCGTGGCGCACCAGCAGATGGTCAACATGACCACCTGCCCCGAGCGGTACGTATAGATGCCCGTCTTGGCTCTCGTGTTTTTGCAACACCTGCTCCACTTCATGCCGCACCCGCGGTTCGCAGTTCTGCCAGTCATCCGGATGGACCGATACCCCAACGCTTCGCCCCATGTACAAATAGCGACCGGCGAAATCGCGGCGATAAATCGCGTCGAGGAAATCGAGATGCCGAAATTGCGCGCCGAGCAATTGCATCGCCGCAGCATCTTCGTCGCGCCGCGCGGCAAATGGTGCGTCACCCAAGCGCCACGCCGTTTGGTTTCGACGCGCGAGCC
>Ga0315294_10006218_pt1 | contig 13096 bp, 14 predicted proteins | sample YL17G13_40_MG_FD_203626 | JGI IMG/M metagenome (GOLD analysis project Ga0315294, IMG submission 203626) | Sediment microbial communities from Yellowstone Lake, YNP, Wyoming, USA - YL17G13_40 | ecosystem: Environmental > Aquatic > Freshwater > Lake > Sediment | place: USA: Wyoming | collected... | reverse complement strand
CGTTGATCAGGCTGATGAGCCCGAAGGGGCAGGCTCCCTCGCACGCCCCGCATTGTGTGCATTTGTCTTGATTAACGATTATCGCCATTGTGTTTCTTTCTATCAACCCCCTATGTCCCCCAGCCTTGGGGGGATTTTAAAAAATAGGGGACACCCCTAAAACCCCGGCAGGAGGTATCCTGCACCTCGTTCAACGCCCCCCGCGGCTTCGCCGCTTCCCCCTCTTTGTCAAAAAGGGGACTAGGGGGAGTTCAGAGACACGGCATTCTGTGCCTCTACATTTATTAAATAATCTCCTCCAGCTTATTGATGAGCTTATCCACCTGCTCCCCGGCGTTGCCCGCGAGCATCTCGCTCTTGCGCTCGCGCTTGGGGAAGAATATCTTCACCACCCACGTCGGCGAACCGGCGAGGCCCGCTTAAATAGTCTCCTTTAGCTTCCGACTGGGTTACTCGTCCTCATTTTCTATTTTCGTCTCCTCTACGATGTATTTGGCGCTATTATCACAGCCTTCAATCTCGCATTGGGTCTTTAGTTGGGGTGGAATCCTAGGGCTATTAGGATCATATCCCAGGTCAAGCAGGTGTTGTTTACAAATTGCGAGGCTCATGCCGTGCCCTCCACTCTTAAATTATTCCCTCCAGCTTACTGATGAGCTTGTCTACCTGCTCCCCCGCGTTGCCCGCGAGCATCTCGCTCTTGCGCTCGCGCTTGGGGAAGAATATCTTGACCACCCGCGTCGGCGAGCCGGCAAGCCCCGCCTTGTCGGCTTCGGCTCCAATGTCGGTCGCCGTCCACACCGGTATCTTGGCGCTCTTCGATTTCATCGTGCCGCGTATGGATGGCAGGCGGGGCACGTTTATCTCTTTGGACACGGTGATCACGGCAGGCAGGCTCGACTCGATTGTCTCATGTCCCTCTTCTATCATACGCTGGACGCGCATGCGCCCGCCGCCGATCTCCTCGATCTTGCTGACATATGCGATGAACGGGGCCTTCAGCATCTCAGCAATGCCGGGGCCCACCTGGCCGGTGTCGCCGTCGAGCGTCTGCTTGCCGCAGATGATTAAATCGAAAGAGCCTATTTTCTGAATTGCTTTAGACAGTACATATGAGGTCGCCCACGTGTCGGAGCCGGCGAAGGCTTTGTCGCTGATAAGTATCGCATCGTCAGCGCCGAGCGATATCGCTTCCCTCAGCGCAACGTCCGCTTGGGGAGGCCCCATAGTGATGACGGTGACCTTGCCGCCATGCTTCTCGCGCAGGCGCACGCCCTCCTCAATGGCATAGCAGTCGAACGGGTTTATGATGCTTTGAACTCCCTCGCGGATGAGGGTGTTGGTCTTGGGATCGATTTTAATGTCGGTGGTGCCGGGCACCTGCTTGATGCAGACGACGATATTCATTTGCGCAGCGCTTTCCTCTTCAGCACCTCATGGGCAATGACGTTGCGCAGCACCTGGTTGGTGCCCTCGTATATCTGGTTGATCTTGGCGTCGCGCATCATCTTCTCGACAGGGTAGTCGCGCATGTAGCCCGCGCCGCCGCACACCTGCACGGCGTCGGTGGTGACCCGCATGGCCATATCGGTGGCGAAGACCTTGGCCATCGCGCCTTCCTCGGAGTAGTTCTTAACGCCGCTGTCGATGGTCTTGGCGCTGGCGTACATCAGCGCCCGGCCCGCCTCCACGTCCATAGCCATATTGGCCAGCATGTGCTGCACGGCCTGGATGGAGGTTACGGGGTGGCCGAACTGCTCCCGATTCTTAGCGTGTTCGACGGCCGCTTCGAGCGCTCCCTGCGCCAGCCCTACAGCCAGCGCAGCCACGCCGGGACGTGACAGGTCCAGCGTTTTCATCGAGACGATGAAGCCCTGCCCGTCCTTGCCGAGCAGGTTCTCTTTGGGGACGCGGCAGTTGTGGAAAACCAGCTCGCTGGTGGCGGAGCAGCGGATGCCCATCTTCTTCTCCTTCTTGCCGAAGGTGAATCCGGGGGTGCCCTTATCGACGAGGAACGCGCTTGCGCCGCGCAGGCCCCGCGTGTGGTCGGTCATTGCGATGATGGTGTATATCTCGGCCTCGCCGCCGTTGGTGATGAACTGTTTGGTTCCGTTGATGACATAATCATTCCCATCGCGCACGGCGGTGGTCTTTATCCCGCTGGCGTCGCTGCCGGCGGTGGACTCGGTCAGCGCGAACGCGGTCAGCTTCCTGCCTGCGGCGACTTCGGGCAGGTATTTGCGCTTCTGCTCTTCGTTTCCATAAAGGAATATCGGTATCGATCCCAGCGCGTCCGCGGCATACGTCAGCGCGACGCCGCAACAGGCGCGGCTCAGCTCCTCGACGGCGATGCACAGGCCAACTGCCTTTTCGCCCAGTCCTTCATATTCCGAAGGTATAAAGACCCTGAACAAGTCACAGGCGGCTATGTCTTTTACTATCGACCAGGGGAACTCCTCTTTCTCATCGAGCTCCGCCCTTACGGGAACTACTTTTTCTTCGGCAACTCGGCGAGCCAGTTCCCTGATTAACTGTTGCTGTTCGGTTAGGAAATAGTCCAAGGTCGCTCTCCTTTATGGATGATAGGGTCTATTGTAGAGGTTTTTAGCGATTGTTAGCAAGTCTTGATATATTCTATGTATATCAATGTCTTAATCACAAGTGTATTGCTATCTTTCGTAAAGGTAAATATGGGCCTTTATTATTTTGTTGCTGATACATGGATTTAATATCAGCGGAGGAGGGGCATATTTTTCTATATTGTAGGCTTCAAACGATTGAAACTATTGGCACATAGAGATATTAGTTTTAAGCTACTAATTAGGCTTGACAAAATTAGTAGGGCATTTATAATGCTATCTGTTAGTATATTTTGAATGCCACACTAGGGTTAAATAATACTCAGTTCAGAAATTTAAACCCTTTGAAAAAGGAGGTGATAAGCAGGTAATAAGTAATATTGTAAAGCTTACACTGAAAAACTTGTAACGTGACTGAGAAGAAAGGGGGATAAGCTGTTATGCGTTTCTGTACGAATAGACTCAAGATGCTACTTGTGGCTCTCATATTAGCAGCTAACTTGGTCGTAGCTATGAACGGAACGGTTTATGCTGATACACCTAGTAGCGGAAATCTGCCAAAAGTATATATCGTTACGAATGGGGTAGAAATGCCAGTTGAAGAGGGAGCGATGCTTGGAAAAGCAGGAAGGGGTCTTACGGTTAGCTTTGAACTTAATGAGCAGTATAATCGAGGCTACGTTCAAGGCGAATATACCAAAGAAGGCAATTTGAAGATTACGGAAATTGAATTCTGGCATACCGATGTACTAGAGTCGGCAATAAGTAAAGAAGATGGTAAGTACCCTACTATTATTGAGGGATCGGTTTCAGGGGAAGGTACTAAACTTCAGAGCCAAGGATATACAGATATGGCCTCTACTTTAGCAGGTACGAATACTCGAGCTTGGGCTAAATCTACGATCCTTTGCCCATTCGGTGTAACGGCCACTGAAGTATATTCTGAGGTGAATTATGTGGACTACGGGACGTCACTTAGTACAATCAATGCCCTACACGACTTCTACGATAGTGCCTTAGCATATCTGGTATGGTGGCAAGTGTCTTCTGCTAGGTCTTCCACGTCCACTGAATCTTGGACTTTGGGAAAATTTGATTCCAATGCTCCAGGGAATCAACTCCACACACATACAGCAAAGGTTGTTGGGCATCCTGGCAATCATGCTCACTGCTACTTCACGCTTAACCGTTTACCTGACTGGATTGTTCCAGGAGTTAAATTTACGTGGCATACAGATGGCCAACTCGTTCATTAGCTCGAGGTGAAGGTTGATATTCTGAAATAGAGCGAAGCGAAGGTGAAGCAGGTGATAGGGATGCGGTATAGTGATATTGGTTGAATAATACCTATAATGTCCTAGTACTCATGAGCGATTCCCTAAAAAATGCTGGATGTGCGTTGAGTCAAAAATCTGAAAAGGATGGAATCCTCCTTCGGTAGGCATACTGGGGGAGGATTCCCAATTTGTTGTAAGAACAACTAAGTGGTAAGATGGATTTCCGATGCCAGTCTGATATTTTAAACGAGGTATAATCATTCGAGGATAATAAATGAGAGTTATAATCGCAGGCGGTTCAGGATTAATCGGACGGGCACTTACTAGCAGCCTAATTAATACTGGCTACGAAGTTGCTGTGTTGAGTCGTTATCCGGAGAAAGTACGCGGGCTATCTCCTGCCGTACGCATCGAGCGCTGGGACGCGCAAACCGCTGAGGGATGGGGTACTCTGATTAACGATGCTGATGTCATCATTAACCTGGCTGGTGAAAGCATTTCGTCAGGGCGGTGGACATCTAAGCGCAAGTCCAAAATATATAATAGCAGAGTGAACGCTGGCCGAGCCATAGTGCAAGCTATTGAAAAGGCAGATCACAGGCCGCGGGTGCTCGTCCAGGCGTCAGGTGTCGGATTCTATGGCACTCACCAAGATGAACAGATAACGGAGGAGTTCCCCTCGGGCAAAGACTTTCTGGCACAACTGGCGATTGGTTGGGAGGCCTCGACTGCTCCTGTCGAGGCACTTGGCGTACGTCGAACAATTATTCGCACCGGGGTGGTGCTCAGCCGCGACGGTGGAGCACTACCTCGAATGTTAATGCCCTTTCGCTTTTATATTGGTGGGAAATTGGGCAGCGGGTGGCAGTGGTTCCCCTGGATACATATAACTGATGAGGTCAACGCTATCAGGTTCTTGATTGAGAACGATAATGCTATTGGGCCGTTCAACCTTGTTGCTCCTAATCCGGTTACCAACGCCGATTTCATCCGTATCTTGGGGGAGAGGTTAGGCCGTCCTGCGATAATAACGACTCCGGCCTTTCTCCTGCGTATGATTTTTGGGGAGATGTCGACCATCCTTCTCGATGGCCAGCGCGCTGTACCGAAACGTTTGACTGAATTGGGCTATGATTTTCACTTTCCAGAGGTTACCTCTGCATTGCAGGAGCTTTGGAAATAGTCGTGCAGTTCAGCACCACAATGTTTCTAACTAAGCCTTCCTAGTTTTATGGAGGAGGACTCAATTTACGGCGTCAGGGTTAGAATTATCCTGGCCTGCTTGGGGTATTTGGCGATGAACCGCAACTCGTCGTCTGTTAATGGTTTCTGGGTATGAGCGCTGGCGAACTGGACCAGTTCCAGTATGTGCTTTGCGCTTTCGTTGTCTGGGAAGGTAACACCTATTTTTTCGTAGACGTAGCGAAATCCTGCGACCCCGCCGAACTCGCCGGTTGTAATCACCCTTCCCGTCGGGATGCGCGTATCCTCGCCCCGTCCCAGGATTTCGTAGTCGAAAAGCTCGTAGTTCCGACGGTCCTTAAGTGCACCATCGGCATGGATGCCGGCCTCGTGTGCGAATATATTAGCTCCGACGCCCGGCTGGTTAATAGGTATCGGGATACCAAATGCGTATGATACGTATTTGGCTAATTTCTCCGCCATTTTCAGGTTCAGCTTGTCGCCGATGGTGTATCGTTGCATATCTCTTCCAAACTTGAGAGCCAATATGCAGCTAACCAGGTCTGTCTGTCCGGCACGCTCGCCGACGCCGTTCACCGATGTGTTGATATATGCATCTACGCCGCTGTCGATGGCAGCCATCGCGCCGGAGACCGCGTTCGCCACTGCCATGCCGAGGTCATTGTGGCAATGGAGCTCGATGGGCATTTTAACCTTCTCGGCGAGTTTTCTGACACGATCCTGAATAGTTGTTGGCGTGTCGTATCCGAGCGTATCGCAGTACCTGATGCGGTGGGCACCGGCTTTCTTGGCGGCGAGTGCAAACTCGATGAGATATGCGATATCGGTGCGTGACGCGTCCTCTGCGTTCACTCCGATGCTATTAACCTTGTTGTCGAGAGCATATTCCACAGCATCGATCATTTCCCGGATCACAGAATCGCGGTCAAGTTTGCCGTGAAATTTGTGCAGTATCATCTGATCGGAAGTGGAGATAGAGACGTTGAGGTCCTTTATGCCTGTGGATAGCGAAGCTTCAACATCGGAGACCAGGGCGCGGCACCATCCCTCCAGTACCAGGTTGTTAAAGACGCCCAGTTCTTTTAATTCCAGGTTCCCTTGAATATAGTTTCGCTCGTGGTTTACTGTGGGGAACGAGAACTCCGATTGATATATGCCCATCTCGGAAAGGTAGAGGTTGAGCATAGTTTTCTGTAGTTTGGCCATGATAATACGTGAAGCCTGGACGGCATCCCGGTTGGTAACGTCAATAAATCGGATCTGCGGCATTTGATTAGTTCTTCAACTTGAAACTTAGTGGCACTATATGGTAGCATAGGATAGGTTTGGATGCAACGCTACTTGACAGATTATTATAATATAAATATAATTAGCGAACTTTAATATTTGTGAATAAGTTGAGCTATGATAATCAATGTATCACAACTGTTGAAGGAGCACATCGGCTCTACACGCAGATATAATGTAGATGGTGAAGAGGGATTTCCTTATAAAGGAAAAGTAGTTCTTGTACGCACTGATAAAGGTTTACTTGTGAGCGGCGCCCTTGTAACTACACTTAAGACTGTCTGCAGCAGATGTCTTTGTGACTTCGATTATGAACTGTTTATTGATTTTGACGAAGAGTTCCTGCTGCATCGTGAAGAAGGGGCTTTCGTTATTAATGAACATCGAGAGATAGACCTGAGCGAGGTTACGCGCGAATACACACTTCTAACCGAACCGATGAAGCCCCTGTGTAGTAAGGATTGTGCCGGTTTGTGTTCTCAGTGCGGCAAAAATCTTAATTTGGTAACTTGTGATTGTATAAAAGAGATCGACCCTCGCCTAGCTGTACTGGCGAGTCTAGCAAAGGATAGGTTATAATATGGTTCCATTACCGAAACATAAAACTCCAAAGTCTAAGAAAGGCAGGCGGCGGTCTCACCTTGCGTTGAGCGCGCCCGCCATTGATTATTGCCCTCAGTGCCATAGTCCCAAGAGGACACACCATGTTTGTCTCACGTGTGGTACATATGGCGGCAGGGAAGCAATTAAAATAGAGACGAAGAAAAAGGAATAAAGCTAACGGGTTAAGTCTATGAGTGGAACAGCAAAGCAAGCAAACAATTACGCGTATGTCTTCCCCGGGCAGGGTTCCCAGAAGGTAGGCATGGGGCGTGATTTGTACGACGCGTTTAGCTCGACACGGAAGGTGTTTGAGGAGGCGGATGAAGCACTGGGAGTGCACCTTTCCCGTCTTTGCTTCGAGGGGCCTGAACAGGAATTGTGTCAGACGGTTAATGCCCAACCAGCAATACTCACGGTGAGCATAGCATGTCTGCGGGCAGCAACTGAGATATATGGAGAGTTGGCATGTCCCGCATATATGGCGGGGCATAGTCTTGGGGAATATACCGCTTTAGTAGCGGCCGGGGTGCTGGACTTCTCTGATGCTGTACGTCTTACACGGCAGAGGGGCAGTCTGATGCAGCAGGCAGGACAAATAGCCCCTGGTGGCATGGTAGCCATTATTGGTTTGGATGAGGTTTCTGTTGAAGCAGTATGTCAGGAAACTGGAGCTAGGATTTCAAATATTAACTCTCCAGGTCAGATAGTTATTAGTGGCTCGCGAGAGGCTATGGTGCGGTCTATCGACTTGTCTCTATCTATGGGAGCACGATATAGTAAGCCGCTTAATGTGAGTGGAGCATTCCATTCGCATCTTATGGAGCCTGCCGTTGAAGGAATGGCCAGAGCTATAACTGATGTGAAATTCCGTGACCCTCTTGTTCCTATTGTAGTCAATAGCACCGCGAAGCCTGTTGCTACCGCTGAAGAGATCAAGCAGGAACTTCTGGATCAGATCGCTAACTGTGTCCAATGGCAGAAGAGCGTCGAGTATATGGTTGGAGCTGGAGTATCTACGTTCGTTGAAGTTGGCCCCGGTCAAGTGCTGAGTGGCCTTATTAAGCGCATCAGCAAGGATGCGCGTACCGTGAACGTCGGGGACGTAAGCTCGGTGAAGGATATGCGGCTCTAGGTTTTTACACCTAGTGTATAGGGCATGTTGCTGAGTAATATATCGAGTTGAATGTCAGTTCTGCGGATTGGAAAGTACCCCAGTTTTTGCTAAAGGTTTATTTATCTTGCCTTGATATAGTTTAGCTATTAGATTTGGTGAAGGTGAAAATAAATTGGGAACGAGGAGGAAGGCGAGGGTTAAAGCTCTTCAGGCGCTTTTTGAAATAGATTCTGTTGGACATAACGTAGCTGAGGTTTTAGGGCGGCAGACGGAAGATGCCCCACTCGAAGAAGAATCGACGATATTCATGAAGGAACTGGTGGAGGGGGTTTTGAGCAATGAAGGGGAGATCGACAGCGTTATAGAGATTTATGCACCGGCCTGGCCGGTAGTTCAGATGGCGCTTGTAGATAGAAATATATTAAGACTTGCCATCTTCGAAATTTTGTTTAATAATAAAGTACCAGTTAAGGTAGCAATAAATGAAGCGGTAGAACTCGCCAAAATGTTTGGCGGCGATAATACGCCTAAGTTTATAAATGGAGTTTTAGGAACTGTAAGCGCCCAATCGGGCAAAAAGAGGAGGTGATAAAGTGGCCACAGTCTTAGAGAGGCTGAAAAAGATAGTTGTAGAGCAACTAGGTGTTGAGGAAGAGCAGGTAGTACCCAAAGCCTCTTTCGTTGACGATTTAAATGCTGATTCGCTGGATTTAGTTGAGTTGATCATGGCGATGGAAGAAGAGTTCAGCGATGGCAATAAACAGATAAGGATACCAGATAAGGACGCAGAAAATATAAAGACGGTACAGAATGCTATCGATTATATTAAAGACCTGGGGATTGAGGACGAGTAGCAATTATATTTTCTTACATTAAAGGTTTAAGAACTTAAGAATTTTTCAGCAGATATTGCTGCGGTAGCTCCGTCGCCGGCGGCGGTAATAACCTGTCGCGACGAATTCTTGCGAATGTCCCCCGCTGCATATACTCCTTTAATCTGAGTTCCCATTCGATCGTCGGTTAGGATATACCCTTCCTTATCGAGAGGTATTTGTCCTTTTAAAAAACTGGTATTTGGAATCTGTCCGACATAAACGAATACACCGTCTACAACGATTTTTGATGTTTCACCTGTTTTAACATTTCGCACAACAAGTTCGGAGACCTTATTATTTCCTTTTATCTCCTCCACTATTGTGTCCCATAGGAACTCCAGCTTTTTATTGGATAAGGCTCTTTCTTGCGCCATCTTTGAAGCGCGGAGTTGATTGCGGCGATGGACGATTATCACCTTGGATGCGAACCTAGTTAGGAACAGAGCCTCTTCTATTGCCGAGTCCCCTCCGCCTACTACAGCGACGATACGGTCTTTGAACAGGGCTCCGTCGCATGTGGCGCAATATGAAACCCCTCGGTTAATGAACATCTCCTCGCCCGGCACTCCGAGCCTCTTTCGCTCGGCGCCGCTGGCGATGATGATCGCCCTGGCGGAGAAGTTGCCTTCGCTGGTGATGATGGTTTTAATGTCCTTCAGCGGGTCGACACTGGTAACCTCGGCGGATATCGTTTCAAGGCCGAACCTGGATGCTTGCTGGTACATTCGTTCGCCGATATCAAAACCGGATATGCCCTCGGGAAAGCCGGGATAGTTCTCCACCAGTTCTGCGTTGGCGATAAGTCCGCCGAACATCCCCTTTTCGATGAGCAGGGTGCGCAACCTGGCACGTGAAGCATATATGCCTGCGCTCAGCCCTGCAGGCCCGCCGCCAATTATTATGATATCGTATTCTTTAGACATCGTGGTGTAGATAGAGGAAGCATCTGCGTTTTATAGAACCTCGTCGATGGCCTTCTTGAGTTCGGCTTTAGGCTTGTATCCAACTATTGAGTGCACAGGCTCACCTTTTTTAAAGATGAGCATGGTCGGTATAGCCGAGACGCCGTATTTACTTGCGTTCTGAGGCGCTTCGTCGACGTTCAGCTTAGCAATGACTATCTTATCCTTATAATCGTTGGCTAACTCGTCTAAAATAGGAGCCACTGCCTTACACGGGCCACACCATGGCGCCCAGAAATCTACTAGCACGGGCGTTTTAGATTTGATTACAGTTTCATCAAAGCTGTTATCATCAATATGCACTGGTTTCACCATGATAGTTCCTTTCGTTAATTGATCCCTTTTCTAATAGCACTGACTATATCCTGTTCCACTGCCCGTTTTGCGATAAACAACGCGCTTTTGATGGCTTTGGCATTGCTGCGTCCGTGTGCGATTATCACGTTCCCGTTTACTCCCAGGAGGGGGGCTCCGCCATACTCGGAGTAATCTACTGAGTTGAATGCGCTACGAAGTGCAGGTTTTAGGATTAAAGCTACAGCTTTCAGGTAAGGCCGGCTTGCTATTGCCTGCTTGACCGATTGCACGATGATCTCCCCTACGCCTTCACCCACCTTGATCAGCACATTTCCGGTAAAGCCATCGGTAACGAGTACATCTGTGCTGTTGGATGGCAGGTCGTGTCCTTCGATATTGCCGACAAAGTTCAATTTAGTGGCTCTGAGCATCTTGTGCGCTTCGCAGACGAGGCTGTTGCCTTTGGTATCCTCCTCGCCATTGGAGAGCAAGCCTACCCTGGGGTTTTCTATCCCGAATATTTTTGCCATATAGACACTGCCCATCTGAGCAAATTGCACTAAGTAGTCCGGTTTGCAGTTGGCATTAGCACCGACATCAAGGAGGAGGACAGAGTTTGAAGGGAACGCAACGAGGATGCTCAACGCAGGCCGCTCAATCCCTTCGATGCGTCCCAGTATAAGGGTAGCGGCTGTCATAACGGCGCCTGTATTCCCTGCTGAAACGAAGGCGTCTACCCCTTTATTCTTCAATAGCTTCATACCGACCGCTATTGAGGAGTCCCGCTTATCTCGCATGACCTCGCTGGGGTGGTCTGTCATCTCAATTACCTGGCTTGCCTCGACGACAGGTAGATCATAGCGGTGCTTTTTCAGCTCTGCCTCGACTGCTTCCTTTTTGCCTACAAGCACGACCTCGATTGCGTGTGCCTTGGCGGCGGCTACCGCCCCCTCAACTTCAGCTGCCGGGGAGTGTTCCCCGCCCATGGCATCCAAAGCAATTCTCATATTGAGCTACCTTCTTCTTCCCATAGGTTGCATTGTCCACCCCACCTAGCGAGGACCTTGTCATCACGAAATACCTGTGATATCTCACATAGTGAATCGCACTCTTTGCATTCGAATGATGAGGCGCTGAGATCAGCATCCGCGATTTCAAATCCCTTGAATGAAGTGACCGTATCTTTCGATTTCAATTCTTCGTGTACCATGAGTGCTGCACCGATGGCACCCGTGACACCCGGATAAGGAGGCACTATCACTGGCAGCCCGAGCGCTTCCTCAAGAGCCAGCACCATGCCCTGGTTGAATGCGACACCTCCCTGGAATACTACCGGAGGCAGGATTTCCTTTCCTGTAGCTATATTATTTAAGTAATTGCGTGCCAAGGCCTGGCAAAGCCCTCTTATAATATCGGCACGTTTGTGCCCCATTTGCTGTTTGTGTATCATATCCGTCTCGGCGAAGACGGCGCAACGCCCGGCGATCTGAACCGGCTTTGTGCTTTTAAGTGCTTCCCTGCTGAAATCGTCTATGGGCATGTTCATGCGCTGCGCCTGCTGGTCAAGGAAGCTTCCCGTGCCGGCTGCACATACCGTGTTCATCCCCATATCAGCGAGAGTACCATCTTTGATAATGATAATCTTGGAATCCTGGCCGCCGATTTCGACTACTGTTGCGACATCCGGTACCGAGTGTACTGCAGCGGCGGCCTGGCAGGATATCTCATTTTTCACCAGGTCGGCGTTCACTAATACCCCGGCCAGATAGCGTGCGCTACCGGTTGTAGCTACGCCTGCAATGCGTGCATCGGCAGGTAATCCGCTCGATAGCTCTTTGAGCCCGCGTTGTATTGATATTATGGGCTGGCCATCATTGCGCAGGTAAATTGAAGTGACCAGTTCGTCTTTATCATTAACCACGGCAAACTTGGTGGTCACTGAGCCCACATCTATCCCGATATAGATATTATTTTGTACCAAAAAACTCCTCTTTTATTTTGCGGACCAGATCTTTATCTGCCAGCAGATCTACAGCTGTCATCGCTAGTGCTTTAGCCCCATCGAGCAGCCCGCGGTTGCCTTCCTTCGATACCGCCGCCTCAGCGAATTCGGAGGAATGGAGCGATATATTGCGGGGAGCGATTGCTACTTCCGGGTGGATGGTGGGCACTATCCTGCTCACATTTCCGACATCGCTGGAGCCAAATCCTCTCTCAGGCAGGGGCTGTGGTTCTCGCCCTAAGGCTCGCATATTGTTAGCAAAGGCTTGAGCTAGTGTCCGGTTAATGGTCAGCGGGGCGTAATAGTCCTTCCATCTATATTTCAGCTTGGCTCCTGTAGCCAGCGATGCAGCCTTGAAACAGTTTAGCACCTTGCCCTTCAGTTCTTCAAGGTAGGCGTCATCTATAGCGCGCACCAGGAAACTGCCTGCGGTATATGCCGGCACGACATTCGGGGCGTCGCCGCCTTTTGTTATTATGCCGTGGATACGCGCCTGCTCACTTATATGCTGACGCAGGGAGTTTATTCCGTTGAATGATAATATCATCGCCTCAAGGGCGTTAATGCCCTCTTGCGGTAACGCCGCAGCGTGGGCTGCTTTGCCGATGAATTCTACCTCCAGGCTGATGCAAGCCAGCGCCAGGGCGCTGGCTAAGTTAGAGGTCGACGGATGAACGATCATAGCTATATCGATATCGTCAAAAGCGCCGCGTTCCGCCATTATTGACTTGCCGCCATACATTTCTTCGGCAGGTGTGCCTATAACAACTATACTCCCGCCAAATTGATCGATGGCAGATTTAGTAGACACTGCGGCGCCGACTGCCGCGGTACATATAATGTTATGCCCGCAGGCATGCCCTATTTCAGGCAGGGCGTCATATTCTGCCATGAAGG
>Ga0315294_10006214_pt1 | contig 13099 bp, 11 predicted proteins | sample YL17G13_40_MG_FD_203626 | JGI IMG/M metagenome (GOLD analysis project Ga0315294, IMG submission 203626) | Sediment microbial communities from Yellowstone Lake, YNP, Wyoming, USA - YL17G13_40 | ecosystem: Environmental > Aquatic > Freshwater > Lake > Sediment | place: USA: Wyoming | collected... | reverse complement strand
CGCTCGATGCCACCTGGCTGCCTCACTCCCAGTTTTTGCGCGGCTTCATTCTGCCGCTGCTGGTAAACAAGCAGTTGGGGGTGCCGTTGGACCAGGTTTTCATCACCCAGCGCGACGGGCCGGAACCAGATGCCGTCTCCAGGATGTGCGGGCCGCTGCGCAAATGGCTTCCGCCGTTTCTCACCCTGGCGTCGTTGCCGGCGTGGCTGGGCAGGAGACACCGCGACGACGACCTCTCCATTTATCAGCGCAGGCCGGCCAGGAACCCGGAACTGGCACGGTTCACCCTGGGTTCTTTGTTTCGGCACTTGCGCCGCCTGCTGGCGCGGGTGGCGCCGCGGCCGGGCGCCACTTCGGCCTGGTCGGATTACATGGCCGACGAAGGCGGCTACTCAAGGGAGAGTTTTGAGGCCAAACGGGCTTTTGTGGAGGCGGCGCTGGCGGAATGCCGCCCGCGGGCGGTCTTGGACATTGGCTGCAATACGGGTTTTTTCAGCCACATGGCAGCCCAGGCCGGAGCGCGCGTGGTGGCCATGGACAGCGATCCGGTGGCCCTGGACCGCCTGTGGCGGGTAGCTCACGCCGAGCACCTCGACATTGTGCCCCTGGTGGTGGACCTGGCCCGGCCGACTCCCGGCATCGGCTGGCGCAACCAGGAGTGCGCTTCGTTCCTCGATCGGGCGCGCGGTTCCTTTGACGCCGTCTTATTGCTGGCCGTCGTCCATCACCTGCTGGTGAGCGAGCGCGTTCCGCTGGCCGATATTCTCGCCTTGGCAGCGGAACTGACCACCGGAATTGTAGTGATCGAATTCGTTGGACCGCAGGATCCCATGTTCCGGCGAATCGCCCGCGGCCGCGACCATTTGTTCACCGATCTGGACGTTTCGTCGTTTGAAGCGGCCTGCCGTAAGGATTTTGAGGTCGTTCGCGGCCTTGGCCTACCCGGGTCAGGCCGGCGGCTCTATCTGCTTCGGAAACGGAAGCCATGAATCAATTACGCCGGGACCTGATTTTCTCATTGTCGCTGGCTAATCTCTGTTTCCTGGGTGTCTGGATCCCCCTGGTTGATCCAGCGGCCGGTTACTCCGTGGCCCAGCCTACCCCAAAGGAATACGTCGCGGTCATGCTCGCGGTTGGGATCCTCGGGGCCGTCCTGCTTTCCGGCCTGGCGCTGGTGCGGCGGGCGCAGAGGCCGCTGGTGTGGTGGTTGGCCCGATGCATCTTTGCCGTGCTTCTTCTCCTCCCGCTGAACGCGGTGCGCGCTTTGTCCCTGCAGTTGGCCACCGCCTCCGTGGTGAATCGGTTTGGCCCTTGGGTCTTGCGAGTCACGGTCGTGGTGCTTGGCTTGCTCTGCGCGTTGGTCATCGTTCGGTGGTCGGCTGCGTTCGCCCGGATGGCGGCCATAGTGGTGGTGGTGCTTTCTCCGCTGGCGCCGATGCTGTTCGCCACCGGGATGTGGAGGATGCTCCACCTCCAGCCCCAGTCCGGCTACGTAGGGGCGTCTCCGCTGGCTCCGCAGACGGGCCGCCCTCGCGTGGTTTGGCTGTTGTTCGACGAGCTGGATGAGAGTTTGGCTTTTGTCGAACGCCCGGCGTTCTTGAAGCTGCCGGAGTTGGATCGTTTGCGAGCTGAGGGCCTGTTCGCCGCCAACGCCTTTTCTCCGTCGCACTGGACCTTGCTGTCGCTGCCGTCGCTGCTCACTGGAAGACCCGTCGTCGATGCCAAAGCGATCACCCGCGCCGAACTGATGATCACCTATCAGGGTTCCACACAGGCCGTGCCCTGGAGCGCAGAGCCGAACGTGTTCGCGCGAGCGCGCCGGGAGGGATTCAATACCGCACTGGTCGGCTGGTACCATCCTTATTGCCGAATCCTCAAGGGCGACCTGACATTTTGTGCGTCGTACCTGCTCGGCAGCGGCGGTGAGCCCAGGGGGTTCGGCTCTTTCGTTCTCCATGACTTTCAGGAGTTGGTCTCCGGGTTCCCGCTTGGCAGGCGCCTGCGTTCTGCGGAGGACCTTGCCAGGTGGCGGCGGATGCATCTTCGCATGCTGGACGACGCCAGCAGAGCGGCCACCGATCCCGCCCTCGGCCTGGTGTTTATCCACTGGGTCGTCCCGCACTACCCGTTCATATATAGCACCCGGGACCGGTGGGCCCTGGACGGAAGCGGGGACTACCTGGGCAATCTGCTCCTGGCTGACCGGACGCTGGGAGAGTTGCGGAAGGCGATGGAGCGCGCCGGCGTGTGGGACAGCACCACGCTCCTGGTCTCCTCCGATCACGCATTGCGCGCCACCGCCGAAGACGTCGTCCCGCTGTGGGGCAATGAGCCACAGACCGTCGTTCGCGCAACCACCGATCGGCATGTGCCGTTCCTGGTCAAGTTAGCGGGCTACAAGATGCCCGTCACCTTCAATTCTCCGCTGAGCACCGTTCTGAGCTGCGATCTGGTAGTCGCCGTGCTTCGTGGGAATATCGCGACACCGGAAGACCTGAGAAGGTGGGTCGATCGAAACCGGCGCTACGAGCCGGGGATGCCGGCCTCCGCGCAGACACAAGGCCGGATCGGCCGCCATCCGTAGCCTGGCGGATCTCCCGGTGCGTGGCAGCCGGCCGCAGCGAGCACGATCCTGATCCTGTTCACGTATCGGCCGCCCGCACTTCCCACCACCCGGACCCCAGCGTCACCGGTGGCTGGAAACCCGGCCGCTTTTGTGCTAATAGTGTAAGACTGCGCACCACGGACGGTGCCGGTGGCGTTCGGATCGCAGAATAGCTTTTCGTGGTGCTTTGTCAATGACATGAATGTGTCAGGCTCCCATCTGGCGGCTTCCAGCGCCCGTCTGCAGTTCGTTACTGATAGGACGCAGCCATCCGCGCGCCCTGTCCCCTCGGTCGGTCAAGAGCGGCCAGGCATGCTGGAAGTCCTGGCGGCGATGATTCTGTTCGTCTCCGCCGGAATCGACTGGTATGCGGTGTGTTACTACCGATTTGAGCCCCTTGGCGTTCCGATAAACGTCATCGACATTCTCATGTTCGGGCTGGTGCCTTGTGCCTTGCTGCGGGAAATGCGGGGCGTGAATGCCTGGGCGGCATACGGTTGACTCCCCAGGCAGGTGAGAAGGGTGCCGATGCCGCGATACGGCTCCGCCCTGTCTGGCACCCTGAACAGGCCGGAAGCCGTCTGGCGGTTGCGGAGGAGGAATGGGTGCGATAGATACCCAACAAGCGTACGGGCCGGCGGAGACGCCGGCCAGGCGGCGCGACTACACTGCGGTGTACCTGCTGGCGCTTTTCCTGCTGACGCTTCCGCTCGCGAACCCTATGATTCACGCCGACGGAGTCGGTTACTACGCCTATCTGCGCTCGTTGCTCATCGACCATGACCTCGATTTCGAGAATGAGTGGTTGGCCGGAAACCAGACTTTCGTTTGGAGGGTCACGGGCGGCGCTCGCCATCTTTTACCGAATCAGTACGCTCCGACAGGCCGCGTTGCGAACAAATACCCGGTCGGCGCGGCGCTGCTGTGGTTCCCGTTTGTCGGCGCTGCTCACGTGGTCGTCCTGACGCTCGATTCATTCGGCGCGGCCGTCCCGGCAGACGGTTATTCCGAACCGTACCTGCTTGCCATGGCCCTTGCCACCGCGTTTTACGGCTTCCTGGCTCTCTGGCTATCCTTCGACGTGGCTGCGCGGCTGCTGTCACGCCCGGTCGCCTTTGTTGCCGTCGTCGGCATCTGGTTCGGCACCGGGCTCCCCGTCTACATGTATCTGCTCCCCTCGCTTTCGCACGCTCATTCGGCGTTCGCGATCGCGCTGTTTCTCTGGTATTGGCAGCGAAACCGGGATCGGCTCGATGTTCGCACGTGCGTGGTGCTGGGTCTGGTTTACGGACTCGCGGTCGAGGTCTACAATCCGAACGCGGTTGCCGGAGTGATCCTGTTGCCGGCCACGCTCCTCCGTGCCTGGCGCGCGTTGCGCACACATTGCCTGCAGCTTGGCCGGACGTTGTCCTGGGTATCGGCGTTTGCTGCCGGCGCCGCCGTCGCTTACCTGCCCAACCTCGTGACCAGACTCATCATCTTCGGCGGGCCGTTCGTCTCCGGGTATTCGGAACGCTGGTTCTGGAGCGCCCCGGCGCTACTCAGCGTGCTCTTCTCTGCGAAGCACGGCCTCTTGAGCTGGACTCCGATCCTCGGCGGTTCATTGCTCGGCCTTATCGTTCTCGCCGGCTCGAAGCGGCAGTTTGCGCTCGAACTGGGCGGTTGCTTCCTTGCGTTCTGGTACCTGATCGCGTGCTACGAAGTGTGGTCGGGAGCGTCGTCTTTTGGCAACCGGTTCTTCCTGTCATTGACCCCGGTTTTCGTCATTGGGCTGGGCGCCGCCTTGGATGCGGCCTGGCGGCCGAAGGCCGGGCGCATTGTGGCGACTGCGCTCGTCGGCTTCCTGATCGCATGGAATTTCGGCCTGATGTTTCAATGGTCGACCAACATGATTGACCGCTGGGCAGCGGTGAGTTGGTCTGTGGTCGCGCGAAACCAGCGGGTGGTGGGGGCAAGCGCCTTCCGCTACGCCAAGCAGTACCTGTTCGGGCGGCGCGTCTTGATGGACGAGCTGGAGAGAAAATACCTGGAGTCACTCAAGAAGCCGACCAGGAAGTAGCTTCCCGTTAAAATCTTGCTTGGGCGCTTGGCCTTGAAGGGGATGTTCACCCCTGATCTTTTGACACAGCTCTTGGATCGTCATCCCGTTGACACTGGTTTTGGCGTTTTAAACCGATCTGGTTCGAAAGAGGGACCTTGGATCCATCCGGCTACATGCTTCAAGTCGATGGCCTTTTTATCCGAGCGTGAGAGGCCCGAAACCGTGAAACGAACCTTCCCGGTGTCCCGGCTGCTTGCATCTTCGACCACAGTGGATATGATGTGTTCCGCATTCCCAATCCTGTGCCGCCCGGCGGCAGAATTGGGTCAGCTATAGCCTGGTTGCCGGCCTGCTCTTTCAGGTCGTGGTGGACGTACTGTCAATCCGACGGTTTGGCCCCTTGGGCGCGGCCGCCGGGTCTTTGTCGGCCGAAATGGGCTTCTGGATTGCTTCTGTTTGCGCGGTCGCGCCACTTGCCTTCGATTTAGGCCGAAGTTTCAGCGCCGGTCTGCGTGTCCTGCTGGCGGCCATAGTCGCCTGCGCCGCCAGCCGCCTCGTGCCTTGCCGTTCGGCTGTCATCGGCGAGCCCGTAGCTTTAACCCTGTTTGCTATGCTGTCCTGGCTGCTTGGAGTCATCCCGGGGGCGGTAAATTGTGGACCTGCTCTCACGTTGTTGACGGAGCGACTCGTCGATTCCGGGCGAATCCGGCTGCCGGGCTAACTGGCGCCCGAATAAACATGAGATTGCTAAAACGTTCCCCTCGCGATTCCGATTACGGAGTGGACTTCTACTGCCGATGCGCCGGCCGCAAGTTTCCAGCCACCACGCCCCAGCCGCCAGGCGCAGGCCGCCAGCCGCCTGTAGCCCTGCTAGAATTGAGTGCGGAGGAGCATGGTGTTGCCGTTATTCGCCCAGCCCGCTTTGCCAAATCGCTGCCCCAGGGTCACCGGTGGCTGGAAAACCGGCCGTTTTTGTGCTAATAGTGTAAGACTGCGCACCACGGACGGCGCCGGTGGCGTTCGGATCGCAGAATAGCTTCTCGTGGTGCTTTGTCAACGACATGAATGTGTCAAGCTCCCATTTGGCGGCTTCCAGCGCCCGTCTGCAGTTCGTTGCTGATGGGGCGCAGCTATCCGCACGCTCTGTCCCCTCGGTCGGTCAAGAGCGGCCAGGCCTGCTGGAAGTCCTGGCGGCGATGCTTCTGTTCGTCTCAGCCGGAATCGACTGGTATGCGGTGTGTTACTACCGAGTTGAGCCCCTTGGCGTTCCTATAAACATCATCGACATTCTCATGTTCGGGCTGGTGCCTTGTGCCTTGCTGCGGGCCTTCCGGGGCGTGTCGCATGCCCGCCGGATCCCCGGAACTGTGTCCATTCCCGCCGCGGTGTTCGCCTTGGCCTCGGTCATAGGCCTGATTGAGGGTGTGGGCGCAGGTTATCGTCTCTACGACGTTGTGCAGGATTTCCGGATCGCTGTTTACCTGCTGCTTTTTTTCTGGCTTTTTACGTTGACCCCTCTGAGGCATCATCTGGGAGTCCTTACTTGGGCTTGGATCGCGGGCAGCCTGGCGGCTGCTTTTCAGATCCTCCATGGCTTCGCGTCGGGCTATTCTGAGACCGGACTTGTCTATGCCGGAAGGGCCGTTGTAATTCCAGCCCCGTCGCTGGTGTTCGCGATTCTCGTTTTGGCCGCCAGACAGCAGCGGGCGTGGGGCTTCGTCTGGCGAAGTGTCCGTTATGCCTGCATTTCGCTGTTCTTGGTCGCCATCCTGCTCACACTCACCCGCGCTGTTTGGCTGATATTGGTTGTCGCCCTCTGTGTCTTCACCCTGGTCGGTCGTCAGGCGCGGCGCACGGCCCTCCTTGTGCTCTCGCTGGCAGTCCTGGCCGGGGTAAGCGCTGGCGCCCTGGCGATCTTCCCAACAGAACTGCCGGAGGAATTGCGCACGCGCGCCGAGGCATTTACGCTTTTCGTCCAGGGAGAGGAAAGGGGTACCCTCTATACGCGCGCCGAAGAAATCGCCATGGTGAGTCGCAAGTTTCCTGATCACCCGGTCTTCGGACACGGACTCGGCACAACTACGATCATGTATGTGCGGGGGGGGAAGACGGCGGCGGAAGCCACGTTCCTGCACAATTCGGTCGCTTTCTACCTGCTCAAACTTGGCGCTGTGGGCGCTTTGGCATTTTTCGGCTTCTTGGGGGTCGTGGTGTTCAGGACGCTGAAAGTGCCGCCAGGCAGCGACTTGTTCCCACGCGCCCGCCTGGTGTTTGCGGCCGTGACCGGCTTCGCGCTTGCGGGGAACTTCTCTGGCTACCTGAACCACACTCCTTACATGATCCTGCTCGGATTCCTCCTTGCCCAGAGCGTCCTCCTGAGTTCGGCGGCGCCGCAACCTGCGCGGCGTCAAGTGCGCGGTGCTCCCTGATCCGAAAGCGGTCCCAACGGCGGTTTTCGGATGTCCGGATCTTGGTTTCGTTCGGGGCATACCTCGTAGCGGGGCAGCAATCGACTAACCCGGAGCAGGCGGTCGCGCACGGGCTTGGAGCAGTTGGCGGGCGGAATCCCAGGTGTCAGCTCTCCGAGTCGCTCACGGTAATCTTAAGTGGATCAAGGCAGGGGGAGGCATCCGCTATGCCGGCCCCGGCGGTCTTGCCAGGTGGCAGATGAACGAGCAATTGTGCCCACTTATTTTGCGGTGTGTAGAGTGTGAGAGTGACCTCGGACCGTGGCGGCGCGGCGCGAGCGACTACAGATGCATAGCGTGCGGCTCAGTGTACTCTTCCGTGAACGGAGTCTTGAACGTCCTTCCCAGGGAAGGCGCGCGAGCGTGTGGAGACTTGCAGATGGGGTCCCTGAGCAGTTTTGCCAAGACTACCACGGATAGAATGGACTGGGAAGCGCTGGTCAATATCGTGTCTGGCGGCATGAGCGACGGCGTTCCGGAGAGATCACGCCTGTTCCTGGATATAGGGTGCGGTTACGGAGCACTGAGCACGGCAGCCGCGAAAAAGTTCGGCCTGGTGGTCGGCATCGACGCTGATCTGGGGCAACTGGAAAGCGTGCCTGAACTGCTTAAAGGGGAGATGCCCCAAAATTTGGTGCTGGTTCGGGCCTTCGCCGAGAAGCTGCCATTCCGGCCGGGCCAGTTCCACGCCGTCACCTGCGTGCAGACTTTGGAACACGTCGGCAACCCTGATGCTGCTATCGGACAGATCCGGCTGATGCTGGCCCCGGGTGGGCGCTTGTTCCTCAGCGTGCCAAATCGCTTCACACTCAGGGCGGAGCCGCATACGAATCTGCGCGGCATTGGCTATCTTCCAAAGTGGTTGGCCGAGAGGTATGCTGCCGCATTAGGGAAGGCGGAGGAGTTTCGGAGCCTTCATTTTTTTTCAGCGGGCCAGGTTTCGGCTCTCCTCAGGGCCCATTTCGGAACCTCCTGGCGATTCATTCGCTCCGGCTGCCATCACACTGCCCTCGGCAGGCTGGCGGCGCGCGCCTGGGGGGTGGCCGCGTTATCTCCGCTGATCGCCAATGTCGTCGGCGACATCGAAGTGATCGCCTGGCTTTAAGTGAGGGACTGGGTGCGGATCGGACTGGATATATTATCGGAAGTGGCGGGGCGGAGCTCCGGAACCGAGACCTACTTGCAGGGTTTTCTGCACGCTCTCAAGCGGGTCAACTGCGACAAGCATGAGTTTTTTCTCTTCGTGAACTCCGGCAATGAGTTCCTCTATCGGGTTGAAGATCCTTGCTTTCGACAGGTGCATTTCCCTTGTTCGAACAACAGGCGCCCGCTGCGGGTCCTGAGCCAGCTCCTTCTCACCCCCTACTACGCACGTAAACTGAAACTGGATGTTGTCAACTTCCTGGGGACCACCGGCGCCTTTTTCGTCGGCTGTGCAACCGTGCAGCATGCCAAGACGCTGCACCATTTGCAGCTTCCCGAGACCATTGATCCCCGCGTCGTTGCCTTCAGGCGCCTGATGATGGGGCCGTCTGCGCGGCGCGCCGATGTGGTGATTGCCAACAGCGAAAGTCAGCGCGCCGACATTGTCCGGTTACTGAAAGTGCCGCACGATCGCGTCGTCCTTGTTTCGGAAGCGGTGGATCACACGGTTTTCTTTCCAAAAGAAGCAGGCGATCTTTATGAATCCACGCTGGAAAAATACGGAGTCACGGAACCTTACCTGCTTTTTGTTTCGTCGTTATGGCCTTATAAGAACGCCCACGCCCTCATCCAGGCCTACGCGCTTCTCCGGACGCGACGCCAGCTTCCTCATAAGCTCGTTGTCGTAGGTGGGTTCCCGGTGGGCGACTATCAGAGTCTCTTGCATCGCTCGGTCGCTCACCATGGCCTGGAAGACGACGTGCGTTTTGTCGGCCACGTGTCGGACAGGCGGGAGGTCCGCGACTTTTATGTCGGGGCGGCGCTGTTTGCGTATCCCTCGCTGATGGAAACGTTTGGATTGACCTTGCTGGAGTCGATGGCCTGCGGGACACCGGTCGTCGCCGCCAATCGGGGATCCATACCTGAGGTGGCGGGAGGGGCGGCTGTGCTGGTGGATCCGGATGACCACGCAGAAATCGCTGACGCCATCTGGCGCGTCATGAATGACCGCCCCCTTCGCGAATCACTCATCGCCAAGGGTCTGCGCCACGCGCACGAATTTACCTGGGAGCGCACCGCACGGGAGACGCTCGAGGCCTATCGACTCGCCCATCATCTCAGGAACGGTTGAAGCGCACATGGGTGTTGCCAACGTTTGCCTGGCATTAGAGTGGGCCGCAATGCAGTCGCCCATGGTTGTGAGAGCAACCGGCGGAAGACCGCAGGCGCCTTTCACCCCCGGTTGCGTCTGAACAAACAACTGGAAACGCCGCACCATTCTCGCTTATGATAAGCTCACTGCCTGCAGCGCAGCGGGCCAGGCGGAACGGTTTCAGGAGATCGCGCCGGTTGTGCTCTTCCGTTTTTTTTGTGGCCTTGGGCCGTGCATCCTGATGACCAGCAAATAGTCGCTCGGCTCGGCCGCAATTGGCGGCCTGGGGTTGAACCATGAAACGTGCGCTGATTACGGGGATAACCGGGCAGGATGGCTCCTACTTGGCCGAATTGTTGCTGAGCAAGGGCTATGAGGTGCACGGCATCAAGAGGCGCTCAAGCAGTTTCAATACCGGTCGAATTGACGCGATTTTACCGGATTTCCACGATCGCGAAGTGCGGTTCTTCGTCCATTTCGCTGATCTTGCGGACTCCACAAGCCTCATCAAGCTTCTTTACCGTCTTCAGCCGGACGAAATCTATCATCTGGGTGCGCAGAGTCATGTGAGAGTCAGCTTCGACATCCCCGAATACACGGGCGATATTTCGGCGCTGGGCACCACCCGTTTGCTGGAGGCTGTCCACGAATCCGGGATCAAGAAATTCTATCAGGCCGCCAGCAGCGAAATGTTTGGCCGCGCCGCGGAGGTCCCTCAGCGCGAAACGACGCCCTTTCGGCCATGCAGCCCTTACGCCTGTGCCAAGGTGTATGCCTACTGGATGACGGTCAACTATCGGGAGAGTTACGGGCTTTTCGCCTGCAACGGGATCCTCTTCAACCACGAGTCTCCCCGTCGAGGAGAGACCTTCGTCAGCCGAAAGATTAGTCGAGCCGTTGCCAGAATCCTGGCTGGTGTGCAGGACAAGCTTTATATGGGCAACCTCGAAGCCAAGCGTGACTGGGGCTACGCTCCCGAGTACGTTGACGCCATGTGGCGCATGCTCCAGCAGGATCAACCGAACGACCTCGTTGTTGCTACCGGCGAGACTCACACTGTGCGTGAATTTTTGGAAAGTGCCTTTGCGTGCGCCGGACTGGATTGGGAGAAGTACGTCGAGATCGATCCCGTATACTACCGCCCGGTGGAAGTGGACGTGCTGCAGGGCGATTACTCCAAGGCCCGCAAATGTTTGGGTTGGGAGCCCAAGGTTAAGTTTCACGACCTCGTGAAAATCATGGTGGAAGCTGATATCCAGATGCTCGAAAAAGAGATGAACGGCAGCCGCCGCCCCTTGACGGCCGCCACGTCATCTTAATGCGGAGTCACTGATGGCACCCAGCTTTATGGCGGGTAATTTCTGGCCAGCCAGAAGGGTGGTCGTGGCCGGGGGCCTGGGTTTTCTCGGTAGAGTTGTCGTGCCGGTACTGGAGGGACGAGGTGCGCGCCTTCGCCTTTGCAGCAGGCGAACAGGCGTCGACATCAGAGATCTGACGGCCATCCGGCGGTTTATCGAAGATGCGGAGCCGGATTTGATTATTAATTGCGCCGCTCATGTCGGCGGCATTGCCTATAATGCCCGTTGCCCGATTGAGATTTATGAAGACAACCTCCTGATCGGATTCAATCTGGTCAAGGCAGCGGCGGAGTGCGGCGTCAGGAAGTTCGTCAACATAATGCCAAACTGCACCTACCCCGGTGAAGCGGATGTCTACCGAGAGGAGGAATGGTGGGACGGCCCCATGCATCCCACGGTCCTCACCTATGGGATGCCCAGAAAGGCCCTGTGGGTACACGCCTGGGCCTATCACACCGTTAATCGGCTGGCCTCCATCCATCTCGTGCTGCCGAATCTGTACGGTCCGCATGATCACTTCGACATCGTAAGGTCGCATGCCTTGGGCGCCCTGATCCGAAAGATCGTGGACGCCAAGATTCAAGGCCAGCGTGCCGTGGAAGTTTGGGGCACCGGGGCGCCAGTCCGGGAATGGATGTATGTTGAAGACGCCGGCGCGGGCATCGTTGCGGCAGCCGAAAAGCATGATGACATGAATATTCTGAATCTTGGGAGCGGACAAGGATGCTCGATACGCGAGTTGGCTGAAATGGTCAAAGCATGCGCGGCTTGGGACGGCGAGTTTGTCTATGACACTTCGCGGCCCGACGGCGCTCCCAAGAAGATCCTTCATGTAAAAGAAATGGAAAGTAAGCTCGAATGGTTTCCGAAGGTAAGCCTTTCCGAGGGGATCCAGCGCACCGTGGACTGGTACACCGCTCACCGGGGCGAGTTTGCATAAGGAATGCCGGCAGATGCAGGCTGTTGTTTAGTGAGTTCTGAGGAGAGTGAAGGATGGCAATGACCGTACCCCAGTTCGAGCCCTACCTGGGAGAGGAAGAGATTGCGCAGGTGATCGATTCCATCCGAGGCGGGTGGATCACGGAGGGTGTCAAGTGTCAGGAGTTTATCAAGCGTCTCGCTGCCCTCACCGGCGCCCGATTCGTCAGTTTGGCGCCCAACGGAACGTTGGCCCTATTTGTGGCATTAAAGGTTGTGGGAATCAAAGAGGGAGACGAGGTCATCGTCCCGGATTTCACCTTTCTCGCCAGCGCCAGTTCCGTCGTGCTCACCGGCGCGACGCCTGTTTTTGTCGACGTGGACAACACATTTCATGCCCGTCCGGAATTGATCGAGCGTGCCATTACCAAGCACACTGCCGCGATCATGCCCGTCCACGTCTATGGCCAGGCCGCTAACATGGATGCCATCATGGAAATCGCCAGACGGCACGGCCTGCGGGTTGTTGAGGATGCCGCACAAGGGGTGGGAGTGCGATATAAGGGCAAGCAGGTTGGAACGTTCGGCGATTTCGGGTGCTTCTCCTTTTTTGCGGATAAGACGATTACGACGGGAGAAGGCGGAGCCCTCTTGACTGATGATCCTGCCTTGGCCGAAAGCTGTTTATATTTCAGAAATCAGGGCCGGCTCGAACGAGGGTCCTTTACGCACCCACACCTGGGATACAACTTCAGGCTGACTGATATTCAGGCCGGCATAGGTCTGGCGCAATTGGATAAGCTGGCGGAGATTAGCGAAAAGAAACGAAAAAACGAACTGCTTTACCGCAGCTTCCTGACTGATGTCAAAGAGGTCGCCTTCCCGGCCATCGATCCCGACAGCGAACGTGTGCCTTTCCGGGTCAATATACTCGTGCCCGATCCCGTCCAGCTAGGGAGGTTCCTGGAGTCCCGAGGCGTCGGAGTGAGACGCTTCTTTTACCCCCTTCATCGCCAGCCGTGCTTCACCGCACAGAACAGTAGGGTTGCCGGAGAGATCTGCGGGTCGGTTTATGCTTTTGACCACGGTGTCTCACTGCCGTCCTCTGCGAAACTTACCGAGCACGAGATTAGGTATGTTTGTGACTGCGTCCGGGACTTCTTCTAGGGACGGCGTGGGTGGCGGTATCCGTAGTGCCGATGAACCGCGGTCTGGCAGGGAGGCACCGGCAGTGTCCCCCGGCACCGTGGCTGCCCAACCGTTGCATATGAGCTCGCAAGCCGGCAACAGAAGACTTTTCGCATCCAGCGCGGTCGTTACCGCCTTGGCGTTGGTTAATGCCGGGTTGAGTTACATGGTGCAGCGGGCGTTAGCGGCGCAGTTTGGCACTCGGCGGGAGATGGATGCATACCT
>Ga0315294_10006213_pt1 | contig 13100 bp, 12 predicted proteins | sample YL17G13_40_MG_FD_203626 | JGI IMG/M metagenome (GOLD analysis project Ga0315294, IMG submission 203626) | Sediment microbial communities from Yellowstone Lake, YNP, Wyoming, USA - YL17G13_40 | ecosystem: Environmental > Aquatic > Freshwater > Lake > Sediment | place: USA: Wyoming | collected... | reverse complement strand
TGCCCAGCATGGAGCGGTTTTCCCCACATGCCTCCGTGCACACGCATTCACCTCGAACCAATTAATTATGCTCTAAAGATTCTTCTGCTCAAGAAAACTTTCTTGCGCTATATATAATTGGTTCAAGTCAACTGACTTGAACGACATGAGCATACAGCAGCTTCTGAAGCCTGCGAACGTTGATAATCGATCATCTAGGCTTTACGCGTACTCCCAGACCGTTAAAGAACTAAATTTGGATGTCCCCGGAGGTCAGCTTAATTTATCGCCATCGGGTATAGGCATACTTGGTCAGCAACTTACGTCCGATGGAGTAGGCGGCGTATATTGGTCTGCTGGCTTGCCCCCAATCATTGCCCCCGATAAGATTGAGTCGGCCGATTTATCATCGAGTATTACCGCCGGTGCCGGAGGCTTGTTGACTCTCGTCGGCGCCCAGCTGGATATGAACGGCGCATCATTGCGGAACCCTGGACTAATCGACACAAGCTCTGCAACATTAAACATAATCACTCCGACTACTCAAATCGCTCAAGGTAGCTCAGATTGGCGTGTTTCGGTGGGCGCTATTGATAGACTCATCATGACTCCATCAACTACGAGACTTTTTACGCAATCGGCTCAATCCGGGCCCTCTGGCTCCTCGCTGGTTTTAAACGACGACTCAACATTCGTTCTTGGCAGCTACTTCTCGGGAAATGGCGCTTTGGAGTGTATCGCGAATAATATCACGTTGGTAGGCCCTCAAGCTAGATCCGGAGCAAGCCTGACGCTTACCAGCATTTCGCATCTGTTGTTCAATGGTATTGCTACGATACCCCGGGACACCATTGACTTCACCCAGCAAACCTTCTTCGATAACGCTGGAAATGAACAATTGAGGGTATCAAGCAGCGGCGTTAGAGTATCAAATGTTTATTCGCTTCCCACGGTTCTAGGCTCAGTTGGGCAGGTTATTACTCGAACTGGATTGAATACTAGCGCCTGGCAGTCTCCCCAAATTATTGGGCTATATTCCGCGACATCTACCACAACTGTGGCCAATACTATTGCTCAAACCTCATTGATACCTGCTGGCGTTGGCTCTCTTACGGTTCCTGCGGGTTTCTTCACTCCAGGCATGTCCTTTCAGCTTTCTTGCGGCGGCACATTTCGCGATAACGCCAATAATACGCAAATCACGTTTAGGCTCACAAATTCGGGCACTCTCTTTAGTACGGGATTGCTCGCACTCTCAAATGTGCCACTGGCGACTACAGCGTGGAATATCTCTACCCAGTTCACCTATACGGGAGGAACGCAAATCATCACGAATTTCACGTTCTCATACAACAATGGAAATGATATGTTTGGATTCACTTCCCAGCAAGTCAATAATACCTTCAATCCGCTGGTGTCCAATACGCTGGATTTTACAGTTCAATGGGCTGTGGCCTCTGTGAATAACACCATAACGTGCAATTATTTTACTCTAACAAAATTATATTAAGTATGCTATAAGAACCCAAAATGTCCGAAATCTTATTGCGATACACTTCCTCGGAGAAGTTTGAATTGGTGCTGTCAGCTGCCCCCAAGGATACATTCGATGACCTACTTAGGTGGTTAGATAAGCAGGGGATTGCTTTTGTCGACTCAGTACCTGAGAAATCTGGCCTATTTTGCGTACCTCAGAAGCCAGCCTATTGCGTTTACCAGAGCGTATGGAACGCCGAAGACAATATGTTTAATTCCTACTTGATCTACTCGCTCCAATGGCTGTGGTTTGGGAAAGATGCGAGGGAAGACAAGGACGGCAAAGACGTTGCAGAGGCGATACCAGCTATTCCGATTTTAGTTCGAGAAATTTGAGAAAAAAAAAATAGCCAATCTATTATAGATGGACCAGATTGAACGTGGACGGACTGATGCGAATGAAGAGTGGAAATCCTGTTGCGGAGTCCACAGCGATAGTCATTTTGTCAAGTATTTGGCACAATTGGCGATCTGCTTCACTGTTCTCATATTCTGTATCGTAATGGTCATCCTGAATAAGGGTGAAAACAGCGCTGTATATTTTAGTCTCATATCTGGAATCATAGGACTGTATTCGCCGCAGCCCCAGATTAAGCGATAAGGGAAAAACTAGAAGTTCTTCCCATTGCGTATTATTTTTTTTTTGACATGGGATTAAGCCAGATCCGACAGATTCATGCCAGACTTAGCCTTGTCAGCCGAAATGGCCTTCTTGGGGCGCCCCCTAGGACGAGGAGCCGGAGCGTCATCGTGGTCGAGTCCGCGTACTTGACCCACCGCCAAGCTGCCACCGTAATCGTCTACGCTGCCGCCTGACATGCCGAACCCAAGCGCCGATGCCGCACGAGAAGCCATTTGCGCCCGGGGGTCCGGAATAAGGGAGAGGCCTCGCGACACCAGCTTGTGATCTTTGATGAACTTGCCAGCCTTCTGAAAGAAATGCTTGATCGCCTCGAATTTCCCGCCATATATGTCGTCCGATCTGCGGTAAGATCCCGAAGGCAACATCTCTGCATTGAGCACGTCCGATGCGCTGAGAACTCCCAACATGTGGGATGCCGATTGATCGCGGATGCTGAAAACGCCTTCGCTCACGATAACCGCGTACAGAGTTGGCAGAACCGCCTGAGTCGACGTATTTGTGAATGCGCAAGTCAGCGAGAACTGGTACGAACCCAAGCTTCCCGGGCTTTGATCGCTAGGCAGGCCAAGATCTGTGCCGAAGTCAAGAGCCAGCACGGAGCCGGTACGGGATGTCCACTGAGTCCAGCTCTGATTACATCCATTCTTGACCGCGATATTGTAGAGATCCGCCGTCGTGCTAGTAGACAGCAGCTGATTGTTATTCCAGGTGATGGTCAACGGATTCACACCCGTAGCGATGGACAGATAGGTATCGCTCGTGAATGCCGTCTCTTGGCTGTCATCCCGCTTGGCAAAGATGTATACGCGTTTGGGGATACTTGCGATTTGGATCGACGAAAGTGTGAGCTGAATCTGCCCGCCCGGAGCCACCGGAACCAATGAGCGAGTAGGGTACGATACCAGCGAGAAGAACGATGTCTCGATATTTCGCGGTACTGGCATGACTGCGGGAGGGGTAAGGAAGTTGAACAGGAGCGATGCCGCAACAACGTTCACTACCGGGGCCCCCAGCACGATTTGTCCGGGAGGAGCACCCTGACCCTGCTGGATAGAGAGAATGCGCGACAAGTCTCCAAGGGTGGCAGTGTATGCCATGTTGGTGATACCTGCGAATCCCGAATAGTAGTTGGCACGCTCGCCCCAAACGAATGGAGACATCATGATAGGTTCGTAGGTTTCGAGAGAACCTGTTGCAACAGTATTGCCGGGAACCTGAGGATCAATCGTGAAGCCAACGTAGCTGCCTCGGGTCTGCTCATACGAGTTGTCGCCATAGGCCGCAAGGGGGTTCCTCACGCTGCCAGCGCCGTCCGCATAGTCCTGAAACTGGTCAAGCATAGACGGAGCCAGAGACAGAGGGCCGAAGCGATCATCGTGGCTATTCCGGTAATGTAGCAAGCTACGAGCAAACTGACTCAGGGGGGAGACAGTGATAGTGTCATTATTGATAGAAACGCCCTCAGACTGAGTACAGCAAGTAAGGGGCATACAGCGAGGACCAATGAAGCCCGCGTTGAGCAGAGTGCCGCCAGAGGTATTGACGCCAGTAATCTGCCATTGGAAGGAGACACGCTTCAGCACCAGCCTAGAGATAACGATTCCTGCGTTCGGGGGGTTCGCAGTGATCTGGAAACTGCTATTGTTGATATTAGTCGCGTTGAAGGTTTGAAAGTTGTTAACCTCAGCGCCCTTGACGGCAATGTAGTCTTTCTGCGCAACGATGTCCAAACGAGGATCGAGCACGGCTTTAACTGGGAGGGGAGTTACGTTCAGGGACATGCTCTGACTGATTTAATTAGCTTATATACTATTCTAGAAAACTTTCTAGAATTAAATAAAATAACCCAAAAAAATAAATATTGGTTCCCCGTGTACTCGAACTATTGCTCCTCGAATAGGATTTTTATCGTGGCTGCCGAGTTAGCCTCTATGTACAAGCTGTAGATATTGCCAAATATGTCCTTCCAGAATATGCCTATGTCTATCTGCGTAATTGGCCGGTTTCCTCGCATAGTGAGCCTCCTATATTCCGCGCTGGGGACATAGTGAATGAATCCCTGCTTATTTCGCACTGTGGACTGATCTATTTCGAAATCGGTAATCAGAGGAATGAAGCCGCCAGCTACTGACCCAAAGTTGTTGCCTACCCCCTGAGGTACAGAGGCATTAGAGACTATGTCCGTATTACATGGCAGAGTAGGGGATACAAACAACAGAGACTGGAATTTCGATATTGAGCCTGTCGTGTCGAACTCTTGCTGAAACTTGTATGTGAAGCCTCCAGCCGCAGTGGGATCAACTATCGTATTTTGGTCATTGGCCAGGAATATCCATTTAAAGTCCAAGCCATCGAGAGCCCCAACGGACAGCGCTACGGTATTCCACGAAGTGTTGAAATTCGAGTTGAACAGGTAGTTGCCGCCCAGCACAATAGAAGGAGCAATGCCCACGAACAGATTAGACACCCAGAGCGTAAACAACTCAGTTGCCCCATCAAAGGTAATGTACGGAGCCTTATACGCGGTTCCTGGAGCAGGAGCAGGCAGCAACGGCAGGATATTCACATTAAAGCAGTCCTCGAATGCACGATTGATTATCTCGCACAAGTGGGTAAGGCTATAGAGCGCGTAGTAGGCATTGAATAGCTCATCCTTGAATCTAAGGTCGGGGCCGAATGGCGGAGGAGGTTGCGGAACAGGTACCGCAGCTTGTGGCACCCATTGGAGATATTCCCGGTAAACTATGCCTGCGAAGCTCATAGAAATCGAGTATGTCATCTTGTTGGGGTTGGCTGGGTTGGTAGCATCAAATATCGTGGAAACATACTGATATGGGATCAAACTGCTGGGGACCGTGAATCGCACCACGCTGAGGCAATATTTATTGGGAGCGTCGTCGAATAGGGGAGAGTCGCGAGTCTCCGAGAATTTAGCCTTGTATAGATTTCCGTCCGGATTCGTGTATGAATTGTTGGAAATGGTAATATCGTAGTAGTACCGCTTTTTGGCCGACAGCATGATTCGATAACAGTATTATATATAGTGTTCAAGAAAGTTTTTCTTGAACGGAAGAAAGTTTTTCTTGAACGGAAGAAAGTTTTTATCTAAATAAATGCGGTGAGCATCGATACTACGTTATCCGGATTTAGAGAGCCGCCAGACTTGTTTAGCAGAAATTGCTGATATTCTCGTATGGGGACATCGCGCATAACTAGTCTCAAGGATACATGCCGGCCGCACGAATTGACCGAATCGTTAAATTTCTGTAGGGGCTTATTATTCCACTGGATCGTATACGGGGACTCAACTAATAGTTTACTGAGATATGGGAAATCCTGGAATGTTTGCCGCTTAAATTCAGCTGGAATGTGGTCCAATTGGGTATCGATAAATCCGCCGTAAGGGTCAAAGAATTCTAGGACGCCGCTAGCCCGATCCAAGTAGATACATACCCAGTGCCCAAATTTTGGACGTGTTTCATAGAGGATCACAGCGCAGTCGTAGGGTGCCAATACCTCGTCTATGGTATTAAAAGTGTGTAGGGCCGAATAGCGCATAACTTTAGTCTGTCCGTCCAAGGCATCCAGTATGTTGCTCCCTGAGAATGGGATCGAATTCAGGTGGCTCAATAGCTTGTTCATGTATATATCGTTCAAGAAAACTTTCTCCCGTTTAAATTCGCGGATTTAAACTAGATAAATGCCCTTCTCGTGAGCTATATACATGGGATGATTCTTATAAATCGTTATCCACCGGCTTGGAATCTTCAGAATTTGGTCTATCTGGGATTTGTCGAACCCGCAATACTTTTGCAGGAGGTATTTCACTCCAAAGGTCGACCCGCTACGACAGAATACTGTGATTGTGTTGGCCTCGTTTAATACTATTCGAGTATCTCTATAGTTCGTGAGCAAATGGCTGGTGACTATACAGGATATGTCCTCGTGCCTGCCACGTCGCAATATGGCATCGCGTAGGGTCTGTACGTACTTCAGCAATTTGGGGTTCTGTATTGAGTCTATGTCGTCGAATACACACACGGACCCCTTAAATTTGTCTGGTTTTATTGGGTCTTTCTCCAGCAATTCGTCGTCCAGCTTGAACCTCACTATATTTTTGCCTAATACGTCCAATTCAGGGTCTTTCTCAACATCTGAGAACACGAATATTTGCTTCTTTGGGTATACTTTTAGGAGTTGCTCGAGGTATTTCCTAGTGTAGTACGTTTTACCGGCTCCCGTCTGCGCAGCGATGTAGCATCTTTCTGATTTGTTGAACTGTGGCAGAGGCTGTAAAATTCCTTGGGTCGGTTCAAGCCCGTGCGCTTGACCTACATCTGGCTCGAACGGCACCAGATATTCGCGCTCCGCTCGCTCAAGCCCCTGAGCTGCGCTATCGACGTAAATTATTTTGTTATTATCCTGCCCGCCCTTGACAATAGCGACTGGAACTCCATCGCGAAAACTTAGCATGTTATATATATTATGCTCGACAAAAAAATAAATATTCCCAATTAAGTTGGTTCTAGCCCGCGTGCTAGAACTGGTTTAAGCGGAACCACTACGGCTTCGCTCCTGTTCAAGTGCTCGAACTTGAATCGCGGAACGCATGTCAGAGGCAAATGTGGCATTCCTGTATATGGTGGGGTCAAATGAGCCGCCGCACGTATTCTGACATGTACCGCATCCGCCTCGATCCTCGCCTGCGCCCTCGATCAACACATTTATGTTTCTAGCTGCGTTAGTTGCCGCTGCGTTTATTTTTTGTACGAATGGGCTTAATAGCTGATTGGTATCCTGTTTGACGAATGGTATTACAGTGCCGTGCCACAGTCCCAGAATTTTTAGTACGTGTGCGACGAATCCCTGGCAGTTTGCTCGAATTGAGTCATATATGTTTATCGTGGGATCTTCCGCCAGCAGCGTCTCAAATAATTCTCGGACTGATAGATTTAACTCGGGTTCCCCCAATTCCATCATTTCTTGGGCTTTTCGGGGGGTATATTTGGATACTTTTATTACCTCGTCTTTTTCGAACATGAATGTGCTAGTTGCTTGAGTCCGTGTACTCAAGCTAGCTGGTCCCTTCAGTTCTAGTATCACATATAAATGGCGCAGTTTATCTATGTTTAGAGCTGCCATCCGTTTCCTGAGATTTCCAAGGGTGAGCACATTCAGTACCTTCTCAATTGTTGACGTAAGTGGGGTTCTCCCGACAGATGTTGCAACTATTTGATGCTCTCCATGTGTCTCAATAAATTTGCGGATCTTTGGAGGATATAAATCGGAGGGTCTCCCCTTAATGAAGTCTACTACGTTTGATATCTTGAATTTTCCGCCTTGGGTAGGCTTACCTACGAGTCTATCGCGGATTTCAGAATTTGAAAGCATACTCAGATTAAGTTCGCGAACTTAATTCAACTATATATAGCCCTGGAAAGTTTTCTTGAACTGGAGAAAGTTTCCTGGAGTCAATTAAATTCACTCAGCAGCCGCAGCCGCACGAGGAGCACGAGGAGGAAGTCCATCGCCGCCAGTCCGGATTATCCTTCGTCCAAGTGTAGTACGTCTGAGCACCCATCGATTCGTACGGGGATTCTTAACATACGCTGCCTCAGCCGACATCCATTGCCCTTCGGTACCTTGGATACAATCTTTGATAGCAGGACGACGAGCAAAGCGAGCCAAATCAACCACAGCGCGCACAGCTGCTTCAGCCGCAGCCGGAGCATCAGCCGGAGCCTCAGCCGCAGCCGCACGGGGAGCACGAGGACGACGGGGAGCACGAGGGCGGGGAACTCGAGCCACTTGCTCTGCCGCAACCAGAACAGGATCAACATAAGTTGCAACTGGTCTGGCCAAAGCAGCGCGCTCGCCAACCCGGGATCGTTCTTCCCGAGCAAATCCGCGGTCTACCTTCCACGCAGCATAACGCTCTTTAACGCCAGCATCACCGACTCTGCTTCGGGTTTCGCGCAAGAATGTGAGCCATAGGTTAGCAGCGGCGCCAGCTGCGGTACCTCGACCACCATGAACCGATCGAGCCGATTGAGCTGACCGAATTCGATGAAGAAGAGCGGATCTTACATGAGCATCCATTATTTTATGGGATAAGTTTAGCGGTTATACTATAGATAACAAAATCTCACAGAAAAATAAATAATGTATTACCTCATGTCCCAATATGAATTACTCGGATTTGAGCGCAGTAGGTCGCCAAAAAAGAAATATGATGCGATCCTATCGCTTAAGTCAATTTACCCCCATGATATCGTAAGAGTGCCATTTGGCGATGTGAGATATGCTCAATACGAGGATACTACGGGACTAAGACTCTATAGCAGACTAGATCATTTATCTCCGGCGAGACGAGATCGATTTCGCAAGAGGCATGCGGGATTTTTACGCTCTGGCTACTTCAGTCCGAGCTACTTCGCCTACTTTTATTTGTGGTAGAGGTTAAGTACACGGACTTGAACCACTCGAACCCCTCAGTTTGAAATGCCACGTGAATTCGTCAGGAGTGTACTCATTGGCACGCAAAATGTTGCACGTAAAACAGCAAACTCGGCAGTTATCAATACGGTGAGACTTTTTGTTGTCGATTCGGTCTAAAGTGAATTGGTTGCCCTGGTAGCGCTTGTGGTACTCCAATAAGACCGGCTTTTCGCATAAATAGCATACCATTCCGTCGCGCTGTATTAATTGTACTACTTGGTCCAGCTCCAATTCTTGCTCACAGTATTGCTTGAACGAAACGCAGTACTTTAGCCGACCTCGTTTCATGTCTGACCTATTGTAATCCCTGATTTTCTTACGTAGTGTAGTTATTTCAGCCTGATTGAATTGGCTCGAACCGCTATTCACTCGAGTGGTTGCTTCTTCACTGGCTTTTTTTTAATTCCCAGTTCCTTTAGCTTCTTGTGGTAGCCCGAGAACTTTTCCTCACTGAAGAATGACTGAGCCAATAGCCACTGTAGGTACTCTTTACCTTTGTCAGCTTTGGCCAACTCGTCCAGAGAATACCCCTTGTACTTGCCAAATGTCAGCTTTCCGTCGGCCTTATTGTCGTGCCATTCCTTCTGCTCCCGGTCAGAATATTCGGAGATCCAGTCCGCTACCTCTTGGTCTAGCTCTGGAAACTTCTCCTTGAGTGCGAGTGTAAACTTAGTGAGTGCCATGCTCTGACTTGAACTAATTATATAGTAGGTAGGATCTTTTTTTGAAATTTAAATAATTCGACAAGTTTTCCTAAATACGTCCATAGTTATTGGGGCAGTCAGAAATATTCGGTCAAATCGGGTAGCGCGCGTCAATGCCACGTATAAATGATTCCTGGTGAATATCCTAGTGGGGTTAATAGCTAGATTGCCCGGAATAGTCTTCCCTTGCGATTTATGGATAGTTATCGCGTATGCCAACTTACACAATGCCTCGGCACTGGATGCGCGTGGGAATACACTGGTTCGGCCGTTCGAGTCCCCCGGACTAGAACTAAACCGGATTGTGAGAGGCTTCAAACATTCGAGTACCCCAATTTGTCCATTCGCAGCAGTATTCTTGCTGGAATCCTTAGTTGTCTTGGTCATAATTACCTTTGCGCCTACCTTCATTTCGTGCAGGGCATTCACTGCGTCTACCTGAGTATTAATGCCACAAATTGTTATATCGGGTTCAATCGGGTCGGGTTCTAGCGCTTGAACCAACGGCAATACTCGCGTATTAATCCGAGCCAGGAGACTTTCAGCCGCCTCCATACTCATTGACGTCCTAAGACTCTGGCAAATCTCGAAAAACTCTGAGTCCTCTCTCTGGCGCCAATTCTTAGTCAGCTCAGTAATCTCGAACTTCTCGAATACCTCGTGGTAGCTCTGCAACTCGTGGTTATATATAGGGGTGCCCGAGACTGGGTTCAATTGGCCGAAGTCCCCAGAGAGTACAAATTCTTGAGTACTATTCAGTGCCATAAGCATCCTAGTGAGGTCCTCGACATTTACCATTGAGCATTCGTCCAACACGATCGTTTTATAGTTTGCCAGAGAGAGGAATGGCGCACAGCCGAACCCGAATGCCCTGTGGTAGGTCATAGTGTGCTTGGATATGTCGAAATTCATTTTCGTGCCTCGCTCAATGAGTACTTGACAGGCGTCGTGAGTGGGTGCCAAATACAGCACAGGCGAGTCTGACTCAATACCCAACTTTAGTATATATTCGGTCTTCCCAGTGCCTCCAGAGCCCTTGATATACTGTAATTTGGAACTCCTGAGCCTCGGCGGTACCCATGGTCTAGAATTCGCTAAATACTCTATACTTGCGGGCACTCGCTCAATAACTCGGTTTGGGCTGGCAAACATTTTTACTGCCTCTTTTTTCCACTCTGGCCCGAATAGCTCATCTATTGGTTCATCGACCTCAATGCCATCGACCGCGATATAAATGGGGATAAGTTTGGGCGAGTGACTAATTATCTTGTTGTACTGCTTGAACAGGTTGTACTTCTGGTGGGCTTTCACGTAGGCGCATAGGATTGGGCAACTCCAGGGGGGCTTATTCGAGTTGAAGTATACAGTGTACGTCCTGGGAATGATCTGCCCGAATACATTGAATTCTTGGTTGCTTACGTCAATGTGCGTGATTGCCTCACCCAGAATGAACCTTGCCCGAGTAAACTCAATTGGGTCCGTAGTAGTCCAAGTTAGTGTATTTTTGGTCTGCCCACACTTGCCCATGAACTCGCGAAATTGTTCGTTGGTGAATCCGCTGAAGTCTACGTCGAATGAGTCCGAGGCATACGCATACAGCTTCACAATTGGATCGGGGGAAATCTGGCCCGATTCAAGCGCATGCGCTAGAATCCCCTGGACTAGCTCAACCGGATACCACCCAGAGCCCTCGAAATATATTTTTCCGCTAGCATTGATATAGTCGAGTGTCAGGGCCGGGAACTCAATGTATAGCAATCCCTGAGACAATGGCGTGAGCTCGCTAGCGAATTCGGAGAATGGCTTATTTACGCTGTAGCACGCCGACAAATTCGGGAATCCTCGGAATAGTCCAGAGTCTCTAAATGACTTGTAGGCAGAGTTCATGTCGTACTTGAAGTTGGATTCGCTTGAAGGTCCCGTACGTAGGTAGAATCCGGATACGTCCGCGTCTCTAGCTATCCGTAGGAATGTAGTCTCCTTGGGGATGGCTTGGAAGCGGGGGTGCTGTGCCAGAAATTTGAGCTTGCCTACTCCGCCTGAGGTAAATGCCTGGGGATACGTCTCGCACTCGTTGAATCGGACTTTGTGTACGTGAGTAGCATTGACCAGAGCTATAACTGAACCCTTGGAGACTATGGATTTTGCGTCAATATTCTCCAATGCCGCAACACTTTCGAAGCTTTCCCTATCATGGAATACAACTTCTTTGCCAGTCAAATCCAAATTGTCCCGATAAAACTTGCGCAGTTTGGTTGTGTCCCCTACGTCCTCTTCTTTGGAGTCGTTTGGGTTCGATGGCGCTGAGTCTTCCCAGTTCGAGCCCTCCTCCTCCTCTACGTGATTGTTATGGGCCAGCATGTAGATTGTTCGGCTTACGTTTCCTTTTATTGGCTCGCCATGCTTATTTAGTACGTCGAATCTCTGCCAGGCCATGCCCAGTACATCGGAAACTACTAGCCGCATTTGGGTAGCGTTTGCGAGGGCCTGGAGCCCTACATTATCTATGCCGGATTCCAAATATTGTTCATTGAGTTGTGCGATTTTTCGTTTAATTGCTGTGGTATTCTTGTCAGTTCGTATGTATTTTTCTACAATTTTGATTGCGCAATTTGTGTCAGTTAGGGTAGCTCGTACGCCTGCCAATTCTGGGTTTTCGTTTATGGCCCCAATTAGTTGGATGCCCACCGTAGTAGTTCTTTCATATTCGTCGCTCCCCAGTCGCATGAGCATACGATGAAGCGAATACCATGGATTCATCGCGCAACCCAGCCAAACTGACACCGATCTACGTAATGGCACAATATCTTCGACGGCTAGCCCTACTCTAAACAGACCACCATCATCAGGAGGCAAGATTCGCTGTCTGAGCGCAAATCGGTACCGAACACCATCCACCATGTACGGCTCTAGGTAGGATTTAAGTTGCTCAGGCGTTGGGATAGGCAGCCTAAGTAATTCGTATGCCGCGGGATCCCATACGAATTCCAGTATGTCTGCGGCAACTACTACTGTAGATGCGGGCACAAGTCGGCTCAATGCTCTCGCGCGGGCTTCTTCGGCTTCTTCCCGTTGTCTCGCCTCCTCTCGCTCTCGCCGTCGCCGCTCATTTGCTAGCAATACCAATCGATTGCGCTCGGCACGCCACTGAAGTTGACTACCCCTGGGCCACCTAAGCCTAGGCTGCTCACCTAGACTGGCAGCTACTCGTCGCGCGGTCCTATAGTATTCGGCTCGTGAAGTCATCGAAGTTCTTGCCCTCTTAATAAACTTAGTTATACTATGGGTAATATATTTCTCTATACCAAAATTAAATATTATTCAGAGGGCGAAAAAAAATATTTAATTCGGTTCGAGTACGCGTACTTGAACCACTAGTAGTGTATGAAGTTATAGATGTGCTTGGCAGTATCAATGTGGTACAGATACATTTGTTTCGTGCTTAGCTGCTTGGCGCATACATCGCAGTGAAACTTATTTGTTGCCTTAGTCTTGGAGTAATATCGGGCGCTCTGGGATTTGGTGTCCCCACGATTTCGGTTGCTGTTGGCAGTACGAGGCATTTTATTAGGTGTTCTTGAGAGGGGTCCCGCTGAGTACTTATATATATGTGTGAACATTTTATCTTTAGAGCATAATTAATTGGTTCGAGGTGAATGCGTGTGCACGGAGGCATGTGGGGAAAACCGCTCCATGCTGGGCAGGGGCCCGAATACTGTGATGGAATTCTTTACTGATTT
>Ga0315294_10006212_pt1 | contig 13101 bp, 11 predicted proteins | sample YL17G13_40_MG_FD_203626 | JGI IMG/M metagenome (GOLD analysis project Ga0315294, IMG submission 203626) | Sediment microbial communities from Yellowstone Lake, YNP, Wyoming, USA - YL17G13_40 | ecosystem: Environmental > Aquatic > Freshwater > Lake > Sediment | place: USA: Wyoming | collected... | reverse complement strand
AACGCTCCAGTGCGCGATAGCAGTCATGGCCTGCGTGGCATCCACGCAGGGCTGCGGTAGCAGCGCCAAGCCCAGCCCGAGCACCAGCAGCACCAGCCGCCTCCAGCGCTCACGCGTGGGGCGGGCGGCAGAGACGGCCGCGCAAGTGGACGCGTGGGTCTTCATCGCAGCTCCCCCGGGGGCACCCGCAGGGCATAGCCCACTCCGCGTTCGTTGACGATGCATTCGCCCCAAGGACCCATGGCGCGCCGCAGGTGTTTGATCGCGGCCTTGAGGCGCTCCGGGTCCTCGACGTATTCGTCACGCCAAACGCTCTCCTCCAACTCGCGATTGGTTGCGACCTGGCCGGGCCTTTGGGCAAGGCGAGCCAGTAGATCGAATTGTGTCTTGGTCAGCTTGAGCGTTTGCGCTCCCGCCGTGACGGCGCGACGGCGCAGGTCGACCACCAGCGGCCCGGCCTGGAGCAGATCCACCACCTGCTGACTGCGCACGAAGCGCAGCAGAGAGGAGGAGAGGCACACGTAGCCCGAGTCTACTGGCAGGATGAGACTCTGCTGCAGCAATTGGTGCAGGATCTCCTGCTCCCCCGGATCGTGCTGCGCAAGCGCCAGGTTGGCCAGGACGTAGCGCTCGGCGTCGCTCAGATTGTGCCAGGCGTACAGGTAGTGCGGTTGTGCGTCGCCATAGAACGCGTCAGCCAGTTGTGCCGTCTGCTGCGCGGTCCACGCCGCCCCCGCGCGACCTGCCTGAGGTGAAGTCAGAGTCTGCGCCAGCTCGTAGGCGTGGTATGCGGCGACCTGCAGGAAGAACGGATGGGGGCCCGCCAACTCCAGTACTGCGTCCAGGGCGCGCTGCGGGAGTTGTGCCGCATCCTGCGTCCATAGCGTCGTCAGCATGTCGCGCGCGGAGCCTGGCTCGAACAGCCCCAGGGTCAATGTCACGAACACGTTGAAGAAGGGGGAACTGAGCACGCTCTGGTCAGCATATGCCAGAGAGATCAAGGGCCGCTGGGAGGTGACAACGTAGGACACGGCGTAGCGTGTCGCCAGGCCGCGCAAACCGGAGAAAAACGACGGGTCAAGGTTGTGGTTGGACGCCAGGAGCTCGAACTCATCGACGAAGAACGCCACGGTCGTGCCGTGCTGGCTGAGCGTCTTGAGCGTGCTGTTGAGGCGGCGATAGTCGGCCGCGCCCGCTTCGCCATCCCACAGCATGGCGAGCCCGGACTCGCACAAGGCGTCGTTCAGCGCGTCTAGCAACAGGGCGTAGACATCCGTTAGTGATGCCTGGCCCATGCCCTCGGCATTCACCGAGGCAAACAGATGTTGCGGCGAAAGCAGGCCGTGCGCCGCCCGCACTTCGGGCGCCCGCAGATGGTAGAGTAGAGACGTCTTGCCGATGCGCCGGGGGCCCACGATGGATACGCTCTGGGAGACGCGCAACAAGTCTGCGATCTGGTGCGTCTCCTGCTGGCGATCAAAGAAGGCACTGGACTCACGCACCGGTCCACGGTGGTAAAAGGGGTTGTGTGCCACGCCGTTCTCACCTCCGTTGCATGGCGGTCTACAGGGTATTGTAGAGGAAATGGGGCATTTGCACAAACCCCATGTACGCTCTTCGGGCCGCACGTTTGACAGCCCTACATAGATGCGGTATCATAGTGGTGAACACCCCATCCCCGACGCGAAAGGAAGCCTGGACATGCAGCGGGTGCGCCAGGTTTGGTCACAACCGTCGCCCACTGTGGTGCTTTGTGGGGCTGGCTCGTGCCTGGCGCTGGCCTGGGCGGCCCAGCAGAGCCTGGACCGGCACAAGTTGTCGGCCGTGTGGGGTCTGGCGGCGGCGGGCCTGCTCTTCGCCCTGCTGATGCGGCAACTGCGGATCGAAGCCGCACCCGGCCGCGCGGACGCAGCCCCGCGCGAGCGCGTGTCTTTGCCCATCCTTGCAGTCACCCTGGGCCTGAGCCTGACCGGGGTGCTGGATTTCAGTGGCAACCGCTTCCGCGCGCTGGGTCTGGCGCTGTGGATCGGCGGGCTGTTGCTGGCTCTGCTCTACCTGTGGCTGATTTCCCCCGGCGAGGCACGCGGCCGGGGTCTCGGCGACTGGTGGCGCGAGAGGATCGTGTCCATTCCATGGCACTGGCTAGTGTTGCTGCTCATCCTCCTGTGGGGCGCCTGGCTGCGCCTGCACCTCTTGCACGAGATCCCGGCCGACATGGGCTGGGACCTGCCCTACAACTACTATGACGTGGTGGACATCCTGCACGGCAAGCATGCCATCTTTTTCACCGCGAACATGGGGCGAGAGAGCCTCTTCTTCTACCTGATTGCCTTGTGCGCGCGCCTCTTTGGCTTGAGCCAGTGGACGCTGCAGTTCGCGTCGGCGCTGGCCGGCATTGGCACGATTGTGGCGGTCTACGCACTAGGCCGAGAGGCGTTCAACCGCCAGGTGGGCCTGCTGGCAGCCTTGTTGCTGGCCGTCAACCGCTGGCACACCACGCTCAGCCGCGCGGGCTACCGCGTGATCCTGATGCCACTCTTCAGCGTGCTGGTGCTCTACACCCTGATGAAAGCTCTGCGCAAGAGGCGTTTCCTGGACTGGTACTGGGCCGGGGTGGCGCTGGGGCTGGGCTTCTACACCTACAAGTCATACCTGTTCGTGCCCGTCGTCGTGGCGGCGGGCCTGCTGCTGTATTTCGGCGCGCGCGGCTGGCGTAAGCTACGCGATCTACTGCCGGGGCTGCTCCTGTTTAGCGCGGTGACCCTGGTGGTCTTTGCACCGCTGGGCCGCTACATCCTGGAGAAGCCGAAGGAGTACTTTGCCCGGGAGCAGTTGCAGTTCAACGTGATGGGCAAACAGCAAAAGCCTGACTATCTGGCCTATTATTGGAGCAGCCTGCAGGGCTACAACGTGCGCGGCGACGGCAACGCGCGCTTCAACGTGCCCTACACGCGCCACATGGGTTTTGTCAGCGGGGTGTTGATGGTGCTGGGGCTGGGCTACGTGCTGTGGCGCTGGCGCGAGGGCTACAACGGTCTGCTGCTGGCGGCCGAGTTCGGGCTGCTGCTGCCCACTGCGGCCGCCATGCTGCCGGGCGAGCCCGCCAACATCTTTCGCATGTCGGGCGTGATCGGGCCGGCTCTGGTCTTGGCGGCCCTGCCGCCCTTCCTCGTTGCCGAGCGCATCCGGCGGGCCGCGGCGCGCGACCCCACCGCTGCGCCCGAAGGGCGCCAGCTCTCGTTGAGCGTGCGCGCGCCGGGACGACAGTTCAACTGGCGCTGGCGGCTCAGCGCGGCCAACGTCGCCCTGGTTGTCGTGGCCCTGGCGACGGCCTGGTTGCTGTGGCGCGAGAACGCCGAAACCAATCGCTTCTACTTCCACGATTATGTCGCAGTGTTGCCTGACCACGCCAACTTCTCGATGGCCCGCGAGGTGGCGCGCGCGATCGAGCACTACGGCGACCTGCAGTCGACCTACATCAAGCCCTGGCCCTACTGGTACGACGGCAATGCGCTGCGCGCCAGCCTGCGCCTGGAGGACCGCAGCCGCTTGCCCGACTTGCAGACCTTTGCGCCGGACCAGCCGCCGCTCTCAACCTTGCAGGGGCCGGCTATGTTCATTTTGCATCCGGAGGACCAGACGGGTCTGAGTACCTTGCGTGATCTGTTCCCGCGCGGCGTGCTGGTGCCGCGTCGCTACCCCGATGGAGGCATCGCGTTCTACGCCTTTTACTGTGAGAGGTGACGGCATGGCAGGGTCGCAGAGCCCGCTCCAACAAAAGGGGGCCAACGCCTGGCTGCAGCGATTGCGGAGTGCGGTCTTGCACCCCACGGCACTGCAGACTGCCCTGGTAGCAGGCCTGTGCCTGGGACTGGCCCTGGCGGCGCAACGTAGCCTGGACCGGCACCGGGGTACTGCGAGCGGTCTGCTAGTCTATGCCGTGGCAGCGGTTGTCTTCGCCCTAGCGTTTCGCGCGGTGGAGTCAGAACGCAGTCCCAAACCGGGCGATGCAGCGCGGGGAGCCAGGCCGACCTGGCCGCTCGTGGCGCTAACGTTAGGCCTGTCGCTGCTGGGCTGTCTCGACCTGGGCGGAAACCGCTTCCGAGCGCTGGGTCTCGCGCTGTGGCTCGGCGGATTGCTGCTGACCGTTCTCTACCTCTGGCTGCTGGCGCCTGCCGTGAATGGCGCACGGCGCAGCCCCACTCCCGGCGGGACGCTCCGCAGCCCACGCGCAGGCCTGCGCATCCCGGCGCGCTGGCTGGTCCTGGCGGCCATCGTGCTGCTGGGCGCCTGGTTCCGCTTGCGATTGCTGCGGGAGATCCCGGCGGACGTCGGCCCTGACCTGATCTACAACTACTATGACACGGCCGATGTCCTGCAGGGCAAGTACCCGATCTTCTTCCCCGACAGCCAGGGCCGGGAGGGACTGTTCTTCTATTGTGCGGCGCTGTGCGCGCGCGTGGTAGGCATGGAAGTATTCACGGTGCACGTGGCTTCGGCCGTGCTCGGTACACTGACCATCATCGCCCTCTACTGGTTGGGCTCGCTGGCCTACGGCCACGAGGTGGGGCTGCTGGCCGCGCTGCTGCTGGCACTCAATCGCTGGCACATTCTACTGAGCCGTTCCGGCTACCGCGCCATCGCCTTTCCGCTGCTGACCGTTCTGGTGCTGGCCACCCTGGTGCGCGCCCTGCGCAATCGCCGCTGGGTGGATTGGGCCTGTGCAGGTGTTCCGCTGGGCCTCGTCTTCTACACCTACAAGTCCTCACCTTTCGTGCCTGTGATGGTGCTGGTGGGCGCAGTGCTCTACGCAACGGCGCGGCGCCGGTCCGAGCTGCGGGCGTGGCTGCCCGGCATTGCGCTGACGTTCCTGGTGGCGCTGATCGTGATCGTTCCCGAAGCGCGCTACGCTGCCGAATATCCGCAGGACTTTTTCATGCGCGAGCGGGTGCAAATGCGCTTGCAGCGCGAACAAAAGGAGCCCAGCCCCGGCCTGCTGACCTACTATGGGCGCAGCCTGCTCCAGTTCACCTACGAAGGCGAGCCGATTTCGCGCCTCAACGTGCCGCTGGCACGGCACATGGGCTTTGTCAGCGCGGGGCTGCTGGCACTGGGACTGGGCTACACCCTGTGGCGTTGGCGTCACGGGTTCAACTCGCTGCTGCTGGCCGCCTTTTTCGTGCTGCTGCTGCCTGCTGCGGCATCGATGCTGCCGCAAGACTCGCCCAGCAGCCTGCGCAGCTCGGGCCTCATCGGCCCGATCGCGCTGCTGGCGGCCTTGCCCCTGGCCGCGCTGGTGCAGGTCGTGCGCCAGTCGACGCCGCGCCTGGCGGTCTCTGCGTCCAGGCAGAGTGAAGGCCACAGCATCACGTTGCAGGTCAGATCGGACGGCCGGCAGTTCGCCTGGACCTGGCAGCCGCGTCCACTGCGCCTTGCGCGTTGGGTGCTGCCGCTGGCGTTGGGCACGCTGCTGCTGGCCGAAGCGCGCGAGGCCTACCGCTTTGTGTTCTACGACTACCCCGCGCGCGCGCCCGACAAGGCCAACTATTCCATCAGCCGCGAGGTCGCGCTGGAGATCGAGCACTACGGCGACCTGAGCTCGGCTTACGTTGCGGCCTGGCCCAACTGGACGGACACGGGCCAGATTCGAGCCAGCCTGCGCGCAGACCGCAACTGGGAGCCCAACGTGACCGGCCTGGCGCCGGATCGTCCGCCGCTATCGACCATCCAGGGCACGGCGCTCTTCATCGTACACCCTGCCGACCAGGCGAGCCAGGACGCCCTGCAGGCCGCCTTTGTGCGCTGGATGGCCATACCGCACGAGTATCCGGACGGCCAGATCTGCTTCTGGGCCTACTACGTCGAGCGATAGGCAGTCGGTACACGAATCGCGCGAACAGATCGAGTGGCGCGAATTATCTGCCCACTTTGTGCAATCGTCCACTTTGTGGAATTCGTGTACTGCCCACTTTGTAGTCACGGCGTTTTGCGTGTAGAATGTGGGCTGTGTCAAGAGTGCATTGTGAAGGAGGGACGAGATGCCAGGCTTTCCGGATCCATTTGTTGGCAATGTGCCAGAGCGCAAGATGAATGCTGAGGAACTGACCAGGGCCATTCGCATCGACATCGCAGGTGAGCTGGAAGCGATTCACCTATACCAGGCCCACGCCCAGGCCACCGACAACGAACTGGTCAAGGACGTGTTGTTGGACATCGCCAACGAGGAGCGTGTCCACACGGGTGAACTGCTGCACCTGCTGGAGCTGCTCCTAACCGACGAAGCACAGTTGCGCGCCCAGGGCGCGGCCGAGGTGGACGCCACGGCCGCCAAGTTCGCGGGAGGCTCTGCGCCAGCTGGCGACCCACCCACTATCGGCTCGCTCAAGCCGTAAGCTGAGCACAAGGAGGGATTAAATGGCAAGCAAGTACCTGGGTCGAGAGGAAGCGCCTGTCAGCCCCGCCCTGTGGAAGAGGCTGGACGAGGTCGCGATCGAGGCGGCCAAGAGCCAGCTCGCGGGCCGCCGCCTGCTGCACGTCGAGGGGCCATACGGGTTGGGGCTCAAGGCCATACCGCTAGACGACATGATCGTCTCGCCCGGCTGGGAACAATCCGCCGAAGGCTCCGACGAAGACGAGGACCTGATGGCCGACGAATTCGACGAGATGGGGCCGGAGATCGTGGCCAGCCCGGTCATCCCCCTGGCCCTGATCCGCCACGCCTTTGTGTTGGGCGCGCGCGACCTGGCCGCCTTTGAGCGCGACGGCGTTTCGCTGGACATGGCACCCGTGGCCGAGGCCGCCATTGCCTGCGCCCGGGTGGAGGATGAGTTGGTCTTCCAGGGCTCGGTGGACCTGGACGTCTCGGGGCTGCTCAACGCAGAGGAGAGCCACAGCATCAAGCTGTCCGCCTGGGACAAAGTGGGCCACGCGGCCAACGACCTGATCAAGGCCGTGACCGAGCTGGACGGCAGTGGCTTCCACGGTCCGTATTGCCTGGCCCTGGCGCCTAGCCGCTACAACCTGCTCTACCGCATGTATCCGCAGGGGAACAGCACCGAACTGGCGCACCTGCAGTCCATCGTGACCGCTGGCATCTTCAAGGCCCCCGTGCTCAAGGAGGGCGGCCTGCTGCTCGCCTCGGGCGTGCAGTTCGCCTCGATCGTGATCGGGCAGGACCTAACGGTGGGCTTCATCGGCCCAAGCGACGGCGATCTCGAGTTCTCGATCTCCGAGAGCCTCGCCGTGCGCATCAGACAGCCCAAGGCCATCTGCACGCTGGAAGGCTAAGCGCCCGGCGCGCCAGAAGAGGCACCGTGCGACGACGAATCACAACCCGCCCCAGACCCGGAGCGGGTTGTGCCGTTTGGGTCTCACGAGGGCAAAGAAAGAGCGATGCGCATCCCAGTCTGAGGCAGCTCAAGGTGGCGATGTCACACGTGGTCTACTTTTGCTGCCTCGGCGCGGTCGGGAAAGGCGCAGTGCCCTACCTTCAGGTTGGTAGTGGCAGCGACCACCTCGAGGGCTCGCTACTGCGCGCTAAGCGCATTGCGCGGACTCAGCCCAAACCGCTCGTCTTCATCGACGGCTGCCACACCATAGCGCTGGGACCCAAGGAGACGTACAATCTGGTGCAGGCATTCGTCGAACGGGGCGGAGCGGGTGTGATCGGAACCGACGTCACCATCTTCGAGCCGCTGGCCTGCGACTTTGCGCTGGGGTTCCTACGGCGCTTCCTGGCGGGCGTGCCGGCGGATGAGGCCGTGCGCACGACTCGCCTGGAGCTGCTCAAGACGGGCAATCCGCTGGGGTTGGTCTACACGCCATTCGTGCTGGCAGGCCTTGCTCTGGTAGAGAAGACCCTCTAGTCCTCGCAGCGAGACTGCAGCGGCACTGACCTCTGCTCCTGTCACTGCCTTTCGTCGTGCGGCTTCCGTGCTCCGCGGCGGGCCACGAAGCGGTTGAGGATCAGCGCCAGGAAGAGCAGAGCCATCGCGATGATCGTCTGCACGATGAGCGATTGCTCAAAGACCCATTGCACGACACTCTTGCTGGTGTCGGCGAGCCGCGAGCCGACGTAGCCGCCCAGCCCCACAATGATGACGACGGCAGCTACGATGCTCGCGATGTCGTGCCAGTGGCTCGATGCACGAGAATCATTGCCTGGTGCGGGCCGTTTCGAATCGGGCATGGTCCGAGCCACCTTCCCATGGGTCCACGCAGTGTGGCGTGCTGGCGCAACCGCGGTATCGCGCGGGCAGCCCAGCAACGCCTGGGAAAACGTAGAATCCGCCCCCTCACGCGAAGGGCGGATTCGGCGGAATGAGCCGCACAGGGGTTGAACCTGTAACCTACTGATTAAGAGTCAGTGAGTTCACCAGAACCAAAAAAGGCCCAAAAGCAGCACTTTGCGACACATTGACTTTGACTCGCAAAACTGAGTCTGTGGGTTAGATTGTAGGCTGAATTCTAAGTCCGTCAATTCAGTCGAGTAACCCGGAAATTGTCAAACATTAGATGTATGTCCTGATCCTCGCGTATCATTCCACATCCAGCTCTGCCGCTACTGAAAGTATTGTCCTGCACTGTTAGCAGTGTCATGCCGTCGCTGATAGCAGTGTAGATATTTCCCCTGACCTCCAGCCTCAGGTGGTCGACTGGCCATTGGATGGGCTTGAAGCAGTCGTTTGTTCTTATGTATTTTAGTAGGGTATTTCGCGCCAAACAACTGCCAACGCTATCATGCAAGTGCCAATCGAGCTTGAACTATGGTATCATTTGTGATTGATAGCTACCCTTCAACCTCGATGCGATCCACTTGGATCTGCGAACCGTTGTAATCAGGGACATTACTGAATAATGTGCCATAAAGATGAACGATCTTGCCACTGTTGCGTAGCGCCTCGATCTGCGCTTGTACAGCCGGGTCCATAGAATCGATGCCAAAGTAGATAAACTGCTGCCCCAAGTCCTGTCTTTCAAAATAGTCATCATACTGTGCACCGGGTGCTGTACTCTTGATGACCCCCCACCAGTCTGCTATTTCTTCTGAAGTACCTGGCGGCATGTAACCGCCTGATGGATTTTCTTCCGTGTTGCCACCGCTTGCTGTTGAGGTTGCCTCAACTACGATGGCAGGCGTTGGGCTTTTTTGTGCTGCTGGACCACACTCTCCCCGGTAATAGGCCCACTCGTCACAGGTGCTGCCATCGGGAAAAACACAGATTCCCTCCTGGCTGCCATCGGGGGCAGTGCGAATTTCGAGTTTGTTCCCTTGCTGCGTGCAATAGACCGAGGCAGGATTTGGTATACCTGCCTGAGGTATGTCGGTGGCAGTAGTATCAGGCGCCTGGGCATGGGGTGCTGTGCAGGCTGTCAGTGCCACTAGAATAACGATGTATGCCAAGATCCTCTTCATTTTTGTCCTTCTGTCTGTTGTTCCAGATTTGGTGTAATTCGTCCAACGACACATGGAAAGTCCGTGCTCTGTGCGCAAGTCCTTTCAATTCAGAAGTCCAGTGTTTTCGACCAGTGAAATGACTTCCATTCCATTAACCATCCTCTGTGCTAGTACTGTAGTGAGGCCCAACGATCAGCGCGCCAGCCGCCGCGTCCTACCGAATAGACTATACTGATCGAGACTACTGTGCGGGGCGCGAGTCGGCTGCACGCGCTTGTTTGGCGCGCCACTTACCTGAGACTGCAGACAACATTAGCCACGGTTCGATAACAACATTAATCAGTACGTGGGCAAATATACAGGGCCCCAAATTACGCCCGCCCGCGAGATAGATGATAGCCAGAAAGATCCCTAGAATTGACGTCGATGGGATTGCCGGAAGCGTAGCCTTGAAGTCGCGCTTTGCGAGTAGTGTCCAACTGGCATGTGCCAAGCCAAATGCGACTCCGGATACTACAACCTGGATTATGGACGCGAATCCACCCGACATGAGCATATCCATGATCCAACGTCGAAAGAAGACCTCTTCGACGATGCCGCCGACCACTGCAGAGAGAATCCCCAGGAGTTTAAACAGCGAGATTTCTTTCTGTTTAGCCAAAACCAAAGGGATAGCTTTCATTGTGTGTAAAACATAGGCGATTGCTGTGATCGTGGCGAGTATCCACGCCAATGGAGGAGCTATTGATTCCCTCTCGAAGCCGAGATTTTGAAAAAGAGGGATTGGATGCCAAAAAAGACTCATCGCCAATGGGCTGAACATAAATAATGAGGTCATGCCTAAAATCAATACGGCTTTTCTTCGATCAGTCATTTTTACTCACTTCCTTTTTTCATAAAATGCTATTGCCGCACAGTGATGACAACATTTCCCTTTTTGTGCCCCTGTTCGACATATCGGTGAGCCTCGGCAATTTGTTCCAACGGATAGCGTCTATCTATGACCGGTTTTATCTTTCCCGCTTCAACCAACTCCTTGACTAACATTAGATCTTCCAGATATAACTTTGGCGTCCCCTCATCGACTGATATGTATTTCCCGGTCGGAGCTAGCGCTTTTTTGTACTGTAGTCTTGAGCTATATCTTTTTCCAACGGCATCAAAGATAAGATCATACGATTCTCCTCTATTCGTGAAATCCTCTTTTGTGTAGTCAATTACCTTATCGGCTCCCAGAGATTTCACCAATTCTAAGTTTGTGGTACTGCATACCCCGGTAACTTCCGCCCCAAAGTACTTGGCAAGCTGTACCGCAAAAGTACCCCCCCCTCCAGAAGCTCCATAGATAAGAGCTTTTTGTCCGTTCTGGATATTTCCCTTTCTAATGAAGTACAATGCTAGAGTTCCCCTTGAAGGAACAGCGGCTGCTTCCTCACAGGTCATATTGGACGGTTTTGGTGCCAGAATACAGTCATCAGGCATGCACAATCCGTCTTCCGGCAGACAAGCGTACTCGGCATATGCACCAAAACGCTTGCCGGTAAATGCAAAAATCTGGTCACCTTTTTTAGATCGTTTTACATCTTTGCCTATTGCTTCGATTTCTCCGGCTAACTCTAACCCTAGTATAGGTTTTCTCGGTCTTCTGAAACCAATGAACATGCGCATGGGGATCCATAGCAAGATATTTACTTTACCACTTCGAACTATACAGTCCGAAACTGTCACTGCTGCTGCATGGATTTCTATCAGTACTTCATTGTCCTTGGGAGTAGGTTTTTCTGTCAAATGCCGCCCGCACTCTGCCACCCATAGTCGGGTGGTGTTTACCAGTGATGTTCGCTTGGGTGTTTACCACTTGGCGAGTGTGGCGGCTGGTTAGTTGTTGGTGAGCAAGGCTGGTGGTTGGCTGTTGATCTCCTTTCTGCGATCGCGCTGACGGTAGCTTTCTCCGCGGATGATGAGGGTATGGGCATGGTGAGTGAGACGATCCAGGGCGGCACTGGCGAGCAAGTCATTGGCAAACAGCTCGGCCCATTCCTCGAAGGCGCGGTTGCTGGTGATGATGAGCGAGCCACGCTCGTAGCGCTCACTGATGATGTCATAGAGGTCTTGAACGGCCTGTGCAGAAAGTAGTTGCAGGCCGAAGTCATCGAGGATGAGCAGGTCGGCGTTCATGATCTTAGCCCAGAAGCGCGCATAAGTGCCGCTGGCGCGGGCGGCGTGCAGGTCGGCCAAGAAGCGGTGAGTGGGACGTGAGAGCACACGGTACTCGCGCTTGAGTGCCTCGAGGGCCAGGGCATTGGCGAGGTGGCTTTTGCCGACCCCGGTCGGGCCATAGAAGAGGATATTCTCGTGGCGTGTGACAAAGGCGCACGTAGCCAGATCGGTGATGAGGCTGCGATTGACACCCGGAGCAGCGGAGAAGTCGAAGTGAGCCAGACTCTTGCGGCCGTCACAGCCCGAATGGGCTAGGCGACGCGCCAGGCGTTGCTGGTTGCGGCGTTCCAGTTCATCGTCGAGGAGCAAAGCCAGGAACTCGGTAGGGCTCAGTTGCCGCTCATTGGCCTGGGAGGCACGCAGGTCCAAGGTGTAGAGCATGCCGGACAGCTTGAGTTGACGCAGCTTGGGAAGGAGGGGATGGATCATCATCTTGGTGCCTCTTGGCCAGAGGGAAAGAATTCGACAGGCGAGCGCGCGAAGACAAAGGGACGGGTTGGCAAGGGACAGAGCATGCCCGGCAAGGGTTCACGGTCGGCAGCCGCGTTGAGAATCTCCTTGATGCGCCGGTAGCGCACGTCGCCAAAATGCAGCGCCCTGGCACAGGCCGCTTCGAGACGCTCTGCACCCACGCTCTCTTCCAGGCGCAAGATGGCCTGTACCGCGCGCAGACGATCCAGGGGGCGCTCGGCCAGAAGAGTCTCGACGACCTGGCTGGTAGCAGCTCCCAGGCCTGCTGCAATCTGACGACAGCGCTGTGGAGTCCGTTGCAGGTAAGCCGCTTTGTCGGCAGGGTAGTGCTCCAGGCGGGTATGATGCTGGCCCGCTTCCAAGCTGCGCGGATGGGTGGCGACCAGCTCTTGCCCATGGAAGAGCTGGATGATGCCTTCACCGACGTGAGCGTCCAAGATCTGCCCCACATGGCGATAGGGCACAGAGTAGTAACTGCCGCCCAGTACGACGTGACAGTCAGGATGCACCTTAACAGGCTTGATCTCACATAGGGTGAAAGGTTCACTGGGCAGGGGCAACAGCGCTCCTTGCTCCCGCTCTTTGAACAACAGCAAGGGCGGCTGGTGCGTGGTGCCATGTTGACGTGTTCCGGCTCTCTCGTGCACCCAGGTCCGCAGTCGTGCATTGGCGGCCTGGATGTCAGCGAACTCCTGCCCGGCCATGAAGTTGCGCTGCACGTAGTGAATGCCGTTTTCTACCTTCCCTTTGTGGCGTGGAGTGCCGGGGCGGGTGGGGCTAATCACAAAGCCATAGTGTTGTGCCATGCGGCGGTAGGCCTCTCCCAACACTGCATCATGAACCAGCGCCCGTAACACCGCGGCCTTGAGATTGTCGGGCACAATCCGTTGCGGCACGCCCCCCCAACTCTCGAAGGCACGCCGGTGCAAGGCGATCCAGGTCGGCACCTTCTGGTCAAAGACTAACTCGGCGTACTGATGACGGCTGTAGGAGAGAGTAGCCACAAACACATA
>Ga0315294_10006208_pt1 | contig 13107 bp, 9 predicted proteins | sample YL17G13_40_MG_FD_203626 | JGI IMG/M metagenome (GOLD analysis project Ga0315294, IMG submission 203626) | Sediment microbial communities from Yellowstone Lake, YNP, Wyoming, USA - YL17G13_40 | ecosystem: Environmental > Aquatic > Freshwater > Lake > Sediment | place: USA: Wyoming | collected... | reverse complement strand
CCAGGCCAGGGATGAACTCATTAAAAAAGGCTCTGGCCTTGAGGCTGAAAAGCAGAACCTGAAAACCCAACTCGCTAATCTCGATAAGGCCAAGCAAGATACTGAAAGTAAACTCCAGGCTGAGCTTGCCTCGCTTACCCAGGCCAGAGATGAACTCATTAAAAAAGGCTCTGGCCTTGAGGCTGAAAAGCAGAACCTGAAAACCCAACTCGCTAATCTCGATAAGGCCAAGCAAGATACTGAAAGTAAACTCCAGGCTGAGCTTGCCTTCATAACTAAGGCCAAAGAAGAGACTGAAGCAAAACTAAAAGACCAGCTTGGTCTCTCTGAGAAGAACCGCCAGGATATAGAGGCAAGGCTAAAGAGCGAACTGGCTTCCTTAGAAAAGGCCAAACAGGACTTAGAAAAGAACCTCAAAGACCAGCTTGCCTCTTTAACCAAGGCCAAGCAGGATCTTGAGACTGAACTTAACACTCGCACCTCTAACCTAGAAAAAGAAAAGGCCTCCTTAATCCAGCAACTGGCTAATCTAGAAAAAGCCAAGCAGGATACTGAAACTAAGCTCAAAGACCAGCTCTCCTCGCTTACCCAGGCCAGGGATGAAGTCCTTAAAAAGAGCTCCACCTTAGAAAAGGAAAGCCAGGAGCTTAAAAACCAACTCGCTAACTTAGATAAGGAGAAGAAAGATACTGAGCTAAAACTCAATACTGATATTGCATCCTTAATGAGTACGGAAGCCAAACTCAGAGAAGAGCTTAACCTTTTAGATAAGGCCAGGAAAGAAACAGAAACACAACTTTACGATAAAATAGCAACTTCAGAAAAGGAAAAATCATCTTTGGCTACGAGGATTACTGTTTTAGAGAATATGAGATCACCGCTTGAAGCTAAAGTGTCGAGCTTCAATACCGAACTCAACACTTTAGCAGACTCGAAGAATGCGATTGAAGCTCAATTAAAAAATGAAATAGCTTACTCAAAAGAGAAGGAAGCTGAGCTAAAGAACGTAGAAGCTAAATTGGCATCCTTGGAACAAAGAAAGAAGGAGATTGAATTAAGATTAGGAAATGAATTAGCAAGTCTTAGAAAAGATAAAGATGAAACGGAAAAGCAATCGGCTAATAAGATTGCTATTTTAGAGAGAGAGTTAAAGAAAGAGACAGAGTCAAGGAGAAGCATTGAAGCAGAATTAAATAAGAGACCTGCCTCCGCATTTGAAGAAAAAAAGACGGTTAAGGTTGAGCCAAGGGAAGAGCCAATTGCACTGATAAAGGAACCCGAAGCGGAAGAAAAGAAAGTTTCTGAACCAGAGCCTGGGGAAATAAAAGAAGGCCCAGAAAAGATAGTTGTGGAAAAGACATCTGGTAGCGTAATCGGGAAAAATTTAGAGAATAGAGGGATTTGGATTGATTTTGGAGGAGTCAATGGTATTGCTGAAGGTCAGTCTTTTGATGTATACCGCAAAGATGTAAAAATCGCTGAATTAAAAGCAATTAAGATTTTTGATAGTTTCACAGTAACAAACACTTTGTCTGATAAGGATTTTGATAGCGTAGAAGAGCTTGATGAGGTAAAGATATCACAGAAGGACTAATCTCTATTTAAATCAGCATTTAGGTCACATAAAAAACTTAAGAAATAGCCAATAAAATATCTTTTAATAAAATCCATCCCTATAAAAAGATGGATTTTTTTTGTTGACAAAATTAAATTCTATGGTATATATAAGAATTATGGTAACTTCCATAAGTTTACCCTGTTAAAGAAAGTTTATCCCGTTAAAAAAGTTTTTCTAATGGGACTAGAAAACAGAGTTCTCTGGCGGGGTTAAAAGAGAATAAGAGAATGGGAAAGAAAAATAATAGGCAGAATAAAATGGTTTCAGTAAAAGAGATTATGCAGGAATACGATCTAACTTATCAAACGGTAAATCACTACACAGATTTTGGATTATTGCCCGTAGCGTTAAAAAAAGGGAATACGAGGTTTTATGACAAGAATATAGTAAGAGAGCGCCTAAAGAAGATAAAAGAATTGACAGAAGGAGGGTATTCTTTGCGCTTGATTCGCAAACGATTGATTGGAATTTAGAAAAAACCCCGTTAGAAAGCTCTACCCTTTCTAACAGGGCAAAGACGAAACATATTGAGATATAAGAGGATATGACATAATATGTTTGAAGCCTTTGGGGTGATGGAGATTAAGATAGAAGGCCTGATTTCAGATAGGAAATCGGGTCTTTTTTATAATTATTGTAGGGATAAAAGATGAGTTATTTCAAGGTGTTAGGATTTGAAGGGGAGCCATTTTCTACCAGTCCGGACCCCGAGTTCTTTTATTTATCTAAGGAACACGAGACAGCCCTAACCAATATTCTAATAGAGCTCCGGCTAAAAAGAGGACTCTCAGTTATTTTGGGAGATGTGGGGACCGGCAAGACCACCCTCTCCCGAAAACTCATACAGGAATTAAAAGAAAGAGATGATTTTATCTTCCATATAATATTAGACCCTTCTTTTGAAAATGAGCATCTCTTTCTTACCTCATTAGCAAGAAATTTCGAGATTAATATGAATAATGGGAGCGCTCCAATAATCTTGGACTTGAGAGAATCTTTGGAAAGGTTTCTTTTTCAAAGAGGTGTAACCGAAAATAAGACGGTTACACTAATTATTGATGAAGCACAAAAATTAGATGAGGCCTCTTTAGAGGTGCTGCGCGTATTGCTTAATTATGAAACAAATGAATTTAAACTCTTGCAATTGATTCTATTGGGACAGTTAGAATTACATTCTAAGGTAATGAATATCCCCAATTTTTTTGACCGTATCAGTTTTAAATATACCTTAAATCCTTTTGATTTTAATGAAACTAAAGATATGATTGCATTTCGGATTAGGCAAGCAGGCTATAAAGCAAATATGCAACTTTTTCTGGATGAAGCAATAAGAGAAATCTATCAATATAGTCGGGGTTATCCCAGGCAAATAACTATGCTTTGCCATAGGGCATTAAAGTTTTTGGTATTAAAGAATAAATTTGTAGTGGATGCGGACCTTATTCGCGAACTTATCGAGGAAGAGATAAAATCAGGATGGCACAGGAAAGACCTCTTACTCCAGAAAAACAGTTATTAAAATTAATTGAAGACCCAAAGTCAAAAGGCACGAGTTATGCCCAGGCAATTAAACATCAAGGTTTGAGTTTATTTTCTTTTGCTGCCTGGTTAGGCAGGATTTCTTTTTTTAAAGACTGGTTTAAGAAATGGTTTCAGGGGCCAAAGCACGTTGAGTTTAATCTCAAAATAATAAATAAGGTCTTAGGGATTTGTATCTTTGTCTTAGCATTTCATTTTATAAGTAATCTTTTCACCTCTCTTATTAGTCTAAAAAAGATGCCCAATTTATTATTAGAAGTTAAAAAAGAGGATTTAAAGCCGCTGAGTCTTCAAGAATCCTCGGTTTCAAAAAAGGCAGTTTCTTACTTCTTAGAGAAAGTCAGACAAAGGGATATCTTCAAAATGCTTGTAGACAAAGTACCAAAGACCGTCGTCCAAGTTGGGGCTTCCTCAAGAATAATTGAGGCAACCCAACATTTAAAACTGGTAGGGATTTCCTGGTCTAATGACCCGGATGCGATGATTGAGGATACCAAGGCACTGCGCACTTTTTTTGTAAAAAGAGGACAGATGATTGACGAGATAAAAGTTCAGGCAATTTTTAAGGATAAGGTGGTTTTAAGTTACTCTGGAGAAGAGATAGAACTGAGATGAAGTCTCTTAATAAAATATTTTTATTAATTTTTTTCCTGCTCGGGTTTTCCTGCAGTTTAAATGCAGAAGAGGTCTCTCCTCAATTAGCCCAGGTTTCCCCAAGCCAGGCCCAAGCTGCAGTTTCGCCTATACCCGGCGGTATGCTGAGCAGGATTTCTTTGGACCTGCGCAATATCGAAGTAGTAGATGCGCTTAAATTCTTGGCGACCAAGGCAGGGTTAAATATAATTGCCACAAAGAATGTTGCAGGTAGGATTACGCTTATGGTTGAGGGTGTGGCCGTTAAAGATATATTTGATATTATGTTACGCTCAAATGGTCTGGCTTATACAAAACAAAATGAAATCTATAATGTAATGACTGAAGATGAATATAAGGCTCTTTTTGGGAAAAAATTTGCGGATATACGCCAGATTAAGGTATTTCGGCTTAAATACGCTATACCTGAACAGGCATTTAGTCTTTTAGATACTTTAAAGAGCGAGGTAGGAAGGGTTTTAGTCGAGCCGGATTCAGGCACCGTTTTGATTATGGATACGCCAGAGAAGATCGGTGAAATTGAAAAGGCTTTAGCCGCCTTGGAAGAGAAAAATTTGGTGCAGGTATTTCAATTAAAGTATGCAAAAGCCAAAGATGTGGAAGAGCAACTTAAGACACAGCTAGATGCTAAGAAGGTAGGCTCAATTAAAGCGGATGAACGTTCCAATCAGGTGATTATCCAGACATTGCCAGAAAGAATGCAGGGCATTGAGAATTTAATTACCGCATTAGATAAAAAGACCAAAGAGGTTTTGATTGATACTAAGATTGTTAAAGTAAAATTATCTAATGAGTTAACTTCTGGGATTGAATGGGAAGGCCTGTTTAATTTAGGTAAAACGTTGGGGTCGACTTATCTTGGTTCTTATCCTTTTAGCGTGATACAGCCCAGCACTACAGCCTGGCAATCTAGAAAAAATTTCCTCGGAACACAGAACAACATCGGCGCTTATCCTTTCAGCGGCAATACCGCCAGCTCCAGCTCTAGCACAAAGGTTGCCCCCGGAGAAGCGATGCATGTAGGCATGATTACCAGTAAACAGGATTTTGATATCCTGATTAAATATTTACAAACTTTAGGCAAGACACAGATCCTTTCCAATCCAAAACTGGCAGTAATTAATAATCAGGAAGCAAGAATACATGTTGGCGAGAAGCAAGCCTATGTAACTACCACTACCACCACTGGCCAGACCACGACCACAGTATCTGAAGAGGTAACCTTTGTGGATGTAGGAATTCAGTTGTCCGTCACCCCTACTATCAATGATGACGGATATGTAACAATGAAAGTAAAGCCAGAGGTTTCCAGTGTTGTTTCAACCCTTACCACGCCTTCGGGCAATAAAATTCCCATAATTGATAGCTCAATGGCAGAAACAACGGTGATGGTAAAAGACGGCGCCACCATTATTATCGGCGGCTTGCGCAAAGAAGAAAAGATCTCCAGTTCTGAACAGGTCCCCTTTTTAGGCAAGATACCCCTGTTGGGGTTTTTATTTAGGTCAGGCAGTAACAAGACAGAAAGAACCGAGTTACTGGTAATGATAACTCCGTATATTGTAAGCGGTGACGTCCTGACTACCGGTGATGAAAGGGAGTTTGGAACCAAGTCAGGTAAGGAATATAAGGAATATCCATCTTTTACCGAGGAAGCAGAATTTAAGCCCCCTAAGAAAATACCAGAAAAGGAGATAATACCCAAAGAAGCGCCGGAAGAAGAAATAAAACCTTATCGGGAATACCCCGCCTTAAATGAGAAAGAAGAAGAAGGCCCAAAAATAAAAGGAGATGCGGAAAATGAATAAAATCAAGTTGCTGGCAGTAATATTTGTGGTTTTAATTTTTGGTACAAGTGCCGGCTTTATTTATTTTGCCTATAAATCGCAAGGCCTTGCGCAGCAATTATCGCAGGCACAAAAGAGGCTGCAAGAGATAGCTCCCAATTACGAGAAATTAAGCCAAGAAGAACAGAACCTTAAAAAGAAATATGCAGATTTAGTCAAAGAGCATGAGGCAATAAAAGAGGACCGCAATAATGTTCTGGCGCAGGCAAAGAGTCTTTTGGGAGAAAAAACTCGGGCAAATGAACTCGGAGCTTCTTTAGAGAAAGCTAGCTTAGAAATGAGCCAGCTTCAAAAGGAAAAAGAAAAGATACAAATTCAGAATCAGAAATTGCAGGAAGTAACTAAGCAACTCATGGCTACTCAAGATCAGATAGCTAAGGAAAGAGACGATTATAAAATCTCCTATGAGAAAGCTAGAAAGGATACCACCATAAAAGAATTAAAAAAAGAGGTCGCTAATTTAGGAAAACAAAAGAGTGATTTTGAAAGTAATCTGAAAAATAAAAATAAGGAAACCGAGCAACTCAAGGCACAAAGAACAAAATTAGAAGAAACAAAAGAGCAGTTAACTAAACAGGTTAATGAACAGAAAAGGATGATTGCTGAGGCAATGAGTAAGAACAAACGGCTGGAACAGGAGGCGAAGAATATTCCCAGTAAATTCTCCGAGATTGCCCGGCAAAATAAGCGTCTCATCAGAGAAACCGCAGAGATGCATTATAACCTGGGTGTTTTTTATACCAAGAACAAGGAATACGAACGGGCAATTGCCGAATTTGAGAAGGTAGTGGAGATAACGCCGGATGATTCCTATGCCCATTTTAATTTGGGCTATATCTATGCAGAGTATCTGGTGAATCGCAAGAAAGCAATTGAACACTTTAGGCATTTCCTGCGTTTGGCGAAAAGCGATGACAAGGATGTGGATTGGGTGAAAAAATATTTACTAACCTGGGAGACCTACGAAGGTAAGAAGCCGATGCAATAAAAGGAGGTGGCGACTTTAGCAATGGTTAATTTCTTTACTTCTTATCTTGATATTGTTTATATTGTTGGAAATATTGCTCTGCTTGTTCTTGTTTCTGGTCGAGTTGGCTTAATATTCCCAATTTTTTATATACATCAGCACTATGGGAAGGCAACTTAAGACAATCATTTAAGGTATCAGAGGATTCCTTGTATTGGCCTCTGAAATACAGCGCATCAGCCAATAATTCTAATATTTTGGCTCTTAATGGCTCAATGGCGAGATCTTCGCGGAGCTTTAGAAGACTTAGGTAATCCTTCAATAGCTTTTCTGCTTTTTCGTATTGCTTAAGCTGGATATAAGCCTGACCTAACACAAAAATACCTTCACTGCCTCTCGGGATTTTTTTGACCACCGGTTCCAAAATATCAACAACCATGAATGCTTCTCCGCTATTCAGTAAAAAAGAAGAGCGATTAACCTTTTCTGCATAGGGAATAATTAATTCGTCGTAAGCCTGGCGGGTATGCTTATAGAATCCCTTCTCCTTAGTGTAGAGGGCGGGGTCATATATGGGAGAATAAGGCATTTTTTTGATTTCAGAATCCGCATTTTCCACAACTTCATAAATTATAAAGGCACTGTTTCTAAATAAGGGTTTGAAATGTTTAAGTTCTGCAGAGCTGAAATGAAGACGCGCCGCCATCGCTTTTTCCGATATATCAGGCACTGCCCCTCCCAAATACCTTATTGAATCCTTGCCATCGGTAATAAAAAAACCCCAATCATAAATTAGATATTTGGCTTTATTCTTTTTGCAAAACTCAAATAAATTCCTCTCATCCTCGTTATACATAGACATTATCAGTTCTTCGTATTTTTTCCGTATGGGGAGGTTTTCAAACTTAGGATGCAGGACCTCAGGACGTCCGGTATTAAGTAATACCATGGGACTTAAGTGGATATGCGCTACGAAAGCATCTGTAGGCTGGGTGTTAGAATTTATCCAAGTGAAGAGTTCACTATAACTTGTCGGGGTGAAACGACCCCCTTCTATCGGTTCTAAATTCAAGCCCAAGGCATTTAATATAACCAAGGAATATAAACCGATTTTTAAATAATTTTTTTTATGGTATGGGAAAGTATAAAATACTTTCCTAAAACCACTCAAAAATCGCACCTTTCCCGCCCTTTGTTTAAATAGCGAGGCGGGATCCCGCCTGATTCCTAAAATAACTTGGCGGGAAGAGTTATCGCCGAAGGCGATTTTCTTGTCGCCATAAATTGCACATCCCCATAGCGCCACCGCGACAAATGGAGCACAAACTACTAGTATGCGCTTTGCCATTATGGATAACAAAAATAGTATTATAGATAAAGTAGCGATGAAAGTGCCGGAATTCGGTTTCTTTCTTTCGGACCACAAAAGAAAAAACGACCCTATTATGCCTAAAGGAAAGGCGAGCTTGCCAAGCCACCATATTTCTTCTGGAGTCGGAGAATTGAATGCGGATTCCCATAGTTGCCGCGCGCTGAAACTTAAGAGCATCGGATTGTCCGGTTTTTTCAATAGGAATTTTAACTTTTCAATGAACATATCAAAGACATGAGAATAGGCCGTTTCATAAAAGCCGGATATATTTCGTACGCCTAGCAGAATAATAAACATAAACAAAGTAAGCACCAGGCGGCTTGACGGTTTTTTAGTAAATTTTTTTAAAAAATACGCGATAAGGAGGGCATACAGACCACACATTAATATCGACGTTAAAAAAACGCTGGTTTTTAACACCGGCATAAAGAAACCTGCTAAGAATACCATAAGAAAGACACAAGAAAAATTCTTTAATAAATTTGGTCTTTGTGCAAATATCCAAAAGAAAAAAGGCAACATACAGATGTATATAAAATGGCTAAAATGCCACGATGACAAACTGAAAACAATAGCTAATCCTGTAATACTGCTTAATAAAGGATTGGATTTAGCATCTAATTGCATCATAATCAACCATACGCTGAGTAACAAAAAGACCAAAGCGAAATCTTCTCGCAAGAACGAGCCCGCCGCTATCCTTAAGTAACTTGCCGGGGTAGTAATATAATAGAGTGTGGCTCCGAGTGAGATGAGGTCATTTTTAAACAGCCTCTTGGCGATTAAAAAAACCATTATCAAAGACAAGCTTGAGAAAAAGCTGTTAGCATATATAAGAAAGAGGTTGAAAGGCAATCCCAAATTGCATATTCTATAAAGGGATCCGTAAAAAAATTCCATCATTATCGTCTCATATTTAAAGACATTGATAGTCTCCGGATACTGGACAAACCTGTCATTTTTTAACGTGTGTAATATATTTTTTCCGCCTTTTGCTATAATTTCGGCATAGCGATACTGAAAGGCTGCTTCGGCATAATAAAGGGAGCCGGGCGAGGAGGGGTTAAAATGGCTATTATTTTTTACCTTAATAATCTTGTAAAGTGAAGTGCCAAATACGAGCACAATAAGAATAAGATATATTGTTATAGGTTTTATATTGGAAAGTTTCGCCTGCGGGTAATTTCGCATGTTATTTAATAGTATACTTAAATATATGAAACGCCCTTTTTACAAGAAAGGGAAGGTCTTTTAGTCTGAAATATTTTCTTCTTAAAAGACATGTTATTCTTAAGAATTCTCCTTTTAATTTTATCCTGTTTCTTTTAATTTTGCTTATGCCGGGGAGATTCATTATAAATAGACCTTCTTTTTGCCAGCTTTCCCAATTGTCTCGAAATGCCGGGTCCAATAAATTATGCCTTAGGGCGATATCGTATAAGCGGCTGCCGGGGTAGGGCGTTGTTATTGACCAACCGATATAATCTATGAGATTATTTTTAACGAGTTTCCACGCGAAGTTCAGGGTATTCATAGTCATTTTCGCATCTTCATAAGCAAGTTTTCCGTTTTCTTCCCACACATTGAACAACATAAATAATGCCATAACTTTTATATTATATTTTTTCAGGAGTTTACAGGTCGCTTCCACATCTTTTAATTCTATGCGTTTATTTATTCCATTTAAGGTTTTTTGGTTCCCGCTTTCTATTCCGAGATGAACATACCAACAGCCGGACCCTGCCAACTCTTCTGCGAGCTCTTCAGTAAATGGTGTAACCCGCAATTGTGTTTTCCACGTTATTCCCAGGTTTCTCCTTTTAATCTCGCGGCATATCTTAAGTGCATGTTCCAGATTGCAGTTAAATTCATCGGAATTATCAAATATTTCTTTTATGGAAAAATTCTTTTTTAAATATTCCATTTCATCGACAATACATTCGGGATCGCGGAAACGGACTATGGGCGTTGACGACTTCCACACACGGTTTGAGCAGAATGTGCAATTGTACGGACACCCCCGGGAAAAAAACATAGTTGTCTCTGGGTGCTGTTTTGACAGATACCAGCCCTTATAGTCCCCAATATTAATTAAATCCCAAGCAGGAAAGGGAATTCTATCTAAAGGAGTTATGAATTTGTCAGGCGTATTTTGATATATTTTACCATCGACATTAATGCATATTCCGGGTAACTTGGCAAGTTCGGTTAAATTTTTGCCTTCAGATATTGATTTTACAATACGGTAAAACGTTTCTTCGCCTTCGCCTATGACGGCTATATCAGCACCGCTGGTACTAAGGGTATCATGTGGCAGGGCAGTGGCATGCGGGCCGCCCATTACTACTATTGACGAAGGCGATAACTTTTTTACTTCCTGCGCCAACTTTGAGGCCCCGTAGGCCAAAGTGGTGTAAAAAGAGATTCCTACAATGTCGGGATTGAATTTTTTTATTTCTTCAAGAGTATTTTTATAACCTATTTTGCAGCCATCGGTTACTTTTATCTCCACATTCACCATTTTGGAGCGAAGATAAGAAGAAAGATAGAGTATTCCCATGGGGGGCCACATATCTTCTCCTAATACCTCATATGGGGAATAAAGAATGGAAGGGGCAAAGACTAAATGTACTTTCATTTTTATTTATAAACGGAGCTAATCAGCGTTTTTCAGGATCAACATCTAAGGAATAATTTATGGCTATACTCTTGAGCCAGTTGTCGAAAATCCTCATCTTTTTTGTTGCAAGGACCTTGTTTTTATAATCTTCTTTTTCTTTTTCAAATTCATCTTCATTTATAAACTTAAATTCTATGGGTTCTATAATAACAAAGCCATTCTTTATTTCTATCGGATTTGAAACTTGCCCTGGCTTTAATTTGAAAGCCATTTCTACAATTTTATAGGCTTCGCCTATCTCTTCTATATTATCATATCTGGAGATAAATTCTGTCTTATGAAGTTTTAAATTATGTCTTTTTGCAAGCTCTTCCAAGCTTATGTTGTCAACTTTTAATTCATTATAAACTTTAGCCGTTTCCTTGTTAACAAATTCTATGGATTTTTCATTTTTAATTAAGTTCGCAATATAAGAAGATACTTTTTCTTTTTCCTCCTCCTTAAATAATATCTTATTTCTATCGTAGAAAGAATTTATTTCAAATTCTTTAACCGCTATCTCATCTTTTAAGATGTTTTTATCAATTGATATATAGGAAAACTTTACTTTTTCATATTCGTTTTTATAGAACCAAAGAAGCTCGTCTTCAGAAACAGTCACATCTTTTGTAATATTCTCTTTTAATTTTGAATTAGCCAGGAAACTTCTTACGCTTTCTTCAAAATCCCTTGGCATCAAGCCAAAGTTGTATCTCAGAATATACTCATATAGTTTATTGTCGAATCCCCCCTTTCTATTAAAGAGAGGGTGGGTAGATATAAAATTCACAACCTCTCTATTTGAAACCACGATTTTTTCTCTTTTTGCTATATTTTTTAGAATTAGATTTTGATAGGCAAGCTGGTTTAAGAGCTGTCTGTCAGTTTTAACTTTATCCAAAACCTCAGGCTGATTGAAATAATTTAAGAATAACCCTACCTCGGCGTCTTTCAAGCTTTTTTCAAAGTCTTTAAAGGATATTTGTATATTATCGTCTATGCTGACACGGCTGTTTGATTTTTCCTTTTTTGAAAGACTTCCTGCTTGCCAGGTTATGAAGCCGGGGATAATAAGTAAAGCGGCTACCAAGAGGATTCGCTTAACCGTTTTCTTTTTCCGCAAAAATTTCAACATAATAATATAGTATTCTCTCTAAAGATAGAGTATTCCCATGGGAGGCAACATGTTTTCTCCCAGGGCCTCATAAGGAGAATAAAGGAGGGAAGGTGCAAAAACTAGATGTATCTTCACTTTATTTAGCCCTGACGAAAAATCACATTTTTTAATACGAACCTACGCAGCGCTTGTATGAATCTAATAATGAAAGCACTTTCTGTTGATTTATCTATAAAAGGGAAAATAATTTTCCTTGTCAACATCAATATCCGAAATAGCATATTCTCTAATATTATCGGAATATGTAATGCAGGAGATACCAGGCGTAAATAGAAAAATAACTGCAGTACCTGATAGTTCTTCACCGTATTTTTATGAGAGTTGAAGATTTCTTTGAGCGAAGGACCGTTGAACAAACCTGATGCCCTGTCTTCGAGATTGTCTAACATCAAATTATACTCTGAGCATACTTGCCAAAGCTTTGTTCCCGGAAAAGGGAAAAAAAAGGTAACAATTCCGAGTTCCGTCCGCAACCGTCGGCAGAGCTCTATCGTATCCACTTGCATCCGGTTTGTTTCAAAGGGTAACCCTATCATGATAAGAACGCCTCTTTTTATGCCATATTTTTTTGTCACTCTAAGAGCATTCTCTACTGTTTCATTGGAGTATTTTCGATTTAAGACGTGTCGCCTCATCCATTCATTTCCTGACTCCACACCAAACTCGATGACTACACAACCGGCATCCCGGAGACATCTTGCGATATCATCGGAAATGTTTTCTACGCGCGTAAGACACATAAACGGCACCTTAATCTCTTTTTTATACATCTCGCAAAAACTGAATAACCATTTTTTATTCAAAGTAAATACATCGTCAGTGAATGCTATTAATTTCGTTTTGGGGTAAGGATATAATGATAAATTATTTTTGACTATGTTTATCGCCCGAGACGGTGAAGGATATCGCACAAATCTATTTTTATTCGGGAATGATTCAAGCAATGCGTAACTGGCGCAATAAGTACAGTTATGAGGACATCCCCTCGATAACATCATTTGGTAATATCCGCCTCCTTCCCTGATCATCCTCTTATAGTCAAAAAGGGAATAGTCTGGCAAGGGTAAGGAGTCCAGATCATAAAGGGGTTCAATAGGATTTTTTATTATGCCGGTGTCAGTCCTGAAATAGAAACCCGGTGTATGTAAATAATCTCCGCCCGCGTCGAAACGGTGGCATAACTCCCTTAGAGGGATTTCACCTTCTCCAACGCATACCCCATCTATCGCGGGGAAGTCATTAAAAACTTGTTCTTTAACCAACCGAGGATGAAT
>Ga0315294_10006207_pt1 | contig 13110 bp, 22 predicted proteins | sample YL17G13_40_MG_FD_203626 | JGI IMG/M metagenome (GOLD analysis project Ga0315294, IMG submission 203626) | Sediment microbial communities from Yellowstone Lake, YNP, Wyoming, USA - YL17G13_40 | ecosystem: Environmental > Aquatic > Freshwater > Lake > Sediment | place: USA: Wyoming | collected... | reverse complement strand
GGTCCACCACGATCCCATCGATCGCATGGTCGAGGCCCTATCGAAGGCCGGCGTGACTGTGGACAAGATCGACGGCCGCGTCGCCGGCCCCGCCAGGGAGCCCATCACCAATCGTTTCCAGACCGGGGACCTCGACGTCTTGGTTTGCGGGATCCGTGCGGCGTCGGAAGGCTTGACGTTGACCGCCTCGCATATAGTGGTGACGGCGGAACTCGACTGGAACTGGCCCCGGCACCTGCAGTGCGAGGACCGAGTTCACCGCATTACGCAGACCATCAGCCCCACGATCTACTACCTAGTGGCCGCCGGCACGATAGAAGAAAAGATCGCGGCTCTGATCGACGCGAAACGCGAAGTCGTCCACGCGGCGATGGGAGAAAGCTATCGGACCCTGGATGAAACGGGCATCCTGGATGCCCTTCTTGAGGACATTGTTTCAGAAGGGAGGACGCTTACCGGTTGACATATTTCCCCTCTCTCTACGGGCCTCCGGCCTCGTGCCGGGGGCCCTTCTGCCGGGGCCCGCGCGCGGACCCCGACAGAAGGGTGAACGTATGACGGAAATTGCTGTCGAGACGAAACCGAAGATCACGTTCAGTGACTTCCTGGAGACGACCGGCGCGGACGACCGGCGGTTCCAGGACATGGTCATCAGCAAGGTCCCCATGGAATCTCGTGTCCCGCCTCTTCCCCAGACCCACATCTTCAACATGGGGGACGACGAAGACATCATGGAATCGATCATCCCTATCCGGCCGGACATCTCCGCGGACTGCCGGGACCGGATTCCTATGCCCTTCGGCGACATGGCCTGCGTGTCCACCGTACCCTTTGGGGGCCAGAGATACTGGATCCTGGACCGCATCATATCCGAACCCAAGTTCCGACCGGAGAATTCAGGGTACGGAGATCTGGTCAAGGATCGCGGCTGGACGATCAAACAGCACCTTTTCATCATGCGCTATACCGAACACAACAAGGAACTGTTCGGGCCAGCCGCCATTCCGACCATGTGGGACGTGTGGTTCTGCGGGACCACCGGAGATCGTTACAACGTCCTGTGCGGGATCGATCTCATCTTCCATAAATACGCCTCGGCCCTGTTAGGGGATCGGGTCCAGGTCTTCTACGACCTGGCTATGAAGGAGACTGCGTCCATCCTGGAGCAGCTTACGGCGATCAGCCACCCCCAGAACTATATCGTCCGGGTGACTCCGAACCTGACGCCGCGGGAGCATAGGCAGGTGGGGGCTGGAGAGCCCCGGCCGATGAGAAAAGCCCCGCACTTCATCATCGTGGATCACGACATCCTCGTGCGGATGAGCGGCGATCACTACGGAACCCACGCCAGCCCGGTTCCCCACGAAAGGCGCGGGCACTGGCGCCGCCTAGCCGAGCGCTGCCGGCATGCAAAGCTGTCAGGCAAAGAAAAAGTGTTCGTGCGCCCGACGTACGTGGGCGAAAGGAACTTCGAGGATCCGAAGAACAAGTACGAAGTCCTTATGGATTTCGGCGCGAAGGAGGCATCATGAAGATAACCCTGGTCCAGCTCGAGTGCCTGCGTTGCGGGCACAAGTGGTTCCCGATCGGGAACGAGAAGGGCGGGAAGCCCCGGTGCTGCGGCTTCTGCAAGAGCCCCTACTGGGGACTCAAGCCGGACGCCGTGTCAAAGACCCGGAAGCGCCACGCCCAGGACTGCAGAACCTGCAAGAAGCCGTAAGAATCGAAGGAGAGGGAAAATGGGCAAGCAGATGGCCTGCCAATTGAGCGGCCCACAGCTGATCGAATGGGCCCAGAAGTTCATCGACCTGTCGGCGGGCAAGGAGAAGAAGTACATGAATATCGGTCAGCTCCTGGAGGCCGAAGTCGCGGATCCAAAAGAAAGGGTCCGTATGGGCACATCAATCGTCGTCCTCAGTGACCTAGCCAAGGAAGGTCTGACGGCCCACGACGTCAGGAATGTCATCCGCTGGCGGGACGACAAGGGCGGTCAGGAGTGCGTGGAAATTCAGTTCATGAAGAGCGGGTCAGACAAGAGGGCACTGCGCTTGGCACAAGAAGAAAGGCTCCGGAGTTTTCGGGAGGCCATAAGCCTGTTTGGACCTGGAATCCTTTTTAGGTGAAGCATGGGAGCATTCCTGAAGCTCCTGGAGGATCGCTGCCCGGGCGATGACGCCCACGGCGGCCACGGCGACAAGGCGATCCCCCTTCTAGAACGGTGCGAAGAATGCCGAATCCTCTACGAGGCTCATGTTAAGGAGTTGCATGAAGAGCGCGCGCAGTGCGCTAAAATATGCGAGGACATTGCTGATGCCGTGATGTCCTGGGTCGCCACCGAAAGGCTCCGGGAAGCGGCGGAAAGGATATTGAAACGGACAGATTAATGACCGAGTCTGATATTTCCGAACTCTTGGCGGTGCGCTACGCGCCGCCGGCTTGGGCCTACCTGCCCCAGGTTCGGAACGGCACGGGCCATCAGAGATCCACGATCCGGACCGCGGACGGCCTGGCCATGAGCCTGTATCCCTCGCGCGGGATCGACCTCTACGGATTTGAGATCAAGGTCTCCAGGTCGGACTGGCATCACGAACTGGCCAACCCAGAGAAGGCCGAGCACTTCTTCGGGATCTGCGACTACTGGTGGGTAGTGGCTCCGAAGGAAATCGTGCTCCTCGAGGAAGTCCCCGCAACGTGGGGATTCATGTCCGTCGGGAAGAAGATCAAGGTCGAGAAGCAGGCCCCGAGGCTCCAGCCGAAGCAGATGGACAGACTCCAGCTGGCCGCCATCTTCAGGAATCTCCAGGAGAATTTCTCTCCAGAGGCTCAGATCGAGGCGGCCGAAGAACGGGGTGTAGCCGAGGGTCGCAAGGAAGGCGCGGATGTAATGAAGAGCCTGAACGACCAGATCAAGAAATACCAAAAAAGCATAGATGCCTTCGGTAGGGCCAGTGGGGTCAGCATCTATTCTTGGGATTCGGAGGAGCGACTCCGTGAGATCGGGAAGGCCGTCAACATCGTCCTGACCGGTCAGGACACACAGATACTGGGAAGGCTCAAATATCTTCGGGACCAGATGAAAACACTGCTCGATAGATGCGACGAGGCCCTCGAGGAGAAAAAAGATGGAAAAGAAAAAGAAAGCCCCTAAAGCCCCGCCGACGCTTCGATACGACTTCTACCTAGAAAAAATCGGATACGAAGTCCAGGTTTTCGTTGATGGAAAGCCGGTGGGCTTTGAGTGCCGAGACTTCGGTGGGAACCATCCCGTAAGGAAGTTGGCCAAGGACCTTAATCGGAGGATCTTGAAGGTGACCGAGAAATTTAGGATAAGCCACTGAAGGAGGAGGGAACATGAAGATTCTTGTGACAGGTGGCTGCGGATTCATCGGATCCAACTTCATCAGGCATGTCCTCAAGGCCAGGCCGGAGTGGAAGGTGGTCAACTTGGATCTCCTCACCTATGCCGGGAATCCGGACAACGTCCGGGACCTGGATCACATCACGACCCGGTACACGTTTATCCGCGGGGACATCGCCTCCGCAGACGACGTTGATGCGGCCATAGGTCTAGGTATCGACGCGATCGTGAACTTCGCGGCGGAATCCCACGTGGACCGGAGCATCAGCGGCCCGGAACAGTTCGTCAGAACGAACGTCATGGGCACGGCCGTCCTCCTCGAGGCCGCGCGCCAGAACAACATCAACCGATTCCTGCAGATCTCCACGGACGAGGTCTATGGATCCCTGCCGCCGGAGGGGGTCTTCACGGAGACGACCCCGCTCCATCCGAACAATCCCTATTCGGCCACGAAGGCCGCGGCCGATCATCTGGTCCTGGCCTACGTTCATACGTACGGCTTGCCGGCCTTGATCACCCGGAGCTCGAACAACTACGGGCCCTACCAGTACCCCGAGAAGTTCATCCCCCTGTTCATCACCCAAGCCATGGAGGGGAAGGAATGCCCCCTCTACGGATCCGGGGCCAATATCCGGGACTGGCTCCATGTCGAGGACAACTGCCGGGGCATCCTGGCGGCCCTCGAGCACGGCTACAGCGGGGACGTCATCAATCTGGGGGGAGGGAACGAGCGAGCCAATCTCGACGTAGCCAATGAGATCCTGCTCCTGGTGGGGAACCCGAAGGCCAAGATCAGGCTGGTCCAGGACCGCCCGGGCCACGACCTGCGCTACGCCCTCAGCTCCAAGAAGGCCAAGGATCTCCTGGGGTGGAAGCCGGAGATCCTGTTCTCGGACGGCCTCCAGCAGACCGTCCACTGGTACAAGCAGAACCAGGACTGGATCAACAAGATTCGTTTCAGGAAAAACCATTAGGCGGATCAAACAGGATTTGCTTTTTCATGGATTGCCCCCCATAATACTCGAAAGGGCCTCCCCCGGGCCCCCAACGAGGACAGAACCATGCCCATTCGGGGGACTCATTTCTAGTCGAGGAGATGGTCCGGTGAACTGGTCCTACGAAGGCCCATACCAGCTTTCCGCAGAAACGACCATTGAAAAGGTCCGAGTCGTCGATGGCCGGGCTTACGTTCTGGCCGGAGCGTTCGCCACACGCTACGAATGGTTCGTCATGGACCTGGAGGACATGGGGCATCGTGGGTACGTCCTGGTGTCCCGCGGCGGCGAAATCGGGGCCCGGCACCGGGGATGCTACCCGTTCAGGAGGAACCTGGATCCAGGCGACGCCGGGATCGGATATGTCGCGGAAAAGTTTCCAAGCCTGGCCCTGAAAGAGGCCGAGGAGCTGGCAGTCGTGATGCTCCCCTTCCTCACGGGGATCTTTGAGATGGACCAGGACTTTCCTCCAAGCGTGAAGGCGTGGAGACCGGAATAACGCACGAATGTAAACATTGGTGAGGAGACCATGCAGAGATTCCAGGTCGTCAACCTCGGCTTGCCCACGAAGACGTGCAAGTGTCGGGACCGGAAGACGGCGGCCGGGGCCGGCCCGGGAGGCATCTGCGTCTGCCCGCGGTGCGGGGCAAAGGTTCCCCATGCGGCTGGACAGCCCTGTACAAATCTCGCCTGCCCGGTCTGTGGGAACCAGATGATCCGAACCAGCCTTTCCGGCTCCGGGACGTCGTCCTGCGTACCCGGGGAGATCCGCAGACAGATCGAGGCGGAAGAAGAGACGATGCGCAACGAAGCCGCGCGCATGGAGCGCGCAAACGACCAGGCCAAGGATTCCTACCAGAGCGGGGACTACGCCATGGTCGATCGGTTCACCAAGATCGCTTACGAATCCTCACGGAATTGGCAGGGGGCCAAGGCCAAGGTTGCGCAGCTGCGCCTCCAGCTCGACCAATGTGAGACGCAGTACAGGCGTCCCGTCGAAACCCCAAGCGCCTTCAGACGGATGGTCCCGGAATGGAACAAGACCAAGGCATCGCCGCCGGCGTACCCGCCCGTGACGACCCCAGGGTCGAAGCCGGTCGGAATGCGGATCCCCACGTTCCCGTTCGGGAGCCTGTTCAACTCATCCGGGATCAATCCAGTCTCTATGGTCTCTCCGATGGGGCCGAGCGGGTACGCCGTCTAGGGGGAGGGAACGATGCCGCAAGATTCGATCATGGACATGGTCAACAATATAGAGCCGCTCTACAACCAGAAGATGGCCATGTTCGACGAGTGGGTAGAACAGGGAGACGTCTGGTCAGAGGGAGACGCTGGGGGTGAGGCGCGCGCTCTCGCGGAACACTTCGCGGAGGCCATCGGCGAGAAATACGGCCGCAACGATATTGAGCAGGCCGTCAGCGAGATGATGGAAGAGTTCGAGGAGCATCGGGACTATGTGATCAAGAAGGCGGTCGAGCAGGAGACCCACGTCCCCACGCCCGAAGAACTGGCGATGACGCCAGGAGACATCGAGCACGCAGAGAAGTACGAGGCCGTGGCCCGCCGTATAGGAATCGATCTCCTTAAGACCCTCATTCCGGCGTCCCCCGAGCGGATCCGGAAGGCTCTAGAAAAAGGCGACAAGCATCTTAACACGATCCAGCTTCGGAAGTGGGACCAGGCCTCCGAGGCCATACCCCGCGAACAAGGAAAGGGTTTGAGCTTGGCTGAAAAAGTGTGCGCCCTAAAGCACGTAGCTAAGTGGCATTACGCGTAGAAGAAAGAATACGACATGGCGCCTCCGATCGTGAAATCCTGGCCGTGGGGAGAGGGCACTCTCTTCGTCGGCCTGGATCTTGACCGCGGCCAGGTGATCGCCGCCTTCGAGGCCAAGGGCAGAACCTGGGGACCCGTGGATCTCATGAAGATCCTAGAAGGTATGCCCCCCGAGAGCTACGACTGGATGGTCGGCGGGTGGAAGGACGCCTTCGCGGCCAACATGGGTGGGGATCGGTTCTTCATTGAGAAGTTCGGAGAGGAGCCGGCCGAGCTGGCCTACGGGGCCTACCGGAAGAAGGTCAAGGCGGCCAGGAAGGTCATCGGAAAGAAGGAAGCGCTGAAGATCGCCCAGGATCTGGTCGAGGCGTTCCACATGGAAGCGCCTCCCTGGAAGACACCGTTCGACAACTATTCTATGGTGAACAAGCTGTCCGAGATGACCTTCGGAAAGTTCGGCTTCAAAGAGATCCTGGGCCTTCTGGAAAAGGCCGACGATCTATATTGGGAATCACGGAAGAGGTAAAGAATGATCCTGGGTGTTGTCGATCGGCTGGAAGAGATGGACCAGAAATATCTCCGCCATCGTTTCGGCTGGGTCTGCCGATTCCTGGCGGAATTCAACGTTTGGCTCCAGAATCGCTGAAGAGTTGATAGGTGAGCGATGGCCAAGAGGACTGCGGAAGAAGTCGAAAGCATCATACGGGGATACCTAGCCAGGCAGGATCATGGTGGCCGCGTGGGCTTAGAGAAATACGAGTTCGACATCAAGAGCCATCGAAGGGTCGTGATTCCACCGCGAGCCATCGAATTCCTCGGCCAGGAAAAGGTGGATGACGTATCCGAATCGGAGTCTGGTGGAGCACTCGAATTTCTGGTGGATCATATTCTCCATAATTACGAATGGGCCGAAGACTGGTACCAGTCCGGCCGAAGCGGGGGATGGCTGGTCGTCAGCGCCAATGATCCGGTCACGGACGATTGGAATATGAGGCGCGTCAGGAGCAGGGTTAAAGATCTGATGGAAATAACGAACTTGATCGACGAAGCCCGTAATAAACTCATCCGGGACCTGGAGTCCGAAGATTGGTGGTCAAAAAACTGGGGCCTTCCGTGGGATGAAGAGAAGAGCGTGAAAAACTGGAGACCCAAGTAGATCACTGAAGAGATGATTGGCGAACTCGCGTAAGTGAAGAATGACGAGGACGTAAACATCATGGAAATGCGCAAGCAGACCGAGGAGCGTGTGGTACAAATCCTGGACACTTTCACCGGAGCCGACGGGGGCGTGTCGTTTATGGCTTTTCGGTGTCTTGTAGAAGAGATGGATGCGCGCGCGGCTAAAGGTGATAAGGTAGCCGAAGAAGTCCTCCTTACGGTCACTCGGTTTTCGCGTCTTCTGAAGACGGCCGTAAAATACTACGGTCCCAACACCAAATAGGAGATTGGTGAGGGAATGAATATTGCGGTAAAGGAATACCTAAAGGAAAAAGGCGAACCGAAACGCGCGGAATTTGATTTAGCCGAAGACGGGGCTGTGGTCGGTCATGCTGAGGTCTACTATGGATCGCCAAAGGTTCTTTCGTCTTTTCTTGATTATGAATATGCGTACGGTCTCGCCCGAATCATTGAGGATAACAGAGGATTGACTGGCGTGCTTTACGGGATCGAGGTACAGGAATCCTTTAGGAGAAGAGGGTTTGGGACGACATTAATAAAGGCGGTATTGGATTATCTTAAGAAGAATCATGTGCGCGTTGTTTATGTTCAGGCGTCAGCGCAACTGGGGTCTTCAGAAGAAGAATTAACCGCATATTATGAACAGATGGGCTTTGAGTCCATCGGTAGGACTGGGGACGCCTGTAATGACATAGTTTTCTATCAGAAGCTTGGTAAAGTCGAGTAGACCATGGATCGTCATTATCATAATGTTCCCAGGTTCCTTCGGTCGTGTAAATCTGCCTGGCGCTGGGCCGTCAAGAATATACAAGAGATCGGGGATGCCGAATATAAAGCAAGGCATAAGAACGACGAAGGATATAGTGGTGCCGTTCGAGATCAATTTCGTGAATGGGCGTGTGAATATAGCGAATTTGCTAAAGAGACCTATCGGGTCGGTCGCATTAAAGTGTACCGCGCTATTCGAGTAGAAACAATAAACGAGATCAGGTGGAACTGTATTGGGAAATCTTGGTCGTTTACGGAAAAGGGAGCTGGCATATACGGAAATGCTCCGTCGGGAGGCGTGGACATTATAATTGAGGCGGAAGTTGAGCCGAAAGATATAGATTGGGAATACGGATTTACGAGCTATATGTACTACGGATCGGATCAATCAGAGGTAAGCCTGCTAAAGCATTCTTCGGTGCTGGTCAGCGCTATTGATGGCCAGATTCTGGAAGAACCAATTAACGCTAACACCGGGGAATGCTCGGAAATGTGGGACCCGACACAGGGTCACATAACAGGAGAAAGATGAGTTCTGCGATGGTGGGCCGGGATCAATGGGACCTTCCGCGGAGGGTCTCCGCCGGATAACGTGAAGAAGGCGGGCCACGGCCCACCATCACAGAATCAGAGAAAGGTGAGGTATGGCGAAAAGAGAAAAGATAGTGCTCGTTATGCAAGACGCGGCGAACCGGAGCAAGCTGACCTTCGGTTCCTGGGAGGAAGCCCAAAATCACATCAGGATGGTGATCCTCGGCCAGATCGTCGACGAACTCGCAGAGCTCGCCCTTCAAGATGATCCGTCGCAGTTCAAGCGTACCGTCGAGGACCTCCGGGAGATCGCGGGGGATATAAACCATCCAAAAAACGAGGATTGGCTGAAGGATGCCGTCGAAGCCTGGAATGATTACACGCACCACGCGACTGGATTCACGACCATCGAAATCTTTTAATCCTATGGCAAAGAAGCGAGTAGAGGATCTCCTGGCCCCCCGCGGGGATCACCCCGCGGCTGACAGAAGTGGACGCGCCGCAAGCCGCGGGGCTTCAGCACCCGCGGATAGGCGCGCCTCGATTGTGCTTGCGTATTCTATAGATATACTGTACAGTATAGCTTATGAGGATCAAACTACCAGTCTTTCGGTGTGGGGTCTGTGGGCATACGTGGAGCCCAAGAAAGCCGGAGATGCCGCTTCGCTGCGCAAAGTGTACAAGCCCATACTGGAACCGTCCCCGGAAAATGGTCAAGTGATGCGCTTCCGAGACAAGTGGAGCAACCAGACCGACCTGGGCCGAAAGTTCGGCCTGTCGGCTATCGAGATCGGCAAGCTCCTCATAGATCACGAGCTAAAGGATTCCGCGACCAAGGCCGCCACTATTAAGGCCATCGAAGGCGGGTTTGCCAAGTCCACACCTCTTAGGGATGGAACTCCTTTCTTCATGTGGAACGTTCAGAAGATCGAGAAGATCATCTCGCAGACCCACGAAAGGCTCAGCCGGATCGACCAGTATGCCACGGACGCCTACAAACTCATGAAGGACGTGGATGCGATGTTCGTGCGTGGAGACGATAAAGCTGCCTGCCTCACACAAGACTGTCTTTTTGTCGACGTTCCGGCGTCCATCCTGGATGAGGTCAAACGGCGTGCCGAGGCACTCTACAAGCACTCGAAATACGAATAATGCGGAAGACCTACGAGTTCAGGGTTCGCCCGACCAAGGCGCAGGAGCGCCGGATGTTCGCCACACTCAACGCCGGTCGGTTCGTCTACAACTGGGGGGTCGAGGATCGAAAGAACCTGTGGCAATACTGCCGCGTCTCGACGGGGTTCAACGACCAATCTGATTACCTGAAGCATCTCAAGGACGCAAACCCATGGCTGAAGGAAGTCCATGCCCACCCGCTTCAGGATGCACTCAAGCGGGTGGATAAATCTTTCGACCGCTTCTTCAAGGCCCATAAGAACGGCCATGGCTATCCGCGCTTCAAGGGCCTGGATCAGTACGACAGCTTCACCTTTAAAGAGTGGGAGAACGGGGCATCGTTCGACGGCAAGCGGCTCCGTCTCTCCAAGATCGGACGTGTCCGGGTCGTTATCCACCGTCCCATAGAGGGCGAAATCAAGACCTGCACCATCAAGCGCAGGGCCGACGGCTGGTATGCGCTCTTTTCGGCTGTAGTTGCCGATGCCAAGCCGTCCAAAATCGATAATCCGGTCGGCGTCGACGTGGGGATCAAGACATTCGCGGCGCTTTCCACCGGAGAAAAGATCGAGAACCCGGAATTTCTCCGTTCCAACGAACGAGCACTGAAGATCGCCCAGAGGAAGGTCTCGCGCCGCAAGAAAGGTTCTCGTCGACGCCGAAAAGCCGTTCTACATCTCAAGCTGGAGCATCAGCGCATCGGGCGGTCACGTAAGAGCTTCCACTTCACGCAGGCGCATAGGCTTGTTGAGAAGTTTAATCCGATCTTCGTCGAAGACCTCAATATCAAAGGAATGGTCAGAAACCATCATCTGGCGAAGTCGATATCAGACGCCTCTTGGGGACAGTTCCTCGGAATCCTCTCGCACTCGGCTGAAAGTGCTGGTGCGGCGAGCATCGCGTTGGAGGCCCGTGGGACAAGCCAGGAATGCGTGTGTGGCGAACCCGTCTCGAACGACCTGTCGATTCGATACCGTAGTTGTCCGAAATGTGGACTAGCGGAGGATCGGGACGTGGTGTCAGCTCGAGTAATCTTGCAACGCGGGATGGGCAGTCCCGTCGGGGAGGGCGCCGGTAGTAATAGGCACCCGATGATCCGAGAAGCCGCTGGGCTTTAGCCCATGCGGAGTGTCACTATATTCGCATGCGCCTAAAAAGGCGCGTCGGACTGGAGCTCGGGATCACGATGCGCTCCAGACAGGTAGAGATCTATCTGCGGTGCCTCGACGAAGCCGCCACGTTGAACCGGATCATGGAACTTCACGACGAGGTCCTGGCCGAGACGTCCTCGCCTGTGTGGGGCCTTGGGATCGAAGCCCTCCTGAACGAGATTCACGGGGCCTGGCGGTACGAAGGCCGTCCAGAAGTGTTGAAGTCCGACATGGAGACCGCCGCCGGCCGTTACGCGATCATGCACACGATGGACGCCCTGCTCAAGGAGTGCGGATTTCCGATGGTGCGGACTCAGGCAGAGCGCCTTGATGATGCAGCCTGGTACGCCGTTTCGGCAAAGGATCGATAAACCATGAGCATTCTGAGGGAAGAAGGCACCGATATCCCGGAATTCGTGGATCGCCTCCTCCGTAGGCTCGAGCTTGAGAAAGAGGACCTCGCCCGGCTGCTTAATATCCACCCGATCACCGTCGAAAAATGGATCGACGGACAATCCATCGACCTTGGTTGCGCCTACGTGCTTCTCGGTCTTCTGTGGGATTATCCAGACGATATACTCTACCTTCTAGGCGACAGGGAAAGGCAGGCCGGTAGTCCAGGCCCTTCGTGGCCGGCCAAGATCAAGAGCATTCGCAATAAAAACAAGCTTTCAACAAACGGCCTCATGGCGGTACTCCAGACAAGCCGGGACGTCCTGGTGCGTTACGAGAGAGGCCTCAAGGAGCCGGGAAGTTGCTATGCCGTTTTAATCGACCTTTTATACAAGTACCCGGAAAAGATGATGGAGTATTTGGCTACCCCGGAGAAGGAAAACGCGGAGAGCGACTGGACTAAAAAACGCGTCCAGGAGCTCCTGGCCAAGCTCGGGATGACCACGATTCAGCTGGCGGATCTGATCGGCGTCATACCGGCCTCCGTGCGCGAATGGATTTACGGCACCGCACCACCCGGGCATTGCGCCTTCATTCTCATCGAGCTTCTTTATTGGGAGCCGAAGAGGATATTGAATATGCTCAGGAGGATCGAGCCAGAGGAACCGTCTTCGTGGCCTGGGGAGAGAGTACGGGCCACCCGGGAAGCCATGGCTGTCAATCCCGGCGAGTTCGCAATGCTCCTGGGCATGCACTACGACACGCTTCGCGTCTGGGAAGCGGATGGGCTTCCCCAAAAAACCGGGTGTCCGATTGTTTTATATTCGCTCCTTGAGAAATATCCCAAAGACATGAAATCCCTCATCGTGAAATTTAGGATGTAACGTGAGATCTTCAATGTTCCGTAGTTCCAAAGACCTCCCGGTCTGGCAGGGCAATCCCGTGCCCGGGATTTACGCTCACGTAAGCTGGGGCGCGAAGCGAATCATGAGGACAGGCCCCGGTCTCCCGGACCGCTGTTCGCGGCCATGTCCTCACGAAGGCCTCGCGTTCGCAGTGTCCATTACGCCCCTGGCCTGGTCCATAATCGCACGTATCGGAACGAACGCTCCTGTCGTCGTCCTTCGATTCGATAGGCCGGCGCTGGACTTCTACCAATGGCTTGGAAAGCGCATGCTGGAGGAAGTCCGAGAAGTCACGGATTGGGCTGTCGGGAACAGGTGGATTACGCGCGGCACGGACGTCCTCGTGGGGCAATTGACCGAAACAGAGGGAGGAGAGCCGCAAAAAACGTTCTCAAGATTCCCTAGGGGAGGCAAAGATCACGAGCATTACGACAGGCAAATAGAAGCCGGCGATGCCGCCGAAGAGCCCGTGGTTTCCATCGAGGAAACTCCGGGCTGGCGATTCACGAAAAAGCTCACGGATCGGATTTCGGAATATTACGTAAAACCAAGAGGTCCATGCTTGGCCGCCGAGGTCTTCAATCTGTGGCTTCAGGACCAGTATCCGGAATTCGGTATGATCTGGTACGATGAGACGCTTGACCCGGCCGAGCTTTCGGCTCCTCGAGGGGCCATTCTCCCGGCCTACTTTCGTGAGGTCAAGCCCCTGAGAATCGGAAACATGGCGGAGTGGTGCGAGGAATACTAGGCCAACATGGGCGTAAAAGACTGGCGTCCGAATCCAGAGACCGACGAACTCCCCGACGGGACGAATATCGAAAGGTGGTTCGATCGGGGCGTACTTCACCGCGCCGGCGCGCCAGCGAGGACCGAGGTCTGGC
>Ga0315294_10006204_pt1 | contig 13112 bp, 12 predicted proteins | sample YL17G13_40_MG_FD_203626 | JGI IMG/M metagenome (GOLD analysis project Ga0315294, IMG submission 203626) | Sediment microbial communities from Yellowstone Lake, YNP, Wyoming, USA - YL17G13_40 | ecosystem: Environmental > Aquatic > Freshwater > Lake > Sediment | place: USA: Wyoming | collected... | reverse complement strand
TATAATTAGAGAAAAATATTTTGATATATTAAGAGACTTTTCTTCGATTTTTGGTGATAAGTTTGACCCGGTCTTCATAAATGGAGCGGAGGCAATGATTACCTACCATATAGCAATTAATGGCCTACCTTTATATGAGAAGACCAAGGGCCTGTTTAATTCCTTTAAGGTAGGGGCACTGGCAAGATACATGGATACCAAAAAATTTAGATTATTAGAGAAACAATATATTAAATCAGTAATCACAAAGGATAAAATATGATTGATATTGACTTAATCCGAAGAAAACTATCCCGCTTGAATATGTATTTAGAAAGACTAAAGCCAATTCTTCAGAAAAAGTTAGAAGATTATAAATCTGATTTTTATTTGAAGTTTTCTACAGAGCGGCTTATTCAATTAATTGTAGAATGTGCCTCGGATATAAATAATCATGTGGTAGTTGAAACAGAAAACAGGCCACCTGAAGATTATAGCGTATCATTTATTAAAGCCTCAGACGTGGGTTTAATCTCAAGGGAACTAGCAGAAAGGCTTAAGGGCTCAGCAGGGATGAGGAATATATTAGTCCATGAGTATATGGATATAGATGATGAAAAAGTCTACAATGCTATCCCTTTGGCGATTAAAGACTATAGAGAATATATAAAACAGGTTGAGGAGTTTTTAGAAAGATTAGAGAAATAAAAATTGGCAATGATACGAAGATGTGAATCTATGTATACGAAGAAAAAAAATTTTAGCCAATGTTTCGTGGCTTAGAAAGTTATTATATAGATATGCAAAACAAAGAATAAATTTTTAACTTAAGATGAGACATATTGTTAAGGTGTAATTAAGTTCGATGCCCAAGTGAATTTAATTTTAAGACTAAAGACTTGGCCTATACCGCCGATAGATATTGCTGGCTCCTAATGCTAATTTTTTGAATTCCACACATAACGAGAGCGCTGAAAAATTCTTAAAAATCATATCAGCGCTCTCAGAGATTGCTGCATTGTTTAGCAATCTCATAACTTAGCCTTGACAAATCAGATTCTATATTGTATCTATATTGTATATTGTATAGTTCTATTCCAGGGAATCTCTAAAAATAAGAATTAAGAGAAACGGGTTTTCTTTACCCCGTTACACCCAGAAAGCCCCGGTCTTCAGGCCGGGGATGAACGGAAGATTAAAATTCAACCACCCCAAAAGCCCCGTCTGAAGGACGGGGTGTAACGGGGTTTACTCAACGGGAATTCAACCCGGGTTTTATAGAAGAAGAAATACTGAAGTTTTTCATAATCCAGATATTGAGGAAGTATTATGCTGAAAGAGATGAGGATTGAAGTAGCCGGTATTACCACTTCTCTTAAATTAGATAATGAGGTCTTTTTTCATAGGTTAGATGATTCTTATCAGGAGTTTAGGACGGGCAGGTCTGCGGATGTATATATTAAGGTAAGACTGATGAAGAGAGGGGTGTATACCGGAGATTGCTTAAAGGACAAAGAATCCCTGCCTTTTGGTTTATCTTTTTGGGGCGATAAGACGATAATCGCCTCTGATGAGTTTATAGGAAATTTGGATTGGACAAATCGCAAAGGGCAAGTAGAGATTAACTCTTTATGGCCATTAGAGTCGCTGGGGAATTTCTTAAGGAACATATATACTCTTCTGATTTATAGAAATGGCGGTTTAGTCCTGCATGCTTCAGCAGTGGTAAGGCAAGGGATGGCTTATATCTTTTTTGGCCCATCAGGTAGCGGAAAGTCTACAGTAGCCAGATTATCTGCTCCTTGGGCTATCTTAAACGATGAGCTGGTAGTAATTAAGCGGGTAAACGGTTCTTATAGGGTCTTTGGCACTCCCTATTGGGCAGATATCAAGACAAATAAAGGGATAAATGGATGTTTCGAAATCAGGGGCTTGTTTAAACTAATCAAGGATAAAGAGGTTTATCTAAAGAGGCTCACCCAGCCACAGGCAGTGGCGGAGATCTTGTCAGTTCCCAGTGTCGAGGATAAGTTAGGGTTAGTTAAGCAACTATTAGAAAGGTCTTGCGAACTCCTGGAAAGCGTGCCTTGTTACCAGATGCATTTCTTACCAGAGCCGTCATTTTGGAGGTGTATAGATGAAGAATTTTCTCGAACGATGTCCGGATAAGTTCCCTAAAGCCGCATCGAGGATAATAGACGGCGAGGCAGTGATTGTTATCCCGGGAAAGGGGATAGTGAATATTTTAAATAAAGTAGGTACCCGCACGTGGGAACTCTTAGACGGAAAGAAGGGCCTTCGGGACATCGCAGATATTATATCCGATGAATTTGAAGTTACGCCCCAGGAGGCTATCCGGGATATTAAAGAATTTGTTAACGATTTATTAGAAAAAGGGATGGTTGTCTTATCCGGGGAATCCAATGAGCAGGGAATAAAATAATGGGCGTTGAAATAAAACTCGATCACTATGATAGGATTTTGGAGAAGACCAGAAAGAAGAAGATTCCTTTTACAGCGCACTGGGAACTTACCTATAAGTGTAACTTAAGATGCGTTCATTGTTACATTGCGGATGAGTCCGAAAAGGAGGAACTTTGTTTTAGTGAAATAAGGCCTATTCTGGACGCACTCGCTAAACAGGGATGTCTTTATCTTGTTTTTAGCGGAGGCGAAATCCTGACCCGGCCCGATTTTTTTGATATTGCCGATTATGCCAAGATAAAGGGCTTTGCGCTTCGGCTCCTGACTAATGGGACGCTTATAACCGCTGAAGTTGCCGACCGGATTAAAGATATATCTGTGTTGTCAGTGGGTATGAGCGTATATGGGACAAATCCCAAAATTCATGAGGCATTTACCAGAATAGAGGGTTCCTACGCCAAGACCATCATGGCCTTTGAGCTTCTTAGAGAAAGGGGAATAAAGACGGTTATCAAGTCTCTTTTGATGAGAAAGAATGTGGAAGAATTTGAGGGATTAAAGAAGTTGGCCGAAGAGTTAGGGGCTAATTTTGTTTATGACCCGACTATTGTGGCTAAGAATAATGGGTCCAAGGAACCGCTCAGGTATAGGATGGCTGATGATGAATTGAGGGATTTTTTCTATTTTAAGATGAGGCCTCCGGAAAGAGGGCCATTAGAGATATCCGATAATGATGTGATATGCAACGCCGGTTTTAATATTCTTTCTATATCTGCCTATGGCGAGGTCTTTCCCTGCGTAGCAATTAGGAAGAAGTGCGGTGATTTGAGGAAGGAGGGCTTGGCGAAAATCTGGAGGTCTCGAGCATTATCAGAGATTAGGGCAATTAGATTCGCGGATTTATGGAAATGTAAGGATTGCGGGCTATTATATTATTGCGACCGTTGTCCAGGCATAGCAGAGCTTGAGGACGGCGATATCTTAGGTCCTTCTACTGTTGCTTGTGGTATGGCTAAGGTGCGCAAGGGAGTTGTGGAGGGTTTAAAAAATGGATAAGCAGAAGAAGAGAAAATCGTATGAGAAGCCGAGTATCGTCTATGAAAAGGAATTAGAGGTGCAGGCGGCAGTCTGTGATTCGGTATGGGTGCCGGGTGGGCCGCCATGCAAGACGGTCGGTCCTTGCGCCAGATCGAAATGAAAAGGAATTAGAGGTGCAGGCGGCAGTCTGTGATTCGGTATGGGTGCCGGGGGGGGGCCGCCATGTCGGGCAAGCATCGGTCCTTGCGTCAGACTGAAAAACGTTTAATGATGTCAGGCGCTAGTACTAAAACAGGGACACATCCCATTTTTTGGATGGAAACAAAAATGGGATGTGTCCCTGTTTTTTAGAGTTTTTCGTCTAGAATTTTTGCTAAAGTTCTTGCTAGCCTATTATCGATGGTTTTCAAAATATTATATTGCTCTTTAGCTAAATCTTTTTTACCCTGGTCTATATAAATGGAGCCGAGGTTAAGGTTCGCCAGTGGATACCGGGGCCTCAGTTGCAAGGCTTTTTTAAAATTTTCTTCAGCGATTTGCAATTCTCCTTTTTTCCTATAAGCTACACCCAAGTTCAAATACCCCTCTGCTAAATTGGGGTCAATTTTAACCGCCGCCTCGAATGTTTTGATTGCTTCATCAATCTTATCTTCTTTGACTAAGAGGACACCGAGGTTTAAATAGGCCTTTTTATCATCTGGCTGGTACTTTATAGTTTCATGGTATTCTTTGATTGCCAGGGCAGTGATAGATTTCTTCTCATAGGCAACTGCCAGATTGTAGTGAGCCCTGGGGTTTTTCGGTGAGATTTCCAGAGTCTTTTTAAATTCCTCTATTGCCATTTCTGGCTCATTATCATTCCCGTAAATAATTCCTAAATTTAGATGCGCCTCAAAGGAATTAAGGTCAATTTGCAGAAGCTGTTTAAATACGGCCTTTGCTTTCTGGTGCATCCCTAATTGCATATAGGCCTTTCCTAAATTTATATATAAGTTTGTATCCTTAGGTTTGTCTTGCACTGCTTTTAGAAGAGGCGCTATTTTTTTGTCAAACTCTTGCTTCTTCATTTTTGCAAATAGCAGGTTAGCCATATTTTGCCCATTCGTCGGGTTCATAGTTACCAAGGCTTGATATTCTTTGATTATTTCGTCAAAGAGGCCTTGCTGCTGGTAAAGATTGATCAGGGAATTTCGCGCGGCAGAAAAGCTCGGGTTTATCTTTATAGCCTTTTTGTATTCTGCAATCGCATCTTTCAACATGCCCATTTTATCTAAGGTAACTGCCAGGTTGTAATGGGCCAAGAAATCATCGGGATTACGCTTTATGGCCGAGGTTAGTGTTTCAATACCCTGCTTAAGCATGCCTTTTTCTGAATAGAGGGCGCCTAAATTGGCATAGGCCTGGGTAAAATTCGGGTCAATCTTAGTTATTTTAATAAAGGCGTCTATAGCTGCGTTTATATTTTTTACTTTCATATAGAGATTGCCTAAATTTAAATAAGCCTCCTTATATTCCGGATTTATCGCTACTGCGGTTTTGTAGGCATTTATTGCTTTTTCATATTCTTTTTTGGCAGTGTAAATTATGCCTAAATTATTATGTGCTTCCGGCAGGTTGGGGTCCACAGCCAGAGCGGCTTTTATTTCTTCCAATCCCTTATCAATTAATCCCTTCTCAAAATAGGCTACTCCCAGGTTTGAACGGCCCTTGGCATACTTGGGGTCAACCCGGAAAGATTCTTTAAATTCCTCTATAGCCCGCTCGAGATATCCGGCATTTTTGTAAGCCATGCCCAAATTAAGGTGGGGGCGTGCTTTGTGAGGAGACTTTTTAACCACGTCCTCCCACAGGCTTTTTTCATTAAGCCAGATATTTCCTTCTTTTATGGTAAGCATGCCAAATATTAATATCAAACAGGCGAAGAGGACTGTTTCGATATAATCGGCAAGGATTTGTAATCGTTTATCCATATTGCTTTGTAAAATAAATAAGGGTTGCATCTGCACAGATTAGCACAGATGAAAAGCCGCAAGATGATCACAGATGTCATCGAGTATCTGCGATCATCTGTTTCTTCTAATCTGTGGTCATCTGTGAATCATACCTTTATTTAGTTGACAGAACACCATATCATATTGAAGGGTTCTTCGGTTGTCCTTTAGATTTAAATTGCAGTTTATTACCCAAATACTGAACGGCTTTATCTATACCAATTACAAAAAGCAGAATAGGTCCTAATGAAGGTAGATAAGCGCGATGCAGGAAAATAACATCTTTTAACGGAACAATGCTAGAATCAGGCGAAAGAACTAAGAAATACCAGATAATCCAGAAGGCATAGAGCGGTTTGGATTTGAATATTTTTATAACAAGAATCACTATCCCAATTAACACCAGAAATGAAAAGAACGTAGGGAATTCAAACAGGCTTTTTGCATAATGCCAGTCATAGTCAAGGTTTAGGTTAGCGGGAAAGAGAAAGAGTATAATGTAGTAAAGGACGACGGAAAATTCCGTGAGAAGATAATTAAAAGGAGTAACGAACGGCGTGCCAAAGCCCGCAGCGGAAGTTTTTCCGTATGCCCCGGTAATATGTCCATACACTACGATATATATTGATAAGAGAAGCGTAGAAAAAAGAAGGGCATAAAATTTCCACCTTTTTTTTATTTCAGCAAAGTTTAAATTTGACACAAGCATAAAATCAAACAGGATAACCGCAAAAGGCAGAGTTACCGCTGCTTCTTTTGAGGCTAACGCCAGAAGCGAAGAGATAAAAGCCAGAAAGTAAAAGAGATTTTTGAGATGCGCCTTGTATTGCGAAAAGATAAAACATAATAGACAACACAGATAAAAAAATGAGAACAGAGCCACAGAACGGCTGGACAGGTAGATAACCGACTCTGCGCGTATAGGATGAGCCACAAAGATTAATGCAGTAAAAAATGCTATTTTTTGCTCGCGGTTTTTGAAACTGGAATTTAAAACTGGCAGTTTAAGGGTAAATAAAACCACGAAGTAAACAAGAATACCATTGAGACAGTGCAGGAGCAGGTTAACCATGTGGTATCCGAAGGTATTAAATTTGCCAAAATAATAATTTATGGCAAAACTGAGATTGTAAATCGGGCGCTCGTTATACTTTAAAAAAACATTTTTAGGATTAAGAATAAGGTTATTATTAGTTATGGTCCCGTCATCGTCAAAATGAAATGAACTGTTTAAGGTATGGCCGTAAATAATAAAATTAACCGCAATTATGGCTATGATTGCGATTATGTTTATATGCAAACTGGATAGAGGTGTTTTAAACCGCGTTTTTATATTTTCCATTAGGTAATTTAAAAACTACTCTTGTTTAAAAATATTATACTTACAATCAATTCTTTTACCTATTCAACCCATTTTTAACGCAGATTTTCGTAAATCAAACGCAGATTTTCGCAGATTCATCTGCGTGTATTTGCGTTACATCTGCGTGTATCTGCGTTCAAATAGTGAGTTCTTAAATTGGCTTTTTCATGGTTTATTCTGTTTCTACGTGTTGCTGGTGCGTTTCATTTTTTCTTCCAGCAATGCCATTTTTTGCGATAATATCTTATATTTTTTTTCTATACCGGAAATGGCTATAGAAAAATGCAGTAAAATTATAAACACGACAAAAAATGCCAGTAAAAATAGAAATGATGGCGCATAGTATACCCCAAAGAATAAGGAAACCTGCTCAAGTAATTTGCGCGATACTGATAGAATAAACAAGATCGCGAATCCAAAAAGCCAGGAAATAGCATATTTTTCCTTGAGATTGCCCCGTTTTATTAATATCACAACCGAAATAAGTAAAATAAGGTCAAAAACAATTGCAATAATTTGAATTCTGCTCATTTTTTTCTCCCGGTATAATGTTCAAGTATAATTATAGAGAGCACTGAAAAATACTTTTTAACGCAGATTCTCGCAAATCTAACGCAGATAAACGCAGATTTAGCGTCGGAGATATCTGCGACCATCTGCGTGAAATCTGCGAATATCTGCGTTCAAGAAGAGTTTTTCGTCGCTTATAAAACATTATACCTGGTTATACAGATTAAAAAGCAATATTTAGGATAGCAAGGGTTACTTTAAGCATATAATATACAGCCTTTAAAGGAGTAATGGAAGAGATTCCTTTTTCTCTGGCATGCATAAATGTTGGGATTTCAGCAATAGAGAATTTTTTTTTGAGCGCAAGGACAGCTGCCTCCGGTTCAGGATAATCTTCAGCGTAATTTTCACAGAAGAGTTCGATGAGATTTCGGTTTACCATACGAAAACCAGAGGTCGGGTCGGTAATTCTTTTTCCGGTTAAAAGAAATATTAAGCTTGAAAAATAACGAATTCCTATTTTTCTAAAGAAACTCGATTTATAGCCTCCGGAAACAAGGAATCTGGAAGCGATAACCATATCGTTCTTTTTATCCGCTATTGCATTTAGCATATCGGGGAGTTCTTTCGCCCTGTGCTGCCTGTCTGCATCGAACTGCACTGCTATAGTATAGCCGAATTGGCGGGCATAGAGATATCCGGTTTGCACTATTCCTCCGATACCAAGATTAAAAGGCATATCTAATACCGTTACTTCTTGTTTACGCGCTAAAGATGATGTTTTATCTCTTGAGCAATCATTTATAACTAAGATATCGGCTATGGCGAAATTACGTTTTATATCCTGGATTACCTGCACAATATTTTTCGCTTCATTATATGCCGGGATAATCACCAATATTTTTTCCATAATGCGCTATCAGGCAAATAATTATTTGTTCTTACACAGATTAGCACAGATGAAATGCTGCAAGATGATCACAGATGTCGTCAGAAATATCTGTGATCATCTGTTTCTTTTAATCTGCGATCATCTGTGGAAATTACCCAATTTCCTATATAACAAAATTTGGATAAATATAATGCGCTGTCAACTAAATACAGGTGTAATTACCCAGAGGCATCTTTATTTATAGCCTTTTTCATCAAGAAACATATCTTGAGTTTTATTATCCTGCGGGTTTTTTAACCGGTTTTCTAAAAACCATATTTTCTCTTTTATTTGCCCTGCAAGATGGCGGCTTTGTGGAGTATTCTCAGCTTCAGCCCATCTGATGATTTTCTTATATTCTTCTAATGCCCTATTCATTTGGCCTGTTTCTTTATAAGCATTGGCAAGATAGAATTGGGCTAATGCGTATTCCGGCATCAGGTTGACAATTTGCTCTAAGTGTGGTATGGCGTCTTGGAAACGGCCCTGCGACATTAATATCATAGCCAGATTATATCTAGCTATGATTATTTCAGGGGCAATCTTTAAAACGCGCTCATAGCAGAGAATAGCCTTTTGCGGCTCGCCTTTTGCCCTGTAGGTAACACCCAGATTAATAAGGGTGCTTATCGAATCTGGTGAGACATCGATTACCTTCTGGAATTGAGCTACGGCTAAGTCATATTCTTTTTTTGCCATATATTCCACCCCCAGAAAATGGGAGGGGGCTATTTGTTCTGGCGGAGAGATTATGCTTATTCTTTTGGCAAGATCGCCTTCGTTTAATATTCGCTGAATTTCTTCCCCGGATAAGCCTTTCATCTTGATAGCGTCTTTCAAGAGCACATAGAGCTCAAGCACATCGGGACGGTAGCGAATACCCTTCTTTAATTGTAAAATAGCCTCTTCGACCTTACCTTGCCTTAAATAAATATCCGCCAGATTCTGTATTGCCCAGAGGTGATTTGGTCTAATTGAAAGAGCGTTTTTGTATTCTCTTGCGGCACTATCATAGTCACCTTTTTCATGATAGAGCAGGCCTAACTGATTGTAGGCATCAGCATAGGGCACCTGATCGAAATTAGGAAAACGCAGGCTGGTTAGCATAGTAAGCAGCGCAATGGTTACGCTGGCAGATACTATGATAAGGAGTCTTCTTTTTTTCAGGTTATCGTAAATTTCACAGAGGAAATATGCAGCAAATAATATGAGTTCCGGCACGAGTATTTCCCTGTATCTATCGATGATATGTCCTATGATAAGCAGAAAAGAGCTGCCAAAGAAAAAAATGAGAAGAAGGCCGTATTTCTTGTATTGCCTTGTCACAAGAAACGCAAAAATTATTCCTCCAAGGCCCAAAACCACAATAGGCCAGAATCCGATTAAGGCATATTTAAATAAAGGGGAATAACGTTTGAAAAAGGCCATCTGGTAATTATCTGAAAGGCCGGTTCTGTTAATAAGAAGCCCGGTTTTTCTTACCAATAAATTAAGGAAGCCGCTGGGGTCTTGCATTATTTCCTTGACCGTTTCTTTATACCAGAAATTAGATATTTCCGAGGGTTTCATCGCCCTGCTGGTTCTACGTTCAGCCTCTCGCTTAGAATCTATTTCTTCAAACTCAGGATCTATCCTTATAAAATCTGGTTCTTTTAAAGCGCCATCAGCTCCTCTAAAGTTTCCCATATGGAAATTCATTCCGCCGCTATATGTGGTTAAAACAAAATCTTTTCCGATAATAATATTCCTGGCGGTAAGGGCGCCAATAATTAAAAAAGCCCCTAGGGCGTAGGAAAGAATAGGCTTAAGAGATTTGTCAAAAGAGCCTTTCAGGAAGTATATCCAAACTATAACCAGCGGAATTAAGAGAAGCGTTGTGTCTTTAGCTAATACCGACAGACCCATCACTACCCCCGATAAAAACCAGGGCAAATTTTTATTTTTATCCTTGGCAATTAATAGGATAAATATACTGGCGCATGTAAGAAAAACCTCAAGGGATGTTTTAAGCAGCAGGCCTTCAAAAAATATAGCTGGTCCATAAAAACAGCTTATAAGGGCAGCAATTAAGCCTACCCTTTTGGTAAATAATCTAACCCCTATCGCGTAGATAATCAGGGCTACAAGAGAGCCCATGCAGAATTGAATGCATTTTACTGATACTGGGTCGCCGCCAAGATTGTATATCAGGGCGAGGAAGTAAGCATAAAGCGGAGAGACGAAGAATATTCCTTTGCCAAGCCAGCCGTGGGTTAAAATTTGCCTTGCCCAGTTATCATAATACTTCGCATCGAAAATGATGGCTTGAAAGAGAAGCTGGTTATGGACTTGGGAGTAATATATTAACCTTAAACATATTGCTAACGCAAAAATACCCCATAATATGTGTGAAGTTTTTATATTTTTAGCCAATTTAAGAACTACCTTTTGAACGCAGATATACGCAGATTTCACGCGGATTTACGCAGATTAGAAGGCTTTATCTGCGAAAATCTGCGTTTGATTTGCGAAAATCTGCGTTAAAATTGAGTTGAATTGATGTTTCTCTGAGTTGTTAAATCACCTTTATTTTTAAAATATGCGAGAGCGCTTCTCATGTTATTTTAGCTAATTTAAAAACTCTGTCCTTTTGAAATTATTGTTGTTAACCATTAAGCACTTGTGGATTCAACCCATTTTAACGCAGATTCCCGCAAATCTAACGCAGATTCACGCAGATTTTGTATTTCTTAAAGACTCATAAACTCTGCGTCTTATATCTATCTTCTCATTCCCGAAGTTAACTAAATACCCTACTTTATAATCCGTACCTCTTAAGTAATAATAGAGTTGTTTCTCAAATACCCTTGGCATATTTAAAACTGATTTTATTTCAATGATTATTTTATCCTCAATTATAAAGTCCGGTTCATATATTCCTATCTCCTTACCTTTGAATATAATTTTAACCCTTTTATTCTTTTTGTATTCTATATTCTTTTCAGTAAATGCAACCTTTAGTGCTTCCTGATAAATTTGCTCTTTATGGGCTGGACCCAATTCATTATAAACTTCATAGAAACAGCCAATTATTCTATAAGATAAATCCTTGTATAAAAAATTCTTATTTAAATCTGCGACCATCTGTGTGCAATCTGCGAGTATCTGCGTTCAGGGGGGTAGTTCTTAAATTGCCTTATTATTTTTTGAGTAAAGGCTGGGGTTTAAGTTTAGGATTTCCCTTAACCTTGGCCTTAGCCTTATCATTAAAAGCAAGGCTGAGCGCTTTTATAACCACCCCCGTGGTATGCAGATAATACCCTTCTTTTACGTAATCTCCATAGATAAGGTGCAGCCTTTCGTAGTTACCGAACGAACCATCACTATTTTGGCTGGATAAAAGATAATCTATGGCTTTTTTAAAGACAGGGTCATTCTGCATTTTTAAAAGTTCCGTACAAATGATGAGTTCTGCTGTTAAATCCGGGTCTCGGCTTGCGGTATAACGAATGATTAGCTCCTTAAGTGTATTTTTGAGATATATTCTATCATTTTCTGTGAAAAAGTCTACATTAGGTTTATCTCCATATTCATAAATGGCAAATATCTCGTGAGTAAGGTCATAGGCATCTTTTTCGTCCATTGCCTTAGTATCTAATTTTTGTGCAATGATGCCCTTGGTAAAACTTTTATCCGATGGGAAGGGTTCTTCTATGGCGAAGTAACTGTAATACCAGTGAAAGGTCATTTGCTGGTTAATGCCCCTTTCAGGCATATGCGCATTGAGCCGGGGAATAATTTTCTTAATCTCCTGGCGGTAAACAGCTGTATTAAATCCCCTGCGTTCCAGGAGATAACAGAGGCGCAGATATGAAGTTGCATCTTCTTTGAATTGTTCGTCATCTATAAAGGCCATATTGTGATATTCTGGATGTTGGGTAATTTTCGCGATATCATAAAGGCGCCGGTCAATGAATTTGCGCTCCCTTGCAGAAACAAGATTGTATACTGCTAAATATGCATCAAAAAGTTCGACTAATTTCTTTTTACCCTTTATGCCGTATTGCCTGAGTTCGAGAGGGTTTGTCCTAATTGTATCCAGCCAGGCTTTGGATAGCAGCATTTCCTTGTTCAGGATGGGTAATTTTGCGTTGCGCCATCTATTTTCAATTAAGTCGCAACTGGAAATGATGAACAAACTTAAAAATATTAATATAATCTTTTGCATGAGGTAATTTAAGAACCTAAAAACGTTAATTCAACCCAATTTTAACGCGAGATTTCATCGCAAATCTAACGCAGATTATCGCAGATAAAATCTTTTAATCTGCGACCATCCGCGTGTCCCGCACAATAGTTTTTGTCATAGGTGCGGGATCCCGCCTCCAATTTTTTTGCTTGGCGGGACAATCTGCGTGTATCTGCGTTCAAAATGAGTTTTTCCCAGTGATCACTACTTTAAATATCCTTACTAGTTCATTACTGAACACCAGTAAAAATTCCGGCGGTAGCGGCACCACGTTGGACATATAGAGGTAAACCGGCCTCTTATTGCGTTTTGCCCAGGCAAGAATTCTCTTAGGTTCTGAGCGTTCCAGAATCAAGCGAGAGATTATGTAAGGATGAAATACTGGTTCGGTTACCGGCAGATAGACATATGTTCCTTCGCGCCAGCTTACATACGGCATCCAGAGTGAATTGTTCACAATAAGCGCATTCGGGGGAGTATTATCTTTTATCCAGATAAAGGCCTCTTTTTCTCGGGGGTCAAGCGTTACGCGGTATTGATTTCTGATAAAAGGCAGCGGAAATAATACGAGCGCGATAATAAAAATAGTCTTTAGGAATTGCGGTTTTAACCGGGCAACTATCTGCAATAGCCCAAACCCGGCTATAA